>Ga0308166_1001185_pt1 | contig 28812 bp, 23 predicted proteins | sample PhyCR2_2_FD_202137 | JGI IMG/M metagenome (GOLD analysis project Ga0308166, IMG submission 202137) | Phyllosphere microbial communities from UC Gill Tract Community Farm, Albany, California, United States - DLSLCC.R2 | ecosystem: Host-associated > Plants > Phyllosphere > Unclassified | place... | reverse complement strand
TCATGCTCCGGCTCCACCTTGCGCAGCACCTCGATCGGCGCATAGCCCCAGTGCACCGCCGCGAAGTCGACGCCGGCCTTGCGTGCGGCCTCGGCGTCGGTGGCCTGGTCGCCGATGTACAGCGCCGCGCCCGGCTCCACCATCGCCCGCTTGACCACCTTGCGGATGCGCGAGGTCTTGCCGAAGATCGACATGCCGCACTCGTACTGGCTGATCAGGGACGCCAGTTCCGGCCCCAGCACCTGGCGCACGTTGTATTCGGAGTTCGAGGACACGATGGTCAGCTCGAGGTCGCCGCGCGCCAGTTCGCGCAGGGCATGGTCGACTTGCGGGAACAGGCGTACCTGGCCGGCGTTCTCGCTCATCAGGTTCTTGAAGCTGGCGGCGGCCAGCGGCAGCTTCCAGGGCGGCATGCCGACGTGGCGCATCATGTCGCGCGGTGCGTAGTGGCGCAGGCGCTCCACCTGCGTGATGTCGATGCGCCGGAAACCGTGCTGGTCGGCGATCTGGTTGAACACGCTGAGGAAGAAGGGAAACGAGTCGGCGAGCGTGCCGTCGAAGTCGAAGATGGCGAGACGGTAGGTCATGCTGGCGGGAGGTCGGTGGGCGCACTTGCATGATACACAAGGCGGCCCGCGCGCCACGTCCCGTTCAGCACCGGCAAGCTATGCGGCGGCCTGCAGGGGCGTGCGCTCGGGCGCCACGAAGGCCAGGCATTCCTCGAACGAGCGCAGCACCATGTCCACGTGTTCCTGCACCACCGCCTGGCTGACCGAGGCTTCGCCGAAAGGCAGGCGTACCGTCACCAGCAGCACGTTCGGCAGGCGCGCATGCAGGTCCCTGGTCGCTTCGCGCCACGCGTCGAGCGTGGCGTCGACCGGGTAGGTGATGAACACGGTGGAGATCAGGTCGGCCGCGTCCGGCCCCGGGCTTTCCTGTTCGGCGCCGATGACGGTGCTGCGCGCATCGATGTCGACTTCGCGCAGGGCCCGCACCAGCAGTTCGGTGAGCACGTCGTCGCGCTCGGTGCCCAGGCCGGCGCAAAGCACCACCGAGCGCGAGGGGACGTCGAGCGAACCCTGCCAGCGCCCCAGCTTGTCCTCGCGCATCTGGCGCAGGTGGGCGCCGACGTTCGCGTCCAGCAGCGACACGCGCTGGCGCTTGCGGTGCTTGCCGGGCGCGCCGGACACCGGCGTCAGCGTGGCGGCGACGTCGGCGATCGTGGCGCGGATATTCTCGGCCTGGGGGCTGTCGATCTGGTTGGCGCGCTGTTCGGCCGCGGCCAGCACCACGCCCGGCAGCAGCACCTGGTCGCAGTAGCGCGCGAAGCTGTGGCGCTGCAGGTAGCGCCTGGCGTCCTCGATGATGGCGTGGCGGTCGCCGCTCAGCACGCGCTGGTAGAAGCGTTGCGAGTTGGTCACGTTGGGCACCTCGCCGAGCAGGATGGTGACCGGTTCGAGCGCGCGCACGTGGCGTCCGGCCACCACCAGGCACAGGGTCAGCGGGGTCGAGAGCAGCAGGCCGATCGGCCCCCACAGCGCGCCCCAGAACAGCGCCGAGACGATCACCGCCAGCGGCGACAGGCCGGAACTGTGGCCATACACCTTCGGTTCGATCACGTTCGCCACCAGCAGTTCCAGCGCCACGAACACGGCCAGGCAGGACAGGGCCAGCGTCCAGCCCGGGTCGATGGCGGCGACGAACACCGCGATCATGGCGCCGGCGGCCATGATGCCGAGGTAGGGCACGAAGCGCATCAGGCCGCTGAGCGCGCCCCACAGCAGCGCGTGCGGCACGCCGAAGGCCCACAGCACGGCGCCGATCAGGGCGCCGAAGGTGAGGTTGACGATGAACTGCGACAGGAAGAAGCGCGACACGCCGCGCGTGGCATCGGCCAGCGCGCGCACGGTGCGGCCGATCTCGGCCTGGCCGGCGAGCCGGATCGCGCGGTCGCGCAGGGATTCGTGTTCGAGCAGGATGAAGACCAGCAGCACCAGCACCAGGCCGGCCTCGCCGATCGGCCCCAGCACCCAGGACAGGATGCGCGCCAGGGCGTCGCGCGTGGTCGGACGCGGCGCGCGCACTTCCACCGGCAGCGGCTGGTTCGCGGGCGTGCTCAGGGTGCCGCGCCTGACCGTGACCGGCGGCGCCGGCGGCGGCGCGAACTGCGGCGTGACCGCGCTCAGCTCGGCCTCGAGGCGGGCGAAGGGACGCTCGGTGATCTCGCGCACCTTTTCCACCTTCGACTTGATCGCCGCGCGGTACTGCGGCAGGTCGCGCGTGACGGCCACCAGCTGGAAGGCGAGGATGGTGCCGATGCCGACCACGCAGGTGCCGGCCAGCACCACCGACAGCAGGGTCGCCGGCAACTGCGGCAGGCCGACCCGGCGCAGGGCGCGGATCAGGGGTGCGAGCACCAGGCTCAGGATCGAGGCCAGGGCCAGCGGTTCGAGCACGTCGCGGCCGAAATACAGCAGGCCGAGGACGCAGGTGGCCGTGACGATGGTGCTGGCGGTAAGGTGTTTGAAGAGCGTTGAATCGGGCATCGCGTGCGGGAGCGTCGGAAGTCGGTCGGCGCGTGCAGTCTAGCACCAATGGCAACCCGGCAGGAGGGAGGGGATGCGTTCAGGCCGGCACGTTGAACGCCTCGATCAGCGACCGGTGCGCCCCCACCCCCGCCATGGTCCCATCTGCCACCGCCATCGCCACGTTCCCCGCCGCGCGCGCCATGTCGCCGCAGCAGAACACGCCCGGCACGCTGCTGGCCTTCATCATGTCGGTGCGCACGAACTGGCCGGCGTGGCCGTCTTCCATCGCGCACCCTAACTGCTGCGCGATCGGGCTGGCCATGTGGATCTGGGACACCACGAACAGCCCCGCCATCGGCAGCGTGCGGCCATCGGCCAGCACCACGTCGGCCTCGCCCTCGATGCGCGCCACCGCCGTGCGCTCCAGCGCCACGCCGCGCTTGGCCAGCGCCGCCAGCTGCGCCGCATCCGGCTCGAAGGCGCCGTTCAGGAACAGCGTCACCGCGCCCCAGTCCGGCAGCATCAGCGCCTGGTGCATCGCCAGTTCACCGGTGGCGATCACGCCGATCGCGCCTTCATCGAGCTCGTAGCCATGGCAGTAGGGGCAGTGGAACACGCTCTTGCCCCAGCGCTCGGCCAGGCCGTCGATAGCGGGCAGTTCGTCGGCCACGCCGAGGGCCAGCACCAGGCGCCGGGCGCGCAGCGTGGTCTCGTCTTCCAGCACGATGCGAAAGCCCTCGCCCTCGGCCATGGCCTGCGCCGCCTTGCCCTCGACCCAGCGCACGTTCGGATAGGCCAGCAACTGGGCGCGGCCCTGGGCGGCGATGGCGGCGGCCTCGGTGCCGTCCTGGGTCAGGAAGCCGTGCGAGCGGTTGGCGAAGCGGTTGCGGCGCTGGCCGGCGTCGACGACCAGCACGCGGCGCCGCGCCCGCGCCAGCTGCATGGCGGCGGACAGGCCGGCGTAGCTGCCGCCGATGACGATGACGTCGAACTCAGTCTGGTTCTGGATGGTGTTCAGGGTGGACATGCGGGGCTCCTCGATGTTGTGCGTACTGCGCGTTGAATCGTTCGGACAGCTCCGCCAGCGTGACGTCGGCGAAGCGGCTGATCAGGAGGGCTTCGGCTTCGTCGAACGCCGAGGCCAGCGACTGGTTGACTACCTTTTCGACCAGGCAGGTGGGCTCGTCGACCCGGTTCCCCATCGCGAACACGGTCGGCGCGCCGACCGCTTCGTAGATGTCGCGCAGGGTCACCTGCCGCAGGTCGGCGGTGACGACCCAGCCGCCGCCGTGGCCCTTGCCCGAGCCGACATAACCGCGCTCGCGCAGGCCGGCCAGGGTGCGCCGCACCAGCACCGGGTTGGTCTGGAGGAAGCCGGCCAGTTCGTCGGAAGTGAGCGGCCGGTCGCTGTGACCCATGTGCAGGAGCAGGTGCAGGACCGAGGATAGTTTGCTGTCGCGTCTCATGTAACTTATGATAGTACAAAAACGGGCGGCGTGGGGCGATGTTGTCGAAATCGAGAATTCGTTAGCGGCAGATCGGTGTGTTGGCAGGCACCCGACGAGCCACATGTCACGCGTGCGCATTCGCCTTTTCATCCAGCAGCGCCAGCAACTGCCCCGCATCCACCGGCTCGACCAGGTGATGGTCGAAGCGCGCCTCGCGCGAGCTGGCATGCCAGCGCGTGGCCGTCGATGTCGGGCATGCCAATTGAACGACAGCTTCACAAGCCGGCGTGCACCCCGTCTGGCAAGTCCCGCCAACAGTGTGTTTGCTTCGCACGAACGCCATTACAATCTTGTCATCATCGTCACGGCAGATGCTGGAAACCACCATGGCCCAAATCCACCCCGCAGGCTGGCGCGAAATGTCGGTCACCGGCGCCGCCGCGCGCGAGATCGAAACCCTCGCCCTGCTCGACAAGCGTTTCACCGACACCCCCTACACCATCTACCACGGCGTGCACTGGACGAATGTGGAACAGGGCTACTCGGTGTACGGCGACGTCGACTTCATCGTGGTCGCGCCGAACGGACGCATGCTGCTGATCGAGCAGGTGGCCGGCTTCCTGAACGAGACGCGCGACGGCCTGGTCAAGAACTACCAAGGCAAGCCGCGCAAGATCCGCACCCAGATCCTGCACACCATCGAGGGCCTGACGCGGCGCTACCAGGGCGAGCTGTCGATCGACTACCTGCTGTACTGCCCAGACTACATCGTGCGCGACCCGCACCTGGCCGGCATCGACCCCGCCCACATCATCGATTCCACGCGCAAGGGCCGCCTGGCCCAGGCCATCCGCGAGGCGCTGCCGGTCACCGACAAGACCGAGGAGTACGACAAGGTGACGCGCTTCCTGGGCGACACCCTGAGCCTGCGTCCCGACCCGAGCGCGATGATCGGTTCGGCCGTGAAGATGGTGACGCGCCTGTCCGGCGGCCTGGCGACCTGGGCGCGGCGCTTGGAATTCGCGCCCTTCCGGCTGCGCGTGGTGGGCACGGCCGGCAGCGGCAAGACCCAGCTGGCGCTGGCCGAGTACAGCGCCGCCATCGACGCCGGCCTGCGCCCCTTGTACGTGTGCTTCAACCGGCCGCTGGCCGACCACATCGAGCGCCTGGTGCCGGCCGGCGGACGGGTCGCCACCTTCCACATGCTGAGCGACGCCTGGATGCGCGCCCAGGACGTGACGCCCGACTACGGCGCGCCCGAGGTGTGGGACAAAATCGAAGGCGCCCTGTCCGCCGCCACGCTGCCGGAAACCTGGCAGTTCGACGTGCTGATCGTCGACGAAGGCCAGGATTTCTCGATTGCCTGGCGCGACATCGTGCTCGGCATGCTGAAGGAAAACGGCCGCGCCATCTGGCTCGAGGACCCGGACCAGAATTTGTACGGCCGCGCCATGGTGCCGCTGCCGGGCTGGGTGGTGCTGCACTCGAACACCAATTACCGCAGCCCGCGCCAGATTGTCAGCATGCTGCAGTCGCTCGGCGCGGCGCGCCAGCCGGTGGAGGCGGGCAGCCCGTTCAAGGGCGCCGACATCGAGGAGCTGACCTATCCCGAGGGCGACGTCGAGGCGATGCTGGAAAAGACCCGGCGCGCGGTGACGCTGTGCCTGCAGGCCGGTTTTCAGCGCCAGGACATCGCGATCTGTTCCTTCCGCGGGCGCGAGAAGTCGGCCATCCTGAACATGGACAAGCTGAGCGACGCGCACACCCTGCGTTCCTTTACCGGGGCCTACGACCTGTTCGGCAACCCGGTGTTCCGCGAGGGTGGGCTGCTGGCCGAGTCGGTGTACCGATTCAAGGGCCAGAGCGCGCCTTGCCTGATCTTTACCGAGATCGACTTCGAGCAGATGGACGACCTGGTGCTGCGTAAACTCTTCGTCGGCATGACGCGCGCGCGCCTGAAGCTGGTGCTGGTGATGAGCGACCGGGCGTCCTTGCAGTTGCTGGACCGCAGCAGCGAGTTCCTGGCATGAGGCGCCGTTTCGACAAGGTGGACTTGCCACTGGAGCAGGTGCGGCGCTACCTGGAGCCAGGGCCGATCGTGCTGCTCAGTTCCTCGCATGCGGGCGAGCGGAATGTGATGACGATGGGGTGGCATACGGTGATGGAATTCTCGCCGTCGCTGGTGGGCTGCGTGATTGCGGCGTCGAACCACAGCTTCGAGCTGGTGCGACAAAGCCGGGAATGCGTGATCAATGTGCCGACCACGGCGCTGGTGGACGAGGTGGTGGGGATCGGGACGTCCTCGGGGGGCGACGTCGACAAGTTCGAGCGCTATGGCTTGAGCGTCGAGGAAGGGTTCGATGCGCCGGCGATACGCGAGTGCCATGCGAATTTCGTGTGCCGGTTGCATGACGACAGTTTGGTCGACAAGTACAACTTCTTTATCTGGGAGGTGGTGGCGGCGCGGGTGGCGCAGTCTCCCAAACATCCGGAGACCTTGCATTACACCGGAGCGGGGGAGTTTAGGGTGGCAGGGAAGGTGATTAGCAGGAAGACGAAGGGGATGCTGGCGATGGAGCCATAACCCTGGCTGAACAGGGTCTGTTGGAAAAGCCGGTATCGTTGCCGATACCGGCTCGTTGAGCGGTATTTGCCGTGAATCGCTAGCGGCGAATATGACCGCCTATTTCGAGAAATACGGTTTCAACGCCTCTCTAAGTTCGATCGAAAGTGCCTCCTCGTCGATATGTTGATTCCGTATTTCTGCTCTAACCTTTGCCTTGCTTCCAAAGGCGCGCTCGAGTCGTTTTGCGTAGTCTGCCGCAAGAAGCTTGAGTAGCGGCTCCGTTATCTCGTCATCAAACAGCCTCGCGTCGAAGGTGTCACGCACTTGCTCAAGGGTGGTGCATGCTCCACGGTCCGTGAACAGGATAAGGCCGGCATCGCCGGTTGTGAAGCCGGGCTTACCGGACGAATTCTTGGCAATGTCATAGCCACCGGTTGCGTAATACGTTCTGCCTGATGGCGTTGTGGCCTGTGCATAGATGAACCATACACTTTGCCACTCGGCGTTACCTCCCATATTTTCGCAGTTCGCAATGACTTGACCGGGAAGCGGGTCGAATTTCACGCGAGCGGCTTCGTAGCGAAGGCCCAAAACTGGCTCGCTCAGGATACGGGGAGATGGTAGTGCTGCAACTGAACTGACTGTAGCAAGCGTCAGAGTGGCTGCCGCAACATGGCGGCTAAGGGCGATAAAAGACATGGCTAGGCTTGTACTTCCGATAGTTTGGACCGGACCAAAAGTCCTTCTGAAGGAAATCCGATATCCATTGCTTTCCGTCATATGCTGCAATGTGCCCGGACTTGTTCCCGCCCGAATAGGGCTGGATTACTACAATGTCGCCTTTCATGAACTTGTAAGTGGATGGATCGGCTACTGCGATTTCCGCGTATCCAATTCTTCGCAGTGTAGGACCATAGTCTTTTGCATGCCCGGGACGTTGTCCCAAGTTTGCGCCACCAGCCTCCAACGCAAGCCGAACGTAGTAAGCGCATTGGCCCCGGCTCTTTTTCACCGCTTTGCCGCGTAGATGCGTCGCGAATTTTTCGGTATCGAGCGGCATGCTGCACCTACGCTGCCACTCTGTTGATAGCCAAGTCCCAGCCGCCCAAGGTACTGCCGCCCGTTCCGCCAGCGATTTTTTGCTGCGTGTACTTCCATTTCACTTTCGAGAACTTGAGGCAGATGTTCTCGGTCATGCCAGTACCCGGCTGCAGGCCGGGCTTGCACATGCCGATCAGTACGTTCTCGAGTTCGATCTCGAAATACTTGATCGGCTTGCCATCGCCATCCGCGCGCATGAATTCGAATTTGGCCTTGGGGATAGTCTTGCCCATCGCGCAGTGCTGCAAAAGAAGCGGTGTCGACAGGTCCGTCATCTTGGACAAGAGAATATCGTCGAACTCGGCACGCTCTGCGGTATGACCACCGCCGGTAGACGCGGTCGCACTGCGCGGCTGTGTCACGCCAAAGTCCACATCGAGACATTCGATCCAACCCTTGTGCCCATCGTCCTGGGACTCACCTTTAATCCCGTCTATTTGCAGATACGCGTCGATAGCCATGTTCGCTCCAATGCAGTCGTTAAATGGTGTGCTCGTGAACGCGAGCAGGCCACTGCAAGCGATTCGAACAGCCGAGATTGTGGAGCTAGGATTACTGGCCGACGTTAAGGAAGATCAACGCCGAGAGCCCTTGGCAATTGCTAGAGAGTTTGATGAGCGGGGAGGAAAAAAAGAAACGGCGAACTCATTGAAACTCGCCGGTTTGACGCTAGCACTTACTGTTGAATTCCTGCCGAGATAAGAAAATTCTTAACTGGATCGACGCTCGTTATTATCCGCGGCAGATTCTTGGCCGCCCAGTTCAAGCAACGCACTCGCCTGCGCCACCCGCACGCAATTACGTCCATCATGCTTTGCCTCGTACAGCGCCAGGTCGGCCGCATGCACCAGCGTTTGCGTGTTGTGTCCGTGCGCCGGATAGGACGCCACCCCGATCGACGCGGTGGCGCCAATGCGCTGGCCGTTGTGCAGCACGTCGCCGGCGGCGATCACCAGGCGCAGTGCATCGGCGCGCTTGACGGCGTTGGCGGTATCGCACTCGGGCAGCAGCACCACCATCTCCTCGCCGCCCATGCGGCAGGCGACGTCTCCCGAGCGGATGTTCTCGCGCAGCGCCGCCGCCACCTTGCGCAGGATGGCGTCGCCGCCTTCGTGGCCATAGGTGTCGTTGATGCGCTTGAAGTGATCGAGGTCGAGCACCAGCACGCTCAGCGGTGCGCCGCTGCGGCTGGAGCGGGCCAGCTCGCGCTTGAGCACCTCGTCCAGGTAGCGGCGGTTGTAGAGCTGGGTGAGCGGGTCGATGATCGACTGCTGGCGCAGCGACACGCGCAGCTTGACGTTGCTCAGCGCCAGGCCCAGCTGCTCGGCCACCTGGCCGATCCAGGCGCGCTGGCTTTCCTCGCCCTTGCCCAGCTCGTCGCCGGTGACGGTGATGCAGCCGATGACGTCGCCTTGGGTAACGAGCGGCAGGCACAGGCGGTCGACCTGCGCGTTGGCCGCATGCCGGCAGAGGAGTCCGTCGCCACCGACGTACAGGTGCGGACTGCCGCGCCGTAGCGCCCAGCAGTCGAGCGCTTCGATGGTTTCCGGTTCGCCATCGAACACGCCCCAGCCTGCCTTGCGTTCGAGGAGGTCGCGCGAATTGTTGTACAGATAGAGGCTGCCCGACAGCCGTGGCAGCAGGCGCGGCAGGTAGCTGGCGATGATGCCGGCCGATTCGTCGACCGATTCCGCCAGCTCCAGCGAATGCATGAGCTCGGCACTGCGGAACAGCAGGTCGTTCTGCGACGACATGCGATCGGCCGTCACCCCGGCGTGATTGGCGGCCGCCTGGGCCTTGAGCTCGGCAGCATTCCTCTGGCGCAGCACGCGCTGGCCGGCGAGCAGCATGCCGCCGAGGAAGAGGATGTTGGTGATCGTGGCAATCAGGCTGACGTTGGCGGCCGCGTTGGAAGTGGACCGCAGCTCCGCGCTGAGCTGGTTGCGGCGCTGCGCGTAGGTCGTCAGCTCGTTGCCGATGAGCTGGCGCAGCTTGTCCATCTGCGCCTTGCCGGTACCCATCGCAATCAGGGCTGCGGCGGCGCCGAAACCCTGGTCGCGGCGCAGATTGATCGTCTCCGTCACGGTGCGCAGCTTGGCCGCGGTAGCCTGCTCGATGGCCTCGATACGCGCGCCTTCGGCGCTGCTCGTCATCTCCTTGCGCAGCGCAGCCTGGGTCGACGGAATGGTGTTGAGGGCGAAGTAATAAGGCTCGAGGAAGCGCTCGCTGCCGGTGACGACAAAGCCGCGCTGGGCCGTCTCGGCGTTCAGCAGCATTTCCAGCAAGGTCATTTGCAGGCGTTCGACGTTGGCAGCACTGTCGAGTTCATCCATGACAACCGTGACCTGGCGGTTCACGATCATCGGCAGGACGGCCACTGTCGACATCACCAGGACGATGGCGGCTGCCGCGGTTTTGATCTTCGTTTCAAATTTCATCAGGTAAGGCCACGTCGTTGTTAACTCAAACAATGCGCGGGTTTGCTGCCCGTACCTTACGTGTACCGTGATCGTGCACCTTGCGCATGCGTTGAGGGTACCACAGTGCAATAACGAGCAACTCTCCCTTGCGGGAAACAGTATTGCAAGCTCAGCTAGGCGACGACACAAAGTTGCAAGCTCGGCTATGATGCAGGCCGGCCGGCAGTATCGACAGCATTTTTGCTTGGGTTACGTCGAGCGATTTGTTGACGGTAAGTGGGTGGAGTTTTTATGCGTGGAGCAGTGCCAGCAGCGTCCGGTTCGGTTGGGGCGCAGGATAAACAGTATGTATTGATTGATTTACTGAAGGCGGTGGCCGCGCAGCTGATCGTGCTGCATCACCTGGCGTTCTATGGGCCGATGGCGGATCATGCGCGGGTGCTGGCGCCTGGCTTGTTCGACTGGCTGGCGGACGATGCGCGGATCGCGGTGCAGGTGTTTCTTGTCATTGGTGGGTTCCTGGCTGCGAAGTCGCTTTCTCCGCTCGGCTTGCCCGGGATCGACAATCCACTGCGCGCGATAGGGCGCCGATATTTGAAGTTGGCCCCGCCTTTCATTGTGGCGATACTCCTGGCCGTGTTTGCATCCCAGCTTGCAAGTGTTTGGATGACGCATGAGTCGATATCAAATTTCCCGAGCCTGCTTCAGTTCGGCGCGCACATGTTGCTGCTGCATGATGTACTGGGTTACGAAGCCTTGTCCGCCGGAGCCTGGTATGTGGCCATCGATTTCCAGTTGTATGGAACGATGTGTTTATTGCTTTGGGTATCAGGAAGATTGCCCAAGGGGCGCCCACGCCAATGGGTCGTGCCAGTACTTGTGGCGCTTACGATCAGCGCGTCGCTTTTCTTCTTCAATCGTGATCCACAATGGGATATGTGGGCTCCCTATTTCTTTGCAAGCTACGGCTTGGGCGCATTGGCTTGGTGGGCTAGCGATCCACATCGCCGCCCGCTCGCTGTCGTCCTGTTGTTGCTGCTTATTGCGATGCCGACGCAACTGGCCTTGGCCGTCGATTTCCGTACGCGGATCGCCTTGGCATTTGCCGTGGCCTGTTTGCTGCTCTTATTCGGGCGCAAGAAAAACACCTTACTTACCGGTTGCACTTCGCGGGCTGTTCAACCGTTTGCGAAAATCTCGTACGCCGTTTTTCTGGTGCACTTCCCAGTCTGCCTCGTCATCAATGCGCTTTTCACTCGCTTTGCGCCGGATGCGCCGCATTTCCAGTTCGTCGGTGTCGTCTTCGCCTGGATTGCCAGCTTGCTTGCTGGCGCCGGCTTCCATCGCTGGGTAGAGCTACCGTTTGGTCGTGTCGTTACGCAGCTCGGCAGGGCGACCAAGAGCCGGGAGCTGGTTGCAAGGGCGCGTTAGGCAGCGCAGACCCTTGCCGAGTTAAATAGACTGGGGTCGCTTACGAAACATCCAGATCGATAAATACATCCGTTTCCGGTTGCATTGGTTCAGGCACTTCGAGGATCAGGCGCGGAATATTCTCATATAGCGCCAATTTAAATTGATCCCGGTCGATCGCGTAGTGGCAGCGCCGATGACAGTTGGGGCAGAGCGCTACGGCATTCGATGGGGTATCGGAGCCGTGACAGGCCAAGGGCATGACATGATGCACCTCGAGATAGGGCAAGCCATCCTGTCCCATAAACGGTGCTCTTTGTCTGCAAGCTTCACACACACCATCGGCCAGTTGCAGGACCCACGCTTTCACTGCTGGATCGCGGACATAGGTCGTAACGGATCGTTTCTCGGTCGGCGGTCTGGACGATCCGAGCGGCTTTCTGCCGATGTGGCGTTGTCGAAGCTCAGACACGTTGGCATGAAGCGACCCCTCATGGGATGTCGCGACATAGGCGTTAAGAAAATCGATGCCTTCTGCCCTCAGCGACGCAATCATCTTTTCTTTTACCGCGCTACCGATGTTGCGCGCCGGCGGATAGCCTGTAATCCAAGGCATCTTCAGTTCAAAAAGCGCGGCCGAGATATTCTGCATGCGAAACTCGACAGAAGCCTGACTCCGTGTCGCAAGAGGACCTTCCCTAAGCTCTCGGTTGACCACCGCTTTGTTATAGCGTTCCCCGGCTAGTTCGAGCCGAAGCATGCCAAGATAAGCTTGGACCGAAGCGGTTAGTTCAACGTCGCTCCAGCCTGGTGAGCGTTGCACAAATTCTTGTAAGTCGGACATTCGAAGTAGAACAGGTGAAATCAGCTGAGTCTACTTTTTGTTCAATATCTTTACAATAACTTCATCACCGAGATGAGGCATCATACGAACGTGCTTTGCACGCTCAGCGCATGGCCAAAAAAAACGCCGACCAACAGGCCGGCGTTTCATTTTCAGGCACGTGCCCGCTTAGACGTCAATATTCCCCGCCTGCAGCGCATTCGTTTCAATGAAGTTCCTGCGCGGCTCCACCTCATCGCCCATCAGCGTGGTAAAGATCTGATCCGCCGCGATCGCGTCCTCGATCTGCACTTTCAGCAAACGGCGCACGGTCGGATCCATAGTGGTTTCCCACAGCTGCTCCGGATTCATCTCGCCCAGACCCTTGTAACGCTGCTTCGACACGCCACGCTCCGCTTCCTCGCGCAGCCACAGCATCGCCTCGTGGAATTCGCGCACGGCGAATTCCTTCATCTTCTCGCCTTCGCCGCGGCGCATGATGGCGCCGTCGCCGATCAGGCCCTGGAAGGTGGCGGCGGCGTTGGCCAGCACGGCGTAGTCGTTGCTGAGGACGAAGTCGGCATCGATGGCGGTCACGTTCACGTTACCGTGGCGCATGCGCTCGATGCGCAGCGAATGCTTCTCGCTCAGCTCGTCCGAACGCACCACTACCTTGACGGCCGGGTCGTTGACCGCGGCTTCCATCGCCTTGGCCGAAGTATCCGCAGCCTCGAGCGTGGTCAGGTCCAGTGTCACGCCGCTCATGATGGCGGTCAGCGCGGCGCGGTCGATCACGCGGGTCAGGCGCATCATGATGGCGTTGGCCAGGTTGTACTGGCGCACCAGCTCGGCCAGGGCTTCGCCGTTGATCGGGTCGGCGCCGTCGCGCGGGATCAGGGAGGCGCCGTTCAGCGCCACCGTCATCATGTAGCTCGCTTCCTCGACGTCGTCCTTCAGGTAGCGCTCGTCGCGGCCGGCCTTGACCTTGTACAGCGGCGGCTGCGCGATGTACACGTGGCCGCGCTCGACCAGCTGCGGCATCTGGCGATAGAACAGCGTCAGCAGCAGGGTGCGGATGTGGGCGCCGTCGACGTCCGCGTCGGTCATGATGATGATGCGGTGGTAGCGCAGCTTGTCGACGTTGAATTCGTCCGGGCCGATCGAGGTGCCGAGGGTCGCGATCAGGGTGGTGATCTGCTCCGACGACAGCATCTTCTCGAAGCGCGCCTTTTCCACGTTCAGCACCTTGCCGCGCAGCGGCAGGATCGCCTGGAACTTGCGGTCGCGGCCCTGCTTGGCGGAGCCGCCTGCCGAGTCACCCTCGACGATGTACAGCTCGGCCAGCGCCGGGTCGCGTTCCTGGCAGTCGGCCAGTTTCGACGACAGGCCCAGCCCGTCCATCACGCCCTTGCGGCGGGTCAGGTCGCGCGCCTTGCGCGCCGCTTCGCGCGCACGGGCCGCTTCCACGATCTTGCCGCAGATGATCTTGGCGTCGTTCGGCTTTTCGTTCAGGAAGTCGGTGAGCGTCTTCGCCACGATTTCCTCGACCGGGCCGCGTACTTCCGACGACACGAGTTTGTCCTTGGTCTGCGACGAAAACTTCGGCTCCGGCACCTTGACGGACAGCACGCAGGTCAGGCCTTCGCGCATGTCGTCGCCCGAGATTTCCACTTTCGCCTTTTTGGCGAAGTCGTTCTCGTCGATGTACTTGTTGATCACGCGCGTCATCGCCGCACGCAAACCGGTCAGGTGGGTGCCGCCGTCGCGCTGCGGGATGTTGTTGGTGAAGCAGAGCACCTGTTCGTTGTACGAGTCGTTCCACTGCATCGACACGTCGACCGCGATATTCGTGCCCTGTTCCGACACGCGCTCGCCGGTGGCCTGGAACACGGTCGGGTGCAGCACGGCCTTGGCCTTGTTGATGTATTCCACGAAGCCGCGGGTGCCGCCTTCGAAGGCGAAGATTTCTTCCTTGCCGGTGCGGTGGTCGCTCAGCTTGATGTTGACGCCGTTGTTCAGGAACGAGAGTTCGCGGATACGCTTGCTCAGGATCTCGTAGTGGTACTCGACGGTGGTGAAGATTTCCTCGTCGGCCCAGAAATGCACTTCGGTGCCGCGCTTGTCGGTGTCGCCGATCACCTTGATCGGGGAGACTTCCACGCCGTCGACGATCTCGATTTCGCGGTTCTGCGGCACGCCGCGCACGAATTCCATCTGGTGGACCTTGCCTTTTTGGCGCACGGTCACGCGCAGCAGCTTCGACAGCGCGTTCACGCAAGACACGCCCACGCCGTGCAGGCCGCCGGAGACCTTGTACGAGTTCTGGTTGAACTTGCCGCCGGCGTGCAGTTCGGTCAGGGCGATCTCGGTGGCCGAGCGCTTCGGCTCGTGCTTGTCGTCCATTTTCACGCCGGTCGGGATACCGCGGCCGTTGTCGGCGATCGAGATCGAATTGTCCGAGTGGATCGTGACGTGGATTTCGGTGCAGTAGCCGGCCAGCGATTCGTCGATCGAATTGTCCAGCACTTCGAACACCAGGTGGTGCAGGCCGGTCCCGTCCGAGGTATCGCCGATGTACATGCCCGGACGCTTGCGGACTGCTTCCAGGCCTTCCAGAATTTGAATCGAGGCGGCGCCGTAGTCGTCCGACTGCATCGGCGATTGCGGCATTTCGTTAGTGTTCTCGGACATGGACTGCTTTCTCTAAAAACTGTGTATTCAGACTGCTCAGTTCGGGCCGCACCATCGATAAAACAAGGCGCGGCCCGGATGCGTTGAATCAGATACGCATCGGCATGACGACGTACTTGAAGTCGCCATTGTCGGGAATCGAGATCAGGGCCGACGAATTCGAATCGCCCAGGGCGATGTTCACCTGGTCGCACTTCAGATTGTTCAGCACGTCGAGCAGGTAGGTGACGTTGAAACCGATGTCGATGGCGTCGCCGCCGTAGTCGATTTCCAGTTCTTCCACCGCTTCTTCCTGGTCGGCGTTGGTCGAGCTGATCTTCATGCTGCCCGGGGTGATGATGCAGCGCACGCCCTTGAACTTGTCGCTGGTCATGATCGCGGCGCGCTGCAGCGAGCGCAGCAGTTCGTCGCGGCTGATCGTGAAGTCGTTCTTGTAGCCCTTCGGGATCACGCGGGTGTAGTCAGGGAACTTACCCTCAACCAGCTTCGACACCAGCTCGATGTCGGCGAAAGTGAGTTTCACCTGCGAGGCGGCGATGTCCAGCTGGACGGTCTCGTCGCTTTCTTCCAGCAGGCGCTGCAGTTCGATGATGGTCTTGCGCGGGATGATGACTTCCTGGCGCTCGAAGGTCTGCTCGGCCTCGACCTGGCTGAAGGCCAGGCGGTGGCCGTCGGTGGCCACGGCGATCACCTTGTTACCGTCCAGCACCAGCAGCAGGCCGTTCAGGTAGTAGCGGATGTCTTGCTGGGCCATCGCGAAGTGCACCATGTTGAACAGGTGCTTCAGCGTCTTTTGCGGCAGGGTCACCGAGGCGTTGTGGCTTTCCGCGACCGAGACGGTCGGGAATTCCTCGGCGGCCAGGGTCTGCAGCGCGAAGCGCGACTTGCCGCTTTGCACAGCCAGGCGCTTGTTGGCCAGGGTCATGGTCACGTCGCCGGATTCCGGCAGCGCGCGCAGGATGTCCAGCAGCTTGCGCGCGGCCACGGTGGTGCCGGTCACGTCCGGGCCGGAGCCGATGTTGGCGTGCGTGGTGATCTGCACTTCGGTGTCGGTCGACAGGAAGGAGACACTTTCGCCGTCCTTGCGGATGAGGATATTGGCCAGAATCGGCATGGTGTGCCGACGCTCGACAATACCGCTCACGATCTGCAGTGGCCGGAGAAGCGTGTCTCGGGTGGTTTTGACCAGTTGCATAGTTATCCTCGGATAAGTGTTAATACAGTGAAATTGTTGCTACAGCACTATTTTGCCGTGTGCCGGGGTGGAACGCCAGCCCCGGCGGTGGAGAGGCGGATCAGCCCTTCAGGGTCTGCTCCAGCACGTGCAATTCGTGATTGCACTCGGCATTCTTCTGGCGGTCGCTGGCGATCTTGCGCACCGCGTGCAGCACGGTGGTATGGTCGCGGCCGCCGAACAGTTCGCCGATTTCCGGCAGACTCTTTTGCGTCAGTTCCTTCGCCAGGTACATGGCGATCTGGCGCGGGCGGGCGATGTTCGCCGGGCGGCGCTTCGAGTACATGTCGGCGACCTTGATGTTGAAGAAGTCGGCCACCGTCTTCTGGATGTTTTCCACGGAAATCTGGCGGTTCTGCACCGACAGCAGATCCTTCAGGGCTTCCTTCACGATGTCGATCGTGATGTCCTTGCCGTGGAAACGCGAGTAGGCCAGGATCTTGCGCAGCGCGCCTTCGAGCTCGCGCACGTTCGAGCGCAAATGTTTCGCCACGAAGAAGGCCACGTCGTCCGACAGCGTCACGCCCTCGGACTGCGCTTTTTTCAAGAGAATCGCCACGCGCATTTCCAGCTCCGGCGGCTCGATCGCCACCGTCAGGCCGGAGTCGAAGCGCGAGATCAGGCGGTCGTCCATGCCGGTGATCTCTTTCGGATAGGTATCCGAAGTAATGATGATCTGTTTCTTGGCCGCGATCAGGGCTTCGAAAGCATAGAAGAACTCTTCCTGGGTGCGGCTTTTCCCGCCGAAGAACTGGATATCGTCGATCAGCAGCATGTCGAGCGAGTGGTAGTAATGCTTGAAGTCGTCGAAGCCCTTGCGCTGGTAGGCGGTGACGACGTCGCGCACGTACTGCTCGGCGTGGATGTAGCGGATGCGCGCGCCCGGCTGGTCGGCCATGACCTGGTTGCCGATCGCGTGGATCAAGTGGGTTTTACCGAGGCCGACGCCGCCGTAGAAGAACAGCGGGTTGTACGACACGCCCGGGTTGTTGGCCACCTGGATCGCGGCGGCGCGCGCCAGCTGGTTGGCCTTGCCGGTGACGAAACTGTCGAAGGTGAGGTCCGGGTTGATGCGGCTTTGCTCGCGCTTCGGCGAGTTGGCGATGTTCAGGTTCGGCTGCGGCTCGATGCTGTGCACGGGCGCGGACGGACGCAGCTCGCCCGGCATGGGCGAGCTGTCCGGGGCCGGGCGTACCTCGGCCGGTTTCTTGGGCGCGTTCTTCGGGTCGAGCACGAACTGCACTTCGACCGGCGCTTCCCAGTACTGGCAGGCGAGGGCGGTGATGCGGTTGGCGAACTGCGTCTTGACCCAGTCGAGCTTGAAGCGGTTCGGCGCCGCAATGCGCAGCTTGCCGTCCTCGTAGTCGAGCACGACGAGCGGTTTGATCCATGCGCTGTATTGTTGCGGCGTCAGCTCGAGCTCCAGCTGCGCGGAGGCGGTCTGCCAAAAGTTATCCATTGTGTGCGGCTTAGTGATACGTAACACGCTATTTTACCCGTCTTTGGCGAGGTTATCCACAGGCGGGCCACAGTTTTTGATGCAGGGCTGGGGATAAATGCAAAGTTATCACCACCGCTGAAAACAACAGGCTTCTTGACAGGGGGTTGTCAAGTAGGGTCTAATTCAGGGTTCCCTGTCCGGCCGCCTGCTCAGCCTTCGTTTGATGGTCGAGAAATGCACGGACTAGCTGTGGCGTGACGCTGGCTTAACGAAGCGAACTGTCATTGGCGCCGATTCCTGACGAACAGACGTCAGACCCGATTTTGCATACTTATTTGCTTTAAGCGAGACCACCATGAAACGTACTTACCAACCTTCCGTCGTTCGTCGCAAGCGCACGCACGGCTTCCGCGCACGTATGGCTACCCGTGGTGGCCGTCAGGTTCTGAACGCACGCCGCGCCAAGGGCCGCAAGCGTCTGGCTGTCTAAGCCAGCCGCACCAGCTGACCGCGGTCACATGACAGGCGAAGGTTCGCACGACTTCGCGCGCGCTCGGCGCATTCTGAAAACGGATGAATTTTCATCCGTTTTTCGTTTGCGGCCCACGCAAAAATCCGCGCATTTCGTGCTCTATACCCGGCCCAGCCCGCTGCCGCATGCGCGGCTGGGCATCGTTGCGGCCAAGCGCTTCGCGCCGCGCGCGGTGACCCGGAATACCATCAAGCGCATCACGCGCGAGCTGTTCCGGAACAGCGACTTACAGGCTCTCGACTGCATCGTGCGCCTGGCGCGTCCGGTGAACACCAAACAAGGGCCGGCAACCAACAATGCCCTGAAGCGCCTGCTGCACGCGGAACTGTCGCGCCTGCTCGCTTCGCAGCGTCCGCGCAAGACGACACCGGTGCCCCCGGCAGCGGTAAAGTCGGTCCCTTCATCCTCATGAAAACCCTGCTCATCTGGATCGTGCGAGCCTACCGGCTCGTGCTGTCCCCGATGCTCGGGCAGAACTGCCGTTTCTATCCTTCCTGTTCCTGCTATGCCATCGAGGCGCTCCAGACCCATGGTGCGCTGCGCGGCAGCTGGCTGACGGTGCGCCGACTCGGCCGCTGCCATCCCTGGAACGCGGGCGGGGTCGATCCCGTACCGCCCAAGCGGCACAAGCATTCCTCATCAGCCGCTTGCGGTTGCAACCACTCCTGACGAATACCTCAATGGAAATCAACAAACGTACCATTCTGTGGATTGTCTTCGCCGTCTCGCTAGTCGTTCTGTGGAACAACTGGATGGTGTCGAACGGAAAGCAGTCGATGTTCTCGCCGGCTCCGCCGGCCAAGGTCGCCCAGGCGCCGGCCAATACCAATGCGGGCGGTACCGCCGGCGTCCCGGGTCAGCCGGCCCAGGCCGGCGCACCCGCCGTTCCCGGCCAGCCGGCGGCGCCGGCCCCGGTGCGCGCCGAGCGCATCACCATCACCACCGACGTGGTCAAGGCCGAAGTCGACACCCAGGGCGGCGTGATCCGCCGCCTCGAGCTGCTGCGCTACCCTGACCACTTCGACAAGACCAAGAACCAGGTCCTGTTCGACGTCGCCGGCAACAACACCTACCTGGGCCAGACCGGCCTGATCGGTGCCACCCCGGCCGGCGTGCTGCCGAACCACAACACGGTTTTCGTGGCCAAGCCTCTCAACAAGAGCAACGGCCAGGTGCAACTGGTGCTCGAAGCCGAGCAGGGCGGCGTGCGCCTGACCAAGACCTTCACGTTCAAGGACGGCGACTACGTGATCGACGTGCGCCACGACGTGACCAACCTGACGGCGGCGCCGGTCCAGCCAGCCCTGTACCTGCAGCTCCAGCACGACGGCAACAAGCCGCCTGGCGATTCCTGGTTCACCCCGAGCTTCACCGGCCCGACCCTGTGGACCCCGGAAGACAGGTACCAGAAGCTGAGCTTCGAGAACATCGAGAAGAACAAGGCCGAGCACTCGACCAAGTCGAACGGCGGCTGGGTGGCGATTTCGCAGCACTTCTTCGTGTCGGCTTTCATTCCGGCCGATAACACCGCGCGCGACATCTACACCAAGAAGCTGGCGACCAACATGTACGCCATCGGCACCACCCAGTCGCTGGGCACCGTGGCGCCTGGCGCGACCGTGTCGAACACCGCGCGCCTGTACTCGGGCCCGCAGGACGAGAAGAAGCTGGAAACCATCACCCCGGGCCTGGAACTGGTGAAGGACTACGGCATGTTCGCGATCATCGCCAAGCCGCTGTTCTGGATCATGGACCACATCCACCAGCTGCTGGGCAACTGGGGCTGGACCATCATCGCCTTTACCATTCTGATCAAGCTGGCCTTCTTCCCGCTGTCGGCCGCCGGCTACCGCAGCATGGCGAAGATGCGCGTGGTGACGCCGAAGATGCAGGCGATCCGCGAGCGCTACAAGGCCGACCCGGTGAAGATGCAGCAGGCCACGATGGAGCTGTACAAGGCCGAGAAGATCAACCCGCTGGGCGGCTGCCTGCCGATCCTGATCCAGATGCCGGTCTTCCTGGCCCTGTACTACGTGCTGCAGGCCTCGGTCGAGATGCGCGGCGCGCCGTGGATCGGCTGGATCACCGACCTGACCCAGCCTGACCCGTGGTTCATCCTGCCGGTGCTGTACGCGATCTCGATGTTCGTCACCGCCAAGCTGAACCCGCAGCCGGCCGACCCGATGCAGGCGAAGATGATGCTGTTCATGCCGCTGGCGTTCTCGGTCATGTTCGTGTTCTTCCCGTCGGGCCTGGTGCTGTACTGGGTGGTCAACAACCTGGTGTCGATCGCGCAGCAGTGGGTGATCACCAAGAAGCTGGCCCCGGCCACCATGAAATAAGCATCTGACTCGTTCAGCAAAAGCCCGTGCACGTCACGGGCTTTTTTTATCCTTTACAATTTCCGCATGAAGCTTGATACCTCTCCCATCGCCGCCATCGCCACCGCACCGGGCCGTGGCGGCATCGGCGTGGTCCGCGCCTCGGGCAAGTCGCTCGGGCCGCTGATCGCATCGCTGTTCCCCGGCACCACGCTGGCACCGCGCAACGCCACCTACATTCCCTTCAAGTCCGCCGACGGCACCGTGCTCGACCAGGGCCTGGCCCTGTACTTCAAGGCGCCGCATTCCTATACCGGCGAGGATGTGCTCGAACTGCAGGGCCACGGCGGCCCGATCGTGCTGCAGATGCTGCTGGCGCGCGTGCTGGAAGCGGGCATGGAGCACGGCCTGCGCTTGGCCGAGCCGGGCGAATTCACGCGCCGCGCCTACCTCAACGACAAGCTCGACCTGGCCCAGGCCGAGGCCGTGGCCGATTTGATCGACGCCTCGACCGAAGCGGCGGCCAAGTCCGCCTCGCAGTCGCTGTCGGGGGCTTTTTCGCAAGTCGTGCACCGGCTGGTCGAGCAGACCATCAATTTGCGCATGCTGGTCGAGGCCACGTTGGACTTCCCGGAAGAGGAAATCGATTTCCTGGAAAAATCGAACGCGCGCGGCCAGCTGGCCGGCATCGTCGAGTCGCTCGAGCACGTGTTCCGCCAGGCGGCGCAGGGCGCGCTGCTGCGCCAGGGCCTGAACGTGGTGCTGGTCGGGCAGCCGAACGTCGGCAAGTCGTCGCTGCTGAACGCGCTGGCCGGGGCGGAAGTCGCGATCGTCACCCCGATCGCCGGCACCACCCGCGACAAGGTCAGCGAGACCATCCAGATCGAGGGCATTCCGCTGAACATCATCGACACCGCGGGCATCCGCGCCATCGACGAGGGCATCGACGTGGTCGAGCGCATCGGCATCGAGCGCACCTGGGGCGAGGTCGGCAAGGCCGACGTGATCCTGCACCTGCTGGACGCCAACCTGGGCCCGAGCGCGGCCGACGAAACCATCGTCGCCGCCTTCCCGCCGGGCGTGCCGGTGCTGCGCATCTGGAACAAGATCGACTTGTCCGGGCATCGCGCGACGGTGGAAGGGGCGGCCGACGCGACCCACATCTACCTGTCGGCCAACGAGAAAACCGGGATCGACTTGCTGCGCGCGGAGCTGCTGCGCATCGCGGGCTGGCAGCAGACCGGCGAGTCGCTGTACCTGGCGCGCGAGCGGCACCTGATCGCCCTGCGCGCGGCGCGTGCCCACCTGGACGTGGCGGCGCAGCACGCGGCGCAGGATGACCAGTCGCTGGATCTGTTTGCCGAAGAGTTGCGGCTGGCGCAGGATCAGTTGTCGAGCATTACCGGGGAATTCACGCCGGACGATTTGCTCGGGGTGATTTTCAGCCGCTTCTGTATCGGAAAATGATTTCATATCCAGGGGATTCCATAGCAATCAGTTCTGTCGAGATCTCACTATGAAGATCGTCTGGGAGATGTCCAGTTCGTTCCATAGTTTCCTATAGACATCTAGTGATTTTAGGTACACAATTTGGTACACGTGTTCGCGGCCTGAGCGATACGTGTACCAAAGGAGTGTACCTATGCCGCGTCAAGCGATCCCCTTAACTGATACGAAGATCAAGTCACTGAAACCGCGACCGGAGCGATACCGGGTAAGCGATAGTGCCGGCTTGATGCTCGAAGTAATGCCGAGTGGCGCGAAGATATGGCGCTATCGCTACCAGCTGCATGGTGTGCGCCACCCGCCTCTCACGATTGGTAACTATCCCGAGATCAGCTTGGCTGATGCCCGCAAACGCCGTGGCGAGTGGGCTGCCCTCGTTGCGCGCGGCGAATCACCGAAGCGTGCGGTGCAAGCCGAGAAAACCGCCATGTTGAACACGGTTGGGGCCTTCGGCAAATCGTGGCTGGACGAACAGCTTGTAGGCAAGTCGCCTAGTTACGTCACCACAATGCGCCGGCTCATGACCAAAGATGTTTTCCCGATGCTCGGTAGTGTCCCTCTCTCGGAGGTCAAGCCTGCTGACATCATGGCCCTGTGCGACAGAATCAAAGCGCGTGGTGCACCAAAAATGGCTTTACTAACGCGTAACGCCCTGCGGCGAATGTACGATTTCGCGATCGCGCGTCAGCTCGCGGACAGTAACCCAGCTGCGGCGCTTGTGGCCCGATTCATCGCGACGGAAGAAAGCCGAACGCGTGTCTTGTCGCCACATGAAATTGGTGTCGTTCTCAGGGCAATTCATGCATCCGACATTCGGCGTTCTCTCAAGCTAGCCCTGAATCTTCTCTTCATTACGATGGTGCGCAAGGCCGAACTCACCGAGGCAACTTGGGATGAGTTCGACCTTGCCGCAGGGGTGTGGGACATCCCCGCTGAGCGAATGAAAAAGGATCGCCCGCATCGTGTGTACCTGTCGGGCCAGGCGCTTGCCATGTTGGAGGAACTGAAGGCTCATGCAGGAAAGTCTGCCTATGTATTTCCAAGTACGCGTGGCGTCGATGACCGTCCGATTAGCAAGAGTACGCTGAATCAAGCGGTACGCGCGTTGTCCATCGACGTTCAACATTTCGTCTTGCATGACTTCCGGCGCACGGCCTCCACCCATCTTCATGAGATGGGACACTCATCGGATGCGATCGAGCGAACTTTGGCGCACAAGATTCTGGGCATTAAGGGTGTCTACAACCGTGCGGAATATGCAGAGCAGCGCCGCGTAATACTTCAAGCCTGGGCGGATTTCGTTCAGGCGCAATTGGACGGCGCTACTGTCACCCCACTCTTTAAGCAGGCAAGCTGAACTTGAAAGACAACAACATCGAACAGGCATCTTCGGTAGACCCTGATCTGCTGATCAATGAAGTCCGCGTTCAAACATTGGGTGAACTTGCCCACTTCTATGCGCATCTTGAGCCAGGTGAATCGCCACGACTATCGTAGACACTCCTGAGCCATAATGTCGGGCAGAAGGAGAAGGTATGAGTGGAAAGCGGTACACAGAGGAATTCAAGATTGCAGCGGTCAAGCAGGTGGCGCAGGGCGGTCACCCAGCGAGCGAAGTAGCGGCGCGGCTCGGGGTAAGCATCCACAGCCTGTACGCCTGGACGAAGCGCTACGGCGTGCCCGAGGCGGAGCGCAAAGCTGCCGATAGCCAGTCCGACGAGATGCGGCGCCTGAAGGCCGAGCTCAAGCGCGTCACGGAGGAGCTTGACATATTGAAAAAGGCCGCGGTGTACTTTGCCAAGACGTCCGGGTAAGGTACACCTTAATTGCTCAGTTACAGGACCAATTCCCGGTGCGCCGGTTGTGCAAAGTGCTCCAGGTGCATCCGAGTGGTTTCTATGCCTGGCGCCTGAACCCTGAAAGCAAACGCGCCAGGGAAGACAAGCGCCTTCTGCTTCCCATCAAGGAATCCTGGCTGGAAAGTGGCAGTGTGTACGGCTACCGCAAAGTCAGCGACGACCTGCGCGAGCTCGGTGAACAATGCGGTATAAATCGCGTCCATCGTCTTATGAAGTCGGCCGGGATTCGTTCGCAAACCGGCTATGCCAGGCGCAAGTACAAACGCGGCGGTGCCCCTTCGCTAGTGGCGCCCAATCATCTGCAGCGCCAGTTCGACGTGCAGGAACCCAATCGCGTCTGGGTAACAGATATCACGTACATCCGCACTTATGAGGGCTGGCTATATTTGGCCGTCGTGCTCGATCTGTTCTCGCGCCAGGTGGTTGGCTGGTCGATGAGTTCCCGGATTGATCGTGAGCTGGCGATGAATGCGCTCTTGATGGCAGTCTGGCGACGGCAGCCGAAGAATACGGTAATGGTGCACTCGGATCAGGGCAGTCAGTTCAGCAGCTACGACTGGCGCGACTTCCTGGACGAGCATAATCTGACGCAAAGCATGAGTCGACGCGGGAACTGCCACGATAACGCCGTCGCAGAGAGCTTCTTCCAGCTTTTGAAACGGGAACGGATCCGACGCAAGATCTATAGCACTCGAGAAGAAGCAAAGCAGGATGTCTTCGATTACATCGAGATGTTTTACAATCCAAAGCGCCGGCACAGCTTCAGTAATGACTTGTCGCCGGTCGAATATGAAAAGCAGTATTTCCAGCGGCTCGCGAGTGTCTAGTAAAGCCGTGTCGATTCAGTACCGATATATGCCATTTGTTCGACGAAATGTGACATTCGATTCTCCATACTAATCGTTAATTGAGATTGCTTGGTCTGGATCAGATAACGGCATCGAAGCTATGATCGCATTCCAAACATACACACATGTCCCCAACGTTCTCGTCGATTACATCACCCAATTTGGCACCACCGATGCAGCCGGTTGACGCCCCGAAAAGTGCGCCAAGAAGGCCCCCAGCAATCCCACCAACCGTACTACCTACTGGCCCGGCAATAAGACCCATTATCGCCCCCGTCTCTGCTCCAACTAATGCAGATGAAGCACCTGCTGAAGCACCGGCGATAGTTCCTAAGGTTGCGCCTACCTTGCGCCCAAGCCGACGTCGACGAATGCGGGGTGATCCGCAACTTGGGCAAGTGCCGCTATGTAAAAGCTTAATCGTTTTGGTTTCTCGTTCGTAGCTCACTGCCGCTCCTTAAATTTTTGTGAAACGTTAAGGCCCCACATCTATGCGGTTCCTAGTCAGTGATATGTACCCAAGTTTTTTTAGACTAGGGAGAGACGCAAGATGCATGTTAGAGGCAACGCCCCAGTGGGAGCCTTTGTGCGTGGCAGTGGTGGATTAATGAGCACGATAAATCTATCGACATGATTTGCAACCGAGACTACGTTCCAGTTGACGCGGGGGGTTACATTCGTGCAACAGCGGCATAGGCGCGGCCGCTCACGGGCCGAAGCTGTGCGTTTGTACAGTATAATGTCAGTACTCATCTGACCACATTGCCCCTTAGGAGTGAGGACCTTACTAGGCCAGGTGCGGAACGCCACGAGACTCAAAGAAATCTTACATAATTTAATGTGTCACAAACACAAAAATATGTGTAGAATAAGGGAAACTATGTCTGAGGTGAACGGTGTCATACGACGAATTTAAGCGGCTACTCGGCAAAGCCGGCCTGAGCATTAAAGATTTTGCTGATTTGATGAGAATTAGTTGCAATTCCGTATCGAATTATGCATCTAGAGGAAGTGTGCCTACCCACTTAGCCATTGCAGTCACGCTGATGAGTGAAATGGCTGAAGCCAAATTAGATTTTCGTCCTGCCCTTCAACTGCTGGATTTAAAGGATAAGAAATCTAGGGGGGCAGCCTCACAAGGAACATTTGGCGGTAGTAAACAAATTTCGATATTGTAATGGAGAATATAATGGTCAACGAATCAAAACCTATTTGCGTTGATCTATTTTGCGGCGCTGGCGGACTTTCGTATGGTTTGGAGCTCGCAGGATTTGATCCAGTTGTTGCAGTAGATTTCGATAAAAATGCAACTGCTACATATAAAGCTAATCATCCTAAGACGACAGTATTAACTGCGGATATCTGTACTTTGGATACAGAGGAAATTGTCAAGAGTTTGAACGGGCGAGAGGTCGATCTACTGGCAGGTGGACCAAGCTGCCAAGGCTACAGCACTCACGGCAAGCGGGATGCGAACGATCCACGAAATTTCTTATTCCAGCATTATCTACGTATCGCAAAAGCATTACGTCCCAAGTGGATACTTATCGAGAACGTACAAGGATTGTTGACATACAACAAGGGCTATTTTCGTGAAGAGATCTTATCGCAGCTTGAGGGAATGGGGTATCATGCTGCGGCTAAAGTTCTTGTCACTTCCGAATACGGTGTACCCCAGATTCGAAAACGTATTTTCTTTGTTGCAACAAGAGTAAATCGAGAGATTACCTTTCCGTCACCAACGCACGGCATTGTTGAAAAGGGCTTAAAACCGTATGCAACAGTTGGCGAGGCATTGTTCGATCTGCCTCTCCTTATGGATGGTCAGTCAAAAAAGGATTACACAAAAAATCCTGAAACTGCTCTTCAAACCTATTTGCGAGGCTCTTCGAACCAACTAACCTTACATGAGGCTAGGCCGCTATCTGAGCAAGCACAAAGAATTGCAGAGCACGTTAAAGAAGGTTTTGGACTTCGCAGCGTACCACAAGAATATTTGCCAGACCGATTTAAAAAAATGCGGACAATCGGGAACGGAGAACTTCGTAAAGATTGCACGACACTCTATCATAGGCTTTCATGGCAAAAGCCATCATACACTATTACTTGCCATTTTAGAAACATTGCTTCTGGTCCATTTTTGCATCCTGCTGAACACAGGAGTATAACGCCGCGTGAAGCAGCTAGGTTAATGACATTTCCAGATGATTATGTATTTTCTGGAGTTGGGATTCCTCGTCAAATAGGGAATGCGGTGCCTCCTTTAATGGCTAAGGCGGTTGGTCAACATATTCTCAAATTAATGCAGGAAGAGCCTTCTAAAGTATCGAAAAAAAATAATTCGCAAGTTAGTGTACAAATGGACCTGGAGCAAGAATGGCAAACTTTGTCAGCATAGATCGAATCAAAAACGCCGTAATAAGACTGGCTAATTGGCGCGGTACAGTAAAGCAACAATCTGTCGCTCATATTTTCCCACTCCTTGCTCTTCTAGAAAAAGGTGTAAGTACAACTACCGCAAAGGTATTTGAAGAGTCTGATGATTTCGCGTTTTTTGATCGATATTGTAAGGTTGATGGCGATGCTGAAAAACCATATTTTGATCCGTTTGGACGGGAATTTAGAATAGCGAGTCACCCACACAGCAATATTGCTACTGCGCGAAAGAATACCTTTCAGAACCGGTGGCGCGCTGCTGTTTTGAACACGGATTCTGGCAATAGTGAATGGAGACTATTGGACGATTTCGCTGAGATCTTTGCTTCTAAACTCCTACCCCGAGCAGGAGGAACACGTATTAACGTGGTTGATTTAGCCTGCTGGCTGTTTCGACATGAAGAGTTTCCCGACGGAGCATCATCCGACTTGTTGCGTGAACGCTTTCGGCAAAGATTCCCAATGTCGGATGCTGACTTTGATAATCTTTTCACTTATCAGCCTGAACCTTCGGAAAATATTTTCGTCAGCGAAGCCCCTACAACGCTTGAAGTTAATCAGCTTCTCAGGTCACTTGCGTTTGCAAGTGCATCAACGATAAGTGCGCAGCCACCTATAGTTCAGCAGAGCGATAACAATGCACAGCAACGGTTACCTGACGACGATCCGATTTTAGCTGAGGTAAAAGCTCTTCTTCGTATAGGGACTTCGGGAATTATCCTGCGTGGCGCACCAGGCACAGGTAAAAGCTGGTATGCAGATCAGATTGCATCGGCGTTGACGGATGGCGACAGAAGCAGGATTTTTCGAGTTCAATTTCATCCCTCTTTTACATACGAAGATTTTTTTGACGGTTATCGCCCATCAGACAAAACTAATTCAGGGTTTGAGATAACTGGGAAAGTTTTCCGAAAAGCGTTAGAAAAGTCTAGCGAAACCCAAGGTCCAGTAGTTTTATTGATCGACGAAATAAATCGAGGGAATACTGCCAAGATTTTCGGAGAAGCATTGACCTATATCGAATACGGGTGGCGCGAGGTTAAGTTCCTCCCTCGTTTGAGTAAAGATGAAACCTCAGTGCCAAAGAATCTAATTGTTTTGGCAACTATGAATCCCCATGACCGAAGCATAACTCCATTAGATATGGCGTTGTTAAGGCGTTTTGATCATATCGAGATTCCGCCAAGCGCTGAGACTGCGACTAATTTCCTTATAGAAGCCGGAATGTCGCCAGCTCATGCTGCTTTAGTGGCTGACTGGTTTAATACTCTGCAAGGATTGCTTCCGTTCGGTATCGGCCATACATTTTTCCTGAACGTTTCGGACGAAGGTCAGCTTGGTTTGGTATGGCGTTACCGAATTCTACCGTTCTGTGAATTAATACTTGAGTACGAACCGCAACGTTTGGCTGATATAAAACAAAGCTATGCTGGCTTAGAACGCCGTATCCGAGAAGCAGTATAAACATGGCTTTGTCTCTCCAGCGTACGGTTTATCCGTGCAAAGAATTTGAGCCGGTTGAGGTTCCGCTTGACCAATTGATCTTAAATGGCAAGATTCAGCTATACCCCGAAGCGGAGAAATACTTTGATTTGGATTATCGGACGGGGAGACTAGTAGTTGCCCCAAAAAGCTACATCGGCTTGAT
>Ga0308166_1001184_pt1 | contig 28822 bp, 31 predicted proteins | sample PhyCR2_2_FD_202137 | JGI IMG/M metagenome (GOLD analysis project Ga0308166, IMG submission 202137) | Phyllosphere microbial communities from UC Gill Tract Community Farm, Albany, California, United States - DLSLCC.R2 | ecosystem: Host-associated > Plants > Phyllosphere > Unclassified | place... | reverse complement strand
GAAGATGTGGTGTGTGGTGGTTGTGAGATACTCGTTGCGAATATATTTGATTGTATCAAGAAAGAAATAATAAACACTCGTGGACGTCAGGTGATTTGTAATGAATGGTATTTGAATTTTCGTGGTGACGTGGCTCGTGGACAAATACAGTACAGTGGTGTTAAAAACTTCAAACACTTTAGATCGTTTTTGCAACAGCTAATTTAAGTCTCGATAGGTTAGTCCTAAATAATAAGAACAATAAAAAAGGGGGCATCGGACGCCCCCTAATTACACTAAAAGGAATTTCATATGAAATACACAGTTTACAAGAACAGATTTTCAAGTAAGAGCAACGGCATAATTCACAATGATGGTTCATGGGATGATATCGTTGATAATGTCGTTGATAAAAGTAAATGGGACAAATTTAATGCTACTACTGTTTCTATTTATGCTACTGAGAAAGAACAGTTCAATGCAATCGTAATGGCAGAAATGCGACCAAACATGCCACGCACGGCAGATAACGTTATTGCGTTCCATGCAATCATACTTGATATCGATGATGGGGCGAGTTATGACGATGTTCGAAATGATCTTCGTGATTATGAGTATGTACTTTACAGTAGTGGGGGTACTGGATTAAAAGCGGGTGATCGTTTTCGTGTAATCCTTCCGTTGAATGTACCAATGCCTGCATATGACTGGAAAAAGTACAACACCAGTTTGTCAGAGAGATTCAGTTATTCGGATGAATGCTTTAAGAAAGGTATTCAGATTCAGTACTTGCCAGTGTTGAATACTGCATTCGCCGATCAATTCATTGGTGAACATCATGAGGGTAGGTGCTTTGACTACCAGATGCCCAATGACCTTCCATTTATTGAGAATCGCAGTATTGAATCAATAGTAAAGAATGTAGTTTTTGATGAGTTGCAATTTTCTGATATTGAAATGCAAGAACTGGCACGTGCTATTGTTGATCATCAATCAGGTCAGTTAGGGTATGAAGAACGCCGAATTTTGGCACAACGTCTGAAATGCATCGGTATGAATGATTTTGATATTGTGCAAGTACTTAATCAGGTCAGTAAACCGGGATTCTCACGTAGTAATGATGATGTTGTGAAGGGGGCAAATGCAGCATATGCACGCCCAGAAGGGCTTTATAAGAACGTATCCAAGGGTGTACGCATACCGGCAATTGAACGTCGTATAGTGCGTTCTGTTGCGTCTCATACAGTGTCATTAAAACAGCCACAGCCACAGTATGATGGTGAATGGGTTTTAGAACAGGATGAGTATATTTCTGACATTAGTCATGAAATGGACTTCAATAGCGGTATTAATCTACTCATCGCAGACGTTGGTACGGGTAAAACGGTACATTGGACAAAACAAAAGAATGTAAAATTTGTTGCCCCATTGACTAGTATTGTTGATTCAATGTCAGATACAAATAGCCTAACAAAAGGTAATGTCGGTACGTGGAATCAGATCGAAGGTATCATTAATACAAAGGACAAATCAATATTCAAAAACACGACTCTGGTAGTCGATGAGTGTCATGGATTGTTTGTGGATTATGGGTATAAGAGTCGCACTATCAACCGTCTTATTAATGCATTTTGTGAGTTCAAGAGTGTTATTCTAATGTCAGGTACGGTAGAGGCCGACCATTTCAGTTCTATCGAGTTCAATAAAGTGTACCGAGTACATAAGCCATCACAGGCACAGAAGTTTATCCGTACTGTATTTTGTACTAAGAAAGATGATGTGGTTATTAACCATATTAATAGTCTAACTAATAAAACCATAGTACTGATGAATAATAAGGATCTGTGCGAAGTAACGGCGGGGCGTATCAATCGAAAAAGCCTAGTAGTGAATGCAGATGTGAAGAAAACACCAGAAGTACAGACATTTTTCAAGAATAAGACAATGGGTTCACTCGAAGTCATTATTGGTACTAATAGTATTGTTGAAGGTTTATCAATTGAAGATGAACTGACAGACGTCGATATAGTTATTTGGGGCGATCTAGTACCAGAACGTATTGAGCAATTCTGTAATCGTTTTCGTAATGTGAGTAGTGTTAAAAACGTATGGTATTTTGTCGATAGGAAGCCCGTAGAGCCGTTTGATGATTATAATAGAACCAAGGTAATTGGCGAGGCTAGAACGCTCTGTGAGGCCCTACAGGCCGCATATGAGGCTATCAGTTCGGATACATTACGTCGTAGCTTCATACGACAGTTTTCCGGTGATATGGCGACAGATTTAGTGTTCTTCCATGATGGTAAGTTTCAGGTGTCTTGTACTGGAATAGATTATGAGTATTCACTTCATCGTGAAAAGCAGTACCGCAATGATTTTTCAATGTTTGCCGGGCGGCTGCGTGCATTTGATTTCAATGTCTACTATCCACTAATTGAAAATGGCGATGAAGCGAACAATGATAAAATCAAAGAAGAGAAGGCATTAGTTACAGAGATGCGTAAAAACGAGCGTAAGGCGGTACTGGAGCGTTTACGTGATGATATTGAAGCAAATACCTTATTGGAAGAAGAAGCCGCCACAGAGCTTTACAACGCGACGTATGGCAGTGTTCAGCGACTACTAGAGAAGGGACTTGATAAAAGTTCAGTACCTGCATTGATCGATGGTTATATTGAAGATGATGCATTCATTGTCAAGGCATATGAAGACGTAGAGTTTGAAGTAACTGGTAGTACTGTTCGTGAATTCATTATTGGGGAGATTGGTGGTAAGACTGAGTTACGATCTGATGATATTATGAATATTTCCAATGGTGTGATTTGTAAAGTACTGGTTGAGTACTTCAATGGGGATGTCAAAATGATGTCTGAGAGTCGTTCATGGGGTGGTTTAGTAGTTAAAAGTGACGCTTACCTATCTAATGATCTTAAAAACATAGATCTGCAAGCGTCACTTTTAGTAGCCAAATCACCAAAAGCGGCCAAGGACATTCTCATGAAATACATCAAACTTGGTAAGGGGAAGTCTAAAACTGTAGGTGGTTTATCAGTGCGAGTTAGTCCAGTAGATGCATTATCAAGAACTGGTTTAGTAGTTAGGTCGCACGCTTACCTATCTAATGATCTTAAAAACATAGATCTGCAAGCGTGCGACTTGGTAGTTAAAAGTGACGCTTGTCTATCTAATGATCTTAATAATAAGAACCCTAAGGGGGCAATTGGTGGGTCAGTAGTTAAAAGTGACGCTTACCTATCTAATGATCTTAAAATAATAGATCTGCAAGCGTCACTTTTAGTAGCTAAAAAACCATTGCATGCCACAGGATCAGAAGTCCCAGTACAACATGTGGTCAAAACGAAGTTAAATGCATTTCTTCAAATGCGTAACTAAGTAGCTAAGTGTCCACCTTACAGTTCTAATGACGTTTATTAGTAAATTGCCACCTTACCTATTCAATGATCTTAATAATAAGAACCCTAAGGTGGCAATTGGTGATTTCGTTGTTAAGTGTCCCCCTTACAGTTCTAATGATCTTAATAATAAGAACTCTAAGGGGGACACTGTACTAGCTAAAAAACCATTACCAACCACAGGATCAGGGCATCAAGTCCGTTCAATTTAGCCGTACTGGGCTTATCTAAATCAAAGTGCAACGGGACTAATATTTGTGTATCTCTCTTATACACACGCAGATTAGTCCCGTTGGAACAAAAAACAACCAAATGGAGAATGAAATGAAACAAGCAATTGTACTTAGACTTAGCAGTGAAGTAACCACAACACCACATCATTTTACTTATGAACTGATCGATGGTGAGAAAAAACTAATATCAGTAGTGGTACACAAACCAAATTCAACACATACATATACTCTAAAAAATGAATCATGGATAGATAACATCACACAAGAATCCATTGACATAAACGATATACTCCAAACATTAGATACTAGTGAAAAAGTAGATCAAATATATATTGCGTTTGAGATAAAAAATGATGACTTCCTAAGCATAGATCGGGCTGGTGAATCTTTATTTACTTCGTGTAAAGAACTACTAAGTATAGATCGGGCTGGGGGTTTTTTATTGACTACCCGTGATGATACAAGCCATACAAGCCATACAATACAAAGAAAAACGTATACCGATAAACCAACTCACAGTAGTATAACTAATGACATTGAGACACAAGAAGATTTTAATGTGGAGTTATTTTTAGAATTAACAGAAGAAGATGAATTCCAACTCTCATTGGTACATAGATACTTAGCGGGATTACAAATGGCATCTATATTTTTGGAAGAGTTTGATCTAGAAGAAAGGGTGTTCAGTGAAGATTGGTTAAGGTTAGCAACACACCAGTACATTTCAGTACCAAAAGAAAAAAGAGTCAGTGCGTGGAGAAACAACTAAACTCACTATACGCCATTCTAAGGTGTTTTATGTGAAAGCCTAGAGATTATAGGTTATTAATAAAAACGCCTTAGAATGGCTCATAGGAGGTTTAAATGGAATGCGAGCACACTACATCAACAACCCGAACTGTACAGCGATTCCCGATTATGGGGCTACCGCTGTACAGTTCGGGTAGTACTACATCGTTGATAGGCCACCGTGCCGTTCTAATCATTGCTTGGCTTCTTTCAGTACTGGTAAATATAATCAAGAAGGTATTAATGTTATGAAGATGTACCTAACAATACACTTACTCTCAAGTAAAGTTAATACAGAACTGTACGAATCAGCACTAACAAAAGAGTTTAGTGGGTACGAAATCGAGTTTGTACTAGATCGTGATAAAATTGGAAACTATGAGGATGCAATCAAAAACAAAGTGTATCCAGAGAATAGTACTAAATATCAAACCAAAGAAATAGATAAAAGAATTTCCAAGGTATATTCTAGTTTGCTATCATAATATTGTACCGGTGGTACTAACAATAAAGGGCGTCACCCTGAAGTAAAAAGTTAGTACCACCGGACAACCCCACCTCCTGTACAACCCACCACGCGTTTTAATCAACCGAACCAATATGATTGCATGGGTTTATATCAAGACGTCTCACGATGGCGTACACGCACGATTTAACATCATTGATAGTTTAAAGCGATCAATATGAAACTATTGATCGTTTTTGTCGATCAATTCGCTTTACTTTGGTATCATCTCCCACAAGCCCAATGGCGATAAATAAAATAACAATCTCTGGGAGTAACAACATGAAGAAACTATTAGCAGCATTAGCATTAGCATTAGCAACATCACTACTATCAGGCTGTTCTGATATGAACAAATACTATCCACAGGAAGATGGGTACTGCATTAGTAGTAGTACTTACGGCTGTTACCTTGCAGTTTACAATCACAGGGCAGTATCTGGTTCTGTAGACTTACAGCCAGTAAAACTGACACGAGGACATTTAACATCATCAAGTCGAGTACTGATGGTTAATCCAGATGGTACACGATATGATGCAAATGGAAGTTATGGTGAAACAATTTCAGTTAGTACCAATAGTGCAGGTGGAATGAACACCACACCATTAGCACAACAACAAATGAAAACCCAATAAGATATCCCAGCACCAAGGAATACTAGGGGGAACAACGTGAACAACAAAAAATTACCCCAGCCCGCCTAGTGCGGGTTTTTTTATGTCCTAAATAACCAAAAGGGGGGCATCATGTATATATCACAAACACAAACATTTCTACGTACAGATTCACTATATCAATATATCACCTACGGTACTGTACACGTCTTTACATCTCTAACGTTTTCTGGTGAATGGGATATAGTAATTACTGATAACGGCACACGTGTATTACACATTAATCATTCACTTGATGTATTCAGCGATGAAGAACTATTCCATTATTCCACATTGCTTAGCTGTGAAGTTATTCAATACATCATGACTCAACATGCAGGACTAAGGAAAACACTATGTCATTACAGGACTACACCATAAACTACAAGAACAAGTATGGTGAGATTAAAGACGGACTACCAATACTTCTACTAAATGTTCTAGAACTATACGTTAGTTTTAATAACTACTACCTGATAGTAGGTGAAGATAAACTAATCGCTTATTATAAATACATAACAATAGTAGACGGTTATTATGCAATGATTGGTAATCACAAACGAATATATAATTATACCCAGTACAAAGGCCCAGAGCACAAACACATAATGCAACTACAAACAATGATTGACGAGGTGGCAGTACTCTTTAAGGATTAATTACAGTACTGAATACATCAATGCAGTATTACATAAACTATTCGAACTAACATCATTTAATTATTGAATGGTGGCACCAATACCCCATCTCAACGAAATGAAAAATGAAGTGATTTAATAATTGATATCAAAGTGTTTTTTAATAGGTTCCCGGCGGAGTTTTGAAGCCTCGCGTAGTTTCGGCAGCACTGTGTTTTAAATATATGTGATGTAATAACAACATCCCGAACCTAAAAATAAATTATTGCAAAAGGAAAAACACATGAAACAAATAAGTATGAATGCATTGGCAAAACAATACGGCTATGACGAAAGCACGGTTCGTCAGTGGCGTGATCGTGGTATGCCAATTGGTAATGACATTGATGAATCTGTTACACGTACCTGGATAGTTCATAATATTTTAAAACCTCTACGTGAAACAGATGTAAAGGAACAGATTGAACAAGAGCGATTACAAAAGCTATCCGCCGAACGCCAGCTTTCAGAACTGACATTACAAGAGAAACTCGGTGAAGTGGTAAGTACAGAATATATTGAACAAATACTAACAGCGTACTTACACCAAGTTAAAACATCAGTCCGGGCAATACCTGCTCGAATTTATTTGGAGTTATTCGCAATGACAGACGCAAAAGATTTGCGTGACAAATTAAAACAAACTATTGATTCAACTTTATACCAATTGGGTGAAATGGAATTTGAATTACCTGACGATATGGAAATACTAGATGAACGAGAACAAGAAAAAGACGACCCTGATATTAAAGAAAGTACTGAGAACAATACAACCGCCGAAGATTCAGAAAACGAGTGAATGGATATCACAGGGAGTAGTTAAGTTCGTTGATGGGCCTAATATGGGACTTGATTGGGTTCCATTTAGTTTTCAAAAAGAACCCATGGACATTGCACAAGAACGAAGTACAAAAAAGATAGTTTTACAATCATGTAGTCAACTACTCAAAACCACCGTACTTCAATCTATAGCCTTTAATATAATGGCAAATGATCCAAGTAACTTTGCATTTGCCTCTTCAAGTGCAGATGAAGTAAAAAAATTCAAACAAGGTAAATTTCTCCCAGCAGTAGAAAACAGTCCAGTACTTAGACAACTTGTAACTGATAAATCCGACAAGAACGCAGCGAATAACGCAAAACAGACAGAACTTATAAATGGTACATTCATCTATTGGCTAAATTTGAATACACCGGGAAATCTCCGGGGTATTACGTGCGGTACAGTCCTGTTAGACGAAGTATCAACAGTTGAAATTGGTGAAGAAGGAAACCCAATAAAACTAGCGGAAGCCCGTACAAGTACATTCGGTGACGATGCATTAGTTGTAGTTTCAAGTACTCCACTATTCAAAAACGATCTGATCAATGCAGAGTACAATCTAAGTGATCAAAGACGTTACTTTGTAACACACGAATGCGGCCACGAATACACATTCGAATGGGAGCAAGTAAAATTTCAATTTAAGCAACTAGATAACGGTCGTTCAATCCCCAACTCAACAACTACCAGATTAATGTGTCCGGGTTGTGAAAAAACCATAGATGAACACACACGCCATCAAATGGTAAATAACGGATGTTGGCAGGCAACCAGTACACAAGGCGAACCGGGTGTAATTGGCTATCAGATAAGCCGTATGTATTCACCATTGGGTACTATTGAAGAAATGGTTGGGCGTTATGCCGATGCTTTGTATTCTTTCAACCTACAGACATTTTATAATAATGAACTTGGTGAAATCTGGGAAGACGAATATCAAAAAGAAGTAGACATACTTCAACTTGAAGGACTAAGAGAAGACGAATTCAACATTCATGCAATTCCCGGAAAAAGTCTCGGAATCGTGATCGCCGCCGATCAACAATTGGACCGACTTGAAGCAACAACAATTGCATTTGATGACAAGAATACATGGGTGCTTTCTCATGATTTTTTCTATGGACATGATTGTACAAAAATAGAATCAACCGCATGGAATGAATTTGATAAGTTTGCAAGACAACAATTTAAAACTATTGAGGGGCGAGAAGTCCCAACACTTGCTGTATTCGTAGACTCAAGTAATGGTAATGCAACCGACACTGTAAAACGTTTTACCAATCGTTGGCCTAAATATCATCCAATCAAAGGTTCAAGTTCTACTACAAGTGATCTATTCAAACAAAGTACTCAAGCTGGTTATAAATTACAAATACTCAACGTACATGAAGGAAAGAACAATATACGTAAACTACTAAATCATATGATTGGTGAACGTCCAGAAGATGCACTAACACAACTACGGTTTAGTTCTTCACTACCGCACGACTACTTTGAACAATTAACAGCAGAAGAATTAAAACCTTCTGGGGGTAAATTAGTATGGCGTCTAAAGAAAGGACAGAAGAGAAACGAAGGTCTTGATTGTTTGGTATATGGATTGATTGCAATTCAATATGCATTATCGAAACTAGGAACAAATCAGCCTTATAGAAAGCTAAGAGAACACCGGGCAGTACTTAAAGAAACAATAAATAAAGTAGAACAACCACACACTGAATCAAAACCACCACAACCAAAGCGTAATAAATCACCAAGGAAAGGAATGGGATCTCAATGGTTCGGGAGAAAATAAGGAATTAAAATGGCAAGGACTTTACCAGAAAAGATCTATTTGATCACAAACCCCTTCGACATTACTGTATCAATTCCTGCAAATACTACACTCGTAATTAATTATCTAACTGGCGGTACTGGTATTACATTAGTTAATACCCAATCAACCCCAAAAAACACCACGGTTACTTTAACTACTTCATTAGCTAATGATAAATTATTTTGTGTACAAATTTCAGGTAATACATCCGAACAATTTGTATCTGAAATTATAGATCCTACTAAATACACAGAAGAATATTCTCAGTTAATAGAACTGATCAAAGAACTAGATGACATAATTAAAGTGCGTGTAGGCGGCGGCGGTGTATACAGCACAACAATCAACAATAAATCATTAATTAGTGAATCACTAACCAATCTTGAAAACATGCGTATTCGTTATATTAAACGTGCAAATGCTCTATGGGCAAGTATGAATGATCAGCCTGTAAATGGTAACGGTAAACCAATCAAGAGTGTAACCGTATTTCGTGATCCTAATTATCCAAATCGATGGGGAACACGATAATGTTTTGGAGAAAGAAAGAAGAGCCACAAAAACCAAAAACAACCAAGAGTGCAAAGCATTTTAAAGAACGTCCACAATCAACAATGAAAAGAGACTTACAAGCAGTACGTGGAATGAGTACGCCCGTAATTAATTTTGGTTTTACCTCTGGTACCGGTACTGGAAATATTAATAACATTTTGCGTTGGTTCTTATCAGACTACCGAAATGCAGCACGTGAAGCTTCTATTCAAAATCCGATTGGACGCAAATACATGAACCTTTCGGTAGATGGTGTAGTTGGTTCACAAGGCGTATATGTAAAACCCAATGTACAAATAGAAAACATGGATCAAGAAGAACTACATACCCTTAATCAGCAACTTGAAAAACGTTTCTATCGTTGGGCAGAAGATGCAGAACGCTTTAGTTTAGATGGATCTTTGACTATCGATCTATTTCAACAATTATGTGAAAAGATTCGTGTAACTGATGGTGAGTGTTTTATTCGTATTCATACAATAAACGGTACTGTAAAAGTAGAAATCATTGACGCTTCACGTTTAACACAACTCAACAACCAATGGTTAGACAACGGCAACTATATAAGTAATGGCATTGAATTCGATAAATATCATAAACCGGTAAATTATTATTTCTGTATCTACAATCCAATTACGTACACATTTGATCAAACTGCATTTGAGATAGTTCCAGCAAGTGAAATCTGCCATTACTTTGTTGCTGATCAAATGGGCCAAGAGCGTGGATTGCCAGATCTAGTCTGCACTACAAAACTAATTGAAGACTTAAAGAACTTCCAATTGGCTGCGTTAATGGCAAAACGTGTATCAGCTAGCACAACTGCATATATTACAAACAACAATAATGACACTGACCAAGTAGAACTTATTGCGGGTGAAGAAGATTCAACAGCAACGTACACCGAGTACCTAGAAGCAGGTGCCGTCTATGAACTTGGAAAAAATCAAGATATTAAAACTGTTTCACCTTCGAATGGTGCAGACAAAATCAGTGAATTCACGAATGAACTACTAAATCAAATTTCAATGGGTTTAAACGTCACAAAGCAATCACTAATGGGAAATACTGCCGATGCTTCATTTAGTGCCGCCAAGTTAGCAGAAAGGCTACAAGCAACTGCTTTTAGTACACGTACAAATGTACTTATTAATAAAGTACTGAAACACATCTATATGGAATGGTTGAAAAACGAAATGCTAAATAATAACAATCTTAATCTTTCTTTTGCAGATTTTGAAGATCTAATTTGTGCCCGTTACATTCCACAAAAGCCAATTAGCCTCGATCCTCTAAAAGACATTCAAGCCGAAGTAACTCTAATGGAAGCCGGAATAAAATCTAAAACACAGATCATTAGTGAAATGGGCGGGGATGCCCGAATTGTTTTTGATGAGATTGAAAAAGAAAAACAACAACAAGGAAATTCAAATGGAATTGAATCTAAAGAAAAACCAGAAGAGGGAACTAACGATTCCAGTACGGGCGATTGATGCCGAAAAGCGTACTGTAGAAGTTGCTTTTTGTTCTGAGGAACCAGTAAGCCGAATCATTGATGATGAACTTTATTATGAAATTCTTCTATGCGGTGAATCTAATGTGAATTTACTCCGCCTTAATAATAAAGGTTCAGTACTGTTCAACCATGACCGAGACAAGTTAATTGGGGCAGTAGTTAATGCACGTATGGACTCGGATCATGTAGGTCGTGCAACACTTCAAATTAGCAAAGTTGGACTTGGTGCAACCATGTGGGGAATGATTGAGGAAGGAATTCTTAGTCATATCTCAATTGGTTATAACATCATTGATTACCGTATGGAAGGTAACAATATTTTTGTAACCAACTACGAAATATACGAAATATCACTAGTGACTGTGCCCGCTGATACCACGGTCGGAATTGGTCGTAGTCTCGGTGGTACTGCAATGCGTGACGAAGCACATGACGACGAATCACTAAATAGAGAAGAAGAACAATCTATTGAGGATAAACGAATCATGGAAGAAAAAGAAGAAACCCGCCTTGATACCGAATCATACGAAATTAATGATGAAAATGGTGGAGTTACTGATATTGAACTTAGTGATGGCGAATTGGAAGAAATACTTTCTACGCGTCCAGACCTACTAGCAAAACTACAAAATAAAGGTGTTGAACCAGAAGAAATAAATAGTAATGAACCAAATGAAGATGAAGATGAAGATGTGGAAGAAGACGCCGAAAAAACAGAACAAGAACGCCAACGCGAACTAACTTCAATTGGAAAAGTACTGAATGTTGATGTCACAGAAGCAATCACTAAAGGAATTAGTGTTGCTGACTTCAAACGTTCACTAAATAAAGAAAATAAACCTAATGTTAAGGAAAACAACAAAATGGGAAAATCTGTAATTAATGGTCTAATTCGTGCTGCCGCAGACGGTAAACCATTCGAAGGTGCACGTCTTGATGTACCAGTAAATCAACTTGTACGTACTTCTACTACCGTTGGTGGTGGTGCTCTAGTTAAAGAAGCGTATGTTGATTCTTATATTGATGTATTACGTGCTAATAGTGTATTTGCACAACTACCAATTCAAACTTATTCGGGTCTTGAAGGTGAAGGTAATCTAGTTCTACCTAAATTATCTAGCGATTTTACTCAGATGTTTGCATTCATCGAAGAAGGTGCTGATTCACCATTAGTAGACGCTAACTATGAGAAACTAATCCTAAAACCTAAGACATTCTCTGGTAGCGTGCCCTTAACTCGTACTTTGATTAAATCAGCAGACACTGCCGAGCGTTTCACTCAGGATGCAATGGTTCGTGGTGCAGGTCTAAAACTAGAAAAAGAAATTCTTGCTCAAGTAGTGGCTACCGCTCCAGTTAAAACATTAACCGATGCAATTACTCAAGAAGACGTACAACAAGCTCTAGCTCAATTAGCCGCTGCTAACGTTCGCATTGATAGCGTTGTTGCAGTCGTGCATCCAAGCACCGCAGCTATTCTACGTTCAACTATCGTTAGTGGAAACACTGCCGCTAAATTCATGATCGAAGGTTATCGCTTTGAAGCTTATCTATGTGATTCAGTTCGCGTGATTGAAAGTACTCAAGTTGCCGCTGGTCAAATTGTATTTGGTGATTGGTCGAATATCGTTCTTGCATCATGGGGTGGTCTAACTGTAGATCGTGATGATACTACTTTACGTGCAAGCCAAGGTATTGTTCTACGCACTTTTGCTTATATCGATCATGCCGTTGCTCATGAATTAGCATTCCTAGTAGTTAAACTACAGGCATAATTTTATGGCTAGAGCATTTAGTAAATCACAATGTAATGCTCTATTAAATTCATTTGGGGAGCCATTAGAAATAAACGGTCAAGAGTTCACAGTAATTTTTGAAGAAGTACAGATCTTTGTTGAAGAAACAGACGGTGTTGTACTTGATTACAAATATTATTTTTCGACTATTTCTGACCCGGTAATTTCTATTGGTTCCCTTTTTGTACTTAAGGGTATTACACAAATAATCTATTCTATGGAGGATGATCTTTCTGGAATAACTAACTATTTTTACAGGAAGAAAGATTATGATTCTTGGAATTAAAAAAGCAATAAACAAGCTCATGGAAAGTACACCATGGGCTTCCAACTCACTTAAGAAACAACACGAAGAATCACCCAGGATTTTCTGTGATGATATTCAGGGAAACAATGAATACATTAATATGAATCTAAGACAGCAGGGGAATTACTTTGCAATCTTTAATATAATTGGTGGAACACAAACCCCCGAAAACTTCTATACATTAGTTAATAGTACTGTACGTGGATTTAATGCAAAAATTCAAGAATGTTTCGGTTCCGAATTTATTATTGTCTCTTGGTCTTTTGAACAAATATCTACAAGCCAAGACTCCACTTCTGGAATATTAGTTGGCTCATTTCAACTAAATATTAGTGTAATTCAAAAGGGAGTACAATAATGAATATTTTTACAGGTAATAGTCTGCAAATTTTTTACACTGCTGATACTGGAAACAATAGTCCAAGTTTCGGTGGATTCAAAGAAGTAACAAACGTAGCAGAATTTCCTACAGTTACACAATCAAATCAATCACAACAAATTGAAACTTTCGATAGCGATTACGCTACGGTATTAATGGGAGATAAATCTACCGAATCTCTACCAATCACACTAAATTATGTTATTAATGACGAAAGCCATATATTTCTTGAAACCGCAGCAGAACAGCAGAATCTAATTCAGCTAAAATTAAAAATAAATTCTGATGAAAATCAAGAAACATACTACTTGATTAATGGATATGTTCAGAGCTATCAAACAACAGGTGATAAGGATTCAGTAGTACAAAGATCATACTCATTTGTACCAGAAACAATAGTAAGCCAAGGCGTTGCAGATATATTGCCTGTACTTCATCAAGGTGATTTTGGTGTTGGTAGTAATGGGATCGATACTCCACAATATACACCATCGGCAGGTGCAAGTACTGGTAATGGTTTTATCCAGATTCCTTCAAACGCAAATGATAATCCAGCAGGTTCAAATCTAATTGGTGTAGGACTGACAAATAATAATAATGAAGCAGGTTTTGTAATTAGTGAAACTGGTGATTTACGTCTTTATGCTAGAAATCAAAGTACTGCATGGACGCGTATCTATTCCAGTACTGAGGCTGACAGTAGGTATGTACAGCGAACAGTAACAGTCAATGGATATCCACTCACAGGTAATATTGATTTAGTGAAGGGGGATGTAGGCTTAGGTAATGTAACTAATAATGCACAATTAACAATATCCTCAAATTTGAGCGATTTAAGTAATGTCGGTACTGCAAAGACAAATTTGGGTTTAGACAATGTATTGAACGTACCGTCATTCAGTAAAACTGAGGCTGACAGTAGGTATGTACAGCGAACAGTAACAGTCAATGGACATGAGTTAAGTACTGATATTGTGCTACAACCAAGTGATATTGGATCATATAGTAAAGATGAGTCCGATGATACATTTGTACAGAAAACACTCAAAGTAAATGGACATGAGTTAAGTACTGATATTGTGCTACAACCAAGTGATATTGGAATTATTCCAGTGGCTAATGGCGGTACTGGAGCAACAACAGTATCAACTGCACGAACTGCATTAGGTCTGGGTGTATCTAATGACGTCACTCACAGAAACCTATCATTAATTAATAGTGGTTCCGATGCAATTGTTTCATTAAATGGATCTATAATCAGAGGTGATTCAAATAATGCATTAATCATTGGTTCTACCGGTGGTTTTTTCATTAGGCCGAAAGGTGACGGTACCGCATCACCTCAACTAAGTTTTGATGCAAATGGTGTTTTTTCTTTGATTTCAACCAACGTCAATATTGGCGGTACATTATCAACTACTGGTACCGCATCTATAGGCGGTACATTATCAGTTACAGGAAGCAGCAACAACTTTATAAATGTAGGTGGCGGTACCATTCGTGGTACATCAGGTGCAGCCGCATCAGTCGTAATATCATCTTCTGGTACTGGCGGTATTCATTTTCGTCCGAAGGGTGATTTAGATCAAACCTCGAGTGTTGTATATGGTCAAGATGGCGTAATACTACACACAGCCGCACCACTTAAACTTGATACTACTTCAATATTAACTCTTGGTACTCCACTGACAATAACAAGTGGCGGTACTGGTGCAAATAATGCAGCAGGTGCAAGAACAAATCTTGGTTTAGCATATGGGACTTCAGCGGGCACTGTTGTACAAGGTAATGATACTCGCCTGAATACCGTTAATGAAAAATCCGGCGGAAAACTGATCGGTGGGCTTGGTGTGTTAAACGGTACTGCGAATGTTGACTTAAAAACCGCAGGCACATATTTATTATGGAATGAACAACCGGGAACGGGTGTTTCATCGCTTATTAATAATCCAGACAGTGGTGCTGGTGGTTTTTGGATCCGTTTGATTAATAGTGCGAATACAGTAGAGCGAGCACGATTTACGTTTAGCCCCGACAGCACTTTATTAGCTCCAGAAGGATTCCGATCAGTTGGCGGCCGTGTACGTGCATTTGCTAGTGTGACACCCACATACGTGACGATTGATGTTGATGGGATAAATAAGGGAATAAATTTCTTTGATTCTGACATACGTTTAAAAGAAAACATTTCCCCAATTGTTTTAGGTACTGCACTAGATAAATTGAATTTAATAGAGCCAGTTTCATACAAGTTTAAAGATACGTATTGGACTGACCAAGATGATATTAAACATACCATGCAAGGGAAATCATATTCATATGGTGTAATCGCCCAAAACATTATTGATGTAATCCCCGACTGTGTAAATGTTATGGATGATGATCGAGGCAGTATGTCATTAGATCCATTAGCAATGATTGGATTTTTATTAGCAGCTACAAAAGATTTAGCAGCAGAAGTTGAATCTCTAAAACAACAACTAAATAAATAAATACGGTGGGGAAAGGAATTCCCCATATCTAAATAAAGGAATATAAAATGGCATTTAATATTTTTTCTGGTGCAAATCTAAAAGTAGAATATAGCACTACCGACGGCAATACTGTCGCCACTGATTTTGAAGTAATCCCAGAGGTGGGCAGTTTTGCAACTTCTGGATTCGAAAGTACTATTATAGACGTTGTAACATTTAACAGTCCCTTCAACAGAAAGTTGCTAGGCACTAAATCAGTTCCAGATATTTCGCTAGAGGTAAACTGGCTACCTGATGATGAAGTACATTTGATGCTAGATAAAGCAGCAGATGATCAAACGCGTGGACAAGTACGTATCTCTTATTTCGAAGATGCAACTCACACTACTGGATACTATATCGTATACAACGTATTTGTAAGTTCTGCAACCACTAGTGGTGACAAGGATCAGGTTGTGAAGAAAGCATTCACTCTTGCAGTCGATCAAGGTTCTGTTGGTCAGGGTGTTCTACCAATCGTTCCATAATAAATAAAATAATAATTACATGGGAGGATTAAACCTCCCTTTGCAGGATATACAAAATGAATATTAATGATCTAAAAAAACTACTAAAACCAAAACTACACAAGATTGAATTTCACGGTATGGAGTTATACATTCATCGCCCATCAAGTACTGATTTCGAAAAATGCATTGATGCAAAGGCTACATTGATATATTGCGTTAAAGATGAAAACGGCGATGCAATTTTCAGTAATGGAGAAATTGCAAATCGTGTTGATGTTAATTCAATCGACGCTCTATTTGTTTCAGAACTAAATCAAAAAGTCATTGGTCTTTGGACTGAAAGTAATCCTATGGAAGAAACTGAAAAAAAATAAGAACTGACCCCCAATTAAATTACTTTTGTAAAATGGTAAACAAGCGGGGGCTTTCACCAGATGAATTCTATAATTTATCATCGGAAGAACTTGAAGCTTTGATGATATATGATCGATTCATCGAACCTTCGGGGCTTGCTGTTCAAACTCAAATGTTTGCAAATTTATGCCACCTAATTTTAGTCAGTTCTTCCAATATATCCGAACAGGGACGTAAAGAAGCACGTGTTAGTGATTGGGATATATTCGGTACTTTTGACAACCTTACTTATTCTGAAAAAATACAAAAACAAGAAGAAGAAGAACAACAACGTAAAGTACGGCAGGTTAAACAAGCCTTTAGTGAATTAATCAAAATGGAAGAAAAGAAGGGTAATAAAAATGGCTAACAATAATCAGAATATTAATTTTACAATTACTGGTAATTCACAGGGTCTTGTATCAGCAGTAAACAACGCACAAAACAGCCTTGGTAATTTACAATCAGCGGCACAAGGCAACTTTAGATCTATGGCTTCCAACATGGCTGGAATGACTACTGTAATGAAAGTTGGTTTTGTTGGAGTGACCGCAATACTTGCAGCATTTAGTTTTGCACTTAATTCAGTAGCACAAGCACACACGCAAGCAATGGAATTAGTAGCAGCATCTGCTAAATCTGGTAATTCAGTCGAAGTACTTCAACAACAGGCCGGTATGCTGCGTCAAACTGGCCTTACACTAGATAACATAGCAGACCAAAATAAAGACCTAAAGGACAAACTAGGCGATGCACTTGCAAACAATGCAGGTTCAATGCTAACTGACATTGTTCAACCATTGAAGCTTAATATTCTAGAACTAAAAACTCTAGCAGATGCAGGAGAAGATGTTTATGCAAAGATTTACTATGCTGCAAAAGCTCAAGGACTAAGTAACACAGAAATCACAAACCTAATGGAAACACTAGGTAATGATGCAGTATCGCGTGTTCAGGTATATAAAGATTATGCAACACAACAAGATTATATTAATGAACAAGGCCGTCAGACAGTCACACTAACAACCGAACAAGTCGAAAAGTTCAAAGAATACGATAAACAATCTGCGATTCTTGCAAAGACTTGGGAATCCTGGAAAAACAGTATTGCAAGTGGGCTGGTGCCCGCATTATCAAAAACACTTGAACTATTAAATGCAATTACGAAAGCCCGCAGTGCACAGGACATGAAGGACTTATATAATGGTCAAAGTGATGTGGTTTTCACACAATTCGGTACTGTTGATAAAGCAGCAACAGCCGCGTTACAAAAATCAAGTCAATTACAAAAAGACATTCTTGGTACTAAACAAAACCAACTTAAAGTTGATGAGAAGCAACAGCAGATTGATATTAGTCGTCGTACTATTCAGAACTCAATGCAACCATTGTTTACAAAAGCAGATCAAGCAAATTCTAAACTTGCGAACTTAACACAACGTTATAATGATACAAAAGAAGCAATTTTAAAATCAAATGATGAAGCATATAAATCAAATCCAGCACTAAGACAAAAAGACTTAGATGATTTGAGCCGTATGTATCAAACACAAAGACAAGAACAACTAGATATTATTAATGACAAAGCCAGTAAAGACAAGGCATTAAAAGCCGCAGAAACAGCAGCAAGTAAACAAGCAGCACTTGACAAGAAAAATTCAGACGCACGTGTTAAAGCACAAACTGATCTTAGTAGTACTTTAAGCAAGATTGGCGATACTGAGTTACAAAGACAATTAAACGCTTTCGATTTTCAACAGAAAGAAATGCAGAAAAAAATTACCGAGAATGCAAAGTTACTTGGTAAGTCTCAGAAAGAAATTGATGGGTACTTAGATAAAGCAAAAGCCCAAGCAGCACAACAGCGTACTGATCTTGTTAATCGTCAAATTGGTTATACTGATCCTAACAGAGGATTGAAGGACTTAAATACAAATCTTGATGGTGTGAGTTTAAATCAACAACAAACCGATTACCTTGGGGAACAACAAGCACAACGTGTTTATGGTGATAATCCATTTGCTTATGATAATACTAATTCCAAACAGCAACAGCTTGATGAACAGTACAATCAAGAAATGACACTTAATGAAAAACTATATGCAGGTACGGAAGAATTTGAAAATAGAAAAGCAGCAATGCAGGCCAAATATCAACGTGAATCTATGGATAATGCTACCGCAACTACACGTGCTCAAATAACAATGATCGCAGGTGCGGCAGGATCATTAGGTGGTATGTTGTCTGGTATTTTTGGTGAGTCATCAGGAGCAGCAAAAGCAGCGTTTGCAGTACAGAAAGGACTTATCATTTCTGAAACTATTATGAAGATTCAAAGTGCCTTAGCTAGTGCCTTAGCAACTCCTTTTCCCGCCAGTCTGGCCGCATATGCACAGGTCGCAGGTATGGGTATGTCCATTATCAGTACTATCAAAGGTGCTAGTTCTGGACAGTTCCATGGTGGTGTGGATGAGTTACCAAGTAATCTTGATAACAAGTCATTTGTACTTAAAGCTGGTGAGCGTGTTGTACAACCAGAAGCAAATAAGAAACTAACACAGTTCTTGAATGATAATACTGGAAGCAAAGCAAGTAGTGGTGGTGAGTACACAATCAATGCTCCTTTGATTGTACAGGGAAGTGTTGACGATGATACTAAATTCAATACGATGTTGAAGAAACACGCAAATAGTGTGAATCAGGCCGTTCGTTCGGCACAGGCTCGAAATCAATAATACAACGGGCGTCTATTTTGTTTGTTTATATAGATCAAAAGTAGCCCGTTGAGAGTTATTATCATCTAATTAAACCCGCCACGTGCGGGTTTTTTTATAAATAATTAAAACACTATAGGAGTTTTTATGGCTACATTCACAAATAATGTAAAGATTAATAATGTACAAATTGCAAGTACAGAACCGCGTTATTCAAACCGTGCATGGTCAGGTTCAGAAATCACACGCAGTACAGGTATTCAATATTATACTTTACAATTCACATTGAGTTTCAAACAACAGAACGTCGGAGAATATAATAATTTCTTTGCTCTATATTCAAGAGGACAACCATTTACCTTTTCGCTAGGGCATTTGTCGCAATATAAAGGTTCGCAAACTGGTGTAGTAAGTACTTCGTCTGCTGCTGGCAAAGGTGTATATCAAATCCAAACAACAAATAACACTCTTGAAATCGGGACTATGGTTCAGTTTCAAAACCATTCAAAGATTTACCGCATTATAGGCCGTCAGGGAAACACAGTGATGTTATTTCCCAATCTACGTACAAACGTACAGGCGGGTGAGACAGTACGCTACATGGGCATTGAAGGGACATTCACACTGGCAGTAGATAATGATTATTCATTACCAATTAATAACGTAATGAGTGTTACATTAAAGGCATCGGAGTACTTACAATAATGAATGAAATATTAACAAATCCTGCACTATTACAGTACTGGAATATCACACGAGGTGGAAATAAAACAAAACTCACAATCACTGAATTAATGAGTCTTGGTGTACATTGTAAAGCAATTGATGTTTTTCCCGTATCATTGCCTGCAATTCATTGGACCGACGGCTTTGTTGATATTGTAATGGGTGGTACTAATTACACAAGCTTTCCAGACCTAATTAGTGATTCATTCCCGTCATTCAGTGAATCAAAAGACATTAACAATAATTCGATTAACTTCAAAGTAAGTAATGTAAATGATAGTTCAAGAACACTAGCAATGTCAGGTGGCTTCAGAGAGGCCAAATTAAATATATATCTAATAATTCTTAATCCCGCAGACAATACAGTACTGTATAACCAGTTGATGTTTTCGGGATTCATCGATTATATCCAAGCAGAGGCAGATCCAAATGCATCCAAAAACGAAATGACAGTATATCTAAACTCTGTATATAAGAAGCTAGATTTACAACCTCGTACTATTGCCGCCAACTCTGTATATCAAAGTTACTACCCTGCTGATGAATATTTTTCATTGTTAGGTCAAGTCAATGCTAATCAATCTTGGAGATACAAATAATGCATAATAAAATCGTAGATATTTGCTTAGAAGCACTAGAACAACCTTATGTATTAGGAAAGAATGATTGCAATATTATTGTACTAAAAGTACTGGATTTAGTGGCTGGTACTTCATATGCACCAACATGCCAGTATAACAGCATACGTAAAGGACGTAATCAACTTAAAAAACTAGGAGTCGAAAGTACATTCGAACTCATTAAACCATACATCGAAGAAACAGAATTCCCAATTCCCGGTGATATTTGGATTGATAACGAAGACTGTTTCTGTATGTCCGTTTTCATGAGTAACAGAATACTAGTCGTTGATGAAGAACACACAAAATTTGAATTAGATATTCCCATGGATGGGAAGTTTTATAGAATACAAGGAAAAGAAAATGGGTAAAATTTCAGGTGCTGGTATTTTAAGTGCTGTGATGATGGCGGTGGCGGTGGCGGCGGCTATTTACACCGGTGGCACATCGATGTACGCCGCCGCTGCTTGGGGGGCAGCGGCAGGTGCAGCCAGTTTAGTTGCAACAAGTATGATGACGGCACTACCCGGCAATGCCGGTGGGTATGGCGACACTGCCAGTAATCCAAGCCGCAGTACTTCGCCACAAACAGGACTGCCTATCATTTATTCGGGGCAATATCCCAATAAGGACAATATAAGCTCCGGTAGTTTTGTTTTAGTCGGTTCAATTGTTCCATGGTTTAATATTAAAGACAATGATTCACAATATCTATTCACCGAACACGCGATTGCTTATGCCGGTGTTCAAAAATACATTAATCAAATTTTCATTGATAATGAACCTGTACTTGTAGATGGTACTCCAATCACAGAAGACGGTCTTGTTGCACCTTCTAATTTACTAGAGAAATATCGTAATAACTTACAACTAGAAGTACGTTTTGGCGGTGATTATACCAGTACAAAACAATTGGCAAAACAATACGGCGGGCCAAAGTGGACTGATAATTTCCTTGGTAAAGGCATAGTATCAATTAGTACTGTAATCAAGAAAGACCAACAGAGTCTTGAAAATTCTTTACTTGTTAATGATAACTATACACTACAAGTAGAAATGAAAGGACTTGTAATTACAGACTTAGTGGACTTACAGAAGCGAGCATGTAGTAATGCACCCAGTCAATTGTATGATTATTTAACGAACGCCATCTATGGAATGGGTATTGCACCAAGTCTAATTGATTTAGCAAGTTTCCGTAGTGCTGCACAGTACTGTCAAAATGCAAGCCTTTGGTCAAATGGTTATATAAGTTACAATGAGTCATTTAAATCTAACTGTGAAAAGATGCTACAGACTTTTGGTGGTATTCTATATATTCACGCAGGAAAGATTTTCATGACACTTGATGTAAAAGGGCTTCCAGTTGCATCATTTGATGAATCAATCATCTTTGGTTCTGTTCAAGTAACTACTTCGGGTTCAACTGATTATTATAACTGTATCGATGCAACATATAGAAATTCAGGAAGTAGATATACTTCTGATGTACTCCGAATTCCAAGTGATATTTCACAGGATGATGTTATTCGTTCTGACGGCCGGGTGATTGCGTTGGCACGAGATTATACTTGGGTATATGACAAAGACCAACTTTCGCGTCTTGTGAACATTGAACTACTAAAATCTAAGTACTCACAAAATACGATTTCATTTACTACATCCGAAGGTTGGGACTTAAAAACTTGGGATATTATCAATGTAAAAGTGGATGAATTTAAAATCAATGGTCAATATCGAGTAGTGTCAAAAGAAGTATCAACCAGTAATGATACAATTGGCTATTGTCAACTATTGTGTGTTGAGTACAATGCAGAAATGTATGAAGGCAAAGACCCAGGGATCTGGAGTCCAAGCGGTGATATCAATTCAGTTATTTCAGTACAACCCCCACGTAATCTTGATGTAAGTCTTAAAGGCGGGGTATTCAATGGTCAGATAGTTATTATGGATTGGGAGGCATCTTTAGACCCAAACCTATCGGGCTATTATGTTTATACTCGCGAAACTGGAACAAGTGATTGGTCATATGTGGGTAACACATCAATCTATAAAACAGATTATGAAGTATATGGACTTGTGGCAGATAAGAAATACGATTTTGCAGTTGCGGCATTTAATAACCTTGGCTTTATGTCTAATAAACTGACACAAGAAGGCGTAGTACCTGATTATAACTTTACACTACCAGGTGTTACGGGAATTACATTATCTAACGCCATGGAATCAGCAACAAGTACTGAATCTCCAGATTTTAATATTTCATGGGATGATCAATCGCAGTTATCTGTAAATGGTCGCCCAATGTCTGAGTACTTAAAAATGTATGAGATAGTAGTATATGATGGCAGTGGGGCAAAACGTAAATCGTATTACACAACTACACCTGATTTTAGTTATACACAAGCTATGAATCGTACAGATTATACAGGGCGTAATGTTACTTTTGGTATTATAGGCCGTGGGTATAATCTAGGTACTTATTCACCAGAAATTAAATTCAGTGTTACAAACCCACAAGCCCCACTATTACAGGACTTTTCTGTGAAGTCGGGAATTGGTTCATTAGTATTTGAATGGTCTAATGAAAATCGCCCACTCGATTTTGAAGGAATTATGTTTCAAATAAGTGCATCAGAGGACTTTTCATCGGGTGTTCAAACATTCACCACATCGGCAGAATTCTTATATTGGGCAGTCGTTGATGATGGGAATTGGTATATAAGATCAGGACAGTTCGATGTGTTCGGCTCGGCCGGTATATTGTGGACAAAATCACTGCCATATAATCAAAGTACAAAAGTACCATATTCTAAACTAAATGATGATGTAATTGATTGGGTTCTTCAAAGTTCCGAAATGAACGAAATAAAACAAGAGATCATCGACAATACAGAATACAAAGGCTGGCAGTTACGCGTCGTCCAAGACGGTTATGTCAGTGGTATTGCACTTGGTAATGATGGTACGGAGTCCGTATTTACGGTAATTGCAGATCGTTTTAGTATTATTAGCTCGGCAAGTGCTGGTGCGGGTACGAAAGTATATCCATTCGTTGTACAAAACGGAACTACTTATATTCAGAATGGAATGATACAAAATGCGGCTATTGGCACATTACAGCTTCAAGATGGTGCCGTTAATCGATTAAAAATCGCTCAGGCCAGTATTCAAGAAGGTCATATAATAGACGCCCAAATCACCACGGCGAAGATTCGAGACGCCCAAATTACCTCGGCAAAAATAGATGGCACCATTCAAAGTACTAACTATGTACCGTACCAGTCTGGTTGGCAGATTAATAAATCCGGCAACATATATTTAAACGGTTCAACAGTTGGGCAAGGCCGTATGACCTTAGAGCCTGACCGTATTGTTGTTTATGACGTCAACGGAAATGTCCGAGTTGTTATGGGAAGGTTATAATATGGCATATGGTATAATAACGAATGGGAAGCAATTGGGGGGGATAAATTCCCCCTCATTATTAGTTAATTTGGTAGATCCATATATGAATGGTGATGGTGAATTTCGATTCACACATCCTTCATATAGAGCGGGCAATCCGGTATTTTGTGTTGGTAGTACTGGCTCAATTTTTGGCTCTAGTACAATATCAGCATCTTATGGTGGTATAAATTGGTGGGGTACATCTGGTAATGAAATTATTTTAAAATCAGACAGGATGAAAAATACTTCACTGTTTAATACTAATTTCAGTGTATATCAAGTGCAAAGACCTGAAAATGTTTCAGATTCATATGGGATTATGATTCAAGATTCGGTAAATTGGCTGAGTTTCAACAGTGAACAGAATCTTGGATATGTCGCATGGCAAGGTGATGTGAATATTAATGATCAGTGGAGTTTGCCTACTGTTCAAAATGACAACACTAAAATAGTCTTTGCCCGTTGTGATGATCCAGAAGTTTGTGTTGGTCATGTTCCAGAATATAATAAAATTTACGTAAGTAGAGATAATGGAAGCGGCGAACCACAACCTACCACAGCTACAGTACGAATACTTATTGTAAACAGTGGTTATTATCCACCTACACCAAGTGGATATGGTTTGGTAATTAAAAATGCCGCAGGACAAAATACTTTTACCAGTGATAGTAATCCTCTTGTATGGGATGGACTTCAAACAGCGGTTCAACGTGTTCCTTATGATATTAGTTGGACTGGTATTCAAAGGCCGATGATTCCATTACCAACATGTGGTTTCTTTCGTGGTAACAGTGAAATGAACGGCGGTCGTTACAATTTTCACCAAAACGGTTTTAGATTTGCTACCGGTGGTGGTTTCCAGTACTGGAGGAGTAGAGGCAGAACCGTGATACAAAGTACAAGTTCAACAGACTTTGACGCAGGACAGATCCCATTAATGGTTATTAATTCTGATAATTATTTTTAAATAAATAAATAGTACAATATAAGGAAAGCATAAATGGGAATGGAATGGTTAATTACTGTTGTTATTATTCCAGTATTAGTTTTTATTTATCACGTATACATTAAACAAAAAGAAGAACTAGATACACGTGTTTCTGTACTTGAAGATAAAGTACTGGTGGCAGAACAAAAAATCAGTGATATTCGTGGTGATGTGGATGAACTAAAACAAATTCGTGATGATCTAATTGATGTTAAAATGGATATTAGAGAGATTAAAACGTTACTTAATAACTAACATGGGCGGCATTGTGTCGCCCTTTTTTTGTCCTGCGATAAATATATAAAATATCGGAGGATTTATGGATTTAAAACAACAATTAAAAATATATGAAGGTACTAAAGAGTATCAAGCAAAACTTGGTTACTTTAAGAATGGGAAGTTCTGGACTTATAAAGACAGTCTTGGAAAGCCAACAGTTGGTTATGGTCATTTAGTACTAGTCGGTGAAGATTTTTCACATGGACTTACCGAAGTACAAGCAGATGCACTACTTGATAAAGATATTGCCATTGCACGTAGAGGCGTAGAAGCATTAAAACTAAATCTACCGAGTGATTCACGTTGGAATGATTTTCTAGTACTAATGGTTTTTCAGTTAGGTTTAACAAAGACGAGGGGATTTAAACGATTCTTGGCGGCTTTGAGTAGTAAGAACTATGCAACTGCCATTCTTGAAGTGAAAGACTCACAGTGGTACCGCCAAACACCAAACCGCGTTGATTCAATGATTACCTATGTAGTTAGGGGGTAATTATGGCATGGACAATGTTTTATTCAGATGATTGGGATCTGTATGATGTACTTGATTATGCCGCGTTTGTGTACTTGATTGAATTTACCGAATCAAATGAATACTACATTGGTGTAAAAGGCGTCTTTCAAAAAGTACGTGATGTTTCAAAAATAAAATCAACGAGTATCGAATCCAATTGGGAGAAGTACAATTCAAGTTCTGTTGAAGTAAAGTCACGTATTACCGACGGCGAAGCACATACTAAAAAAATACTATGGTGTTTTAAAACACGTCAAGAAGCAGAGTTAGTAGAAGCTGCATTGATTGCATTTTGCGGTACTGATTTTCTTTGCCGCAATAAAGCACTAATGACGAAAACGCGACTAAAGAAAGACAACGGCGAACAAAAGCGAATTATTCGTATGTTATTGGAGATTTTTACATAATGGCAAATAGTACTGTAACAGGGATACCACAGGCACAACAAATTCTAAATCAGATTGGTATTGACTATGGTCAGAACTTTAATAAGGAAGTAAGCAATAGAGCAAGACGCCTTGCACAAAAGATTCAAGCGGACATTAACAAGGCAATAGCAGGTGGCCCGGTGGCATTTACACAGAGAGCAGTATTCTTTAGATTTTATCGTACTGCATCAGGACAAGCCGTAAATGAAATATCAATTAGACCGGCACAGGCAGCGTACTTATATGATGTAATAGTCAAACCAGATAATATAAGTAAACTAATTCCAACATCAGCGGCACGTTTGACCAAACAAGGAAACATAAGTGGTTTACGTGCTGGCCTTAAATCTGGCAAGTACATCGTTGTCGATTCTGGTGGTAAAAAACGATTAATTGACAAAACAAAGAAAGACACTAAGAAAAAAACAAAACGTGTCATTGGTATGAGAGCCACAAAGAAGCGTAAAATGGTTTTTGACTTTTATACAGAGGCAGAGGCGGGTGCTCGCTTAATACTTGCAGGCGTACAAGGACATTTTAGATTAGGACGATAATATGCATTATGATCAAGACACAATGAGCATTCTCATTGACAATACAACAGTACCAGATGTATGCAGTACTCCAACAAATACAGTTTTCTTCAATAAGAAAATTACAAAAATGATGAAGAATCATTTGAAACCAATCTGCGAACAAATGGATCGTAAAGTTTTTTGTGATGAATCTATGAGTATTGGATTCTTAGTACAAAATGATCCTCTATATGATTTAGGTACTGTTCATAAATGGGCACTATTTGGAGATGAAAAATACATTGTCATAATCGACAAGACGAAAATTTACCAGAAGGGATTATACTTCTGGGTTTATATTACAGGAATATTAAATGATAGGGATGATAATTGAACTTATAAAAAATAGTATTGGATTATTTCAAAAGAAGCAATCTAATGATGCAAATATAGCAGAAACTAAAGTACAAGAAACTAATGAAACTAACCGTGAAGAAATTCGAAAGGGTGGTTTAGGCTGGCGTACAATTCTAGGATATGTTTGTAGTTTCATTATTTTATACAGCTATGTGATAGTGCCAATTTTAGACTATTTCGGAATCGTGGTTTTTCAAATGCCAATGAGTGATATATTTAAAGTGCTGTTACTATTGCTTGGTAACTAAAAGCCCCACATGGGGCTTTTTTTGTTATATGTATTGCTCTATTATTTTCTTGTCGTGAGTTATTACATATTCAACTGAGTTTTCCAATATAAATTTATTTATTTTATTATGATCATTAATCATATCCTCTGTAACATCTTCACCTAATGAATATATTATTGTGTCTGGTGTTAATGGATATACGAAGTTTTTAAATTGATATATGTCATCTTTGTTTTTGCATACAACTGGCTGATCACTTGAAATTAAGCACTTATCACTGAATTTTTTCATTCTCAGTCTTTCACTATAAAAGTTAGTAAGCAAAATTGGTAGCATTATATACTGCACACCTTTAACAAGTGCTTCTAGTGCTTCTTTATCTTTTTTTATGGCGTTTCGTACTTTTCTCTGTAAATATTTTAAATCTTTCATATCAATGAATGAAAAGTGTTTGGTGAAATAGTCTCTTCTATCTTCATACAAACCTGTCAGATTTGAACAATGCCCTATGAAACTTTTGTAATCGTGGTGTATGTTTCTAAAGTATTGAAAAATGATCGCAACTTTGAAAATGAAAAACATTTCTTCATTTGTTTCTTTGTTTTCATTCATCACTTTTATATAGTTTGTTACTTTCATTGATTCATAGATTTTTGCTAAGTTGTTTTCTAAGTCTGAATAGTTCTTCTCAATGTCTCTAAATACCTTGTTTTTATACTTTAAATCATACTGTTTTATACCGTAAAATATTTGTGCTGATGTAAGCTCTTTTGTGTTTTTATATGTCACATGGCATCGCCACACTTTTTCTTCATCATTATAAAATTGTTTGATATATGTCTGGGGGATAAAATGTTGTTTTTTTGTATGCTGTTCTTTTTTTTTAAATATTTCTTTTAATTCTATCATTATGTTGAATCTTCCATTTTTCACTCAATATCGATAGCACATATTACTATAGGTAAAGGCGTACGGCTTGTGCCTTTTTTTATATGTGGTAAAATTTCCCTTCGGCAATCCAAGATATCCGATCGATATTGCGGCGGTTGCTGCCGCCGCGGCCAAATACGACGTGGCATTGGAACTGAACAATTCGTCGTTCACCCATTCGCGCAAGGGCAGCGAG
>Ga0308166_1001183_pt1 | contig 28836 bp, 29 predicted proteins | sample PhyCR2_2_FD_202137 | JGI IMG/M metagenome (GOLD analysis project Ga0308166, IMG submission 202137) | Phyllosphere microbial communities from UC Gill Tract Community Farm, Albany, California, United States - DLSLCC.R2 | ecosystem: Host-associated > Plants > Phyllosphere > Unclassified | place... | reverse complement strand
GCTGGTGGACGTAGGGCGCTGGCGCGGCCAGCGGCAAGGGCTTCGGGACGAAACGCCGGAAGCGGCCGCCCGCCGCGCCGAGGTGCGCAAGTTCCGCGCGGCGGTGGCGACAGTGGCGGTGGCGGTCTGCTGCGTGATGGGCCGGGCGATCCTCGGCGGCACCGTCGAACAATTCCAGCTGCCGATCGGTGACTGGAGCGCCCAGATGGTGATCATGCAGAGCCTGATGGTGCTGCTGTATACGCTGGTGTTCACCCTGCTGCTTTCCATTCCGCTGTGGTATTTCTTCCTGGGGGAGAAAGAGGGGCGGTGAGGAGCGTCCGGCATGCCTGCGGGCATGCCAGATATTTGGGAATGGGGCTTAAGCGCGTATCATCTCACCAAAGGGTAATCTCCACTGAAAGGAAGCGAACGATGACGTTTGAACAACAAAGGGATAAGGCGATAGCGCTGATGGAGGAAAAGAAGATGTGGCGGAGCAACTATGCGCCGCCAATCTTGCGTCTGCTGTGGCGAATGGACGTGAATATGCCACCGCCGCCGTTTGCGCCTTTCTGGCTGAATATGCTGTTCTTCGGCATTTGGTTTGGCCCGCTGTGGGGCGTGCTGATGTGGTTCATGGTATGGAAAAGTCAGGGATATACCGGTGAAGAGGCCCTGACATTAAGCCTCGCCGCCGGCCTGTTGTTTGGCTTTTTTATGGCGCTTTTCCACTACAGGCGGAAAAAGGCGAACAGGCTGCCGGACTGGAACGATCTTTGACACGTTGGTGACGAACAGACACAAAAAAGCCCGCAACCGAAGTTGTGGGCTTTTTCGCTATTATCGCCGGGTCTATCTGGTTCACTGGCGACGTATTTGGCTGACGTCCTTGTAATTGGCGGGGTAGATTGTTGATTTTGTTGTTGATTTTTATTTTTCGCGGGGAAGGGAAGGCGCAAAAAGAGTGGTGATGATGTTGATATAGAAGGGGTTTTTGTATCTATTTGATTTTTAAGTTGATTGTTGGGAGTGGGATTTTCCTTGCTAGTTTAGGCTCTGGTGGACGCTACAGGCTTGTCGTTCGTTTCCGGAGGTGAGTGTTTCTGTCGGATAATTCACTCTCTTGAATTTTCCAGACGGTAGAGCATGCTCATCTAATACATACTAACAACCGAAGGCGATACAGGTAGTTGGTCTTTGGTACATCCAATGATGTCCCTTTAACAATAAGAGAGCACAATGCTTGAACTCCGTCCTATGTGATAAAGATCTGCCACCTGAATCAAAAGAGGCATACATCTGTTCATTCGAATGCACATTTTGCGTCGATTGCGTAACCCAACGGCTTAATGGCCCGTTCCCGAACTGCGGAGGGGGAAGTGGTCAAATTCAAGGTCGGCTAAGATTGGCGATAGACAATATGGGTATTAAGTAGCAGAATCAGGAGACACACAGAGCAGAGCAAAGTGAGAATAAAATCAATGAATAAGGATAAAAAAAAACCAAAGCAGCAACGCCAGTATCGGCTAAAAAAGTCTATCTCTTCCCAAAAAACAACGAAAAGCAAAAAGAAAAAGATTGCAAAGTCAGCAGCTGAAAAGAATAAAGCTGAAGGCATGACATTTCTGAAAAGTAGTGCGGAGGGGCATGCAGGAGAATTCTTATTTGCCTATTGGATCTCACGGTATTTTAAATGGCCCTGTCGCTTGCTTGATATAGATATGGGTCTCGATGCACAGGTTGAAATTTATAAAAATGAATTGTCTACAGGTATGTTCATTGGGGTTCAGGTGAAAACCACTTCTCGTAAAATGGAAGATAAATTAGGGATTCAGATACCGTATAAAAATATAAAATATTGGGGGGATTGTGACTTCCCTATAGTTATCACTTTAATATGTCTAAATGAAGATAATGATGGAGAAGAGCCTGAAATATATTGGAAGCACTTAGATAAAAAACAAATTTCCAAATTAAGCAGTAAAGCATCTAAGAACCTTTCTGGATGCACCTCTGTTACCTTTAGCAAGAATGATGATTATCTTGCTGAATACGCGGACAAACCGAAATGGGTCGATATGTGGATGACTGAAGAGGATAAAAAGATCATTGAGATAGCGAGGAGTGTCAACGATAAATTGTCGGTGTTAGGAAAGACTATGGAAGAACATGATGATGACTATTCAGGTAGTTCCTATCTGTGTAGTCCAGATCTTTACATTCCAGACTTGAATAATTTACTAAATGATTATGAGAAAATAAACAATTATATCTTATTTAAAAGTCGATTAATTGATCTTAATCCTGATGTTGCAAACTGCATTAGTAACTACAATAAGTACATACAAAAAGCGCTTGATTATTTTGAACACCTGGTTTGCTCTAGCATAGGAGCATATCCTATTACGGAGGATTTCAATACGTGGGATACTATAAACCCTATTCTAAATCGAATAATTAAAGAGAACTATCTTTACTAAAGATAACTAATGTTTTTATATCATTGGCACAAGTAATACTGTGTATAATAGCTCACAACAAGAGAACTAAATGGTAAAGGATACTAAACCTGGTAGCGCATTAATCAGCGCTATAAAATCTGAATCTGTAGTCGATCTTGGGAAAGAGTATGCCGAGCTAGGCATAGATGCCTTACTTGAGTCTAATGCTCTTGAATCTATACCCTTTGTAAATACTGTAGTTGGTCTGTACAAAGCTGCAGGTCATGTTCGTGACCAGATCTTCACAGATAAATTTGTTCGATTCTTGACCCCACTATCAGACATGCCTGAAGAAGAGCGTATCGAAATGGCCGAACGGTTGAATGAAGATGATAAATTTGCCGGGAAAGCTGGAGCTAGACTTATTGAAATTATCGACCGTATGGAAAGCGAGAATAAGCCAGAGTTGGCGGCTAATTTCATCAAGGCTTTTGCCAGGAAAGAGGTCGATTTTGATACTCTGAGGCATTTGCTGTTTGCTCTTGAAAGGATTCCGGCCTTTGACATCTGTGAGTTGGCACTGTTTTCGTCTAATAATGGAGTGGGGACGAGAACAAATGGCGATCCTCTTATGGTTGGTTTCGTGGGTGCCGGGTTAGGGATTAATAATGGTGCAACGGATGGTGGCTACATAGTACCGACGCAACTTTGCAGAAGCTTTGTTGAGGCTGGACGGTTGAAAGTAAAAAATGTAAAGAACGATCTCGAAACAATGTTTGATTAGATATGAACGGAGCCATTAGCGCCTCCGTTTACTAACTGCAAGCAGATATTCCCTAAAGAGCTGGCCATCGGCGCATATCTCATCTTCGGGTATTCCTGCATGAAGTTTGATTTGTCGGAAGATTTCTAAAAATGAATGGTTCGGTTAAACGGGATACTTACAGACGGTAACGCACGGCAACGAAAACATCATGATCTCTGATGCCATCTTACTATCGGCTAGGAGCAAGAAAACTACATTGAACTCACAATGTACGAAGCGATTCGAAGGGTCTAATGAGAGTTATTGACCTGCCCCCAGGATTAGATACAACCTTCAGTTAGTAATGTCGGTTGGTTTTTCTTCATATTTCCTGTTTCGCCAGTCCGTTGCGAATTCAGCTGGTGTCTGGTAATCCAGCGATGAATGGGGACGGCACTCGTTATAATCCTGCCGCCAGTCATTAATCGTTTTCCGGGCATGAAGAATATCGCTGAACCAGTGTTCATTCAGACACTCATCGCGAAAGCGTCCGTTAAAACTCTCAATAAATCCGTTCTGCGTTGGCTTATCTGGCTGGATAAGCCGTAGTTCCACACTATTCTCAAAGGCCCATTGATCGAGCGCGCGGCAGGTAAATTCCGGGCCCTGATCGGTTCTTATCGTCGTCGGATACCCCCGAAACAACGCGATGCTGTCCAGAATACGCGTGACCTGAACGCCTGAAATACCGAAAGCAGCGGTGATCGTCAGACACTCCTTCGTGAAATCATCCACACAGGTCAGGCACTTGATCCTGCGACCGTTGGCCAGTGCATCCATAACGAAATCCATCGACCATGTAAGGTTCGGTGCATCCGGGCGCAGAAGCGGAAACCGTTCGGTCGCCAGCCCTTTACGGCGTCGTCTGCGTTTTACGCTCAGTCCATTAAGGTGGTAAATACGGTATACCCGCTTGTGATTGACGTGAAGGCCCTCCCTACGCAGCAACTGCCAGATGCGCCGATAACCAAAACGTCTGCGTTCAAGCGCCAGCTCAGTAATACGCCCTGATAAATGTGCATCAGCAGCTGGACGCTGAGCATCATAACGGCAGGTCGACAGGGACAAACCTGTAAGCCGGCAGGCACGACGTTGCGACAGACCGGTCGCATCACACATCAACACCACGGCTTCCCGCTTCTGGCCTGTCGTCAGTACTTTCGCCCCAGAGCCACCTGAAGCGCCTCCTTATCCAGCATGGCTTCGGCAAGCAGCTTCTTGAGCCTGGCGTTCTCTTCCTCAAGCGACTTCAGGCGCTTAACCTCGGGCACCTCCATACCGCCATACTTCTTACGCCAGGTGTAAAAGGTGGCGTCGGAAATGGCGTGCTTACGGCAGAGCTCACGGGCAGAAACCCCGGCTTCAGCCTCGCGGAGGATACTGATGATCTGTTCGTCGGAAAAACGCTTCTTCATGGGGATGTCCTCATGTGGCTTATGAAGACATTACTAATATCGCGGTGTATTAATCAACGGGGAGCAGGTCACGCCGCCGCTATCAGCGCCGCCGGCGCGAAGTCTGGCCAGTTGAAAACCAAGTACGCGCCAGTGATTGGATAGGTTAGAAGTAGACGTTATAGCGCTGGTTTGCATGTGAGGGGAAGTTCATACTATAGGGTAGGATCATCTACCAGGGGCGGGGCAATAGTATGCCCCGCCTTCAAGGTGGTGTCTGAATAGGGTATTTATTACAAGCTAGTTGCGGGTAGACAATGATTATTACAGACTTTCTTATGATGAACCAATCTACAGATGCGATAGTCAGAGCTATCGAGTCACTTCGACCTACTGCTGATTATGTGAAAGATTATATTTTCCCTGTAACTTTGGCGTTCGGTTCAGCCTTACTTGGTGGCTTATCTGCTGTATATATCAATAAAAAACAGGATCAGCAAAAAGTTACCAGAGACAACCTTGTTACGTCCATAGAGTTGGTTGCTCTTGCTCAGGACTGCCTTAGTTCCCTAGTTTCCATTAAGGCCAACTACCTTAACATCGACAGTGATGACCCTTTAACGAGGGCGAGGAATTTCCCGACGATAATTTCAACGTTTGAAGAAGTAAAATTTAGCACCGGAAGTCTATATTTTATTCGCCCCATACCTACAGAAAACAAAAAAATCCTCGAATCTATCATATGGATAACAAAACATCGTATATTGCGGATGAAGGTTAAAATCCCACCCGCAGAGAAGTTAAGAAGAACGTGGAGAAACAGCGTCAGAATTGGTGCTATGTTCGGAAACTATAACCAAGTAATGGGGCTATTAGCCTACAGAAATAGAGTTAATGAGGAAGTCAAAGAAATAGTTTCCAGCCATAAAGATGGAATAAAACCTGACGATGCTCAAGGAATTCTTGGAGATAAACTTTGTGGTGGTTATGTTGACATCACGCAATCCTGTGTTTCCTTAATTGATCATTTAATAATTGAGTTCCATCACTTTCTTTTAGAATTCCCTTCTATAGCTACCAGTAACATAAAGTTAAGCAGGGTAAGGGAATGGGGAGGTGTACCAAGCTATGAGAACAAACAGGAAGCATATTTGAACTGCTTAAAACCTATAATCAAACCAGACTATTCAAAGTTTTTTCCATACACAGGAATGTCAAAAGAACAAGCAGAGAAACATTACACATTTGGATCATGGTTCGACTAAATAGTGGGTAGTCATTTTGCATCTTTTGTTCGTTAGCGCCGATTGATATCGGTTAATTGATCTACACAACTAATTATCAAATGGGTGCATAGCAGTGTAGAAATCAAGCAGCAGTACAGAACAGCATTAGGGAATACCGGCCCGCCTCGCGCGGGCTTTTTCATGCCTGCCATTTGGCGCGCCTGTGCGCCTTTCTGAGCCGTCAGCCACCCCGGTGGCAATCCCACGCGAACAAATCCGATCACTGCAGCAGTGAGCCGCCAACGCGGTAGAATCGCCACGAAATCAACGATACCCCCACGGAAACGGCACTACACCGCACCCGCCTGCACGATTTGGATCAGGAAGTTATTTCAGTTTTGATTTTTTCCAAACTACCCCGCCAGGCCGCACCGTGCCTGGGGCTTTGCGAGTGAACCCGAACTGAAAAGATTGAAAAGAATTTCATGTTATTTCAGTTTTCGGATCGCGCAGTGTTATGGGTAAAAATCATAATACATTGAAAAATATAGAATAAATGTGAATTACGTGGTTCGCGGGGCGTTTGGAACGGATCGCGCGATCATGCCGGCAGAACGTGGCAGGCCAGACGCCGCAAGGGTTTGGAGCCTGTGCAGCTTTTTTGGTGTATCTGAAATTAAAGGAAATCTTTATACCTATAGAGATGGATTAACTTAACTTTCAACTTTGAAAATTTCGAAAGTGGTTGATTCATTGAACTCTCTATTAAAGTGTTGCTCAAACTTTTTCTTGTACCCATTTTTAAATCTCAGATCCATTATATTTGAACGGGGGTTTTTATAGGAACTGAAGACACAAGATAATTTACGTATTGAATCTAATTTATTGTCAGGTAATGCAATTTTTGTTTTTTTAGGGTCAAGATTGTTTAAAACAAAATCCAATGTATCTTCAAATGTTAATGCGTATGCGAAAGTCGCGTTAATTTCTTTATCAAAATCATCTTTGATAAGATTAATTAGAATATCATCTAATCTGTATATATGCTTATCATACCCAAGACTTGTAATTAAAACGAGGAATCTGTGATTTTGTAAAAACATCAAGTCACTTTTTAACGATGGGGACGCAAAGTAATCCGTGTCGAATGTCGCTGGCCCAGGTAACAGCTTTCTGATGATTTCTTTTTGAGTATAACTCAGCTCATTCATTATTAACTTTGATGTTTCTATTTTTTCTGCATCTAACTTAGCGACTTTATTATCATGTTCTTTTTTAATCTTATTAACTTGATGTTTGTCTATTAAAAAGCTGATAATTCTAACTAAAAAACTAGCTGCTGAAATGAAAAAGAGAAAATAAGCAATAACGATTGAAAGCCCAACCCATTCGCTTTGTGTATCTTTTGGTAAGAACTTAATAAAAAATGGGGTTGCTAGAAGTATTATTAATGATGTTTTCCAGTCCAGTATTAGTTCTTTAAATTTATCAAGTAACGACGAATCCATTATTCAGTCCTTTTGTCGCTGTATGACATGCTTTTTTGGTTTATTGAAGTGCTGGCTTATCCAAAATCTCTATCCCACACCAAGCCTTCACCAGAAGCCTATAGATTAACTTATCGCGGGCTAGGCTCTGTCGCCACTTTGTCGCCGTCGGTAAGAAAAAGGGGCTACGTTTTCACGCAACCCCTTGTTTTATATGGTGGAGCTGGGGGGATTTGAACCCCCGTCCGAAATTACTACACCGTCGGCACTACATGCTTAGTCCAATCTTTACATTCGCCGGCCAGCTGCGGATGGACACGCTACTGACAGACTAGCCTGATTGAGTTTAACGCTTCAGCCCCAGGCAGGACATCCACGCGATCTCTTTTGGGTTTGACCTCTCTTGATCCCCGTCCTAAGAGCGGAGGCTAGGGAGAGAGGGCTCTAAGCAGGGTATTAAGCTGCTAAAGCGTAGTTTTCGTCGTTTGCGACTATTTTTTTGCGGCTTTTTACGAGGCCAACCGCCCCTCGGCATGCTCCTAGGGCTTCGCAAATCCCGTCGAATCCAGAATCAGCCCCAAGTAACTTTGTGCAGTATACCAGAAGTTTACCTCGATAAGCCAGCGGCTTAACGATTGGCGTGCTTCATGATACGGGCTTTCGCCGTCTGCCATTCGCGATCTTTGATGTCATCGCGTTTGTCGTGCTCTTTCTTGCCTTTGGCTACGCCGATCTTGATCTTGCTCCAGGCATTTTTCCAATACAGGGACAAGGCCACCACGGTGTAACCGTCGCGGTTGACGCGGCCGAGCAGGGTGTCCAGCTCGCGTCGGTTCAGCAGCAGTTTACGGGTACGCGTCGGATCGCACACCACATGCGACGAAGCCACGTTGAGCGGGGTGATGGTGGCGCCAAACAGGTAGGCTTCACCGTCACGGAACGTCACATAGCTGTCGCTGAGGTTGGCTTTGCCTGCACGCAGCGATTTAACTTCCCACCCTTGCAGCGACAGGCCCGCCTCGAACTCTTCTTCAATGAAGTATTCGAAACGCGCGCGCTTGTTTTGGGCAATGGTGGCGGAACCGGGTTTGTGTGCTTTTTTCTTTGTCATAGTGCGTTCATTATACTGGATGCTTCAGCGAAAGAAATCCTTTCCCGTTCAGCACCTGCGCAATTTTTCGCATTTTTGGTGCCCTCATCCCTTAGCAGATTTTTTGTTTGCCGCCAGATAAATGGTATTATCTGTACGTTTTATGTCTTACAGGAAATGATATGCCCCAGATCAGTCGGTCTGCATTAGTGCCGTTCAGCGCCGAGCAGATGTATCAGTTGGTTAACGATGTTCATTCTTATCCCGATTTTCTGCCAGGCTGCACCGGCAGCCGGGTGCTTAACGCTACCTCCAACGAGATGACCGCCGCGGTGGACGTCGCCAAGGCCGGTATCAGCAAGACCTTCACCACCCGCAATACGCTGCTGGATAACCAGAGCATCAATATGCAACTGGTCGATGGTCCGTTCCGCAAGCTGATGGGCGGCTGGCAGTTCACGCCGCTGAGCGAAGAGGCCTGCAAGGTGGAGCTGCACCTGGACTTCGAGTTCACCAACAAACTGATTGAGCTGGCGTTCGGCAAGGTGTTCAAAGAGCTGGCGGGCAGCATGGTGCAGGCATTCACCCAGCGGGCGAAAGAGGTCTACAGTGTCTGACATCCAGGTCGAGGTGGTGTACGCCTTGCCGGAGCGGCAGTACCTGCGCAAGGTGAAGCTGGCCGAGGGCAGCAGCGTCGAGCAGGCGATTCAGGCTTCAGGCCTGCTGGAGCTGCGCCAGGATATCGATCTTAAAAGCAATAAAATCGGCATCTACAGCCGCCCGGCCAAGCTGGGCGATACGCTGAACGATGGCGACCGGGTGGAGATTTACCGGCCGCTGATCGCCGATCCGAAAGAGCTGCGCCGGCAACGGGCAGAAAAGGCAAAAAAATAAGGCGCTTATAGCGCCTTATTTTTTTATCTGAAACTGATTTTCTCTTCCGCGTTGCAGCCTGCGACTGTCATGAGGAACACCATGCCCCCTCATGGGCCGGAAGAGCGGTCAGCGCCGATTACTTGGTCAGCGCCGGTTTGTTCTGGATGTCGGTCAACACGCCTGCGCTGTCGAAGGTCAGCGTCAGCGTCTGCTGGGTGATATCTTCATGGCCAGGCTGCTGGCGGAACACATAGAACCACGTCTGAGTTCCGAACGGGTCTTGCAGCATTGGGGTGCCCAATGTGTAAGCGACCTGTTGTTGGGTCATCCCTTTCTGAATTTTCGCCACGTCGGTCGACGTCAGGTAGTTCCCCTGGTTGATGTCAGGACGATAAACCACCTTTTCAAAAGTAGAACAGCCTGCAGTCAGCATCACAAGAACTACAGCGGCGGCAGTCAGCGTTTTACAGCGCATAGTAATCACATTCCTTTAGGGCATAGGATGCCGATGATAATAGACCTTGCGGCAGTTGGAAACCTTTATACCCTTCATCTTTCACGTTGCGACGCATTGGCTTTCCTTTAGCACCTCAAGCGCTTGGCCTTTTTCAGGCTGTTGAGATGGCTTTGGATCACCGCCGCGCCGCACTTTAGATATTTCTCGGGCCAACAGCGTCACTGTCAGACCGCAGGAAAGTGAAAAAGTTGAGCTTTTTTATGCCGCCAGCAGTTCTTTGGCGTTCGCCAACGTATTGCGGGTGACTTCGCTGCCGCCGAGCAGGCGCGCCAGCTCCTGCAGCCGGGCGCGTTTATCCAGCGGTGCCATCTGGGTTTCGGTGACCGTGCCGTCGGTCTGCTTGCTGACGAACAGGTGCTGATGCCCGCATCCAGCCACCTGCGGCAGGTGGGTGACGCACATCACCTGGGTGGATTCGCCGAGCTGGCGCAGCAGACGGCCGACGATGGCGGCGGTCGGGCCGCTGATGCCCACGTCCACCTCATCGAAGATCAGCGCCGGAGTTTCCATCTTGCGGGCGGTGATCACCTGAATGGCCAGCGCGATGCGCGACAGCTCACCGCCGGAGGCGACCTTCGCCAGCGGCTGCAGCGGCTGCCCCGGGTTGGTGGAGACGCAGAACTCGGTGCGGCTGGCCCCTTCGGCGCTAAGGTGCTGCGGTTCGAAGCGCACGTCGATGTTGAATTTGCCGTGCGGCATGGAGAGTGCCTGCATGCTGTCGGTGATGAGCGTGGTCAGCTCGGCGGCGTAGTGCAGGCGTTTCTGGTGCAGCTGTTCCGCCAGCGCTAGCGCCTGCTGATGATGCAGGGTCACCGCCTCGTTCAGGTGCTCATGGTCGCTTTCCTGCTGAGACAGCAGCTGCTGTTCATCCAGCAACTGCTGATGCAGCTGCGGCAGCTCTTCCGGCGCGACCTGGTGTTTGCGCGCCAGGCTGATTTGACGCGACAGGCGCTGTTCCAGCTCGTGCAGGCGATTGGGATCGAGATCCATGCGATCGGCGTAATGGCGCAGTTCGTCGCTGGCTTCGCTGATCTGGATAGAGGCCTCTTCCAGCATGTCCAGCAGACCGCTGAGCTTATCGTCCAGCCCGGCCAGCTCAAGCAGCAGGTGTTTGGCGCTGTAAAGCTGGCTGAGCATGTTGTTCTCGTCGCTGTCGGCCAGCAGCTGCAGCGTTTGCTGGCTGAGGGTCAGCAGTTGGCCGCTGTTGGCCAGGCGCTTGTACTCGGCGTCGGTCTGTTCGAACTCGCCGGCCTGCGGCGCGAATTCGTTCAGCTCTTTCAATTGGTATTGCAGCAGCTGCTTGCGCGCTTCGCGCTCGATGGACTGCTGCTGATGGTGCGCCAGCTCGCGGCAGCTCTGATGCCAACGTTGGTAGGCCTGGCTCATCGCCGCCAGCAGGGCGGGTTCGTCGGCGTAGGCGTCGAGCAGCGCTTTTTGGTGCTCCGGCTTGAGCAGCAGCTGATGGGCGTGTTGACCGTGGATTTGGATCAGGCGTTGCCCCAGCTCACGCAGCTGCGACAGCGGCACGGCGGTGCCGTTGATAAAGCCGCGCGAACGGCCGTCGGCGTTGATCACCCGGCGCAGCAGGCATTCGTTGCTGTCGTCCAGCTGGTTTTGCTCCAGCCACGCGCGCGCGGACGGGGTGTCCGCCAGCGAGAAGCGGGCGCAGATGTCGGCGCGGGCGGCTCCCAGGCGCACCACGTTGCCGTCGGCGCGGTTGCCGAGGCACAGCCCCAGCGCATCGATGGCGATGGATTTGCCGGCGCCGGTTTCACCGGTGATCGCCGTCATGCCCGGTTGAAAATCAATTTCCAACTCACGAACGATAGCAAAGTTGCTGATGGTTAATTGCGCCAGCATGGGAACCTTCCTGTGTATAAACACATAACTGTAGTTTCATACAGTATAAACTGGTTTTATATACAGTAAAGTGGCCGATGCAGATTTTAGAACAATTTTTTCGACCAGCCCAACTTGGTGCTTAACGTGTTGAAATAGCTGTAGTCCTTCGGGTGAATCAGGTTCAGATGGAAGTTGCTGCGGCGGATCAGCACTTCTTCGCCTTCCTGGATCGGCAGTGCGATCTGGCTGTCGCAGCTGATCTCCAGATCGCTGCCGATCTGCGAGAATTTCAGGCGGATGGTGCTGTCGCCGTTGATCACCAGCGGCCGGGCGGAAAGGGTGTGCGGGAACATCGGCACCAGCGCGATCGCCTCCAGCGACGGGGTGAGGATCGGCCCACCGGCGGAGAGCGAGTAGGCGGTGGAGCCGGTCGGCGTGGCGATGATCAGGCCGTCCGAGCGCTGCGAGAAGGCGAAGCGATCGTCGATATACACCTCGAATTCGATCATGTGCGCCACTTTGCCGGGGTGCAGCACCACTTCGTTGATGGCGGTGCTGATGCGGCACTGCTGGTGCTCTTTATGCACGATGGTTTCCAGCAGGAAACGCTGTTCGTCGATGTACTCGCCTTCCAGCACGTCCGCCAGCTGCTGCAGGGCGTTGTCGGGATCGAGATCGGTGAGGAAACCGAGGTTGCCGCGGTTGACCCCGATCACCTTGATGTCGTAGCGCGCCAGCACGCGCGCGGCGCCGAGCATGTTGCCGTCGCCGCCGACCACCACCGCCAGATCGGCGCGCTGGCCGATATCCGCCAGGCTGCCGGTGACGGCGTCTTTCAGCCCCAAATCATGGGCGATTTGGCGTTCGACCATCACCGAATAGCCGCGGGCCACCAGCCAGTGGAACAGCATCTCGTGGGTTGCCAGCGCTGAAGGGTGACGTGGGTGGCCAACAATGCCAATACAGGCGAATTTTTTATTCATTTGTTGTGATTTTCCTCACCGGGACCCGTTTATGCCCCACATTGTGACCGGTTGACTTGAAACCCCGGTTTTGATCCCCATAATAAGCCAAGTTGCGAGATTAATGCTAAAACGCGGAGATATTCATGAGTAGTAAAGAACAGAAGACGCCAAACGAGCAAGTCTCGGAAGAAATGGAACAACACGCTCATCACGAGGATACGCTGCCGGAAGCGGCGGAAGGCGTCGATCTGCGCGATGCGCGTATCGCCGAACTGGAAGCCCAACTGGCGGAAGCTCAGCAGCACGAGCGCGACAGCCTGCTGCGCGCCAAAGCGGAAGCGGAGAACATCCGTCGCCGCGCCGAACTGGACGTCGAGAAAGCGCACAAGTTCGCCCTGGAGAAATTCTCCGGCGATCTGCTGCCGGTGATCGACAACCTGGAGCGCGCGCTGGATCTGGCGGATAAAAACAATCCGGAACTGGCCGCGATGATCGAAGGCATCGAGCTGACGCTGAAATCGCTGCTGGACGTGGTGCGCAAGTACGGCATCGAAATCGTCGGCGACGTCAACGTGCCGTTCAACCCGGAAGTGCATCAGGCGATGAGCATGATGGAATCCGCCGATCACCAGCCGAACCACGTGATGATGGTGATGCAGAAAGGCTATACGCTGAACGGCCGCCTGCTGCGTCCGGCGATGGTCGCGGTCTCCAAAGCCAAGGCGTAATCGCCCCGGCAACGGCATAAAGAAAGGCACCCGAGGGTGCCTTTTTTGTCTCTGGACTACGCCTGCGGCAGGCGCGGCATCCAGTCGATCGGCGTGAGCCCTTGCTGCTCCAGCAGCTGATTGGCCTGCGAGAAGTGGCGGCAGCCGAGGAAACCGCGGTGCGCGGAGAGCGGCGACGGGTGCGGCGCCTTCAGCACATGGTGGCGGTTGCGGTCGATAAAGTTGCCTTTCTTCTGCGCGTGCGAGCCCCACAGCAGGAACACCACGCCTTCGCGGTTCTCGTTCAGGGCGGCGATCACTTTATCGGTAAAGGTTTCCCAGCCCAGGTTGGCGTGCGAGTGCGCGCGGCCGCCTTCCACCGTCAGCACGGTATTGAGCAGCAGCACCCCCTGTTCGGCCCAGCTTTGCAGGTAGCCGTGATCCGGGCGTTCGAAACCGGGAATGTCGGTCGCCAGCTCTTTATACATGTTCACCAGCGACGGCGGCGCCGGCACGCCGGGGCGCACCGAGAAAGAGAGGCCGTGCGCCTGATTGGGGCCGTGGTAGGGATCCTGGCCGAGGATGACGACTTTGACGTCCGCCAGCTCGGTAAAGCGGAACGCGTTGAACACGTCTTTCTGCGGTGGATAAATGGTCTTACCGGCCTGGCGCTCAGCGGCAACAAAGGCGAGCGTTTCAACAAAATAGGGCTGCTCTTTCTCTTTGCCGATCACGTCATGCCAGGTGAGGGAGGTGGCCATAAACGCTCTCCTTTGTTTTCTTTAGCAATTCATGGGCTATAGCTTACCGTTTCAGCACGCGCAGCGAAACCCGCTTTTCATTTCTCGCCGCCGTGCCTTATGCAATTATTTTTGAAAATTTACAAAAATAATTGGTTTTTGCCGCAGTGGGAAAATTGATATAAAACATAAATTTGCCCCTTCACGCCCTGTGCCTACCCGGTAAAAATTGACTTTAATCAAAGAACTGGCCCGGTCAGGCTGGTATACAGAACAACAAGACAACAATGGTTTTACCAAATGGCCGAAACCAGAATTGGGTTTTCTCACGATGTGAATTTTTACGCCCTTGTACGGAGGCAACATAATGATTACCGGTATTCAAATTACCAAAGCGAACGACCAGGCGCTGGTGAATTCTTTCTGGCTGCTGGACGATGAAAAAGCGGAAGCTCGCTGCGTGTGCGCCAAGGCCAACTACGCGGAAGATCAGGTTGTCGCGGTCAGCGATCTGGGCCAGATCGAATACCGTGAAGTGCCGCTGGAAATGCAGCCGACCGTGCGCGTGGAAGGCGGCCAGCACCTCAACGTCAACGTGCTGCGTCGCGAAACCCTGGAAGACGCGGTCAAGCATCCGGAAAAATACCCGCAGCTGACCATCCGCGTGTCCGGCTATGCGGTGCGTTTCAATTCCCTGACGCCGGAACAGCAGCGCGACGTTATCGCCCGCACCTTTACCGAAAGCCTGTAATCGGCGGCGCAGTCAATCAGGGAGCTTCGGCTCCCTTTTTTGTGCTTGATAGCCGAAAACTGAAGGCGGATCACATTCTGCACAAAGATAAGCATTCCTGATACAGAACTCATCCGACCTGCCGATAGCTAAATCAGCACCTATTCAGGTGCTAAATAAAAAAGTCTATCGACAAGGAGTCGGCATGAGTATGCCTTTAAGTTTTACCTCTGCAGTATCCCCGGTGGCCGCGATCCCTACACCTCGCGCCGCTGCCGAAACGGCGACGGCATCGCAGCCTGCGGCCGCGCCGGCAAATCCGGCGCCGGTGGCCACCCCTTCTCAGAATACGCTGAACGCGCAGAACCTGTTGAATACGCTGGTCGGCGATATCTCCGCGGCGGCGCCGACGGCGGTTGCGCCGGGCGTGACCCGGGGACAACAATCTCAGGAAGGCGATTATGCGTTGGCGCTGTTGGCCAAGGACGTTTACTCGCTGAACGGCCAGGGCGCCGCCGGGTTCAACCGTCTGAGCGACAGCGCGCTGCTCGGTTTCGGTATCGATCCCGCCAGCCTGCACGACGCGGGCAGCGGTTTCCAGGCCGGGATTTACAGCAACGACAAGCAGTATGTGTTGGCGTTCGCCGGCACCAACGACTGGCGCGACTGGCTGAGCAACGTGCGGCAGGCGACGGGGTATGACGATGTGCAGTACAATCAGGCGGTTGCCGCCGCCAAAAGCGCCAAGGCGGCCTTCGGCGATGCGCTGGTGATCGCCGGTCATTCGCTCGGCGGCGGTCTGGCGGCCACGGCGGCGCTGGCGACCGGCACCGTCGCGGTCACCTTCAATGCGGCCGGGGTGTCGGATTACACCCTGAATCGCCTGGGGATCGATCCGGCGGCGGCGAAGAAAGACGCCGAAGCCGGCGGCATTCGCCGTTACAGCGAGCAATATGACATGCTGACCAGCACCCAGGAATCGACTTCGCTGATCCCGGACGCCATCGGCCACAACATTACCCTGGCCAACAACGATACCCTGACCGGCATCGATGACTGGCGGCCGAGCAAGCATCTGGATCGCAGCCTGACGGCGCACGGCATCGACAAGGTGATAAGCTCGATGGCGGAACAAAAGCCGTGGGAGGCGAAGGCCAATGCCTGAAGGGGGTCGCTTGCGGCGGGCGCTGGCGATAGCCTTACTGGCGCTGGTCGCGGTGACCGGTTTACTGATGATGGCTAAGGAGCAACAGATGGGGCAGGAGATTTCACCGTTTGACGGCCGCAGCAACCAGGCGCTGGCTCAGGCGGTGGCGCGCGGCGATACGCAGGGCATCGGTGCGCAGGCCACGCAGGATCGCTTGCGCGAACGGGGCGATCGGCAGGTCACGCTGTTGCAGTGGGCGGTGCTTTCGCAACAGCCGGCCAGCGTGCAGACGTTGCTGGAGCTCGGTGCCGACCCGGCGACGGCGGGGCTGGACGGCAACAGCGCGCTGCACACCGCGGCGATGTTGCAAGACGCACAGTATCTGCGGTTGTTGCTGACCGAAGGGGCGCCGGTGAACGTGCGCAATGCCGTTACCGGCGCCACGCCGCTCGCGGCGGCGGTGCTGGCCGGGCGTGAGGAGCAGTTGCGGCTGCTGCTGGCGGCCGGGGCGGACACCACGTTGAGCGATCGGCTGGGGGATACCCCGCTGCATCTGGCGGCGAAGATCAACGCGCCGCACCTAGCGCTGTTGCTGTTGCAGGCCGGTGCCGATGCCCGGGCGCGCAATCAGCAGGGTTATGCGTTCCAGTTTTACTTCTCGCAAACGCCGGCGCATTTGCAGAATGACGAGCTGAAGGCGCAGTTCCGCGAGCTGGATAAATGGCTGCAGGGGCGCCGCCTGGCCACGCATTACGCGCAGCAGTAAACGCCCATAAAAAAACCGCCTGTACAGGCGGTTTTTTCTTAGGCAGCGGCGGTTATTGCGCGTCGCCGGCCGGTTTGGCCTTCGCCTGACGGCGTTTGCCGACGTTTTTGGCGTCGCGATGGCGCACTTTCACCTTGGCCTTTTCTTTGTTCTTCGCCTTGTCTTCCGCGCGCTTGGCCAGCACTTTCTTCGACGGTTTACCGTTGCTCTTCTCGTTCGGCACCTTGGTTTTCGGCCGCAGTTCGTCGATCACGCGCGCTTTCAGCGGCTCGTTCAGGTAACGGCCCACTTTGCCCAGCAGCAGATGGTCGTGCGCTTCCACCAGCGAAATGGCAGTGCCTTTGCGCCCGGCGCGGCCGGTACGGCCGATGCGGTGCAGGTAGGTATCCGCAGTGCGCGGCATGTCGAAGTTGAACACGTGGGTGATATCGAGGATATCCAGGCCGCGCGCGGCAACGTCGGTGGCCACCAGCACGTTAACCCGGCCATCCATCATGCGTTTGACCGCTTCGTTGCGTTTGGCCTGCACCATTTCGCCTTCGAGATAGCAGGTGTTGATGCCCGCTTCGCGCAGCCAGGTGGCCAGCTCATGCACGCGCTCGCGCTTGCGCACGAAGATCACCGATTTCTGCACGTCCGGCTGCTTCAGCAGGTGGATCAGCAGCGCGGTTTTGTGCTGCACGTCATCGGCGCGATAGTACCATTGCAGGATCTTTTTGCGTTCGCGGCGCGACGGATCGGCTTCCACTTCCACCGGCTCTTTCAGGATGCGCTCGGCGAATTCGCGGATCGCTTCGCCTTCCAGCGTGGCGGAGAACAGCAGCGTCTGGTTGCGCCAGCGGGTTTCGGCGGAGATGGTTTCGATGTCCTGCGCGAAGCCCATGTCGAGCATGCGGTCGGCTTCGTCGAGGATCAGGGTTTCCACCGCGCGGCAGTCGAAGTTCTCTTCTTTAATGTATTGCAGCAAGCGGCCGGTGGTGGCGACCACCACGTCCTGGTTTTCGCTGAACACTTCCGCGTGGTTCATGTAAGCGACGCCGCCGGTGATGGTGGCGATATCCAGCGAGGTATGAGCAGCCAATTCACGCGCCTGATCGGCGACCTGCATCGCCAGTTCACGCGTTGGCGTCAGGATCAGCACGCGCGGCGGGCCGGATTTCTTGCGTGGAAAGTCCAGCAGGTGCTGCAACACGGGCAGCAGGAAGGCGGCGGTTTTGCCGGTGCCGGTCGGAGCCGAACCTAAGACGTCGCGCCCGTCCATCGCCGGCGGGATCGCAGCGGCCTGAATGGCGGTGGGGCGATCGTAGCCTTTGTCGCGCAGCGCGTCGATCAGGCGATCATCGAGTTCGAGTTCGGAAAAAGTGGTTGCTGTCATGGTCTACCTCTACTTGGGGCGCCGATTATAGACGGGTTGGCCGCGATCTTCACCTATTTAAGCGGAAAGCCGCTCTTTTCCCGCCGATCAGATTGCCTTATGCTACGCCAGTTTTATAGCCAGGTGGTGAGTGTGAGCAAGCGATCGAAAGCCGATTTTACCCCGCGCCGCGGGGGTTTTACCTTTAAACAATTCTTTGTCGCCCACGATCGTTGCGCCATGAAAGTGGGCACCGACGGGGTGCTGCTCGGCGCCTGGGCGCCGCTGGGGCAGGCGCGCCGGGTGCTGGACATCGGCAGCGGCAGCGGGCTGATCGCGCTGATGCTGGCGCAGCGCAGCGGCGACGAAGTGACCATCGACGCGGTGGAGCTGGATGAAGCCGCCGCCGGCCAGGCGCGCGAAAACGCGGCGGAATCGCCGTGGCCGCAGCGCATCCGCGTGCATGCGCAGGATATTCACCATTATGCGCAGCAGCATGCCGCTGAGTATGATCTGATCGTCAGCAATCCGCCTTATTTTGAGCCGGCGGTGGCCTGCCGCGATCAGGCGCGCCACAACGCGCGCTACACCGAAACCCTGACGCACGAGGCGCTGTTGGCCTGCGCCGCGCAGCTGTTGGCCGCGCAGGGCACGTTCTGCGTGGTGCTGCCGCACGACATCGGCGCCGAATTCGAACGCCTGGCGCAGCAAAGCGGTTGGCACACGGCGGCGAAAGTGAACGTCAGCGATCGGGCCGATACGCCGCTGCACCGGATGTTGCTGGCGCTGACGCGGCGGGAAACGCCGCTGCGGGAGCAGGCGCTGGCGATCAAACAGGCCGACGGCAGCTATACCGACGATTTCCGCCGGTTGATCACCGACTTCTACCTGTTCTACTGAAAAGAAAAGGGCGCCGATAAGGCGCCCTGTCGCAGAGTTTAAGGTTGCAAAATGGTCGGCAGCGCTTCCGGCAGCAAATCCGGGTAGTCCAGCGTGTAGTGCAGGCCGCGGCTCTCTTTGCGCGCCATGGCGCTGCGCACGATAAGCTCGGCCACCTGCACCAGATTGCGCAGCTCCAGCAGGTTGTTGGAGATGCGGAAGTGCGCGTAGTACTCGTCGATTTCCGCCTGCAGCGTGTTGATGCGGCGCAGGGCGCGCTCAAGGCGCTTGGTGGTGCGCACGATGCCGACGTAATCCCACATGAACAGCCGCAGCTCGTGCCAGTTGTGTTGAATCACCACCCGTTCGTCCGCATCGTCCACCCGGCTTTCATCCCAGTGCGGCACCTGTTTGGCCTGCTGGATGAACGGCAGGCGCTGCAGAATGTCTTCCGCCGCCGACCAACCGTAAACCAGGCACTCCAGCAGCGAGTTCGACGCCATGCGATTGGCGCCGTGCAGGCCGGTGTAGCTGACCTCGCCGATGGCGTACAGCCCGTCGAGATCGGTGCGGCCGTGCTGATCGACCATCACGCCGCCGCAGGTGTAGTGCGCCGCCGGGACGATGGGGATCGGTTGCCGAGTCAGATCGAAGCCCAGCGTCAGCAGCTTTTCGTGGATCATCGGGAAATGCTGGGTGATGAACTCCGCCGGCTTGTGGCTGATATCCAGGTACATGCAGTCGGCGCCCAGGCGCTTCATTTCATGGTCGATGGCGCGGGCGACGATATCGCGCGGGGCCAGTTCGCCACGCGGGTCGAAATCGGGCATAAAGCGGCTGCCGTCCGGGCGCTTCAGGTAAGCCCCTTCGCCGCGCAGCGCTTCGGTCAGCAGGAAGTTGCGCGCCTGTGGGTGGAACAGGCAGGTCGGGTGGAACTGGTTGAACTCCAGGTTGGCGACCCGGCAGCCGGCGCGCCAGGCCATGGCGATGCCGTCGCCGGAGGAGATGTCCGGGTTGGTGGTGTATTGGTATACCTTGGCCGCGCCGCCGGTGGCCAGCACCACCGTTTTGGCGCGGTAGGTTTCCACCCGCTCGAGCTCGCGGTTCCAGACGTAAGCGCCCACGACTCGGCGGGTGCCCGGCAGGCCGATTTTGTTCGAGGTAATAAGGTCAACCGCGTTGCGGCGTTCCATCACGCAAATATTGGGGTGAGCGCTTGCTTTCCCCACCAGCGTGGTCTCTACTTCCTTACCGGTAGCGTCCGCGGCGTGCAGGATGCGGCGATGGCTGTGGCCGCCTTCGCGCGTGAGGTGATAATGCGCCTCGCCCTGCGCGTTGACCTCGGTGTCGAACAGCACACCCTGATCGATCAGCCACTGCACGCAGTGGCGCGCGTTGCCGGCGATGAATTCGACGGCCTCTTTGTCGCACAGGCCGGCGCCGGCAATCAAAGTGTCATCAACGTGTGAGGCAATGCTGTCCGTCTCATCGAACACCGCGGCGATCCCGCCTTGGGCGTAAAAGGTGGCCCCCTCGCTGAGCGGCCCCTTGCTGAGAACGGTAACCTTGCAATGCTGCGCCAGGCGCAGCGCCAGTGACAGGCCCGCAGCGCCGCTGCCGACGATCAGTACATCGCTAACATGTTCAGATGATGGTTGCATAACGTATGATGTGTGCAGAAGAAGAGTGAATTTCATGTTAGCCTAACTGTCCGGGCAAAAGCCACGGATAGGGTGACATCAACAGAAAAAACAATGGCGATATGGAACTTCGTGTTCTATATGAACTCCAAGCGAGTGCTTGCTCAGGAAAATAATGTATGGCTGGCAGTACAATTTTACGCGTGGAGACGGATTTGGGGAGAGTTTACCTCGGATGAGCGAGCAGTTAACGGATCAAGTTCTGGTTGAGCGGGTCCAAAAGGGCGACCAGAAATCGTTTAACCTACTGGTAGTGCGCTATCAGCATAAGGTGGCGAGTCTCGTTTCCCGCTATGTGCCGCAGGGCGATGTGCCCGATGTGGTGCAGGAGTCGTTTATCAAGGCCTATCGCGCACTGGAATCGTTCCGTGGCGACAGCGCTTTTTATACCTGGTTGTATCGAATCGCCGTGAACACGGCAAAGAATTATCTGGTTGCTCAGGGGCGCCGTCCGCCATCCAGTGATGTGGACGCCAACGATGCGGAAAATTACGAAAGTGCGGGCGCACTGAAAGAAATTTCGAACCCTGAGAACTTAATGTTGTCAGAAGAGCTGAGACAGATAGTTTTCCGTACCATTGAGTCTCTCCCTGAGGATCTTCGCATGGCGATTACCCTGCGGGAGTTGGATGGTCTAAGCTACGAAGAGATAGCCGCCATCATGGATTGCCCGGTCGGAACCGTACGTTCGCGTATTTTCCGCGCCCGGGAAGCTATCGATAATAAAGTTCAACCGCTGATCCAGCGTTAGCAATGGCGGGCACAGGAAGGGTACTTAGGCATGCAGAAAGAAAAGCTTTCCGCTCTGATGGATGGTGAATCGTTCGACAGCGAGCTGTTGAGTTCTCTGTCGCAAGATCGAACGCTTCAGCAAAGCTGGCAGAGCTATCACCTGATACGTGACACACTGCGGGGTGATATCGGACAAGTGATGCATTTCGATATCGCCGATCGCGTCGCCGCTGCACTTGAGAAAGAACCTGCCCGGCTGGTGCCTTCCGCCGTCCAGGAATCTCAGCCGCAGCCTCACACCTGGCAGAAAATGCCGTTCTGGGACAAAGTGCGTCCTTGGGCGAGCCAGATTACGCAAATCGGCATGGCGGCCTGCGTGTCGCTGGCGGTCATCGTCGGCGTGCAGCACTACAACCAGCCTTCTGCGTCATCGAACGCGTCCGAATCGCCGGCCTTCACCACGCTGCCGATCATGGGCCAGGCCTCACCGGTCAGCCTGGGCGTTCCTGCCGACAGTTTCTCCACCGGCAGCGGCCAACAGCAGCAGGTGCAGGAACAGCGTAAGCGTATCAACGCCATGCTGCAGGACTATGAACTGCAACGTCGCCTGCATTCGGATCAGCTGCAGCTTGAGCAAAGCAATCCGCAACAGGCTGCCATTCAGGTTCCCGGAACTCAGTCTTTAGGAATGCAACAGCAGTAATGAAGCAAATCTGGTTCTCCGTTTGTTTATTGACGGGCAGCCTGCTCTATTCCAGCATCGCCCCGGCGCAGCCGACTGCGTCCGGGGCGTTATTGCAACAGATGAGCAGCGCCAGCCGTTCTCTCAATTACGAGCTCGCCTACATCAGCATCAGCAAGCAGGGAATCGAGTCGTTGCGCTATCGCCATGCGGTGATCGGCAACGTGCCGCTCGGCCAGCTGTTGCACATGGACGGCCCGCGCCGCGAAGTGCTGCAGCGCGGCGGCGGGATCAGCTACTTCGAACCCGGCCTGGAGCCGTTCACGCTCACCGGCGATCACATCGTCGATGCGCTGCCGGCGATCGTTTATGCCGATTTCACCCGCCTGGCCAAGTACTACGACTTCATCTCCGTGGGCAGCACCCGCATCGCCGATCGGCCGTGTGAAGTGCTGCGCGTGGTGGCGCGCGACGGTTCCCGCTACAGCTACATCGTCTGGATGGACGAGGACACCAAGCTGCCGCTGCGGGTGGATTTGCTCGATCGCGACGGCGAAACGCTGGAGCAATATCGGGTGATCTCCTTCGCGGTCGGCGCCGACGTGCAGGGCGCGATGCAGGGGCTGCTCAAAGCCAACCTGCCGCCGCTGCTGTCGCTGCCGGCGGTGGAAAACGTCCAGCTGAGCTGGAGCACCGGCTGGCTGCCGGCGGGGGTAGACGAGGTGGCGCGCAACCGCCGCAAATTGCCTAACGTCGCCGTGCCGGTTGAATCCCGCCTTTACAGCGACGGCTTGTTCAGCTTCTCGGTCAACGTCAGCCCGGCGGGCAGCGGAGCCGGGCAGCAGTACTACCGTCAAGGGCGCCGCACCATCCAGACCGAAGTGCGCGCGGGCAACGAAATCACGATTGTGGGCGAATTGCCGCCGGCGACGGCCAAACGCATCGCCGACAGCATTTCTTTCAAGGTATCGCCGTAATGATGAAAGAGTGGGCCACGGTGGTTTCGTGGCAACAGGGCGTAGCGCTGCTGCGCTGTGAACCCAAGGCCGGCTGCGGCAGCTGCACCGCGCGCTCCGGCTGTGGCGCGCGTGCGTTGAACGAGCTGGTGCCGGAAACCGAGCATCAGCTGCAGGTGCATATCGATCAGCCGCTCGAGCCGGGGCAGCGTGTCGAGGTCGGCATCGCGGAAGGCAGCCTGCTGCGCTCCGCCATGCTGGTTTACCTGACGCCGCTGCTGGGCATGATGCTGGGTGGCGCGTTATTGCAATATTGTTTCGGCAGCGACGCCTCGGCGGCAGTCGGCGCCGTGCTGGGCGGCGGGGTGGCCTTTATGCTGGCGCGCCGCTTGGCCCGGCGTCTGGGCGAGCAGGCCGACTATCAGCCGGTGGTGCTGCAGATTGGCTTACCGCCTACCGCACTGCGCATGCAGGCGGAAAACTCCCCGCTGATTTAAACCGACGGCCGCGTCATCGCCGGGTTGTGATAGGCGGGGATGCGGTTGTGGATCATATGTTCCAGCAGCGCGATGAACAGATCGGCACTGAGCAGCGAATCATCGTTGATAGCGAACAGCACATTGCCCTGGCCGTCGAATAAGCGGATGCCGCGCTGCGGATGATTTTCCAACGCGCGGATCTGCTCGATAGGCACGTTGCCCCGTTCAGTGGTCAGCAGGGTGGCGCTCAGCCGCAGCGTTTCGGTCGGCGTGCCTTGCCGTTTGCCGAGCAGCAACTGCCACAGCCAGCGTGCGTCGCCCTCAACCGTGTGAAACGACACCGTCTCCCCCTGATAGAGCGCGTTCAACGCCAATGGCCCGCGCTGCTGCAGCTGCTGATCGACGATCACGTCCGCCAGTCGCCACGAATGGGCGACATTGCTGAAGACCGTGCACCAGGGCTGATCCGCGCCGGCGCGGAACGCCGTGACGTCAAACAACCCGCCAAAAGCCTTGCCGCCGCGAAAGCGATAGATGTCGCCGATTTTCTCAAACGGAATGAAACGCTCTTTGTGATGGTGGCCGTCAAAGACCCGCACGCCGTGCTCGTAGAGCCGATACGTCAACACCGGGCGCAGGTAATGCCGCAGCGCCAGCAGCGTACAGCCGAGTAAAATTGTGCCCGCGCCGGCCTGCAACAGCGTGATGACGTCGTTCTCATCAATGCTGCTCAGCAGCGGCAGCACCAACAGCGCCGCACCCACGCTGAACAGCAGCGCCGCCGCCGCCAGAATGCCCCAGTTGACCTTCGAAAAATCGTGCCGGCTCAGCATTTGCCCTTTATCGATCATAATGCACCTTCCAATCAACGTACGCAGATATGCTGGTGAACCCCGGTGGGCTGCCGATGTAGTGCCCGGAATAATGTTTTGTCGCGGAGTTCATGCCCTTTCTATCCGAGGGACGGTGGTGGCGTATATGGGGTTTTTCCTAAAGGATGTGGGGCAAAATCGAATTCTAAGAGGTTGATCCAAATATTCTTTTTCGATAATTTCAGAAGGGGTTTATTGCGCTGCGGCCGGTTATGTATTAGCGCCGGAGTTTGACGGCCACGGAGCACCTGCAAGCCTTGGGTTCAGGCCGTATAGCCCGTGTTAACATCTGTTTTCATCAGCCGGGGCGCCCTGTAACATTTAGCTGCGCATAATAGAATGCCTTCACTGCACCGATCGCTAGGTTTTCAGTGGTGTGGCATGTAGAATGCAGCGATTCAGGTGCAAGACGGCCTAACCCATTCACTGTCGCTTTAGGTCCATGCGGGTTTCTATAGGCGAGTAATTCAGAAATACCAAGGCAGAAAAACTTTTATAATGAAGCATATACGAAATTTCTCCATTATTGCCCATATTGACCACGGTAAGTCGACGCTGTCTGACCGCATTATCCAAATTTGCGGTGGCCTGTCCGACCGTGAAATGGCTGCGCAGGTGCTCGATTCCATGGATCTGGAGCGCGAGCGCGGCATCACCATCAAGGCGCAGAGCGTCACGCTGGATTACAAGGCGCTGGATGGGCAGACCTATCAGCTTAACTTTATCGACACCCCAGGCCACGTTGACTTCTCCTATGAAGTGTCCCGCTCGCTGGCGGCCTGCGAAGGCGCGCTGCTGGTGGTGGACGCCGGTCAGGGCGTAGAAGCCCAGACGCTGGCCAACTGCTACACCGCGATCGAAATGGATCTGGAAGTGGTGCCGGTGTTGAACAAAATCGACCTGCCGGCCGCCGATCCGGATCGCGCCGCGCAGGAAATTGAAGACATCGTCGGCATCGACGCCACCGATGCCGTGCGCTGCTCGGCCAAAACCGGCGTCGGCGTGCCCGACGTGCTGGAGCGCCTGGTGCGCGACATTCCTGCGCCGCAGGGCGATCCGGATGCGCCGCTGCAGGCGCTGATCATCGACTCCTGGTTCGATAACTACCTGGGCGTCGTGTCGCTGGTGCGCGTCAAGAACGGCACGCTGCGCAAGGGCGACAAGATCAAGGTCATGAGCACCGGCCAGGTGTACAACGCCGATCGTTTGGGCATTTTCACGCCGAAGCAGGTCGATCGCGACGTGCTGAACTGCGGCGAAGTGGGCTGGCTGGTCTGTGCGATCAAAGACATCCTCGGCGCGCCGGTGGGCGATACCCTGACGCAGGCGCGTCAGCCGGCGGATAAAGCGTTGCCGGGCTTCAAAAAAGTGAAGCCGCAGGTGTACGCCGGTCTGTTCCCGATCAGCTCCGACGACTATGAATCTTTCCGCGATGCGCTGGGCAAGCTGAGCCTTAACGACGCCTCCCTGTTCTACGAACCGGAAAGCTCCACCGCGTTGGGCTTCGGCTTCCGCTGCGGCTTCCTTGGTCTGCTGCACATGGAGATCATTCAGGAGCGTCTGGAGCGTGAATACGATCTGGATCTGATCACCACCGCGCCGACGGTAGTCTACGAAGTGGAAACCACCGGCAAAGAAGTGATCTACGTCGACAGCCCATCCAAGCTGCCGCCGTTGAACAACATCCAGGAACTGCGCGAGCCGATCGCCGAATGCCACATGCTGATGCCGCAGGAATACCTGGGCAACGTCATCACCCTGTGCGTTGAGAAACGCGGCGTGCAGACCAACATGGTCTACCACGGCAACCAGGTGGCGTTGACCTATGAAATCCCAATGGCGGAAGTGGTGCTCGACTTCTTCGACCGCCTGAAGTCCACGTCGCGCGGTTATGCGTCGCTGGATTACAACTTCAAGCGCTTCCAGGCCTCCGACATGGTGCGCGTGGACGTGCTGATCAACAACGAGCGCGTGGATGCGCTGGCGCTGATCACCCACCGCGACAACTCGCAGTATCGCGGCCGTGAATTGGTGGAAAAGATGAAAGATCTGATCCCGCGTCAGCAGTTCGACATCGCGATTCAGGCGGCGATCGGCACGCACATCATCGCGCGCTCCACCGTGAAGCAGCTGCGTAAAAACGTGCTGGCGAAATGCTACGGCGGTGACGTCAGCCGTAAGAAAAAGCTGCTGCAGAAACAGAAAGACGGTAAGAAACGCATGAAGCAGGTCGGCAACGTCGAGCTGCCGCAGGAAGCGTTCCTGGCCATTCTGCACGTCGGTAAAGACGGCAAGTAACCGCGACGAGTTCGCGAAACGAGGGAGTTTGCATGGCGAATATGTTTGCCCTGATCCTGGCGTTGGCCACCCTGGTCACCGGGATCATCTGGTGCTTCGAGCGCTTTAAATGGGCGCCGGCCCGCCGCGCGAAGATTGCGGCGGTCAACGAGCAGACCGCGGGCGCAGTAGACGATAAAACGCTGGCGAAAGTGGCTAAGCAGCCAGGCTGGGTAGAGACCGGGGCATCGGTCTTCCCGGTGTTGCTGCTGGTCTTTGTGGTGCGCTCGTTTATTTACGAACCGTTCCAAATCCCGTCCGGCTCAATGATGCCGACGCTGTTGATTGGCGATTTCATTCTGGTGGAGAAATATGCTTACGGCATTAAAGATCCGATAACCCAGACCACGCTAATTGAAACCGGTCATCCGAAGCGCGGCGATATTGCGGTATTTAAATATCCGCTGGATCCGAAGCTGGATTATATCAAGCGCGTGATTGGCCTGCCGGGCGACCGTATTACTTACGATCCGGTGAATAAGCGCGTTACGGTGCAGCCGTCGTGCAACAGCGGGCAGTCCTGCGATACCGCGCTGGCGGTCACCTACGCCGACGCGCAGCCGAGCGACTTCGTACAGCTGTTCAGCCGCAGCGGCATGGGCGAGGCCAGCAACGGTTTCTACCAGATCCCGCTGAATGACAACGTGCCGCAGGGCGGCATTCGTCTGCGTGAACGTCAGGAGAGCCTGGGCAACGTGACGCACCGCATCCTGACCGTGCCGGGCACGCAGGATCAGGTGGGCGCTTACTACCAACAGCCGGGCAAACCGCTGGCGGAGTGGGTGGTGCCGGCCGGGCATTACTTCATGATGGGCGACAACCGCGACAACAGCGCGGACAGCCGTTACTGGGGCTTTGTGCCGGAGAAGAATCTGGTGGGTAAAGCCACGGCCATCTGGATGAGCTTTGAAAAGCAGGAAGGCGAGTGGCCTACCGGCGTGCGTTTCAGCCGGATTGGCGGCATTCATTAATCGCTGATTTATTCCCTGTCAATTTCACGCCGCAGCCTGCTGCGGCGTGAAAGATTAAGGGGATATAAACACAGCATTATGTTTCCACTCGTTGTAGAATACTTTCTCGAGCGATAAAAGTTGGCTCCTGCTGGGAGCCACTGCAAACGAAACAGCTTTGGATCGGCTTTCGGCGAAGCAGGCCTGTTCCGTATGCTGCAAGTTTTTGACGCATTCTTGATCTATTGGTAACTCATGAACCCCATCGTAATAAACAGGCTGCAGCGGAAGCTGGGCTACACTTTTCAACAGCAGGAGCTTTTACTGCAGGCTTTGACTCACCGCAGCGCCAGCAGTAAACACAATGAACGTCTTGAGTTTCTGGGTGACTCGATTCTTAGCTTTGTCATCGCCAATGCGCTCTATCACCGCTTTCCTCGCGTAGACGAGGGCGATATGAGCCGCATGCGCGCCACGCTGGTGCGCGGCAACACGCTGGCGGAGATGGCGCGCGAGTTTGACCTGGGCGAATGTCTGCGGCTTGGGCCGGGCGAATTGAAAAGTGGTGGGTTCCGCCGCGAGTCAATCCTGGCGGATACGGTGGAGGCATTGATCGGCGGCGTGTTCCTGGACAGCGACATCCAGACCGTCGAGCGTCTGATTTTGGACTGGTATCGCAGCCGGTTGGACGAAATCAGCCCCGGTGATAAGCAGAAAGACCCGAAAACCCGTTTGCAGGAATTTTTGCAGGGGCGTCATCTGCCGTTGCCTTCTTATTTGGTGGTGCAGGTTCGCGGTGAAGCGCACGACCAAGAGTTTACCATCCACTGCCAGGTGAGTGGTTTGAGCGAGCCCGTGGTGGGCACCGGCTCGAGCCGCCGTAAAGCCGAGCAGGCGGCAGCGGAACAAGCGCTGAAAAAGCTGGAGCTTGAATGAGTGAAGTAAAACAACACTGCGGTTTTATCGCCATCGTCGGCCGCCCGAACGTGGGCAAATCGACGTTGCTGAACCAACTGCTGGGGCAGAAGGTTTCCATTACGTCGCGTAAGCCGCAGACGACCCGTCACCGCATCATGGGCATCGACACCGATGGCGCCTATCAGGCGATCTACGTCGATACCCCAGGGCTGCACATCGAAGAAAAACGCGCCATCAACCGTTTGATGAACCGCGCGGCCAG
>Ga0308166_1001182_pt1 | contig 28836 bp, 30 predicted proteins | sample PhyCR2_2_FD_202137 | JGI IMG/M metagenome (GOLD analysis project Ga0308166, IMG submission 202137) | Phyllosphere microbial communities from UC Gill Tract Community Farm, Albany, California, United States - DLSLCC.R2 | ecosystem: Host-associated > Plants > Phyllosphere > Unclassified | place... | reverse complement strand
CATGTTTCTTGTGGATTGTTTATAAACCTTGGAGAGACTGGAACAGACAGACCAATTGGAAAAATCTCATTATTTATGGGGTCATCCTCACTTTAATGAATACTTTAATTTATAAAGCATTTTCTTATATGTCTGTTGGGATCGCGATTTCCATTGAAGTGTTGGGACCGCTTACGGTTGCTATTTTAATGTCTAAAAATAAATTAGATTATTTTTGGGGAGCATTATCTCTTATTGGTTTGCTTCTTTTACCTATGGGTAATTCAAATCATAACTTTAGCTTTATCGGTATGACGTATGCTTTAGTAGCGGCAGTGGGTTGGGGTCTATATATTATTTACGGCTCTAAAGTTGCAAAAGGTGGTGGAAGTTCTGTTGCGACAGGAATGTTCTTAGCAGCTTTGTTTGCAACGCCTTTAGGGGCATCTCACATTGTCGATATTTTTGATAGTTATACTATTCTTTTGATATGTTTACTCATGGCGATGCTAGCAAGTGCGATTCCCTTCATATTAGATATGATTGCCATGAAAAAATTGCATCCACGCGTTTTTGGAATTTTATTGAGTGCATCACCCGCGGTGAGTGCTTTGGCTGGATGGCTGATTTTAGATGAACGATTAAACAGTTTTCAGATCCTAGGTATAATAATTATTATGGCATCGTGTGCGGGATGTTCTTATTTTTCTTATAAACGTAATACTGCAAAGCCTGTTCTTCTATGATGGCTTATATCTAAAGCTGGATGAGTCGTTTTGAAGGGGGATAAATAATAAATAGAGCCCCCTTAGAAAGGCAGTTTGTGTACAAAAGAATATAAAAACAGCAAGTAATACTTACTCAAGTATCATTTTAATCTGATTGATATTTATACAATATAGTTAATGGATCACAAGGATATGAACTCATGAAATTTCTAAAATTTTTAACTTTTAGCTCGATTCTTACCTTATCCGCACATAGTTATGCGACAGTCGGTGGTGGACAAAAAATTGAAGTATTGGGCTATCAGCAAAAAGAGAAGAAACTTTATGTATTACGACATTACGAAGATGGTCGAGGGCGTCTACCACAACTCTATTATTATCTATTAAATAGTAAATCGCCTGATAAACTGATTGAAGTTAAATCTCTCTATATCAATCCAAAAACACATAAGATTGATTATGATCAAGATAGTAGAGCATTTGATAAAGCTCTAAATAAAATTAAAAAGAATTTAACCCCATTAGTCGTAAGTAATAGTAAGACCGTAAAAATTCACACATTAAAAACTCATCAGAATCAAGTATCGTCTTGGTTTGATCCTTCAGGAAAGATCACGCAATATAAAACAGAATATGTTGTAAAATCGCCGTCCTTACAAAGTAAGAAACATGTTGCGGTTCATTACACCAAAGCAATAAAAATTTCCCAAAATTATAGCGTGCCTAAACACAATAAGAGGTTGGTTGTCGTTAAATATCTGGGAGTTCCAGAAGAAACTGGTTACGATATTGAAGATCCTGTTTTACTACTTCCTGTGAAAAAATAAGTTTAAGAGCAAATTATTTTCTGGGTTCAATGCGGCAGCAGTAGGGCATCACTATCTAGATGTTTACAACAATATTGCCGGCATTGGTCATTGTCATTTTGCGGTCATTGAAGCGCTAAATAAGCATAAGGAAATATTCACTTGTTACTTAGATTGATTCATTCAAGGTCGAGTTGGTCGTCATCTTTGGTGACTTTAATTTTTAACTTCTTATATTTCCGTTTATTGGGGTCAATTGCAGAATTTATAACTTCATCTGAAAAAGCTGAACATAACATTAATTTTGCGTATGCTCGGTAACCTATCAAAATTCTTCGTAGTGGATAGTCTGTTCTTGTAGAGTAATAGTCGATTCTGGAGTTCAGTTCTTGTAGCAGAGTCTGCTGTGACATTAGAAAAATTTCTGTAAGAGGTGTATGCAGCATATAGTGATTTATCTACGGTAAGAAGAATTATTTTGAAAATGTTATAAATTTTAGATAAATCAATATTCATATTACATATCAAATTATTTTAGATATGCAAAATATATATTTATTCTCTTTAAATTTAAGGAGATATGCTGAAATTATGATTTTTTTATGACGCTGTAAATATAATATTAACAACTCTTTTTAAAGCCACAGTGCACTATGTGTTATAGTCAATTTCGATTAATTATTGGCATTAAAATGGATATCTGTATTGGCGGTATACTTGATGGGAAAAAAAGAAAAGACGATCAAAATCATTTCAGAGTAGATAGTCATTATTCTGATCATGGCTCTGAATATAATAAAGAGCATTTTCATCTACATGGGCAACTTCATACATTTTGGATAAGTGAAGACATTGATTTTTGCGATGCACAAAGAAGAGTTGAATTAATTTTAAATAAAAGATTGGAACTTGTTTAAATTAAAATAAATATATGTGGTAGTGTGTTTTTAAATTCAATATAGAAAAATTTTGAATAAAACGTTTTAATTAATATAATGTTAAACAAAAGCTCTATTTAATATAGAGCTTTTGAGCTATCAATTATTTTATTCCTTTTTTTCTTCATTATTATTTTCTGTAGGATTATTTTCTTCTTCAGGCGATTGTACAGGTTTTTCAGTTTTATCCTCATCAGTTTGCGCATTAGAATCATTTTGGTTTTGTGTGGTTTTTTTTGAAAATTCTTTGAAATCAGACATTTTAAACTTCTTAATAATAGTAAGGAAGCTTTATCGTAGGCTTTTAATTCGCTTACATTGCAGTAATTGTGGGAACTCTATGTAGAGATATGTGCATAAAATTGCTTAATTCTCGACATAATGTTTCTTTGAACCAAATAGGCTGTTGATATATAAATAGAAGGGTATTTTAACTAAATACAAGAGTTAACATATAACGGAATATCTATTGTTTTTAAAAGTTTTTTAATAATCATGTCTTACTTAAATATATTATTTAATTCTCTTAATTGAAAATAATATTTTATTAAATTAAGGGGGCAGGTCTATAAATATATTTATACAACATAAAAATACAGTTTTACATGCATACTCAGTCAAATTAACAAAAAAATGAGGGAAATATGGATGCTGAAATGAAAAAATATTTTGATGTGGCTGAAAGTGTTTACAATAATATTCACTTTAAAAATCAGTCATCTAAGGATTTGATTGACTGTCTGAATAGACTGTTAATTGAAATTAAAAAAGAAGCAGCTATAAACAATTTACAATTAAAATATCCTGTTATTGATTTTGAAAGTTGTTTAAATAGGCCAATGAAAGAGCGTATTGTTAAAATTGATTTAAGTCTTCTCCCTAATTTTGATAATGAACATGAATTTATTCTTTGGTTGGCGGGTTTTGTGAAAAGTATTTCTGTATCTAGGAGTTATTATTTTTAAATAATGGTACGAAAATAAATATTTTTTAAATGTGTTGTATAAATATTTATTTGGCGTATACTCAATTTAACTAGAAAAAAAGACTTATTAGTAAATCCTCTTTTAGTATCGTAGTTTTATTCATAATCCTTCGTTTTTTTAAGATCTTAAACTCAATTCGTTATTATTTTTTCAAAGTTTAATGAGTCATGAAATATGGCTTTATATTATTAAAAATCAAAGGATATATTATGTCTAATACAGCAATCGGTACAGTGAAATGGTTTAATGAAACTAAAGGTTTTGGTTTTATTCAACAAGATACAGGCCCAGACGTTTTTGCACATTTTAAAGAAATCAGTAGCTCTGGATTTAAAACCTTATATGAAGGTCAACGTGTTAGTTTTAATATAGCTCAAGGACAAAAAGGTCTTACAGCTACTAATATTATTGCCCAATAATATTTTAAAAATAAAAAAAGCATCTTAGGTGCTTTTTTTGTTTGATATATCAATAGGATATAATTTGGTACATTTTTCTGATATTTAAAGTAAAAAAAGAGATCATAATAATTATATTAATAATAAAAAGGACAAATGAGATGGAACTTAGAGCCGTAAAAATGCATAAAATGTTTAGAGATTTTCATGAAGAAAAGGAGCGTGGCTATATAGGGGAGTATGATGAAAAACATAACCTTGTAGCAATATATAATACGCTTAAAGAAAAATGCAGAAAATAGAAGGAACTTATCAATGGGTTTTACCTTCATCGGGTGAGGTATTTTTTGTTGAGGAAGATCCGCTCTATGTTCGTTAATTAATTTTCCGGTCTAAAAAAATCGATAATTTATAAATCAAAGTCCTCTAATGAGGACTTTTTCATATTTCACTCAAGGTATCTTTAACAATTCTAAAAGCAGGTGACATCAATCTACGGCTGGTATAAAACAAATATGTTTTTAGCATTTCCTATTTTTCGACAAAACTAAATTCTGACCTCTATTGTAAAAAATTAAGGTATAGCTTTTTAGTGTTTTATTATTTTAGGTTAGAAATTTTCCTTTCTATTACTTAGCTTTAGTTTCCGACATTTCTCTAAATTTTTTTGGGCTATAACCATAAGTTTGAATAAAAGATCTGGTAAAGGCAGCTGGTGAAGAATAACCAACTAAATCAGCTATTTGTGAAATACTATTATTCGTTTCAATTAAATATTGATTCGCTAACTTCATTCGCCAATGTTTGAGATAATTAATTGGTGTAGTACCTACCAATTCTATGAAATTTTTTGAAAACTTTGATTTAGATTGATTAGTTTCTTTGGCAAGAATGTCTACGGTCCACTCTTTAGTAGGATCAGAATGCATTAAGAATAATGCCTTGCTAATAGCAGGATTCTGCAAAGCTGAAATCCAACTTTTATGGTTTAATGTTTCTTTATTTAGCCAAAATCTTATTGACCATACCAAAAGCAAATCGATAACACTTGAAAGCATAACCTGACTACCTAAAGAAGGTTGATCAAGTTCTAATTTTATTGCCGCTACTGTCATTGGTATCCATTCAGCAACTTTCCCATTTCGGTCTGAGGGAACTAATATATATTTAGGCAACCCTTCAGCGATTGTTTGTCCATATACACCGTTTAATTGAAAAACACATGTAATGACAGATGGTTCTATAGCTTTATCTTCTATAATTTCAATAGAATGCTTAAATCTCGAAGGAATAACGATAATATCCCCATCGTTTACAGTTTCATTTATTTGTTGTTCATCACTTTTAATTTTAAAACTACTTCCTTGAAATATATGGATATAAGAAAAATTATTATCCAGAAAAACAATATTTTTATTTTGATAATTTTCAACTTGATAAATTTTTCCTGATATTTTTGCTTTTTTATAAATATCAAAAAATATATCAGTTAATTTATTTAAATCTTGTTCACTATCCATCTCACTACATCTCATCAAAAAAAATGTTTCTGCAAAAAAATATGCTGTTTTGGTAATTGTGAAAAGTAGTTTTATAGCAAATAATCATTTTACGAAGATTTTATAGTTTGATATTTGATCAGGTTGTTTGAACTTCATGTGTGAATATTTCTAATTTAATTTATTGATTTCAATGTCATAGCTAAAGCTAGGAGAAAACAATGAGTAATAAACCAACAATTATATTAGTACATGGCTTTTGGGGAGGCGCTGCTCACTGGAGTAAAGTTATTATTGAACTTTCCCATAGAGGTTTTACCTCATTACAAGCAGTTGAATTGCCTTTAACTTCACTAGCTGATGATGTTGAACGTACAAAGAAAATGATAGCTCAGATTGATGGTGACGTAATTTTAGTTGGGCACTCTTATGGAGGTGCTGTTATTACTGAAGCTGGTAACCTTCCAAATGTAGTTGGTCTAGTCTATATAGCAGCGTTTGCTCCTGATACAAATGAGAGTCCAGGGGAGATTACGCAAAAGCATCTACCTGTCGCTGCTCCTAATTTATCACCAGATAGTGATGGTTACCTTTGGCTTAAAGCAGACAAATTTCATGAAAGCTTCTGTCAAGACTTAACAGAAGATGAAGGTCTAGTGATGGGAGTAACACAAAAAGCTCCGTTAGCAAGCACCTTCGGCGACACGATTTCATCACCCGCTTGGAAAACTAAACCTTCTTGGTATCAAATTTCTACTCATGATCGAATGATTAGTCCAGAAAATCAAGAGTTTATGTCTTCTAGGTTAAATGCTAAAAAAGTTATTTCTTTAGATGCGAGCCATGCTTCATTAGCTTCCAAGCCAGTTGAAGTTGCGGATTTAATAGATGAAGCTGTTTCTTTCTTTAATTAATAAAGTTAATAAATTTAGTTAGATAAATAAATTAAGAAGTTAAGAAAATAATAATTTTTTTAACTTCTATTTCATTATAAATATAAGTTCATCTCATAAGAGTCACCTCTAGCAATGCGTATTATTGCTAATGAAAAATTAATTATAGTATTTTTAATTCACCCGCTTTATAAACCCCAATTTAACAATAACTTATTCATTATTTAGCGTTACTTTTTTAATGATCTAATTTAAAACAAATGTCATTTTGTGTGCTTGACTGCAATAAATGTGAAGCTTATCCTTTGCCTGCTGGCCACATTGCCAGCCGGCTTTGACAGGCTGAATGAAAGATCGCATCAGAGTTATTCCGTCTGAGGGATACTCTTATGTGTAAACTCCTAGTCTCCTCCCGTAGCGGTAGGACGGGAGAGGGACACCTTCGGGTGTGCTGGTTATATCTTTCACCAGTCTGTCAACCCTTTCTCGTTCTGCCACCATAATTTTAATGTTTGGCAGAACTCCCAATAAAAAGGAGTTGGCTTTGCACATCCATTATTTCTTGGCAGCCCTTGCCATAAGCTATCACGACACAGCTTAAACATTTAGAGCAGTTTGATTGCCCTAAGGTTTTCAAGCTTTAAATTGTCACGACCAAAAAACTTACTCAACAATAAAACTTGAGATGTGCCAAGCACAGTCTTTATAGGCTTTGCTGTTCCTTTTTTTCTCCCAGAAAGGGCACAGGTTTTTTTATCTCATTTATATACAACAAAAATTTTTATAACGGTAAAACTATGCCAAAGTTAGTTCTTTCAACACGTGCTATTCAAGTCATTAATACGTCGATTGATTTATTTCATCATCACGGCTTTCATACGGTTGGGGTCGACAGAATTGTGAAAGAGTCAAAAATTACTAAAGCGACCTTTTATAACTTTTTTCATTCAAAAGAGCGGTTTATTGAAATCTGCCTAATTGTGCAAAAAGAACGTCTAAAAGAAAAAGTGGTTTCAATTGTTGAGTACGACCAAAGCGCAAGCGTAAAGGAAAAACTTAAGAAACTTTATTTCTTACATACCGATTTAGAGGGACTGTACTATTTATTGTTTAAAGCCATGTTTGAAATAAAACTGACCCATCCAAAAGCCTATATAACTGCAGTGAGATATAGAACATGGCTCATTAATGAAATCTATAGCCAGCTGAGAGCACTCAAAAGGGATGCGACTTTTCAGGACGCCAAGCTATTTCTATATATGATTGAAGGCATAATTATTCAGCTTTTAAGCTCAGATGGGGGAATCGATCGGGAAAAGGTGATAGATTTTTATATGATTTATGTCTAACAGAGACGAATTAATCTTTATTTTTTGTGATTTATTCATCATAAATTTTTATTCCTGCGGACAGTTTGGGCAATAGATTGCAAAAGTTTTATATTAATTACTTAATAGTAGAAATCCCTTACATTTTGTAATGATTAATTCATCATACTTCCTTAAAAGGCAAAAGATATAAGAATGCCTATAATAAAAGGAAATAGGGATGACAAAATTTATAGCTATCGCCGAAAAGGTTTACGAAGAATGCGAGAAAAAGAATTTATTTTCTGAAAGCACTATTGAGCAACTCAATAACTTAGTAAGTGCGATAAGAAAAGAGCTAAAGGGTTCTTCATGTAAACTAAAAAGTAATTACTTTGATTTCGAAGCGTGTTTAAACAAACCGCCCGATCAGTGCTTAGTTAAGCTAGATATCAGTTTAATGCCCAAATATAAAAATAAGCTTGAATACATCATGTGGTTAGCGGGCTTTATTGAAAGAATTACAGTTGGAGGCAGACCTAAGCTTCCACCACTCGCTAGCTTGATCCCTGCTGAATATCAAGCCAGACAAGAAGTTAAAGTCGATTTAGAAGAAGAAAGAAGAAAGTCAGAAGAAAGTGCCAATATGATTAGAAGCTATTTTGATTCTGACGATTATAAAAAAAATGAAAAAAGTTTGGCTACTTCATGATGAGAAGCGCTAATTATTATTTATAAATGAAAAATCTCAAGCAACTGTTTATAGGGACAGTTGCTTGTTTCTGTAAAAAATCTAAAAATGATTATCAGCCGTAAAAGATGATGAGGACCCGTAAGTGTAAGAGATTTTGTAAGTTAGAAACTAGGCTATCAATCATCAGTTGTTAAAGAAGTTGCTTTAATATCGCTAAGATTAACCTCTAACCAATCCGCAAGTGCTGCAACATGTTTAGCGACTTCTTCACCTAGTAACGTTAAATCATATTCGACATGGGGCGGGACAACTGGATAAGAAGTTCTACGTATAAAACCATCTTTTTCTAAATGCTGGAGAGTCTGAGTAAGCATTTTTTCGCTGACTCCATTTGCTTTACGGCGTAACTCACTATAACGATGTGTGCCATCACGCAAAGCGATTAGACATATCACTCCCCAGAGACTTGTTACATGAGCAAATACTTCACGGGACTGACAATTATTTTCGCCAGTAAAAAGATCACCTCTTCGGACTCTTTCAGTCAATGTGGGAGCTTCTAGATTCTTCGTTCCCATGCTTTATTTATCTCCATTCAAATGTTAATAAGATGAATACTAACCCCGAGGTGCGTACCTTATATGATCGGGAAATAAATATTATATTAAGGCTTATCTCTATTGGATCCAGAACTTTCGAGATTTTATTTACTCAGCTAATTTTGAATTTGGTTCCATGAATGTAAGTAATACACTTTTTACATGACCAAACTCTTTTTTAGGGATGCAGCCATACAATTTACACAGGATGAAGAATGAATAATTTGAATTTTAAAACTCTAAAGAAGTATTGGCTGCGATTCGTGGGTATTGCTGTAATCGCGGGCTCTTTAGTATTGGCATTTGCTTGGGTCGCTGGTCTATTTGGGCATCGCCCCACAAGCAAAACTTTTTTGGGAGACTCATTAAATAACTTTGATCCCGGATATCGACGTGCACACGGTAAGGGTATTTGTTTTGATGGCACTTACCACAGTAATGGTAAGGCTGCGGCACTCTCTAAAGCCACTGTATTTGCCAAGTCTGATATACCAGCAATTGGCCGATTTTCTATTGGAAGTGGTAACCCGCATGCGGCAGATAACTCGACATCAACGGTAAGTATGGCTTTATTACTTTCCGCAGCTGATCATTCACAATGGCGCATGAAATTAAACAACTTTCCCTATTTCCCTACACGAAATGCTGAAGGTTTTTTGGCGCAGCAAAAAGCATTTAAACCAGTTCCAGCTACTGGCAAACCTGATCCAGCCCTTGTTGAGGCTTTCTTAAAAGAATATCCAGAAGCGCGTAAGTCTATTGAGCAAAAGGCAAAGATGCCATTAACCGGTAGTTTCAGCGGTGCAGAATTTTATGTCGTAAATGCTTTTATATTGCGAGCCGCCAATGGACAAGAACAGCCAGTTCGTTGGTCTATGCGTCCTCATTCAAAATTTATTAGTCTGACCAAAGAACAACGTGATCAAGCTGGCCATGATTTCTTATTTAAAGACATCAAAAAACGTTTGGCTGAAGGGCCGCTATATTGGGATTTAGTTTTGCAACTTGCCGAGCCGGGAGACCCAGTGAATGACCCGTCTCAACCTTGGCCAAAAGAACGCAAAGAAGTGATAGCAGGAACATTGGAAGTCAAAAATGTAACTGAACAGGTAAATGGCGTTTGCCGTGACATTAACTTTGATCCAACACTAGTTCCACCCGGAATTGAGTTATCAGATGATCCGGTACTCGCGGCACGAGCAAGCATCTATTCACAATCTTACAATGCTCGCTTACGTGAAATTGGATTTGGCAAAGCAACGGATGCCGTGGGCAAATAGGAGAGATCAGCCATGCAAAACAAATCTAACAATAATGCTCCACGTCATTTTAATTTGACTGCTCGAATACTACATTGGCTTATGGCGGTAGCGATTTTGGCCATGCTATTTATTGGTGTGGGAATGACAACCTCAATCACTTGGCGTCCGTGGTTAATCGATATCCATCGTCCTTTAGGAATCGCGATCTTATTATTGGTCATCATAAGATTAATAAATCGACTCTGTTTTCCAATTCCACCTTTGCCGCCGACTGTACCGCGCTGGCAGGCATTTATGGCCCATGCATCACATTGGCTGCTTTATATTTTGATGTTTAGTTTGCCATTGCTCGGATGGGCAACACTATCTGCAGGTAATTGGCCTGTAACTCTATTTCCGGGTTGGGATCTTCCACCTATAGCACCCACCAACTCTACGCTTTATGCTTGGTTTCGTACTCTACACGGAATTTTGGCTTGGCTACTATTTGCTGTGGTTATTGGTCATCTGTCTGCTGCGTTATTACATGCATGGATTTATCGCGATGGCGTATTCTCAAGTATGGCTTTGGGCTCTTCTAAACCATCAAGTAATGGATCTTCTGCTGAAAAGGAGAATGTTGATTGAGGGGAGTGATTTAGCTCTTAAGCTCAGATCAGGTGGACGAGAGGGAAAAGATTTTCGATTGTTTCTTTAATCATCTGTTTGAATCTAAAAATAATTTAAATAATAGAATGTTTGGTTTGCTTGTTTTTTGTTAGATGAGCAGACCATAGACCCCGTGCAATAAGGTGAGTTCATTACTGCGACATAATCAAATCTTCCGATCTAACTTTTTGTTTATATTATAAAAAAATAATATTTTGACTTTATTGGCATATTATTGCTATTTTATTTTACGTTAATCGTAAATTGATTACGTATTACATAATTAAAATGAATTAATTTAAAGCATGTCATGGAGAAGGGAATACCATGAAAGAAGTTGCATTAAGTGATTTGATCAATCAGCAGAAAGTTGGACGCTATCAAAAATTTATTCTGATCACCTGTTTATTACTGATGATTATGGATGGCTATGACATCCAGTCTATGGCTTACGCAGCCCCAATGATTATAGAAGAATGGGGCGTTCAAAAATCCATGCTAGGAATTGTGTTTAGCGCCAGCTTATTTGGTTTGTTTGTCGGATCATTTTTATTAAGTTCACTCTCTGATCGTTTTGGCCGCCGTCCCATCTTACTGATCTCGACTTTTATGTTCTCGGTATTGATGCTGGTGACACCACATGTAGGCAATATTGAGCAATTGACTGCAATCCGCTTTGTTACAGGAATTTTTTTAGGAGGAATCATGCCAAATGTTATGGCTTATAGCTCCGAAATTGTTCCATTCAAATCTCGTATTTTCACCATGATGGTCATTTCTTGTGGCTATACGGTAGGGGCAATGTTAGGGGGCGGTATATCCGCCTTATTAGTTCCTTGGGGAGGCTGGCAGGCGATTTTCTATTTTGGCGGTATTGTTCCTTTAATTATTTTCTTTATCACATACTTTAAGATGCCAGAATCTTTATATTTTTTGAGTGAAGATCATAAAAATAATCCTAAAATTTTATTTTGGTTAAAGAAGTTTTATCCTGCATTAACATTTAATTCAGAAATAAAAATCATCAATAACACTGAAGTTGAGGTTAAAAAGTCGCCGCTTGAGTTGTTTAAAAATCAGCGTGCGTTTTTTACCTATTCCATCTGGATCATCAGTATTTTAAACATGATCAGTTTATATTTTCTGGCGAACTGGCTCCCGACTTTGGCCAAAGAGTCAGGGCTCTCACTAAATCAGGCATTGTTGATCGGTTCCACTCTACAATTAGGCGGTACGATTGGTAGTGTTGTGATGGGCCTTAAAATCGATAAGACAGGATTTTATAAAGTATTAATTCCTGTTTTTTTGGTTGCAGTGATGAGTGTTGCGTTAATTGGCTATGCGGTTAGCCATATTGTTTTATTATTTATTATCATTTTTATTGCTGGCTTTGCCATTGTTGGTGGGCAACCTGCCATTAATGCACTGTCTGCCAGTTATTACCCAGTTTCACTTCGTACTACAGGGGTGGGCTGGAGTATCGGAATTGCCCGTTTGGGTTCGGTCATTGGGCCGCTATTTGGTGGCTACCTTTCCCAATTTCTGGTCATTACCCATTTATTCGTGATTGCTGCAATACCTTCGCTACTCGTCATTATTATGCTAATGATTCAAGCTAAGTACCGATCATAAAAACTATTATATGCATCATGCACATATTGATTGTAATTATGATCGGTGAGTAGCTACAAAGAGTTGGTTACTGCTAGTTCATGAGCTATTTAACTCGATACCACGTTTGGTTTCGGCCAATTGCAGAAATACCAATGTAGCCACGCGCGGTAAGTTTTTCACCATCTGGTGATACTGTTAGACTAAAGCGATAGGTTTTATCAGACTGTGGGTCGAGGATAGATCCCTTGTCATATTTATTTTGACCCACACTTTTTAAATTTTTGACGATGGTTAAGCCAATCAAAGATTTATTTTTGTAGGTACCTTCACACATCGTACATTTGTTGGCTTCACTTGGAACAAGTATTTTTTCGATGTTTGCAGAGAGGTTGCCATTTTTATCTTGGTTAAATCTTACCAGCGCTCTAGGTTGATTGGTTGCGTCATCAATGGTTTTCCAAACACTGCCATGTAGTTTGTCCGAAGCAAATGAATGAACCGAATAAAAGCTAAGTAAAAGTAAGAGTAAATATTTTTTCATATCAATGTTTTCTCGAATTAAAAATAAATGGTTTTAAAGGCCAGAGTTATTCATTTTAAATTTAACTTCACAATTTTCTTAGTATTGAATCTATAAGCTAAACAATATGTAAAGTTATATTCTATTTGCCAGAATATTATTTTGATCGGTTTTTTTATGCAATTGCGAGAATGGACAGAATTATTCGGTTTTTTTGGGGATGCTGTTGATGGGGAGGGTGACTGGGTATGAGCATCTTTTAAATTTGGGCAATTAAAGGATTTGGTCAGTTGTAATGTTGTAAGGTAGGGTATCAACAATGCTTTGAGATGAGCCATTGTTCTCAGTTTGGAAATTAGAGATATGGAGTAATAGTAAATAGAATCATTAAATTTATAGGCTATAAAATCTTAACAGTTAGTTTTTTTAATATTGAAAATGATTAATATTACAAAGTAGATGCTAATTCTAAAGGTTTATGAAATATTTCATAAAAGTTATTTGTCTTTAAAAATAATTGAGGAAAAAGATTGAATTTATCTAATTGATGACAAAAATTAGCTATACATTCATCTGAATTTTCATAATAAATTGACTAATTCTAGATTAATCACTTTAAAATTAAGAGCAGGATGATAGAATAATCAAAATAAGATATTACATAATACAATTGAAAAATTGGTTGTTAAGAAATGGTAAATCAAGACGCAAGTACAAAGATATTAGGTTATATTTTTCAGTTTAGAAGGGCTTTATTTCTTTTATTTTCGAGTCCGAAAAAGAATCCAATAGTAAGTATTGAGTCCTTAGATGATGTAGCTTTAATGACTATAGATGAAAATGGAAAATTACATGTAACTTTGGAGCAAGATAAGCATACAGTAAATGAAAAGACTAATCCATTTCAGGATAAAAGTAAAAATTTATGGCGCACTTTACTTATATGGCTTGACTCTTTAGAAGAAACAAAAAGTAAATATGATGAAGTTTATTATAGTTTAGTTACAAATGTTGAAGTTAGTGATAACAGTTTAGTTAATAAAATTTCAATGGCAAATTCGGAAGAGGAAATTGATGAATGTATTAGTTTAATGAATAAAATAAAAGAAGAAATAGTAGAAGGAAAAGGAAATGGAGAAATAATAGAAAAAGTTCTTAAACATGATATTTCTGCTTTGAAATTTATAATAAAAAATACAAATTTAATAGTTAATGCTGGATTAGACAATAAAAGTGATAGTCTTAAAGAAATCACAATTAACTACTTTTCAATTCCTCCATCATTAGCTGAAAAAGAGCAGGAAATTTATGAAAGTATATTTGGTTACCTGATAAATCTTGCAAGTGATACATGGTTAAAAAAAGAAAGCTTTTTTATTGATAAAAATCAAGTAACCACTAGACTTTTTACAGAAAAAAGTGCGCGTCAATCAAAAAAATTTTTAGAGCAAAGTTTACTATCAACTAATTTTAAAAAATATCTAGAAGAAAGTGATAATAATCATCTTTTTTTGAAACAATTAAATGCACTAAATTTAAGACAATCATTTTGTAATCAAGCATTAGAACATTATTGGGGGTTTTATGCGGAAAAAGTTCGCTTAGAAACGGAAGGTGAAATTTTACCTTCGGAGTGGATTGATCGAGATGAAAATTTACATGAAAGATGGAAGCTAATTTTTAATAAAAAATCTATGTTTTATGAAGAAGATGATATTGTTGGTTGCAAAGAAATATTAAATGAAACTTTAAGTGAAGAATATCATGCACCTATAGGTGGACAAAATACTTCACAGATCTACTTTACTCTAGGAAATTACCATTATTTAGCAAACAATGAAAAAAATAATTTTTATATATATTGGCATTCTTTATTCGCAAAAAAAGGATTTTAGAAATGAATAATAATCTTGGTTTTTTAGATAATAGCCTTATACAAAATAGTACATTATCATGTATTCTTTTAACCTATTTTATAAAAGAATATGAGAATGTAGCTTCGAAAACAGAAAGTCCTGATTTATTAAAAATCCTATTAGTTCTACCTTTGCTTTGGAATAAAGAAACTTGTTTAACTATAAGTAAAAAGAAAAAAAAGACTTCTCTTTTTAAAGTTGTAAGTGAAAATCCTTTAATTAATTTAAATTTAGATAAACGTGTATCTGAGTTTGCAGCTATATCAATACAAGGGCTTAATATTGCTTCTTCATGTGGACTTATTTTCAGAAGAATCGATGAGAATGATATTATTCTTTGTTCTAATTTTGATAACTGGCCAAGGGGATATTCTTTAGCAAATGTGCCTCCCGATATGATAAGTGCTACAAAAAGACTTGCATTTTGGTTCAAAAATTATTCTACAGAGCGACTATATAGTCTTTTAATGGGAGGAAATTAATTTGAAATTTTTAATAGAAAGTTTAATTTTATGGCCTTTAGATCAAGAGAAAGACTTAAGAGTTTTAAATTTTAAAACTGATAAAGTTAATATTATTCATGGTAGAAGTCGTACAGGTAAGTCCTCTATACTATCAATAATTGATTATTGCCTAGGTTCAAGTAGATGTTCTATTCCAGTTGGTTTAATTCGAGAAAAAGTTGAATGGTTTGGGCTTATAGTACGTACAAAAGGCATTAGAATAATAATTGCAAGACATACACCTGGCATAAAAACGGTAAGTAAAGAATTCTTTGTAAGAGCACTAAATGAAAACCAAGAGATACCCAAAGTATTGAATGCAAATTATGATGAATCTGATTTAAAAAATTTTTTTAATGATAAATTATTAAGATTAAGTAATTTATCCCAAAGTGATAATAATGAAGTTGGGCAATTTGATGGGAGAGCCTCCTATAGAGACCTAGCAGCATTTAATTTTTTACCTCAGCATATCGTTGCTAATCCTAATACTCTTTTCTATAAGGCTGATTCTAATGAGCATAAAGAGCGTCTGCGCAAAATTTTACCATTGGCATTAAGTATTGTTGATATTGAGTATTTGAATAAAGAGAGAAGTCGGTTTACTTTACAAAAACATTTAGAATCTCTTGAAAGAAAACAAGAAACGAAAAAACGTAATTTATCTGCATGGGAAGGAGATGTAGAGAAAGTATGGAATAAAGCTATTGAGTTAGGCTTAGTACAAAATGTAGAAGTATATAACTTATCGGATAGGATAAATATCTTAAATGAGTTAATTTCAAAAATAGATCAAGTTGGTTATGATGTACTTATGAAAACTCCAAATTATAAGTATACTAATGAAAAATATATTGAATATAAACAGAAAGAAATTAATTTACAAAAGGATATCGATAAATTACGACGTAAGATTAGAAACTATGAAGTTATGTCTCAATCTGCAAATCATTTTTCAGAGGCTATTAATACTGAAAAGCAGCGTATTATAAATTTTGAATGGATTAAAAAGAATATTAAAGACAAAAATACATGCATTGCTTGTGGTTCAGAAAACAATCAATTAACTTATCTAATTGATAATTTAGAGAAAAAAACAAATAAGATTAGTAGTTTAGTAAAAGTCTTCACAGAAAGCCCTATTGCACATAAAGAAATCGATCAATGTAATACCGAATTGATGAAACTTGAGTCATCTTTGCAAGAGGTAAGACTATTAAGACTTGAATTAGAAAGAATTGATACTGTTACCAAGGATTCTTTAAGTAAAGTGTTTATTTTAATAGGTAGACTTCAAGCTTTATTAATTAATTATGCAGAGAATAATAATGAAGATGAGCTAGGTAAAGAGATAGTTGAATTACGAAAAAGAATTCAAGAATTAGATAACTATTTTTTGGGTAAGGAAAAATTAAATAAATCTAATGAAGTATTTAAAGAAATAAGTGATTTAATATCTTTTTATGCTAGTAAATTTGAATTAGAAAAACCAGGAATAATTAGTCTGGATGCTAAAGATTTAACTTTAAGTTTTATGAATAAAGGCAGAAAAGAATATTTATGGGAGGTTGGCAGTGGTTCAAACTGGATGGGCTATCATATCTCTACCTTTTTAGGATTACATCAATATTTTTCAAAAGAAGAGTTGGATAAAAATCCAGTTTTAAGCTTTTTAGTTATTGATCAACCTAGTCAGGTTTATTTTCCTACAGCTGTATCTGGTATTAACCAACTGGATGATTATGACAATATTGAGAATTTAAAAGCAGCAAGAGGAGATGATATTTTAGCTACTAGACGTATCTTTGAAATGTTGAATCTAGGCTTAAAAAAATCCTCATATCAGTATCAGATTATTGTTTTAGAACATGCTGATCAGTCTATTTGGGGTGATGTGGATGGGACATATGAAGTTGCTAATTGGAAAAATAAAGATGAAGGTTTAATTCCTCAATCATGGTTGTAATCTAATATAGTTTAATGTTCCATATTAGAGCTAATATGGAACAGTTATATAAATTATTTATATTATTTAGATACTTGTATTTAACTACTTTGAGTCGCTTGTATAAAGAACTTGATTTATGGATTCAGCAGTGAAATGAGTGCTCACACAGTTTGAAAAGTAAATTTTAGCCTCAGAAAAATAAAAAACATCCACTACTTTTTAAATTAGTTAGATTGCGTGTAATTCATCACAAATTATAAAAATAATATTCAAATCATGTGATTAGTATAGATTGACACTGTGCAATATTAAGTCTTATAACTAAACAATCCTGAAAGCTGTTTCTTTAATAGGAACAGAAAAAACACAATATAAAGATGAATAGACATTAGAACAAAAAGTTAAGGAGAGAAGAAATGAAAGTCATTAGACATGCTTTATTTTCTCTGATGGGAATGTTGACAATAAATAGTGCGGATGCTGGCAATGCATCTACATCGTTAAGGGTCAGTTTAACCATTCTAGAAACTTGTGAAGTTTCCACACAAGGAAACTTAGATTTTGGTTCGGTTGAACGTGCTCAGCCAGTTCCTACTGCAAGAACTGATGTAACTGTGCAATGCAGCAAAAATACACCCTATCAATTGGCTGTAACCTCTGACAATAACTTTGAACTTAAATCTGCTAACAGCCCAGCATCTGTTGCATATGTACTGTATCAAGATGCGGGCTATACTCAAATTTGGGGAGGAGCGGCAGATAAAGTACGTTCACGAATCGCGACAGGGTTGAAAGAAAATATTCCTATTCATGGGGCAATCACATCAAGCACCAATGTTCAGGCGACTAAGTATGAAGATTGGGTTCGTGTGAATGTTATATATTAATTGTGGAAACCAAAATAATTATAAATATCAAAAACTAATTTATAAAAACCTGTTTTTAGGGGTGAGTAGAGTATTTTAAAAAGCTACACCAGATTATGGTGTAGCCAGCTGCTTTGATAGAACTAAGCACCACGCATTAGTGCTGCTACTGCTTTTTCCAGAAATTGTAGGGTCACTGGTTTGAGCCAAGTACCGTCAGCAAGGCTTGGTTCATTTTGCATTGCTGTACGGATTTTTTCTTGAGTACTTGGGTTTTTGCCAGCATAGCCTTGTAGCATAGAGAGCCATTGTTGTGCCAAATGCTTCGCTCCATCACTATCTGGCGTAACCTCGGCATCAATCAATTTTTCAATATCGACCAATAGTTGAGGCCATTTTTTCATCTCACGAATGTAATTTTCTTTTAAAAAAGTAAACTCATCATCAGATAAATAACGGGCAAAAATACTCAGCTTACTCTCAGAAAAAGCTTTAAGTAAAAACTCAACAACTTCTGGCGTTACGCCTAATTTTTCCTGAAATTCAGGTTCGGCTGAGTTTATGGCATTTAGTTTAACTAACCATTCTGGGTTAGCTCGCGTATTGTGCTCAAGAGTTTTCATCCACTTCCGAGCCAAGTCTTGAGCGGCTTCACTGTTGGGTGTTTCGCCTGCATTAAACAGTGTATTTGCTGCTTGAGTTAACTCTTGCCATTCTTGGTGACTTTTACTGCCTGTTTGTAAGAAAGTCAGTTTTTCAAGCTCTTCTTTTGTAAAGTATTTTTCAAACATCGCTATAAGCTCCAGTGTTTTTAACCAATCCTCCAAACCAAGCTCTTCACCACTTATAATCTGAGATTTAAGTTTGCTGAGCTGATTTCGCAATTTCTTTTGCTCTGTCAGCCTTTGATCAATTGCTTGAATCTGCTGATCAATAATCGGTAAAAGTGCAAGATTGGGGTCTTCAAGAACCGTATGGATTTCGGCTAACGACATTCCCAGTCCTCGTAATGCTTGAATCTGATGCAAACGAGTAATGTCTTTACGGGTGTATAGTCGATAACCAGCATCGGAACGGACCGAAGGCTGAAGTAAACCGATATCGTCATAGTGATGAAGAGCACGGACAGTAAGTCCTGTTTGTTTAGCCAATTCACCAACTTTTAACAGCATCTTTTTAGCTCCTTCTTCCTTAGGCGTGTTTTATGCTAGGGGCTTACGTTACGTGAGGGTCAACTACTTTAAATCATATTTTTCATTTTTTGCTGGATTGGAGTAAGTTACTAAGTTGAGTAGGTCTATAATTAACGCACTAAAAGCAGTTCCGTCTACTATAAAAGATGAATGATGTAAGAAAGCTCTCATCCAGTATTGAAGTAACTCAGGAATAAAAGGGTATGTTAATTCAATTAGAATTAATATCGGAACTCGATATTACGCAGTTGCGACAATACGATGAAGAATATGACAATGAAATTAGTGTGTTGGCTGACATTTGTGCTGAATTTTCTAAGAATAAATTTAATAAATTTAAGATTAAAGCTTTCTCACATGAACTTTGGCCTGTAGATATTGAAACTGATCTGGTTGTTTTTTTAGAGCAATTGCCTGTTTGTATAAGAGCAATAAACTTAGGATATGATTGTTCAATTGATTTATATGAACAGGGAATAAATAGAGAAATTTTATTTAAATTTAATCAGGGAAACTATAATTGCTATGGCAAAAGTCATGATGGAACTTGGATACCTAGCTATGCGGAAAATGTTAGCCAATCAGAATTGTTAAAAATGTTGCGAACTTTCTTTGATCATTTCTTGTCAGCTTTAAAATATAAGCATTCCAATAAATATCTTGTAAAGTGGTTAAGTGATAATACCTAACAAATCAACAGCAATCGATATTCGTCATCTTTTTCAACAGGTGCTCGATGAACACAAGGTAAAACCTTTAGAGTGGGATGATCTACTGCTAAACGCCAAATATGTCCCGTACCTAAATTTACAGGTTGAGCATCGGGTTTAGGCTGATAATGCAAATCAAAAAAATACTCTGCCAAAAAAACTTCAAACTCAGTATCAGGGCCGTCATGCAATTCTTTGAGCTTTTCTCTAATTTCGGGAATTAGAACTTTTTGTTCAACCTGATCATTGGGAACAATATCACTAGCAGCGCCGTGATAGGTACATAAGAATGTATCAGTTTCAATTGGAGAGCGATCAACATGAAATGAATATACATCTGTTGAAATGAAATCTAGCTCTTCATCTCGTTCATAATATTTAAGTAAATTAAGTACGGGCGATGCGCCGAAATCAGTTAACTGCTTGATATCTTCTAAAATAGTTTTTCTTGCCAGATTGCCTTTTTCAGAAAGTTGTAGGGCTAACAAGTCTTCAATAGAAACTTCTGTAATATTTTCTTTTAAATGAAGTTTATTCACAATCTCTTTAAAGTCGCCAACCAAATTTCTGTGCCAGCAAATCGCATTTGTCTCTCCTTGGAACTTTGTATTTACAAGTTCAGAGAAACTAGACACTTGTCTAATTTGTTTGCTGTCAGAAAATGCATTCTTCATAGGAGAGTTAAATAAAATAATAGAGCATGTCTAATATTATAGCCTGAGCTTAGTCAAAAATATTCCATTCCAATTGATTAAGCCAGTTTAGTCTTACTTCAGAAGAACATATTTGCCTCTGAAGTAAGGTCTTTAAACGTCGAGTAATTTATTTACCACTCATATTTCACGCCCACTCGGAAATTAGTCGGAGCGCCGTAATAGCTATTTGTGGTGCCTAAATGGTATTTCTCATTAAATAAATTATTAACATTAAAGTTGAGCATAAGATTATTGTTGAACTTATAACGTGCCATTAAGTCGACCAAAGCGTAACTTTCTTGAGTAAATCTACCCGTTGCAGAGACCGCATTTTTTTCATAAATTTCGCTTTGCCAATGAACACCGCCACCAATAGTGAGGGCTTCATCAAGATAAGGTAGGGTGTAGGTGGTAAACAGTTTGGCTGTATTATTTGGCACGCCGGTATTTAATCGGTTGTCTTGGCTATCTTTTGATAGGTTACGGCTAAAGCTTGTGGAAACTTGCCATAAATCAGTCAACTTACCTGTCGCTTCGATTTCAATGCCGCGGCTTTTGGTGCCAGATTCTGTTCGATAGGCTTGTGAACCATCTGGGGCAAATACATCTGCTAAAGCAATCGCTGTATTGTCCTCTTTAGTTTGATAAATAGCAGCACCAACATTTAACTGATTATCAAAAAACTCACCCTTAATACCCAGTTCGGTACTATTACCTATTAATGGGTCTATGTATTCGCCTGTAACAGCTTTCTTATCTTGTGGTGAAAAAATATTGGTGTAGCTTGCATACGCAGTCCAGTTGTCAGTGAAATCATAGGTAATGCCCACATAAGGAATCACTTTGCCACTTTCTTCTTGTGTTGTGTAGGTGGTCTTATTATCAGCATTTGAATGGTTACCCGTTACGCGTTCCCAGTCTTCAATCCGTGTACCTAAAATAACCGCAAGATTGTCGGTGGCTTTAAGACGAACAGCACCAAAAATAGATTGGCTACGATCATCTCCACTGTACCAACCATCTATTTTTGTTTCGGGGCGGTTAGGTGTATTGCCATCCCAAGCAAAAATATTGTTTAGAGTGCCGTCCCATGTCATTCCGTTATTCCAGCCAGAATAGGTAGGACGTTTATTTTTACTTTTTGTGTAAGTCGTACCTAACACCACGTCATGAGTTTGATTAAACAAATCAAATGAACCATTCAAGGTTAAATTGAATAAGTCTTGAGTTGGACGATAATCCCAACGGGTTGCGTATAACATCGCCCCGCTGCCAGTGACTTTATCAATTCCTTCACTTGAGTAGGTATAACCTACAATTTCATCAGAATCGGTAATGGTTCTAGATACTACACCTTTTAATTTCCAGCGGTCATTAAACTGGTGTTCAATGTCGGCAAAGTAAGATGTCGTTGAGCGATCTGAACCCGTCCAACTTGCTGCCGCTGAATCTGAACGGGACCAATTAATGAGTGTGCCATCTGTATAAAAGCTTGGTAAACCACCTCTAGCCACACCAGTCAAATCAATTTGTTGGTAACTTGCACCCAAACTTGCTTTAGTTTGTTCAGTTAAATCAGCTTCTACTACGGCATAAGCCACTTTACGTTCTTCATTGTAGCGGTCGATATAAGAGTCTGACTTTTGGTAGGCAAAAAGAGTACGACCACGGATACTTCCAGACTCATTAAGGGGGGTAGAAACATCAATATCGGTACGGTAGGAATCCCAAGAACCAATGTCAGCACTCACCGAAGCCTTAAAGTCTTGTAATGGTTTTTTTCGGACCAGATTAATACTTGCGCTTGCACTGCCAGCACCTGTCATTAAGCCATTTGCACCTCGCACGACTTCCACTCGGTCAAATAAAGCCATGTCCTGACTTTGGAAAATACTTGCATATGAACTCATGAGCTTCACGCCATCGAGTAAATAACTATCTACTTCTTTGCCGCGAGCGTAAATAGGTGAATTATCACTACCAATATTGCCGCCTTGTTTAATAGAGAGTCCTGCTGCTTGACTGACAACATCGGTTAATTGGGTGAGGTTCTGATCTTTCATTTGTTGGTTGGTGATTACACTGACCAGCTGAGGTGTTTCTCGCAAACTTAAAGCTAAGCCATTAGAAGCGGTGGTCGCCTTCGCCGTATATAAACCTGAACCTTCGGTTGTTAAATTTTCACCATGATCAGCATTAACATGAATTGTGGCTAAATGCGCCGTACCTGTTTCACTGCCTGCCGTATCAAATTCATTATTGTTATTCGCTTTTGTTTTAATGGCTTCTAACTGAAAAACTTTGGGTTCAATTGGAGCGGGTGGAGCCTTCACTCGGATGCTATAACCACTATTGTTGACTTTAACGGCTTCAAATGGATGGTTTTGTAATAACAGACTTAAAGCATCTTCAACAGCGTAATTCCCTTGAAGCCCTTTGCTTTTTGTTTTTGAAAGACTGGCATTATCGTAGCTAATGGTGGTACCTGTTTGAATAGCCAGTTGTTTAATGGCCTGATCAAGCGTGCTCTGGCGAATTGAAATACTATAAGTTTGCGCAGCGTAAATAGAAGTTGAGGTAAGCGCCGTGACCACCAATGGCGTACTCCATAGCACTGCACGTATAGCCAAAGCCAATTTACTTTTTGCTTGATAATCCTTCATGTGGTCTTCTCGACAGGGAGTGTATTTCTCTATAAGTCGAACCAGATCAAAAAAAGGGTCACATTTTTTTATCTTTTTTAATATTTAACAAATAGGGACTGTAATAGATCAGCTCAAGTTGATGGCTATAGGCCAAAGTTTCTAAGCTTTGCTCAGGGTTCTTTAGAGAAAATACGCCAGAAATTTTTATATTTTTTAATTCAGGGTCAAGATGGTAAGTTCCTTTTTTATAACGAAATAGTTCATCAAGCACTTTTTGAAGTGGCCACTGATCTACGACCAAAAGCTGTTGGGTCCAATAGGGCTGATCGTTATCGAGAGGAAGAGCTTTTGAAATATATTTTTCATCAAAAAAAGCACGTTGACCTTGTTTTAATATTTGGCGTTTAGAAGCGTTCTCTGGCTCAATGGCTACCGCATGTTTATAGACTTTGACTTTGGTTGGTTCGCTATTTTCTTGGCGTACCGTAAATTGAGTACCTAAGGCTTGTACGGAACCATTTTGGGTTTCGACAATAAATGGCCGATGTTGAGCATCCTTTGCCGTTTCAACATAAATTTCCCCATCAATCAGTTTTATCTGACGTTTCTCTTGCGTGAAATGTACATCGACATAGCAATCACTGGCCATAATCAGTTGAGAACCATCCTTTAACGATACTTTTTTAATTTCGCCCACTTTGGTGTGGTAGTCCGACTGCCATTTTTCCCAAGGTATGAAATAGGCAGACAAGCCAACGATGACTAAACCTGAAAGGCTTAACAGCATATTACGTTTTGCAGCAAGATTAAATTTTTGATTAGACTCAACTAAAGCTTCGGAAGGGAAGTTACCTGCAAGGTTTGATAAACCGTGGCTAAATTTTTCCATTTGCTGGAGTGCTAGTTGGTGTTCTTTTTTTTCGGCTTTCCACTGCTCAAATTGTTGTTGCTGTAATGCTGTCATTTCACCCGAATGTAAGATTACCAACCAGTCTGCGGCTGCATCTAAAACATGAGGAGGAATTTTATTAATAGCTGACATACAGTAGAAATTTGAGCGCGTTGAAAAGGGTTAATTATAGAGGTCTATACAAGCCAAAAAAGCTTGTTTCATATCTCTTTTCACAGTGGCTTCAGAAATATTCATTTTTTCACTAATTTCTTTATAAGTCATGCCGTCTAGCTGAGACATCAAAAAGACCTGAGCCGTGCGGGTAGGCAGTTTTTCTAATATTAAATGAACCTGATATAGGGTTTCTTGAATATAAACTTCATGTTCAGCAGAGGGATAATATTCTTCTGGAAGATGCTGTAGGGCATGAAGATATAGGTTTTCAATATGCTGACGACGCCAATGGTCAATTATGACATGCTTAGCGATCCCTATAAGCCATGCTTGTGGCTCCTTAATTTTTTGAAAACAATATTGGCTTTTTAAAGCACGATAAAACACTTCCTGGCTTAGGTCTTCGGACTGATGATGGTGCTGAAGTTTGTGTTTAAACCATGATAAAAGCGTAGTTTGCTGAGAACGGTAAATTTGGCTAAACCATACCTGTTTCTCTACATTGAAGTTCATAGCGGCGGAGTCCACAAATTGGCAATGAGTAGCACAATTAAACACACAGTTAAATTATTCTTAAATAGTAATGATAATTATTATTAATATCAATAAATAGAGTTCTATATTCTAAAAATTCTTATGCTCTAATTTTTCGCTACTTAGGGCCTGTACCTTAGTCTCAGACGCATGTATCGTTAAGGGATAATACTTTAAAATAATAAGGTGATTGAAAAACAAAATTATTCAATTAAGCAACCGGACTGTGCCACCACAATTAAAACAACACCCACCTCAAGATGAGTCATATAAAAATAAATAAAACATTAGGTTTTATTGGTGAAAATTGACAGGGTATATCACTGTTCAAGCTTGGGGTTTATGAAGAAATATTTTACGGTTGATTTATTTATGATAGCTTCGTCTTACTTTAAAAAACGCAAAAAAAATTACCGTACCGTAAAGGATCAGCAGCTTACAATCGCCGCAAAAGCAAATATCTTCATTTGTATTATTTTTTGTTTGTTTTGGACCACATATTTTATATTTGCAAAAATGTGGTTAATTGTGGGTATGGATATCATTTTTACACTGATCTCCATATTTAGCCTTTTTCTTATTTATATAAACCGCATTTCAGCGGGTATTCTTTTATCTCAAGTCGTTCTGCTTGTTTTTCCAGTCATTTTTTGCTTATTTTTTGATGTCGCTACAAGTGACCGTCCGCAAGTGGCTCAATTGTTTTTACCCGCTGGGGCGATATTGGGATATTTGAATTACCGTAGAAATCCAAGCTTTTTACAAGCTGCTTTAATTCTTTTGTCGATTGGATGCTTTATATTTTTTAGTGGCAGCTCTTTTAATCTTGAGAGCGCCATACCTTTACCGGAAGATATTCGTGATCATGGGGGATGGATTGCAACTTGTGTCGCTACGCTCATGATCTGTATTTCAATTTACACCATGCAATTAGAGATACAAACCGAAAGCACTATGGTGCAAGACTTACGCTTAGCGCTTGTGAAAGAACAGTTTGAGCTTTTTTATCAACCGCAAATTAATGCTTCTGAAACGCTAATTGGCGCGGAAGCTTTATTAAGATGGCATCATCCTGTTTTAGGATATATTCCCACAAAAGATTTTATTCCAGCAGCCGAAACTTTTGGGTTAATGCCAGAGATCGGGGAATGGGTATTGGCTCAAGCCTGCAAAGTTCTACAAGATTGGAGTAAAAAAGCCGAGACTAAAGATCTTACGCTTTCAATTAATATTAGTGCTGATCACTTCATGCAACCAAACTTTGAGCAAACTGTGATTGGGCTGATTCAGAAATATGAGGTCAATCCATCTCGGCTCATATTAGAAATTACTGAAAATATTGCTTTAACGAATTGTGTGAGCATGATCGAAAAAATGAACTTTTTATCTAAACAAGGAGTTCAGCTTTCTCTTGATGATTTTGGTACAGGTTATTCATCTTTAAGCTATTTACAGAAAATGCCCATCGGCCAAATCAAAATTGATCGTAGCTTTGTGCAGGCAGCGTTGGATGATAAACGTAGTAATAAACTCGTAACTGGCATTATTAAAATTGGCCTGGATTTGAACCTTCGCGTGTTAGTAGAAGGCATCGAAACGACAGAACAATTTAGTGCTTTTAAAAATAATGGATGCACAGAGTTTCAAGGTTATTTATGGGGATGTCCGATGCCTTTAAATGATTTCTTAAAACAGATAGCCCATTTCAAAAATGTTTAATAAGGACGCACGATAACTATTATCCATAGTCAAAATTTAATTAGGCCACTCCAAAATGTCATTAAACAACTTTCAAGAGTGGCCCAACTAAGTAATATATTTGAATAATAAAAAGATCTACATTCGAATATTACGGTAGATAGATTTTACTTTGTCGGGACTAACCGTCAGCATGTGAATTGCGCCGTGAATCATTCCTTCTAATAAATAAAAGTTCACCTGAATACCCATATCCCATAGTTTTTGAGCATATCTTTCACCATCGTCACGAACGGGATCATATTCACACACAAAAATGGTTGCATCAGGCAGTCCCTCTAAAGACTGCGCGAGTAACGGACTTACAAATTCATTATGTTTTTCACTTTCATGCTGCACATATTGATCCCAGCAATAAACCATTGTGGATGAGTCCAAACCATAACCTTCGGCATATTGGTGATAAGAATTACTGCTCATCGTGGCATCTAAAGCGGGGTAAAAAAGAAGTTGATGGCTCACCTTAATTTCTGGATGTTGTTTTGCCATTAAACATGTGGCAGCAGCTATATTGGCGCCCGCACTATCTCCGCCTACAGCCACACGGTTTTGATCAACTCCAAACCGTGATGCGTTCTTATAGATATAACGGAATGCCGTAAAAAAATCATTCAAAGGTGTAGGGAACTTAAACTCTGGAGCCAAACGATAGTCCACAGAAAATACAACCAGTTGAGTAGTTTCTGCTAGTAATCGACAAGCGCGGTCCCATGCATCTAAATTTCCGAGGCACCAACCTCCACCATGAGCAAAAACTAAAGCGGGCCGTTGCTCAGCGTTTTCGAGTGAATAGGGAACATAAACACGCACTTCAATTTCCGCGCCATCTGAAACAGCAACATGAAAACTTTGTTGATAGCTTGCATCTTGTTGAATGCCTTGCTGATCAATAATGTCTTTATTTACTTGCTCCCTTAGCGCTTGTAACGAGTTTACTCCTTGTGCGGTAGGTCTGGATTTAAGCCAGTTTTCAATTTCAGCAAGTAGAGGCATGGCTTTTTTTCTGCTGCAAAAATTCTAAAATGAGAGAGCTAAAAGTTTCTGGCTGTTCTTCCATAATGAAATGACCGCAGTCTTTGACAATCGCACTGGTTAAATGGGGTGAAACCTTTTTCATCGTTTCATAAGGTGCATTATCTGTGGCATGTTCAGCACCGATTGCTAAAACTGGCATGTCTAAATTTTTAGTTTCTCTGATTTTATTTTGACGTATGGTCTCTGGAATAGAGCGGTAATAATTAAACCCCGCCGCTAACCGACCCGGAATTTTATAGGCTTCAATATAAGTTTCAGTTGCAACTTTATCTTTGTGCCATGACCATTTATCAAACATATAATTTAAATAAGTATCTTCACGGCCCGCGATTAAAGCTTCGGGTAAATCTAGGGTTTGGTTAAACATGAAGTGCCAAAGAAAAATATTTTCACTCGGCTCAACAAAAATAGGAGGTGCGGGCGCTAAACCGGGAATCACAGCCTCTGTGACCGCAAGTCGAGTCACTGATTCAGGAAAGTCAGATGCAAGCGCATAGGCAACCCACATACCAATGTCGTGACCAATAACCGAATAAGTTGGATATTCAAGTTGAGTCATGAGCATCGATAAAATTTTGGCAATACGCCCCGTATCGTAACTTCCATCCAGTGGAGCTGAATTTCCTGTTCCGGGTAAATCAACCGCGATTGCTTGATAACCCTGTTTTGCCAGTTCAAGCATGACTTTGTGCCACGCGTACCATGTTTGTGGCCAGCCCGGAATTAGCAATACCGCTGGGCCTTCACCTAAGGTGACGTAGTGTAATTTTTTGCTTTCGATGTGAATGTAATGATGATCGAATTCGTTATGCGAGTTTTTATTGAATAATTGAGTTTTCATATTGAGTTCTCTTATTGTTCCTTAAATACCCAATAGCTGATTAATTTGAGTCTGATTCACAGGGGCAGCAGCAAAGTCATCAAACACTTTATCGGTGACATGAATAATGTTTTGCTTAATGAACTCGGCACCTTCACGTGCGCCATCATCTTTATTTTTGAGGCAGCATTCCCATTCTAATGTGGCCCAGCCTTCGTAGTCGTAATGCGCTAACTTTGAAAAAATCGCTTTAAAGTCAACTTGACCATCACCCGT
>Ga0308166_1001180_pt1 | contig 28858 bp, 20 predicted proteins | sample PhyCR2_2_FD_202137 | JGI IMG/M metagenome (GOLD analysis project Ga0308166, IMG submission 202137) | Phyllosphere microbial communities from UC Gill Tract Community Farm, Albany, California, United States - DLSLCC.R2 | ecosystem: Host-associated > Plants > Phyllosphere > Unclassified | place... | reverse complement strand
GCAATCGCCGCTTCGCGACAGCCGTGATGCTTGCCGGGCAGTTCCGACAGGTACATCGACGGTACGTGGCAGATCTTCGCTGCCAGAACCACTTCGCCCATGATGATTCTCCTGAATATTTATTCTTGTAGGAGCGAGCTTGCTCGCGAAAAAGGTCAACGATAACGCAGTGCTTCAGGTAGCCAGCGGTGCCTGTGGGTGCTTCGCGAGCAAGCTCGCTCCTACAGGTAATGCGTGCTTCAGATGCCCCAGCGCGGAATGTGATGACTGCCCATGGAAATACACACGTTCTTGATCTCGGCAAACACTTCAAAGCTGTACTGGCCACCCTCGCGCCCGGTGCCCGAGCCTTTCACCCCGCCAAAGGGCTGGCGCAAATCACGCACGTTCTGGCTGTTGATAAATACCATGCCCGCCTCAATACCGCGCGCCAGGCGATGAGCCTTGCCGATGTCCTGGGTCCAGATATAGGACGCCAGCCCGTATTCGGTGTCGTTGGCCAGTTGCAGCGCTTCGGCTTCGTCCTTGAACGGGATCAGGCACACCACCGGACCAAAGATTTCTTCCTGGGCGATGCGCATCCGGTTGTTCACATCGGCAAACACCGTCGGCTGGATAAACTGGCCGCGGCTCAGGTGCGCAGGCAAGTTGGCCGGGCGCTCCAGGCCGCCGGCCAGCAGTGTGGCACCTTCCTCCAGGCCGATCCTGATGTAGCCGGTGACCTTGTCGTAATGGGCCTGGGTGATCATCGAACCGACCTGGGTCTTGGGGTCCTGCGGGTCGCCCACGATCAGGCGCTTGGCCCGCGCCGCGAACTCGGCGACAAATTGCGGGTAGACGCTCTCCTGAATAAAGATCCGGCTGCCGGCGGTGCAACGCTCGCCGTTCAGGGAGAAGATTGTGAACAGTGCGGCGTCGAGGGCGCGTTCCAGGTCGGCGTCTTCAAAAATCAGCACCGGCGACTTGCCGCCCAGCTCCATGGAGTACTTTTTAAGGCCGGCGGTCTGCATGATTTTCTTGCCGGTGGCGGTGCCGCCGGTAAAGGAAATCGCCCGCACATCCGGGTGGCGTACCAGTGCATCACCAGCGGTGGCGCCGTAGCCCTGGATCACATTGAGCACGCCGTTGGGGATCCCTGCTTCCACCGCCAGGCGTCCCAGTTCATTGGCGGTCAGTGGCGACAGCTCCGACATTTTCAATACGGCGGTATTGCCCAGCGCCAGGCACGGCGCGGTCTTCCAAGTGGCGGTCATGAACGGCACGTTCCATGGCGACACCAACCCGCACACGCCTACCGGCTGGTACAGGGTGTAGTTGAGCATCTGGTCGTCCACCGGATAACTGTGGCCGTCCATGCGGGTGCAGACTTCGGCGAAAAAGTCGAAGTTGTGCGAGGCCCGTGGGATCAACACGTTTTTGGTCTGGTGGATCGGCAGGCCGGTGTCGAGGGTCTCCAGCTCGGCCAGGCGTGGCACGTTCTGTTCGATCAGTTCACCCAGCTTGCGCATCAGGCGTGCGCGCTCCCTGGCCGGGGTGTTGGCCCACTTGGGGAACGCCGCCTTGGCCGCCGCCACGGCTTGTGCGACTTCATCGGCACCACCGCTGGCGACCTCGCCGATGGCCTCGCCGGTGGCGGGGTTGTAGTTGATGAATACGTCTTTGCTCTCGACCTCACGGCCGTTGATCCAGTGTTTGATCATGGTGTTCAAGCCTCTTTGCGCACGGAGAAAAACTCCGTCTCACTGACAATACGGTTGACCAGGCGGCCTACACCTTCGACTTCCACCACCACTTCATCGCCCGGCACCATATCGAAAATCATGTCTTGGGTGCTGCCTTCCTGGCGCAACTCGCCGTTGATCCAGGTGCGCAACTTCAGGTTGCCTGGGTCGGGCACATCGGCCACGTCGACGATCCAGGGGCCCACCGGGGTGGTGGCGTCGCGGTTTTTAACCCGCAGGTTGGGGCGGTAGTAGTTTTCCAGGTAGTCGCGGATCGCGTAGTCGTTGCACACCGTGTAACCGGCCAGGTAGTCCAGGGCGTCGGCGCGCTTGACGTTGCGCGCGGTCTTGCCGATCACCGCCACCAGTTCGCACTCGTAGTGCATATAGGCGACGTTGTCCGGGCGCCAGGTGACCTGGCGGTGGCCGGTGTAGGTGCCGACCGACTTGATAAAGGCCAGCGGTTCGGTCGGCGGTGTGAAGGCCAGTTCGGCGGCGTGATCGGCGTAGTTCAAGCCCAGGGCGAACATGTTGCCGGTGGCGGGCGGCAGCCATTGCACCTGATCTTCGGCAAGCCGCCGGCCATCGCTGAGGCGCACGCTGTGATCGTCGTCTACCTGCACGGCATGGATCTGACCTTCAAAACGGATACGTGCGCGCTTCATGCCAGTGCCTCCGCCTGAACGATATTGAGCAGGCGGCCGACGCCAGTGATTTCAACTTCAACGCGATCACCCGGCTGCACATCCACGCGGCCCTCCGGAGTACCGGTGATCAGCACATCACCGGGGTGCAGGGTCATGAACTCGCTGATCTCGGCGATCAATTGCGGGATATCGCGCACCCAACGGGCGGTGGAGTTTTGCTGGCGCAGCTCGCCATTGACGAAGAGCTTGAGGGCCAGCTCGTTGGGGTTGGCCACTTGATCCCGGGCAATCACTTGCGGGCCCAAGGCGCAAAACCCATCGCGGCATTTGGCTTTGACGGCAGGGCGGTAGTAGCTGTCTTCCGGCAGGCTGAATTCGTTGACCACCACATACCCGGCCACATGGGCCATGGCATTGTCCAGGCTGACGCGGCTGGCGCGCTGGCCGATCACCACGCCCAGCGCCGGGCCCGGTTGCAGGCGCTCGCCCGCAGGCTGCAGCACCGTGCCGCCATGGGCATTGCGGGTGTTGGGCGTCTTGATGAACAACACCGGTTTGGTTGGCGGCTTCCGGTAGGGCGCCTGCTCGAAGGCGGCGAGATGTTGGTCCAGCAGGCCCTGGTAGTTCAGCGCAACGCCGAACAGGGTGCCGCTGGCAACATCATGCAGGGTACGGCTCATGCGTTTCTCCTGGCGGTGACGACGGCTGCATAGGCAGTTCGTTAAGTTGTTAACGTTATAATTAATATGTTAACTACCGTCAAGCGTGGCACACTCCGATGGCGCCACAACAACAAGAGGAGGGCGACGTGCAGCCGATTCCCAACATCAACCTCGGGCAGGTCTACGACCAGCGTTACAGCGACGCCGAGGTGCATTACGACAAGCTGGGCAACCTGGCAGGTTTTTTCGGGCGCAATATGGCCGTGCATCGCCATGACCGGTTTTTCCAGGTGCATTACGTCAAGAGTGGCGCGGTGCGGGTGTATCTGGACGACCGCCAGTACGTCGAAGCAGGGCCGATGTTTTTCCTCACGCCGCCCACGGTGGCCCACGCCTTCGTCACCGAAGCCGATGCCGACGGGCATGTGCTGACGGTGCGCCAGCAACTGGTGTGGGGCTTGATCGACGCCGACCCCAGCCTTGCCTCCGGGGCTGCGTGTGTCGCGCTGGGCGCCGACGCCGAAGGGCTGGACCAGCTTTTCGAAGAACTGTGCAACGAGATCAACGCCGAACGGGCAGGGCGCGCGGCCGCCCTCGACAGCCTGACGCGGCTGATCATGATCCGCCTGCTGCGCCTGTGCGCCCACGCCCTGCCGGCACGCCCGACGGCCCATGAAGACCTGCGGATTTTTCACCGCTTTAATGAACTGATCGAAGCCCATTACCTGGAGCATTGGCCGCTGGCGCGTTATGCCCAGGCCATCGGCGTGACCCAGGCGCGCCTCAATGAGGTGTGCCGACGCATCGCCGACCTGCCCTCCAAGCGCCTGATCCTTGAGCGCCTGATGCAAGAGGCCAAACGCCTGCTGTTGTTTACCGGCAACTCCGCAAATGAAATCTGCTACCAGCTGGGGTTCAAGGACCCGGCGTATTTCAGCCGGTTTTTCCTGCGGTATGCGCAGATGACGCCGGGGGAGTATCGGTTGCGGCAGTCGGCGTTGCGTTGACGCGCCACGCCCCACCCAACGCCGTATACAGGTTCACCTCCGCCACCAGCTGCGCCAGCCTGTCCACGATCAACGCCTGTTGCGAGCTGAACAACGCACGCTGCGCATCGAGGAATGTCAGGTTGCTGTCCACGCCGCTGCGGTAGCGGTGCTGGGCCAGGTCGTAATAGTTCTGGTTGGCGGCGACGAAATCCCGTTGCGCATCCAGTTGGTCGTTGAAGGTCTGGCGAGCGGCAAGGCCGTCGGCCACTTCCTGGAAGGCGCTCTGGATGGACTTTTCGTACTGGGCCACCGTGATGTCCTTCTGCAACTTGGCGTAATCGAGGCTGGCACGCAGGCTGCCGGCGTTGAAGATCGGCAGGTTGATTTGCGGCTGGAAGGTCCAGGTGCCCGAGCCGCCCTTGAACAGCCCCGACAGCTCCTTGCTGGTGCTGCCGGCATTGGCCGTGAGGGTCACGGACGGAAAGAACGCAGCACGGGCGGCGCCGATATTGGCGTTGGCCGCCTGCAACTGGTATTCGGCCTGGAGGATATCCGGGCGGCGTTGCAGCAGGTCGGAGGGCAACCCGGCGGGGACGCGGGCGACCAGATCATCGGCCAGCGGGCGTGCAGGCAGATGCTCATCCACCGGGCCGCCCACCAGCAGCACGAGGTTGTTAAGGTCCTGGGCAACCTGGCGTTCATAGCGAGCGACGCTGGCGCGGGTGCTTTCCACGGCGGTACGGGCTTGCACCACCTCCAGCGCCGAAGCTTTGCCGGCGTTTTTGCTGCGGCTGGTCAGTTGCCAGCTGTGGTCGTTGGCCACCAGGGTTTGCTCGGCCAGGGCCAGTAGCTCCTGATCGGCGCGCCAGGTCAGGTAGGCGTTGGCCACGTTCGCCACCAGGCTCAATTGCGCACTGCGCCGGGCTTCTTCGGTGCCCAGGTAAGTCAGCAGCGCCTGTTCGCTGAGGCTGCGCACGCGGCCGAACAGGTCCAGCTCATAAGCGCTCAGGCCCAAGGTGGCGGAATAGTTGGAGGTGATCGCCGATTTGCCGGTGCCTGTCACGTTCCCTGGCAATTTCTGACGCTTGCCGGCACCGCTGGCGGAGATCGCCGGGAACAGATCAGCGCGCTGTATACGATACTGCGCCTGGAACGCCTCTACATTCAGGGCGGCCACCCGCAGGTCGCGGTTGTTGACCAGGGCATCGGCAATCAATCGTTGCAGCGCCGGGTCGTGGAACAGCTGCTGCCAATCCGGATTCTGCGTCAGGTCGCCGGCCTGCGCCAGGCTGTACACGCCGCCTTGAGGATACTGCGCAGGCGTCGGCGCCGCTGGCCGCTGATACTCGGGGATCAGCGAACAGCCACTGAGCGTCCACACCACACCGACGCAGCAAAGCATCCGTTTGTTCATCAGGCGCCCACCATCCATTTGGCCAGGCCATGCCGACCGCTCACGCCCAGCTTGGCGGCGGCGCGCTTGAGGTAGGTTTCGATCGAGCTGTTTTTTACACTGAGTTTTTCCGCGATCTGCGGCACGGTGCCGCCGGTCAGCAGGCCGAGGCACACTTCCTGCTCACGCGCCGAAAGGGTGATATCGCTCAGAGCCAGGCGCTTGTAGAACTCGCGCTGCAATTGCGATTGTTCCAGCAGGGTGTGGCCCGGCTCAATCTCGGCGTGCGGCACCTGGCGCAGCAGTTGCGCGTGCCGCTCCATCAACGGCAACAGGGTGTCCGACAAGCACTTGAGAAACGACAATTCAGCCAGGGAAAACCCACGCTGGGTTGGCGGCCGGTAGAACGAAATCACACAGCGTCGGTTCCCTTGGCGCGATACCAGATTGCACTGGTGCGAACTGCCCAACGGGTGCGCGCTGTTGGCCTTGGCTTTCATCTGGATCAACAGCGGGTCTTGCATGCGCAGCATTTCGCGCATCAGCGGGTGGTCGTTCAATGGGTGCAGGGTCTGGGGTACAGACAACTCCTTTTTCAACCCGGCGCTGCCCAGCAGCTTGATGTCCAGCACGCGGTCGCGCAGCTCATCGAGCGTCCATTCGCTGAGGTCCACCAGGTGAATCGGCACCCATTTGTCCACCAGATGCAACATGTCTGCGGCGAAGCGTTCATGGCCGCTGTTTGAAATCAACTCGCCCATTTCGGCATAAAAATGCGGGCCCTGTGTGTCGCCAATACTGCGGGTCAGATTCATAGCCATCTCATCCTTGATGTCGAAAACCGTCTGCGGAGGCTCCGGGCTGCGGCGGGGCGATCCGTACTGCTTGAACGTGACTCGGCGTTCGAGATTTTATTTAGCCATATGGATTTGTCCTACGTATGTAGCGGAAACGCGGGACACAAGCTGCCATAAAATCTGCGTCATTATTCCGACGTTTCTGGTCAATAAAATCGGCAACGAACGCTCGCATGGTATTTTTAGGTTTAATTAACTGGTTGATATTTAAGGTAAAAGTTTAAATTCTTGCAGAATTTCAAAGTGCCAGCATCGGCCATGTATAGCCAATTTCCTACAGCGCTTTAATCGTTTCAGCAGTGAACGACCCGCCAAGCCCGTTCCATCCATTTGAATGTCCGGGTTTCGGGTGACAGACACCTGCGGCCCCCCATGCTCAAATCCGGCAAATTCGGCGTAATGGGCCACCCTGCGCGGCCAGTGCCTGACCCCCATGAGAAGGATCTTATGCAGTATTCCTCCCGCCAGCCGGCCAGCTTCCCCCTCACTGCCGCCCAACAGGACATTTGGCTCGATCAGATGCGCGTGGGCGATTCGCCGTTGTACAACATTGGTGGCTATCTGGATTTTGCCGGCCCGGTCGTGCCCGAACGCATGCAGCGTGCTGTCGCCCTGCTGGTGGCTCGGCATGATGCGTTGCGCACCCAACTGCATACCGACGCCAACGGCATGCCTGGGCAAACATTCGCCCCCGAACTGAGTGTGGAGGTGGTGGTTCATGATTTTTCCGTGCTACCCGATCCACCCGCGGCGACGCAAGCCTTGATGCAGGCACAGATGGCCCGGCCCTATGCCATGCACGGCGAACCGTTGTGCCGGTTTTTTCTGGTCAAACTTGATGATGACCACTACCGCCTCGGTACCCAGGCCCATCACCTGATTCTCGATGGTTGGGGCTTCGGCCAGTTGCTGCAATCCCTCGCGCAGTTGTACACCGCCCTGGAGCAGGGCCGGCACGTGGAGCCGCTCGCACCGTCCTATATCGACTTTATCGACACCGACCAGCACTACCTGCACTCGGCCCGTTACGCCCGTGACCGCGACTATTGGCTGGACAAGTTCCAGGTACTGCCCGAGCCACTGCTGACGCCCAAGCAAACCACCAAGGCGTCGAGCAACACCTTCCTGGAAGGGTTTGCGGTGGCGCTGCTCAACCGTATGGAGCAGGTCGCCAACCGCTGCCAGGCGTCGGCTTTTCATGTGTTGCTGGCGGCGATGTATGTGTATTTCACCCGCACCAGTCAACGCCGGGAATGGGTGGTGGGGCTGCCGATTCTCAACCGCTCCAACGCGCGTTTTCGCGCCACCGTCGGCATGTTTGCCCAGGTCAGTGCGGTGCGTTTTCAGTTCAGCGAACGGTTGCCTTTTGGTGAGCTGGTGCGCGGCATACGCGATCAGCTCAAGCAGGATTTCCGCCATCAGCGCTTCCCATTAAGCGAGATGAACCGTGAGCTTGGCCTGCGACGAACCGATCGCGGGCAGTTGTTCGACCTGTCGGTGTCGTTCGAGCAGGACGACCATGACCTGCGCTTCGGTCAGGTGCAGGCGCGCGCTATCAAGGTGTCCAACCACCATGAGGCATTGCCGATCGCCATTCACCTGCGCAGCAACCGCTACCAGGACAGTGCGTGGCTGCATTGCGTCTACAACGAGGCGTACTTCCAGCACGACGAAGTCCAGGCGATGGCGCGCGGTTTCACCTGGCTATTGGAGCAAGGGCTGGAAAACCCCTCGTTGCCAGTCGGTGAGTGTTCCATGCTGGCGCCTGAAGCTCAGGCTCGGCTGCTGCACTGGAACGCCACCGCGCAGCCCAACGCACTGCCGCAAATCTTGCACCGGCGGATTGAAGCGCAAGCCGCACACACGCCCGACGCCATTGCCGCGGTGTATCAGGGCCATCAACTGACCTATGCCCACCTCAACCGTCAGGCCAATGCCCTGGCGCATCAACTGTTGGCACATGGCGTACAGCCGGATGATCGCGTGGCCGTGCTGGCCCGACGCGGGCTGGACACGTTGGCGGGGTTGTTGGCAGTGCTCAAATCCGGCGCCTGCTACGTGCCGCTGGATCCGGCCCATCCGGCTGAACGCCTCGACTACCTGCTGCAAGACAGTGCGCCTGTGGCAATCCTGACCCAGCAGGATTTGCGCCAGCGCCTGCCTGTGTCCACGGTGCCAGTGATCGCGCTGGAGCAGGTCACCTCGCACATCGACAGTAACCCCGAGGTCGCGGTCTCGCCGTCGAACCTGGCCTATGTGATTTACACCTCCGGCTCTACCGGCTTGCCCAAGGGCGTGATGGTGGAGCACCACAGCGTATCGAACCTGGTGGACTGGCACTGCCGGGCGTTCGACCTGCACGCGGGCAGCCATACCGCCAGCGTCGCCGGCTTTGGTTTTGATGCCATGGCCTGGGAAGTCTGGCCGGCGTTATGCGTGGGTGCAACGCTGCACCTGCCACCGGCCCACGACGGTGCGGAAGATATCGATGCGCTGCTCGACTGGTGGCGCGCGCAGCCACTGGACGTGTGTTTCCTGCCCACGCCTGTGGCCGAATACGCCTTTAGCCAGCAGCTTGGGCATCCTACCTTGCGCACCTTGCTGATTGGCGGCGATCGCCTGCGCACGTTCACCCAGGCGCAGACGTTTGCACTGATCAACAACTACGGCCCTACCGAAGCCACCGTGGTTGCCACCTCCGGAGCCGTTGAGGTGGGCCAGCCGCTGCATATCGGCGCACCGGTTGCCAACGCCCAGGTTTATCTGCTGGATACACAACAACGCCCGGTGCCGATTGGCGCAGTGGGGGAGTTGTATGTGGGCGGCAAGGGTGTGGCGCGGGGGTATCTGAACCGTCCTGAACTGAATGCCGAACGCTTCCTGGCCGATCCTTTCAATGGCGCGCGTATGTACCGCACCGGCGATCTGGCGCGCTGGCTGCCGGACGGCAATCTTGAGTACCTGGGGCGCAACGACGACCAGGTAAAAATCCGCGGTGTACGCATCGAGCTGGGGGAAATCGAATCGGCCCTGGCCGTTCATCCGGCGATCAAGGACGCGGTAGTGCAGTTTCGCCAAGGGCAATTGCTGGCCTGGTTTATCCCGCGCGAGCCAGTCGATATTCAAACCCTGCGCGCCCATCTGCAGGCCTCGTTACCTGACTACATGGTGCCGGCGGCCTATATCCGCCTTGAGGCGTTACCCCTGACCACCAATGGCAAGCTCGACCGCAAAGCCTTGCCCGCACCCAGCCAGGAAGCCTTTGTCACTCGCCGCTTCGAAGCTGCGCAGGCCGGTGTGGAAGCTACCCTTGCGCAGATCTGGGCCGAGTTGCTGCACGTGCAGCAAGTAGGGCGCCACGACCACTTCTTCGAGTTGGGCGGGCATTCGCTGTTGGCGGTGCAACTGGTGCAGCGTATGCGCCAGGCCGGCCTGCGTGCCGATGTGCAGGTGCTGTTCGGCCAGCCAACGTTGGCGGCGCTGGCAGCGGCGTGTGGCGGTACTGAAATGGCGGTGCCAGGCAATCGAATTCCGCCGGGCTGTACGCATATCACCCCCGATCTGCTCGCCCTGGCCGAGCTGGATCAAGCCAGCCTCGACCGCATCGTCGCAAGCATCCCTGGTGGCGCAGCGAATGTGCAGGAAATCTACCCGCTGGCGCCGTTGCAGGAAGGCTTGCTTTATCACCACATCACCGATGCGCACGACCCGTATCAGCAACAGGCTCTGTTCAGCTTTGCGCGCCGCGAGCAACTGGATGCCTTCGCCTACGCCCTGCAACAAGTGATCGACCGCCATGACATCCTGCGCACCAGCCTGGTGTGGGATGCCCTTGAACAACCGATGCAGGTGGTGTGGCGAAAAGCGCGGTTGCGGGTCGAGCCGCTGCGCGAGCCGGCTCAACCGCTGGACTTGCGCCAGGCGCCGCTGATGGCCCTGGACTACGCCGAAGAACCTCACCATCAGCGCTGGATCGCCAGGTTGCGCTTTCATCACCTGGTCAACGACGCCACCTCGACCACCCTGTTGGTGGACGAGATCCGCGCCCATCTGCTCGGCCAACAGGCGCAACTGCCCGTGCCGGTGCCGTACCGCAATGTGGTGGCGCAAGCCCGATCAGCCGTGCGCCAGGCTGCGCACGAGGCGTTCTTTCGCCAACAGTTGGCAGAGGTGGATGAGCCGACCCTGGCGTTTGGCGTGCAGGAGCGCCAGGCCAAGCGTGCCGAGACCGAAGAAGCCGAACGCCTGCTCAGCGACGCGCTCAACCTGCGCCTGCGCAGCCAGGCCCGTGCTCTTGGCGTGAGCGCCGCGAGCCTGTTCCACCTGGCCTGGGCCCAGGTGCTCAGCCGGGTGGCGAGCCGCGACGATGTGGTGTTCGGCACCGTATTGCTTGGCCGCTTGCAAGCCGGCGAGGGTGCCGAGCGGGCGTTGGGCATGTTCATCAACACCTTGCCGCTGCGCCTGCGCCTGGCCGGGCAAAGCGTGGTGGATGCACTGCACGACACCCACACACAACTGAGCGCCTTGCTCGCTCATGAACAAGCCTCCCTGGCGTTGGCCCAGCGTTGCAGCGGCGTGTCACCGTTGTTCAACAGCCTGCTCAATTACCGCCACACCTCGGCCGATCCCGAACTGAAACTGGTACCGGGCATGGCCTTGCTCAACAGTGAAGATATCCTCAGTTACCCACTGATGTTGACGGTGGATGACGTGGCCAGCGGTTTCCGGCTCAAGGCCAAGGCGCCGCGCACAGTGGGGGCCGAGCGGGTCCTGAGCTACCTCGACACGGTGCTCAATGGTCTGGTGAATGCGCTTGAGCAGGCGCCGAAAATGCCGCTTCGCGACATACAGGTGTTGCCCGCCAGCGAGTTGCACACCCAGTTGTCAGGCTTCAACGCCACTGCCACGGACTACCCGCAAACCCTCACCGTCCAGGCGCTGTTCGAAGCCCATGCACGGGACATTCCCGATGCCATCGCGGTGCAGGCCGGCGAACGGCAACTGACCTACCGCGAACTCAACGAACGCGCCAACCAGTTGGCCTTTCACTTGCGTGAGCATGGCGTAGAGCCCGACTCGCGGGTGGCACTGTGTGTGGAACGCGGGTTGGAGCTGGTGGTGGGGTTATTGGCCATTCTCAAGGCGGGTGGTGCCTATGTGCCCCTCGACCCGGGCTACCCACGCGAACGCCTGGGCTACATGCTCGCCGACAGCCAGCCGGTGGCGCTGCTGGTACACGGCGCTACCCGCGAAGTGCCGGGCGAGGTTGCAATTCCCGTGATCGATTTCGACCGCTGCACCTGGAGCCAGGCGCCGACCGATAATCCGTCGGTACCGGGTTTGAGCGTCGCCAACCTGGCCTACGTGATGTACACCTCGGGCTCCACCGGCACCCCCAAGGGCGTGATGATCGAACATCGCGGCCTGGGTAACCTGCTGCACTGGGGCTCGCAATTGTGCCCCGACGCCGCAGGCGGCGCCTTGTTGCAGCGCGCGCCATTCAGCTTTGACGGTTCGGTGTGGGAACTGTTCTGGCCATTGAGCAACGGTATGCGCCTGGTGCTGGCGCGGCCCGATGGTCATCGTGAACCTGCGTACCTGGCCCAGTTGATTCGCGAGCAGCACATCAGCGTGATCAAGTTTGTGCCGGCGATGTTGCAGCAGTTTCTTGAGCTGGACGAGTCGGCGCTGTGCACCAGCCTCACCGATGTGTTGTGCGGCGGCGGCGAACTGACCGAAGCCCTGGCCCGTGGCGTACAGGCGCGCTTGCCCAAGGTGCGCTTGCACAACGTCTACGGCCCCACCGAAGCCACGGTCGACAGCAGCGCCTGGACCCTCGAACCCGGCGCGCCGGTACCTGCGGTGCAACTGCCGATTGGCCGCCCGATCAACAATACCCGCCTGTACGTGTTGGACGCCCATGACGCACCGGTACCCATAGGCATCAGCGGTCAACTGCATATCGGTGGTGTGGGAGTAGCCCGCGGCTACCTGGGGTTGGAGCAGATGACTGCCGAGCGGTTTATCGACAACCCCTTCGTTGTCGGTGACCGCCTGTATCGCACGGGCGACCTGGTGCGCTACCTGCCGGACGGCAACCTGGAGTTCCTCGGGCGCAATGACTTCCAGGTCAAACTGCGCGGCGTGCGCCTGGAGTTGGGCGAAATCGAAGCACGCCTGAGTGCACACCCGGCGTTGCGTGAAGTGGCGGTACTGATTCGCGATGAGCGCCTGGTCGCCTACTTCACCCTGCGCGGCCAGGCGCCGAGCCTGGAAGACTTGCGCGCCCATGTGCTGGAGCAACTGCCGGAAGTCATGGTGCCGGCCGCCTTTGTACAACTCGACGCACTGCCCCTGAACCCTGCCGGCAAACTCGACCGCAAGGCCCTGCCGGAGCCGGGCCTGGACGCGGTGCTCAGCCGTGCCTACGAAGCGCCCCAGGGCGAAGTGGAAACCTTGATGTCCGGCATCTGGGCCGACGTGCTGAAACTGGAGCGGGTAGGGCGCCACGACCACTTCTTCGAACTGGGCGGGCACTCGCTGCTGGCAGTCAACCTGGTGGCCCGCCTGCGCAAGGCCGGGCTGGAAGTGGACGCACGCACCTTGTTCAGCCAGCCAACCCTGGCGCAACTCGCCGCCAGAACCGTGGCGCAGGTCCAGCGCGTTGAAGTGCCGCAAACCGCCATTCCCGCCCTCAACCGCCGCCGGCGGATCTAAGGATTGGAATGCCTTCAATGTGTGTGGGGCGGCAGGCCATACGCCTGTAGGAGCGAGCTTGCTCGCGAAAAACCCATAAGCGCCGCGTTTATTCAGGAACCCCGCGTTATCGTTGACGTTTTTCGCGAGCAAGCTCGCTCCTACAGACATTACGGCTTGCCCCGACAGTGGGGTGTCAGCAGCAGATATATCAACTGACCTGGCACCATCGGGAGCAAGTCGAATCGTCGCACCGCCCCTCCCACATTTTGAGGTGTTGCCTTCAAGGGCTCATACACTCGATGGAGCCCTCCACGCTTCGCCTGCCGAAGCTGAACCAAGGCATTGAAATGCGCCCAATGTGGGAGGGGGCTTGCCCCCGATAGCGGGGTGTCAGTACTGGATGTGTCAACTGACCCACCGCCATCGGGAGCAAGTCGAGTCGTCGCACCGCCCCTCCCACATTTTACGGTGCTGCTTTCACAGGCTTCATGCACTCGATAGAGCGATCCACTGTGGTTCTGGCGATCTCCAGCAAATGCCACACCGCCAGAATCTTCGCCCGCACGAGGCTGTCCAGCAGCTCGCTACAATCGAGCGCCGTCGCTGAGGCACTGTCGAGCAGGCTGGCGGTGTACAGCAACGCATCTTCAAAACTCAGATCGTCGTTGACGCTGTGGAAACCCTGCCTGGGCAGGTAATGGTCAATGGCGCGGTTGAACGCGGCACGGGTTTTTGCGGGGTCGAAGGGTGGGTCGGGTAAGACTTTATTCATGGTGTAGCTCCGTGTTGGATTAGGAGCCGACACCCGTCGCGACTAAACGAGGGTGGTGGCTGTACGCAGGTTAGTCGACCGGCCCAACACGAAATATCCGGCGCACCCGAAGGTGCCCTACGCACAGCCACCATAAAACTCATGGGGGACCATGCCGTGTTGGAAGAGGCGGGCGACTAAACCCGATCACTGATGAGCAGTGACGGATCGCAGACTAGCCACCGATTCCAACCGGCACAAGGCGGCGGGGATTGTCTCGGAAATGTCCTGCAATTTAAAGAGAGATGGCTTGCTGGCCTTTTAAAATTGTTTCGAGAATAAGAGCTGGTCGGACCGTTTGTCGGATTAGTTACCTACTTTCTTGGGTTTCACGTTGTTTCCTACGCAGAGTACGTTCGCAGTTAATTTTCATATCAGAAAAATGATGATTTATAAGGCGTTAATTTCGCTAGGGATTATCACGGTGTGAAAGTTTGAATCATTCTTTTCTTCTTTGGAGAACTATTGGTGGTCCGATTTTAATGAGTGAAATTTCCTAGTTGAAAGTAATGTTTTTCCTATGGGTGGGGTTTGCTTTTCTTGCGTGATTTTCTACTTCTACTAAATTGTGGGAGTTGCTTCGATTAACTGGTGCGCCATTAATTCTGAGGGAGTTGAAGGTGAAAGAGTCAGAGTTTAAAGAGGATGGTGCCGTTTCCATGAGGTGAGCCATGTATATCTATCCCTTATCTAAACCGATTTTACTATCGGTGCTTTTTGTTAAGGAACAGTTAAAGGAACCCGTTGCAGTGCTCTGGATTGTGATATCCCCCGCAGTCACCTTCTACTTGATAAGCTACGCCAGAATCTCTGGTGAGGAAGCAACCCGTGACTACGCGTCTGCCACTTCATGGTTCTACGCTTTCATTTCTTCAAGTGTGGCATTGTTTGGCTTGGCTTTTTATATAGTGGGGCGCAGGGAAAGTGGTTTTTTGCGTTCATTTGTTTATACAAGACGTACCAAGTTAACTTTCCTCGTTGGGCAGTTTTTGGCGTACTCCTTTATGTCTGTTATCTATTGCTCCGTTTTTTATGTACTGACGCGAGGTTATTTTGGTTCGATGGCGATGGAAGAATGGATTATCATAGTTGGGCGTTTTTATATGTGCTTCTTGTTGTTTTCCACGCCCTCGCTTTTGCTGACGCTACTGCCTATCGGCTTTCAAAATACCAACACCCTTTTCTCCATGATTTCAGTCGGGATGTTGGCATTAGGTATCGGTAGCCTGAACACTTCACATCCAGTGCTTAACGTGATCGGCATCTTTAATCCGATGGAATGGGCCAATCGCATCATGACGATGGGAGTATTCGAATCCGCACCTGTGGTGGCGGTGGTTGTAGGGTTGATCAGCGTCACAGGGTGGTTGGTGTTCCGATTTTTACTCATCAATCCTGTTTGGAGTCGGTACTAATGAAAAGGCTGCTCGTGGATGAACTGAATTTAAGGTATGCCCAGCATGTTTTATTCAATAGCGCTTCATTGGCGGTCGAGGCGGGGGCGATCACAGGTTTGTTGGGGCCTAATGGATCCGGAAAAACCAGCTTTTTTGACGTGGTCTGTGGTCTGAAAAAAATGAATGGCGGGAAAGTGCATCATTCATTTTCCAAGCTGCTTTACCTATCGCAAATCATCGCAACGCCGCCTATCTTTCGCATGTTTGATGTTTTCAAGATGATGATGCTTTTTTGTTCCGACACGCCGATTACGCAACGGCACGCCTTGGACAAAATTGAAAAGTGGAGCCCCGGCATTGCTGAGCGTTACCGCGAAATCTGGGCGAAAAAATCATCCCTTTGCAGCTATGGTGAAAAGCGCTGGTTTTTTACGCTGTCCTTGCTGTCCGTCAACGCAGACCTGGTGATTCTGGATGAGCCGACTGCGGGTGTTGACCCCGAGTTTCGTTATCACATCTGGAGGTGTCTGGAGGGAGCGGCCGCAGAGGGAGTCGCGGTACTTGTTTCATCACATAACGTCGATGAGATCGTCACTCACTGCGATGATTTCTACATGCTGAGCCAACAGCGTTTCAATCGTTTCACCGATGCCGAGGGCTTCATGAGCAGTTACGGTGGCAGTACCTTGGATGAGGCATTTATTCACGCAGCGAGCCTGCCCAGAATCTGAGAGCTGACAGTGCGCTCCACTCCACGGTCGCTGCCGAATTCCGATGTGGAATGCATTCAATGTGGGAGGGGGCTTGCTCCCGATAGCGGAGTGTCAGCACTGGAGGTATCAACTGACCCGGCGCCATCGGGGCAAGCCCCCTCCTACATTTCTTCGAGCAGCTCGCCACAATCGAGCGCCGTGGCTCAGGCTCTGTCGAGCAAGAGCAATGCATCTTCAAAACGGGATTGCTCCCACAGTCTCAGCGTGGCATCGGAACAAACGCCACGCTCCCTCCCTCACGCTTCTGAAACAAGCGCTCGCCATTATCCGATTGCGTAGTGACCACTCGATGATCCACGCCCAGAAACGCCAGCGGCATCGGGTCTTCCCTGGAATACTGCGCGATGATAATCGTGTGTTGCGGATCGAACCTTCGGCCGCTGGTCTTTTCCAGCCAGGCCATGAACGCGGCGCTGTCGCCCTGGCGGGGGTAGTCCTGGGTTTCGCTGACGTAGTAGAAGGGCTTGCCGTGGTTTTGCAGGTACATGGGCAGCTTGTTGTCGACCTCCACCAGCACCATTTGCCATTGGTCCCACGGTGCGTTTTTCACGGCTTGGGCTTGCACATCCTCGGCGAAGCGGGTCACGCCGCCGTTGCCGGTAGTCCAGGGGTAGATCACACCCAGCACCAGCAAGAGCACGCCTGCACTGATGCCGAAGCCTTTTTGCCAGCGCGACCAGCTCGCCGGTTTTTTCTCCAGGCGTTCGCTCAGCCACCAGGCGGCGAGCAGTTGGGCAAAGGGCACCAGCGGCAGTACGTAGTAGCTGCGGCGGCTGCCGCTGGCGGTGAAGAACGCAAACAACAGGCCCAGGCCCCACACCAGCCAGCGTACGTTGGGCGGGGTGTGGCGCCAGTGCCGCACCGCCAGCCACAGGCCCAGTAGCCAGCAGGGGGCCCAGGGCAGGGTGTAGACCGGCAGGTAGATCAGGTAGGTGTAGATCGGCCCCATGTGATCGAAGGGGTCGAAGAAACGCACTACGTTTTCCCTGAACACCAACGCCAGACCGCTCTCGCCATAAGAAGGCGCGCCGTAGCGGTGGGACAGTACGAAGGGAATCGCGTAAAACGCCGCGGCGATCAGCATGGCCAACAGCAGACGCAGATTGAGGTGGCGTTTGTAGCGCTGCTGGCTGAGCAGGTGCGGCAGCAGCACCAGCCCAGGCAGCACAAAACCGATCAAGCCCTTGAACAGTGACGTCGCTGCCAGCAACAGGAAAAACATCGTGTAGCGCCTAAGTGTGGTGTCTTCCGGCCCGTGCCAATACCACCACACGGCTGCCAGCACGCCGCACACGGTCAGCACGTCGGCGGTGGCGACCCTGGCCCAGAACAGGAAGTAGAAGGTGGTGGCGAGCATCCAGCCGGCGATCAAGCCTGTGCCTTTGCGAAACAGCCGTTCGCCGATCAGGTATACCAGCCAGATACTCAGCCACGCCGCAATCACCGATGACAGACGCAACGACCATGGGCCAAGGCCGCCCATCAAGCTGGCGAAGCCGGTGATCAGCCAGTAGGAGGGCAGGGGTTTGTCGTAATACGGCGTGCCTTTGAGATACGGGTCGAAGTAATCACCGCTTTGCAGCATCTGCAGGGCGATGTTGGCCCAGCGCGTTTCCGGCCCCCACAGGTCGCGGCTGCCCAGGCCCAGCAGTAAAAGCAAGGCCGAAACGCCCAGCAGTAAAACCAGGGCGCCGCGTTCGGTTTTCCATAGGCTCATGGGCTGTTCCTGCAAAGGCGATCAAGGTTGTTGGGGGTAAATCGTCAGTACCAGGTTGCCCTTGCGATAGCGCTTGCCGCCGGGCGGCAATTGCCCTTCTTCGCGGTGTTCGCTGGTGCTGCGGACCCGCATCAGCACGCCCACCGAACCTCGCTCGCGGGCTTGGGCCAACCAGGCTTGCACGTTGTCGAGCGTGACCTTGCGGTGCGCCGCTTCTTCGTAATGCAAGCCGTAGCGCAGCTCGCCCTCTGTGCCGTAAAACGCCACCTCTGGCTCACGCAGGCGCCATGACAAGGCCGATGCCAGGCCCAACTCGTTGCTCAGCAAAGCACGGGTGTGTTGCAGTTCGTCCAGGTGCTCAAGCACGAACTGGTCGGGCATTTCGTTATCCGCTATCAACTGCGGCATTCCCGCCGGCAGCAGGGCTACCAGCAAGCCAATGCCCAGCGCCGGCATCGCCCATAACGTCAGCGGGCGCACCGCTTGCAACAGGTTGGCGAGGATCCAGCCCAGCAGCACGATAAAAGCCAGGGACAGGCTGAACATCTCGGCGTGGCTGTTGCCGTACAGCGGGTCGGTGATTTGCAGGTAAATCAGCCCGACCATGGCCGCCATGCCGAGAACGAAATTGACCGCGCCGTTGATCACAATCGTACGTGCCTTGCCTTGCTTGATCAGGTCGATCAAGCCGTGGCCCATCAGCAGCGCCAGGGGCAGCAGGCAGGGCATGATGTAGGTCGGCAACTTGCCTTTGCTCAGGCTGAAAAAGCCCAGGGGCAGCAGCCACCACAGGGCGAGAAAGGCGATCGCCGGCTGGCGTTTTTCTTTCCAGGCCTTGCACAGTGTTGTCGGCAGTAATGCGGCCCACGGCAGACACGCCACGACCATGATCGGCAGGAAGAACCAGAACGGCCGCGCATGTTGCGCATTGTCGGAGGCGAAGCGGCGAATGTGTTCGTGCCAGAAGAAAAAGCGCCAGTAATCCGGTTCCCGCGCATGGATCGCCAATGCCCACGGCAGGCAAACCAGTACCGCAACCATAATCGCCACCGGCCCGTAGCGCAGCAACTCACCGACGCGGCGCTGCCAGATCAGGTAAGGCACTGCGACCAATACTGGCAGCAGCCACGCCAGAAAACCCTTGGTCATGAACCCCATGCCGCACGCCAGCCCCAACAAGGCCCAGCAACCCAAACGCCCGCGTAAGGTGGGGCTGTCGAGAGCAAACCACAGGGCGACCAGGCTCAGGTTGACCCACAAGGTAAATTGCGGATCAAGATTGGAATACCCGGCTTGCCCGGCCACCAGGCCAAAGCTCATGTAGAGCAGGGCGCAGGCGAAGCTTTTACGTGGGTCGTTCCACAGGCGCCGCGCGATCAGGTAGGCCAGCAGCACACTCAGCGCCGTGGCCAGGACCGAGGCGATACGCACGCCGAACAGGTTCTCGCCAAACACCGCCTGGCCCAGGGCAATCAGCCAATAGCCCGCGGCGGGCTTTTCGAAATAACGCACGCCCATAAAGTGCGGCGCTACCCAGTTGCCGCTCATCAGCATTTCCTGGCTGACCTGGGCATAACGGGTTTCATCCGGAATCCACAGGCCGTGAAAGCCCAGGGGCAGCAAGAAAAAAACGGCAAAGCCCAGGATTAACCAGGGCAGAGGGTTCAAGCGGGTCATGAGCACGTCGCTCCATGACGTTCAAACAGGTGCAGGAAGAGTATTGAATTAATCGGGCCGAGCATCGTGATGTTCACTGAATCAATGAGGGGGGAACCTAACTAAGAGGCGCAACAGAACATGCCAGAACAGGGCTGTCGTTTTGCTGAACGTAACAGCTGCTGGATATGTAAATAAGTGTAATTAAAGTTGTTTAACTACTGCGGCCCATTGCTGGATTTTCAGAGTGCCCATTGCCTCAAGTTTGCCGTTGGGCAATACCTTGACGAACAGCGCACTGCCATATTCGGCCGCTGCGGCGTGGGGAAAGCCCAGGCTCGTCTGGAAGTCGCTCATGCAGGCGCTGTGGGTGATCAACATCAGGTTGCGACCCGGCTGTTTATGGCTGAGGATTTCCTCCGCCATGGCATCCCCGCAAATGGCGAGCGGGCCAGGGGACAGCTCGGTCTTGCCGAACATGAACAGCGAGGTTTGGGCAGTGCGCGTGGTCGGGCTGCTCAGCACGTCGGTGGCCTCCATGCCCAATGAATCAAAGGCTTTGCCCAGTTCGGTCGAGCGTTGCGTGCCCTGGATCGTGAGGCCGCTGGCAGGGCCGAAACAAGGATTTGTCGAGCGGTCGCAGCGTTCTTCATGACGCACCAGTACCACCAGGTCGCCCTGGCGCCAACTGGCGAGCACCCCGGAGGTGACCAGGCGATTGCCGACACCCAGATCAAGCGGGGAAGACGGCCACAACAGAAAACCTGTCAGCAGCAGGCCGATTACGCCGATGCCCAGCACAGGCAGGCGGTATTTTTTCAGGCGCTTCAACCTTGCCCATTTGGGTTTTGGATTGGCCAGGATCATGTCTGCCACGCTGTTCACCCTCGGCCCTTTAATTATGTTTATAACAAGTGCAGTTAATGGACGATCGCCCGTTGTGGAGCAGCAGCCTGTCACAGTACTGCTGTCTTTTTGCTGAACATTAGCGTCGTAAAAAGTGTGAAAATTAGTAACTAACAAGTTGTGGGTTATCACCACTGGGAGCGCACTCTAAAGTGTCGAGGATGGGCAGGCGGTGAAATCCATGTGAAAAATTTGCGTGGGCATCACCCTCAGCCGTTATTCTCGTTGGCAGTCCTTCAAATGAGCGTTCCTATGTTGCAGGTACAAGGGGTTATCAAACACTACGCCACTCCCCAAGGTCCGCTGGCCGTGCTGGCCGGTGTCGACCTGTGCCTGGGGGCGCGCAGCAGTCTGGCGTTGATGGGCGAGTCGGGCAGTGGCAAAAGCACCTTGCTGCACCTGGTGGCCGGCCTGGATCGGGTCGACGGCGGCAGCATCCGCATTGGCGAGCAGCGCTTGGACCAGCTCAGCGAAGGGCAACTGGCCCATTGGCGCCGTACCGAAATCGGCCTGGTGTTCCAGCAGTTCAACCTGATCGGCAGCTTGCGTGTGGAGGACAACCTGGCATTCCAGGCACGCCTGGCGGGGCGTTTCGATCCGCATTGGCAGGCGCAGTTGGTGGAGCGCCTGGGGCTGGGTGATTTGCTCAAGCGTTATCCGGAGCAACTGTCCGGCGGGCAGCAGCAGCGGGTGGCGGTAGGGCGGGCGCTGGCCTCGCGTCCGGGTTTGCTGTTGGCCGATGAGCCCACCGGCAACCTCGACGAAACCACCAGCGATGAGGTGCTGCAGTTGCTGTTGGATCTGCTGCAGGACAGCCCTACCAGCCTCTTGATGGTTACCCACAGCCCACGCCTGGCCGCACGCCTGGACCAGCAGGTGCTGCTGCACCATGGCCGTGTCGTACCGATGGACGCGCGCTGAGATGGCGGTGTTCTGCTGGGCGTTGCGTGCGTTGTTGAGTCACTGGCGCCGTCACCCGGTGCAGTTTTTCAGTGTGCTGACCGGCCTGTGGCTGGCTACCGCATTATTGACGGGCGTCCAGGCGCTCAACAGCCAGGCACGGGACGGCTATGCGCGCGCCAGCCAATTGATCGGCGGCGAACCGCAGGCCAGCCTGAGCGCACCGGATGGTGCCGCCTTCCCCCAAGCGCTGTTTGCGCAGTTGCGCCGCGCCGGGTGGCCGGTGTCACCGGTGGTGCAGGGGCGGGTGGTACTCAAGGGGCATGAAGCGCAACGGCTGCAATTGATGGGCATTGAGCCGGTATCGTTACCCGGCAGCGGCAGCGTGGCCGGGCAGCGCTTGAGCCAGGCGCAGATGCTGGCGTTTTTCCAGGCGCCGGGGCGTACCTGGGTTGCCGCGCAAACCTTGGAGGCGCTCGGTTTGCACGCAGGCGAACAACCGCTGACGGCCAACGGGCAGCGCTTGCCGCCATTGCAGGTTCAGCCGGACATGGCCCCCGGTATGCTGCTTACCGATATCGGTTTTGCCCAACCCTTGCTGAACATGCAGGGGCGGTTGTCGCGCTTGCTGCTGGACAACGCCTTCGCCGCTCGCCATCCCCAAGCGCCTGCCGGGTTGCAACTCAAGCAGGGCGAGGACAACAACCTCTCACGTCTCACCGAAAGCTTTCATCTGAACCTCGACGCCTTGGGCTTTTTGTCCTTCGTGGTCGGGTTGTTTATCGTGCACGCAGCCATCGGCCTGGCCCTGGAACAACGGCGGGGTTTGTTGCGCACTTTGCGTGCCTGCGGGGTCAGTGCGCGAATGCTGATCCTGAGCCTGGGTGTCGAACTGGGCGTTCTGGCATTGCTGGGCGGTGTACTCGGGGTCGCCAGCGGTTACCTGCTGGCCAGCCTGTTGCTGCCGGACGTCGCCGCCAGCTTGCGCGGCCTGTACGGAGCCGAAGTGGCAGGCCAACTGAGCTTGAGCCCCGGGTGGTGGCTTGCAGGGCTGGGCTTGAGCCTGCTCGGCGCCTTGCTCGCAGGGGGCAGCAGCCTGTGGCGTGCGGCGCGTTTGCCGTTGCTGGCGCTGGCCAATGCCCAGGCCTGGCATGAGGCCCACGGGCGCTGGTTGCGGCGCCAGGGTTGGGTGGCGGTTGCGGCGCTGCTCATTGCACTGCTGGCCCTGGAATTGGGCAACAGCCTGGCCGCCGGATTCGTGCTGATGGCGGCCTTGCTGCTGGGCGCTGCACTGGGTTTGCCGGTGTTGCTCAATGCGCTGTTGAAAGGCGTGCTGGGGCGTAGCCGTTCGGTGCTGGGCCAATGGTTCCTCGCCGACTGTCGCCAGCAACTGCCAGCCTTGAGCCTGGCACTCATGGCGCTGTTGCTGGCCCTGGCGGCCAATATCGGCGCCGGCTCCATGACCTCGGGTTTTCGCCAGACTTTCAACCACTGGCTGGAGCAACGCCTGACCGCCGAGCTTTACCTCAACCCGCAAAATCCGGCCCAGGCGCAGCAACTGCACACCTGGTTGACACAACAGCCGCTGGTGCAGGCGGTGCTGCCCAGCTGGCAGGTTGCGGTGCAGTTGCAAGGCTGGCCGGCGGAGCTGTTTGGTGTGGTCGACAACCCCACCTATCGTCAGCACTGGCCGTTGCTGGAGGCGACGAGCACACCCTGGGACCGCTTGCTGCAAGACGATAGCGTGATGCTCAGCGAGCAGTTGGCGCGGCGCTTGAACGTGCGCCTGGGCGACAGGGTTCAAGTCCCCACCCCTCAGGGCACATGGGCGCCGGAAGTCGTCGGAATCTACGCCGACTATGGCAACCCCAAGGGCCATCTGCTGGTCAACGCCAAGCACCTGTTGGCTCATTGGCCGACGCTGTCACCGGTGCGATTCAACCTGCGCGTAGCGCCGCCGGATGTGCAGCCGCTGGTGGGTGAAGTGCAGCGCGAGTTCGCCCTGGAAGACAGCCGTATCGTCGATCAACAACAACTCAAGAGTTGGTCCAGCCAGGTCTTCGAACGCACCTTCGCCGCCACTGCTGCGTTGAACAGCCTGACCCTTGGCGTGGCGGGCGTGGCATTGTTCATCAGCCTGCTGACCCAGAGCCAGAGTCGCCTCGGGCAACTTGCGCCGTTGTGGGCGCTGGGGGTGACACGCCGCCAGTTGATGCTGCTCAACCTTGGCCAGACCTGGCTGCTGGCGGTATTGACGCTGGTCCTTGCGTTGCCGTTGGGGCTGTTGCTGGCGTGGTGCCTGGATGCGGTGATCAACGTCCAGGCGTTCGGCTGGCGCCTGCCGTTGCAGGTATTCCCCGGGCAGCTTGCGCAGTTGATGGGGCTGGCGTTGCTTGCGACATTGCTGGCCTCGGCCTGGCCGCTATGGCAGCTCTACCGCAGCCGCCCGGCGGATTTGTTGAGGACCTTTGCAAATGAAGATTAAAGCGTTGGGGTGGGGGGTGTTGCTGCTGCTGTTAAGTGCCTGTGACAAGCCGCCTGCACCCGAGGAAAGCTTCGCCGGGCTGGGCAGCGATGCGGCGGAGTTTGCCCAAGTGGCCCCTGGTAAAGTCTTCAGCTTTCCCGAAGATCACGGCCCGCATCCCGGCTTTCGCATCGAATGGTGGTACGTCACCGCCAACCTCAAGGATGCCCAGGGCAATGTGTTCGGCGTGCAATGGACCTTGTTTCGCAACGCCGTGAATGCCGGGCCGATGCAGCAAGACTGGCGCGACTCCACCATCTGGCTCGGCCACGCCGCCGTCACCAGCGCCACCCACCACTACGCCGCCGAACGCTTCGCCCGTGGTGGCGTCGGCCAGGCCGGAGCGCAAGCGTTGCCGTTCGACGCCTGGATCGACGACTGGAACTTCGCCACCCGCCCAGGCGCCACTAGCGCTCTGGCCGATATGCAACTCAAGGCCGGTGGCGCGCAATTCGCCTACGACCTGCAGCTGACCTCCAGCCGCCCGTTGGTGCTGCAAGGCGACAACGGCTACAGCCGCAAATCCGACCAGGGCCAGGCCTCGTACTACTACAGCCAGCCGTTTTTCACCGCCACCGGCAGCATCAGTATCGACGGCCAGACGTACGAAGTCAGCGGCTCGGCCTGGCTCGACCGCGAATGGAGCAGCCAACCCCTGGCCGCCAGCCAGACCGGCTGGGACTGGTTCTCCCTGCACCTGGACCGGGGCGCGCAACTGATGCTCTTTCGCGTGCGAGACAAAGACGGCGGCGGGTACCTCACCGGCACCTGGATCGACGCCCAGGGCAGCACCGAGACCCTGCACAACGCAGATATTCAACTGGCGCCACTGACCAGAACCGAGATTGACGGGCGCAGCATTCCCACGCGCTGGTCGCTGAAGATCCCCGGTAAAGAGCTGGATATCATCACCGAGGCGGTCAATCCGAAGGCGTGGATGAACCTGGGGATTCCCTACTGGGAAGGGCCGGTGAAGTTCGAGGGTGGGGTGGGGTATTTGGAGATGACGGGGTATTAGGGCGTCTTCCGTAGGCGCTTATCTTTTGCTGTGTAGGCAACTTCCCAAACGTATTGTTTGACCCCCGCCTGCTTGTGTCCGGGCTGTAGGCGCTTGCTTATATTTCGATGCCATCTCTCTCGGTATCGGAATCCAGGACATGGCGTACGGCTACATCAATCAGCAGTCAACACCTTACTCATCTTTGAAGTCGCGGCTGTGGCACGCAGGCTTGTTGCAGGGCCCGGACCATTTTGATGTGCTGAATCAACACCTGAGCCAAGGGTTGGTGAGGCCGGGTGAGTTGGTGATCGTTCCAGAAACGTCCAGTACCCATTGCACAATCGAAGAAGCGTGGTTGATGCGCCACGCTGAAGAGATTAGTCGCCAACTGGACCAGAACATGCCGCTTGATAGAGCACGAAACACAAATTACGACTTGGCGCAGAGCATTCTGGGGTATGGCTCGATAGGCATCGGCAGTGCGACGTCGACTTGGAGCCGGCACCTGCAGGATATTGCACATACTTTGAAGGAAATCGAGCAACTGCATCGCCAATTGAAGGGTGGTGGTCTGGACAGAGAAACGTTTATACGCCAACGCCGACGGATGTTTGGCGTTTTGGATTCGCAACTGCAGGGGGCGGCACGATTTGGCTCGGGGTTGCGTGGCAATCAACCGCTGAAGGGAACGCTTGGGATCTCGACCAAAAGCTATCTGCATCAAGGCGAGATTGCGGGCTATGCGCAGCGGGTTCAGACGATTACGCAGATGTCGAAATGGTTAAAGCAAGGAACATATCTTGGGTTGGCGTTGGATGTGGGCGTGGCGGGTTTGGAAATCAGGGAGGCGTGTGTGGTGGGAAGGGAGGCGCAGTGCCGGCGGGCGAAGTATGTGGAGACGGGGAGGTTGGTGGGTGGAGTGACGGGAGCTGCTTGGGGTGGTTACGCGGGGGCAAAATTAGCTCGTCGCGTGTGCCACGTATTTATGGGTATTTCCGTGAAGAGTGGCGGTCAGGTTATGTGTGCAGTTATCGGAAGCGCCTCGGCAGGATATGCCGGTGGCGTTGTTTTGGGTGAACAGGGAGCTTTCCTGGGTGGAAAAATTATTGCCGTGGAGGGTGGTGATTTGATGTTCCAGCCTGAGGGCACTTAACGATGTGGTTGTTTACTGCTTACACGATTGTTCTGTCTGCTGGTGTACTCGTCTTGTTGGGACTGATGCTATTTGTCGAGTATAAAAAGCTCGATGAGTTGGAGAGCCACTTCAGTGAAAACGAAAAGGTTCAAAGACATAAGCGTATCTGGAGAAAAAATCAGCGGATCGACAGATTCCATCGCATGGGTCTGATAATTGACATCCTTTCAATGCCCAAGCGCTACCTGGAAGCAGGACTCGTGACCGAGGCTGAGCTGGCTTCTGTTCCCTTGGCGCTCAAACGTTGGGCTTTGTGGCCCTATCGTCTTTCTACTGTCTGGATTATCGCAATGATCGTTTGGGTTGTTTGGCATAAGTGGTGCGATATCCCAATTCCATAGAAGGGGGGCTCACTCGCGAAAAAAACCGGGAGCACATATTTTTGTTAAAGTACTGTACATAAACACAGTATTGTCCTACAGTCCATCCCAGGTGACCGGATGTCACCGGTCACCTGAGCTTCAATTTTTTAACTATGGATGGATAAAAAATGAAATCGAAAAAAGCCCTTATGCTAGGCGCGGCCATGATGGCCTCCTGCTTTGTTTCGGCCTTTGCCCTGGCCGAGCAAACCCCTCCCAAGCTCAGTGCGCAGACGGTCAGGCAGGCCGTGGACAAAGCGTTGAAACAAGGTGGCACAGTGGAGAAGGCCATTGTCTCGGACGCACTCAAGCAAAAGCTCGATGCAGCCAAGGCCGGCAAGCCCAAGGTGTCAGCCGGCAAGGCAATTGCCAGTAATGCGGTGGTTGATGCCAAGGTAGGCGAGTTGGTAAAGCCCGATCAGGCGAAACTCAAGGAAGCGGCGGTTGCTGCCTTCACTCCGCTGTTTCCAACTCTGGATATCAACACCCTTTACACGCTGACCGGGGTGGAGACCGGCGCGCAGATCGCCTACCACTTCAACCTGCCGAAGAATGCGCGAATTCAGGTACAGTTGTTGAACCAGAGTGTCGGCACGGACATGTCGCTGACCCTGTTCCACGATGACGGGCAGGGTAATCTGACCCCGTTGGGCACATCTGATAACGCCGGCAATGCCGATGAGTACCTCAACGGTGTATTGCCGGCCGGTGACTACTACTGGTTCATGGTGGCCAATGCCGCGAGCAACTCGCAGTTCAGCTTCGGCGTGGCGGTAGACAGCAACATTGATGCCTACGAGCCCAACGATACCGAGCAAACCGCGTTTGCCCTGCCGGATGCGCTGAATCAGGTGACCGGTAACCTCGACAGCGTCAATGATGTGGATTACTTCTCCTTCACGTCGCTGCGCGGCCAGGGTGTCGGCATGTTCCTGGGTGATGATGGTGCGGGTACGCGCAACCAGTGGATCTTCGAGCGTTTCGACGGTAATAACTGGGTAGTGATTCAGCCGGATTCCACCTCCACCTATCCGAACCTGACGCCGGGCTACACGGTCAAGGTACGTGTGCGGGCGAACCCGGCGGTGGCGTTGAACCCTCAGGCGCAGTACAAGTTGACCCTGGGTTCGGCGCCTCGCTTGAACCAGCACAACGTGAACGGCGATAACGTAGTGCGCATTCCCAGCTCGATCTTCCAGCTGGCCACCCAGGCAGCCCGCAATCTGAGCTGGAGCACCCAATGGTCGGACAGCACCGGTGAGCCACTGCGCGGGGTCACCCCAGTGCTGCGGGTCGACAAGCACTTTGGTGCAACTTACAACTGGGTCAACTATGAGGCCAAGACCGGCATCACGGGTGCAGCTTCGGGCAATGTCGCCTTGGGCACTTGCTCCGGCGACTATAAAGTGCGGTACCCGGACAGCGCGTCGGGCCAGACCTACAACTGGGAAACCTGGTTCAACGAAGGTGGCTGGCGCATCGAGCTCAAGGAGTTTCCGGGGGTGGGCGTAGGCGGCAATATCACCCAATACGTCAGCCTGGGCCACATTTGCAGCCAGACCATCGTGCGCTGATTGATCTAGGAATGTGAAGCAGGGGGCAGTCCATCTGGGCTGCTCCCTTTTTTTGTGGCCGGCTCCCAATGCAGCGTGCCAAACAGGTAATCCATCAACGGCAACACGATATTGAAATTGCGCCCCTGCATCAGCTCGCGACGGTGATGCAGGGCGTGCAGGCGATGCATTTGGCGAATCCACGGCAGGCGCGCCACCGGGTGTTCAGCGGGCAAGTGTTCGCAGGCGTGGAACACTTCGTAGAGCAGGTAGCCGAGGATCATGCACCCGGCAAACAACCCCGCCACGTTGGGGCTCAGTTGCTTGAGCAGCCACCAGCCGGGAAGGGTGATGGCCAGGCTGTGCAGTACGATCAGCCAGGCGGGGAACAGGATGACACGCCAGTCACGCGGGCTGTCGTAGGTCATGTGGCCGGGCGTGAAGAAACTGTGGTGATCGCCGGTGTGGCGCGCGTAGAACAGCCGGGCGAATGGGTGTTTGTGATGGCCGAGGTGACGGTGCACGAGGTAGATGCACAGGTTGAAGAACACCAGCGTCAAGGGCACCGTCAGCCACTGCAGGGCGGTGATCTGTGCGGTGGAGGACCAGGCCAGGGTGATACAGGTGATGCCGTAGCCGAGGACGAACGCGGCGTGTAGCCAGGGGTTGTAATGGCGACTCACGTTGGCGCGGTAGCGGCTGCGGAACGTTTCGGTGAGATGGGGCATGGCGGGCTGCTCGCTGTTTTTGTGCGAGATTGAGCTTAGTGGGTGGGCAGGAATGTGCGAGCTTTTACTGGGGGCATGGGTATTTACACAACTTTGGCGTTACGCCGGACCTGTGGGAGGGGGCTTGCTCCCGATGGCGGCCTCGGGGCCGACCAGGATGCTGGATCAGACCGAGTACATATCCGTTATTTGGGTAACGGCTGATATTGGTTCCGCTTTTACAGCGGGTCACTTTGGAAAAGAGCCCCAAAGTAACCAAAGGGCTCTTGCCCCACCACTCGGCACCTCGCCCAGGCTCGGTGTGCCCGTAATCCGCCATGGATTTGGGGGGGCGCCGCCACGCACCATCCATGGCGCGGGGCGGCTAA
>Ga0308166_1001179_pt1 | contig 28865 bp, 25 predicted proteins | sample PhyCR2_2_FD_202137 | JGI IMG/M metagenome (GOLD analysis project Ga0308166, IMG submission 202137) | Phyllosphere microbial communities from UC Gill Tract Community Farm, Albany, California, United States - DLSLCC.R2 | ecosystem: Host-associated > Plants > Phyllosphere > Unclassified | place... | reverse complement strand
GAAGCCGGGAAACGCTCCGCTAACATTTCATTTGTGATTACTGTCGTGCTTTCACTTCTCGCAGGAGTTCTCGTATGGTAAGCAACGCCTCCGCATTAGGACGCAACGGCGTACATGACTTCATTCTTGTCCGTGCTACCGCCATCGTTCTCACCCTTTACATCATCTATATGATTGGTTTCTTCGCGACCAGCGGTACGCTGACGTGGGAAATCTGGAGTGGGTTCTTCGGATCCGCCTTCACCAAAGTGTTCACCCTGCTGGCGCTGTTCTCCATCCTTATTCATGCGTGGATTGGTATGTGGCAGGTGTTGACCGATTACGTTAAACCGCTGGCGATTCGCCTTCCTCTGCAGCTGGCCATTGTCGTTGCACTGGTGGTTTACGTTATTTATGGATTCGTTGTGGTGTGGGGTGTGTAATGAAACTGCCAGTCAGAGAATTTGATGCTGTTGTGATTGGTGCCGGTGGCGCAGGTATGCGTGCCGCACTGCAAATTTCCCAGAGCGGCCAGACCTGTGCGCTGCTCTCTAAAGTGTTCCCGACCCGTTCCCACACTGTATCCGCGCAGGGCGGTATTACCGTTGCGCTGGGTAACTCCCATGAAGATAACTGGGAATGGCACATGTACGACACGGTAAAAGGTTCCGACTACATCGGCGACCAGGATGCCATCGAATATATGTGTAAGACCGGCCCGGAAGCGATTCTGGAGCTGGACCACATGGGGCTGCCGTTCTCCCGTCTGGAAAACGGCACCATCTATCAGCGTCCGTTTGGCGGCCAGTCGAAAAACTTCGGCGGCGAGCAGGCGGCACGTACCGCAGCGGCGGCTGACCGTACCGGCCACGCACTGCTGCACACCCTATATCAGCAGAACCTGAAAAACCACACCACCATCTTCTCCGAGTGGTATGCGCTGGATCTGGTGAAAAATGCCGATGGCGCAGTGGTCGGTTGTACCGCGCTGTGTATCGAAACCGGTGAAGTCGTTTACTTCAAAGCCCGCGCAACCGTGCTGGCCACCGGCGGTGCAGGCCGTATTTACCAGTCCACCACCAACGCCCACATCAACACCGGTGACGGTGTCGGCATGGCAATCCGCGCAGGCGTGCCGGTTCAGGATATGGAAATGTGGCAGTTCCACCCAACCGGTATCGCCGGTGCGGGCGTTCTCGTGACGGAAGGCTGCCGTGGTGAAGGCGGCTACCTGCTGAACAAACACGGCGAACGCTTCATGGAGCGTTATGCCCCGAATGCGAAAGACCTGGCGGGTCGTGACGTGGTGGCGCGTTCCATCATGATCGAAATCCGTGAAGGCCGCGGCTGTGATGGCCCATGGGGTCCACACGCGAAGCTGAAACTCGACCATCTGGGTAAAGAGGTGCTGGAATCCCGTCTGCCGGGCATTCTGGAGCTGTCTCGTACCTTCGCACACGTCGACCCGGTGAAAGAGCCAATTCCTGTTATCCCAACCTGCCACTACATGATGGGCGGTATTCCGACCAAAGTGACCGGTCAGGCGTTGACCGTGAACGAGCAGGGCGAAGATGTGGTTATTCCTGGCCTGTTCGCCGTAGGTGAAATTGCCTGCGTATCCGTTCACGGCGCAAACCGTCTCGGCGGCAACTCGCTGCTGGACCTGGTGGTATTCGGCCGTGCAGTCGGTCTGCATCTGCAGGAATCCATTGCCGAGCAGGGCGCGCTGCGTGACGCGACCGACGACGAAATTGATGCCTCTCTTGAGCGCCTCAACCGCTGGAACGGCAACAGTAACGGCGAAGATCCGGTGGAAATCCGTAAAGCACTGCAGGAATGCATGCAGCATAACTTCTCGGTATTCCGCGAAGGTGACGCAATGGCCAAAGGTCTTGAGCAGCTGAAAGCGATCCGCGAGCGTCTGAAAAATGCCCGTCTGGATGACACCTCCAGCGAGTTCAACACCCAGCGCGTTGAATGCCTGGAGCTGGATAACCTGATGGAAACCGCATTCGCGACCGCGATGTCGGCAAACTTCCGTACCGAGAGCCGTGGCGCGCATAGCCGCTTCGACTTCCCGGATCGTGATGACGAAAACTGGCTGTGCCATTCCCTGTATCTGCCAGAGTCGGAATCCATGACGCGTCGTAGCGTCAACATGGAACCGAAACTGCGTCCGGCGTTCCCGCCGAAGATTCGTACTTACTAATGCGGAGACAGGATAATGAAACTCGAATTCTCAGTTTATCGTTATAACCCGGATGTTGATGATGCTCCGCGTATGCAGGACTACACCCTGGAAGCGGAAGAAGGTCGCGACATGATGCTGCTGGATGCGTTAATCCAGCTGAAAGAAAAAGATCCGACACTGTCATTCCGTCGCTCCTGCCGTGAAGGGGTCTGCGGCTCTGATGGCGTGAACATGAACGGCAAAAATGGCCTGGCCTGCATCACGCCAATTTCCGCGTTGCAGCGTCCTGGTCAGAAAATTGTTATCCGTCCTCTGCCAGGCCTGCCGGTCGTGCGTGATTTGGTGGTAGACATGGGGCAATTCTATGCACAATATGAGAAGATTAAGCCTTACTTATTGAATAATGGGCAAAATCCACCCGCTCGCGAGCACTTACAGTCTCCTGAGCAGCGTGAAAAACTCGATGGGTTGTACGAGTGTATTCTCTGCGCATGTTGTTCAACGTCCTGTCCGTCGTTCTGGTGGAACCCGGACAAGTTTATCGGCCCGGCCGGTCTGCTGGCTGCCTATCGCTTCCTGATCGATAGCCGCGACACCGAAACCGAGAGTCGTCTGGAAGGACTGAGTGACGCTTTCAGCGTATTCCGCTGCCATAGCATCATGAACTGCGTCAGTGTATGTCCGAAGGGACTGAACCCGACGCGCGCCATCGGCCATATTAAGTCGATGCTGCTGCAGCGCAGTGCGTAAGTAAAAACGCCGGATGGCGCTGCGCTTATCCGGCCTACGTAACAGTAGGCCCGGTAAGCGTAGCGCCACCGGGAAAATTGCAGAAACCTTTAAAAACTGCCCTGAAGTTTAGACAGTTTCTAAAGGTTCCTTCGCGGGCCAAATGAAAAGAGCTCGCAGGTGAACCCCGGCACGTACACGTGGTGTGCGTGGTAGTTTCTACGGCGAAAGTAAGCATAAAAATGCTTAAGGGATCACGATGCAGAACGGCGCAATGAAAGCCTGGCTGGACTCTTCTTACCTCTCTGGTTCAAACCAGAGCTGGATAGAACAGCTCTATGAAGACTTCTTAACCGATCCTGACTCAGTGGACGCAAACTGGCGTTCCATGTTCCAGCAGTTACCTGGCACTGGAGTCAAACCGGATCAATTCCATTCCAAAACACGTGATTATTTCCGTCGTCTGGCGAAGGATGCCTCACGTTACTCTTCTGCGATTTCCGACCCTGACACCAATGCGAAGCAGGTTAAAGTCCTGCAGCTTATCAACGCTTATCGCTTCCGTGGTCACCAGCATGCGAATCTCGATCCGCTGGGACTGTGGCAGCAAGAACGTGTGGCCGATCTCGATCCGGCGTATCACGATCTGACCGAGGCCGATTTCCAGGAAAGCTTTAACGTAGGTTCTTTTGCCATCGGCAAAGACACGATGAAGCTGGGCGAACTCATTGATGCGCTCAAGCAAACCTACTGCGGCTCCATCGGCGCGGAATACATGCACATTACCTCTACCGAAGAGAAACGCTGGATCCAGCAGCGCATCGAATCCGTAGCGGGCCATGCGAATTTCTCAGCAGAAGAGAAAAAACGTTTCCTTGGCGAACTGACTGCAGCAGAGGGCCTTGAGCGCTATCTGGGCGCGAAATTCCCGGGCGCAAAACGCTTCTCGCTGGAAGGCGGCGACGCGCTGGTGCCGATGCTGAAAGAGCTGATTCGTCATGCAGGCAAGAGCGGTACCCGTGAAGTGGTACTGGGCATGGCGCACCGTGGTCGTCTGAACGTCCTGGTCAACGTGCTGGGTAAAAAACCGCAGGACCTGTTCGACGAATTCGCGGGCAAACATAAAGAGCACCTCGGCACCGGCGACGTGAAGTACCACATGGGCTTCTCGTCTGATATCGAAACCGAAGGCGGTCTGGTTCACCTGGCGCTGGCGTTTAACCCGTCACACCTGGAGATCGTCAGCCCGGTGGTTATCGGTTCCGTGCGTGCGCGTCTGGATCGTCTGGACGAGCCAAGCAGCAACAAAGTGCTGCCAATCACCATTCACGGTGATGCGGCGGTAACCGGGCAGGGCGTGGTTCAGGAAACCCTGAACATGTCGAAAGCGCGTGGTTATGAAGTGGGCGGTACCGTTCGCATCGTGATCAACAACCAGGTGGGCTTCACCACCTCTAACCCGCTGGATGCCCGCTCTACACCATATTGCACCGACATCGGTAAAATGGTTCAGGCGCCGATCTTCCACGTGAACGCGGACGATCCGGAAGCTGTCGCTTTCGTGACCCGTCTGGCGCTGGACTTCCGTAATACCTTCAAACGCGATGTGTTCATTGACCTCTTCTGCTACCGCCGTCACGGCCACAACGAAGCGGATGAGCCAAGTGCAACCCAGCCGCTGATGTATCAGAAAATCAAAAAACATCCGACGCCACGCAAAATCTATGCTGACAAGCTGGAAAGCGAAAAAGTGGCGACGCTGGAAGATGCGACCGAACTGGTCAACCTCTACCGCGATGCGCTGGATGCGGGTGAATGCGTAGTGAAAGAGCTGCGTCCGATGAACATGCACTCCTTTACCTGGTCGCCGTACCTCAACCACGAGTGGGATGAGAGCTACCCGAACAAGGTTGAGATGAAGCGTCTGCAGGAGCTGGCTAAACGCATCAGCACCGTACCAGACGCTATCGAGATGCAGTCTCGCGTGGCGAAAATCTATGCTGACCGTGAGTCCATGGCAGCAGGTGAGAAGCTGTTTGACTGGGGTGGCGCGGAAACGCTGGCTTATGCAACGCTGGTTGACGAAGGCATTCCTGTGCGTCTGTCCGGCGAAGATGCGGGCCGTGGTACCTTCTTCCACCGTCACGCGGTGGTTCACAATCAGTCTAACGGTTCAACCTATACCCCACTGCAGCACGTCCACAACGGTCAGGGCCAGTTCAAGGTCTGGGACTCCGTACTGTCTGAAGAAGCGGTACTGGCCTTCGAATACGGCTACGCCACCGCTGAACCACGCACCCTGACCATCTGGGAAGCGCAGTTCGGTGACTTCGCCAACGGTGCGCAGGTCGTTATCGACCAGTTCATCTCCTCCGGCGAGCAGAAGTGGGGCCGCATGTGTGGTCTGGTCATGCTGCTGCCGCACGGTTATGAAGGTCAGGGTCCGGAGCACTCCTCCGCGCGTCTGGAACGCTATCTGCAACTTTGCGCTGAGCAGAACATGCAGGTTTGCGTGCCGTCCACTCCGGCTCAGGTCTACCACATGCTGCGTCGTCAGGCACTGCGCGGTATGCGCCGTCCGCTGGTGGTCATGTCTCCGAAATCCCTGCTGCGCCATCCGCTGGCGGTATCCAGCCTGGATGAGCTGGCAAACGGCACCTTCCTGCCAGCCATCGGTGAGATTGACGAGCTGGATCCGCAGGCCGTGAAGCGTGTGGTGATGTGTTCTGGTAAGGTTTATTACGACCTGCTGGAACAGCGCCGTAAGAACGATCAGAAAGATGTCGCCATCGTGCGTATCGAACAGCTTTATCCGTTCCCGCATCAGGCGATGCAGGAAGTGCTGAAACCGTACGCTCACGTTCATGATTTTGTCTGGTGCCAGGAAGAGCCGCTCAACCAGGGCGCATGGTATTGCAGCCAGCATCATTTCCGTGAAGTGATTCCATTTGGGTCTGCCCTGCGTTATGCAGGTCGCCCGGCCTCCGCCTCTCCGGCGGTAGGGTATATGTCCGTTCACCAGAAGCAGCAACAAGATCTGGTCAATGACGCGCTGAACGTCGATTAATTAAAGGATACATAATGAGTAGCGTAGATATTCTTGTTCCCGACCTGCCTGAATCTGTAGCAGATGCGACCGTCGCTACCTGGCACAAAAAACCAGGCGATGCCGTTAAGCGCGATGAAGTGCTGGTAGAAATCGAAACTGACAAAGTGGTACTGGAAGTACCGGCTTCGGCGGATGGCGTACTGGACGCGGTGCTGGAAGATGAAGGTACGACCGTCACCTCTCGTCAGATCCTGGGTCGCCTGCGTGAAGGCAACAGCGCGGGTAAAGAGTCCAGCGCCAAGTCTGAAGAGAAAGCCTCTACGCCGGCTCAGCGCCAGCAGGCTTCTCTGGAAGAACAGTCTAACGACGCCCTCAGCCCGGCGATCCGTCGCCTGCTGGCTGAACATAGCCTTGACCCGGCTGCCATCAAAGGCACCGGTGTGGGTGGCCGTCTGACGCGTGAAGACATCGACAAGCACCTGGCGAAAGCACCTGCTCAGGCAGAAGCGAAAGCCCCTGCAGCAGCGCCAGCAGCAGCTCAGCCTGCTCTGGGTGCCCGCAGCGAAAAACGCGTCCCAATGACGCGCCTGCGTAAGCGCGTGGCCGAGCGTCTGCTGGAAGCGAAAAACTCCACCGCGATGCTGACCACCTTCAACGAAGTGAACATGAAGCCAATCATGGACCTGCGTAAGCAGTACGGTGACGCGTTTGAAAAACGTCACGGTATCCGTCTGGGCTTTATGTCCTTCTACGTGAAGGCTGTCGTTGAAGCGCTGAAACGCTACCCGGAAGTGAACGCGTCCATCGATGGCGATGACGTGGTTTACCACAACTATTTCGACGTCAGCATGGCGGTTTCTACCCCACGTGGTCTGGTCACCCCGGTTCTGCGTGATGTGGATACCCTGGGTATGGCTGACATCGAGAAAAATATCAAAGAGCTGGCTGTTAAAGGCCGCGACGGCAAGCTGACCGTAGACGACCTGACCGGCGGTAACTTCACCATTACCAACGGCGGCGTATTCGGCTCGCTGATGTCTACCCCGATCATTAACCCGCCGCAGAGCGCGATCCTGGGTATGCATGCCATTAAAGATCGTCCGATGGCGGTAGACGGTAAAGTTGAGATCCTGCCAATGATGTACCTGGCGCTCTCTTACGATCACCGCCTGATCGACGGCCGCGAGTCCGTGGGCTTCCTGGTTGCCATTAAAGAGCTGCTGGAAGATCCAACGCGTCTGCTGCTGGACGTCTAGTTTTGCAGTCTTGCCCGGCGGCGTATGGCTGCCGGGCCACTAAAAGCACTACCTAACGATTACCTGAAGGATGGATAGAACACATGAACTTACATGAATATCAGGCCAAACAGCTGTTTGCCCGGTATGGCTTACCGGCTCCGGTGGGTTATGCCTGTACTACCCCGCGTGAAGCAGAAGAAGCCGCATCTAAAATCGGTTCCGGCCCGTGGGTAGTTAAATGTCAGGTTCACGCTGGTGGCCGTGGTAAAGCGGGCGGTGTGAAGGTTGTTAAGAGCAAAGAAGAGATTCGTGCGTTTGCTGAACATTGGCTCGGCAAACGTCTGGTGACCTACCAGACAGATGCAAACGGCCAGCCGGTTAACCAGATCCTGGTTGAAGCAGCGACGGATATCGCTAAAGAGCTGTACCTGGGCGCGGTTGTTGACCGTAGCTCCCGTCGCGTGGTGTTCATGGCGTCTACCGAAGGCGGCGTGGAAATCGAAAAAGTGGCGGAAGAAACCCCACATCTGATCCACAAAGTGGCGATCGATCCGCTGGCAGGCCCAATGCCTTACCAGGGTCGCGAGCTGGCGTTCAAACTGGGTCTGGAAGGCAAGCTGGTTCAGCAGTTCACCAAGATCTTCATGGGTCTGGCGACTATCTTCCTGGAGCGCGACCTGGCGCTGATCGAGATCAACCCGCTGGTGATCACCACCCAGGGCGATCTGATCTGCCTCGACGGCAAACTGGGCGCTGACGGCAACGCGCTGTTCCGCCAGCCGGATCTGCGCGAAATGCGCGACCAGTCTCAGGAAGACCCGCGTGAAGCACAGGCTGCACAGTGGGAGCTGAACTACGTGGCGCTGGACGGCAACATCGGCTGTATGGTCAACGGTGCGGGCCTGGCAATGGGCACCATGGACATCGTTAAGCTGCACGGTGGTGAGCCAGCGAACTTCCTCGACGTGGGCGGTGGCGCAACCAAAGAGCGCGTGACCGAAGCGTTCAAAATCATCCTCTCTGACGACAATGTTAAAGCGGTTCTGGTTAACATCTTCGGCGGCATCGTTCGTTGCGACCTGATCGCCGACGGTATCATTGGTGCGGTAGAAGAAGTGGGGGTTAACGTTCCGGTGGTTGTGCGTCTGGAAGGTAACAACGCTGAACTCGGCGCGAAAAAACTGGCTGACAGCGGCCTGAATATTATTGCAGCGAAAAGTCTGACGGATGCAGCTCAGCAGGTTGTTGCCGCAGTGGAGGGGAAATAATGTCAGTTTTAATTAATAAAGATACCAAGGTTATCTGCCAGGGCTTCACCGGTAGCCAGGGGACTTTCCACTCCGAACAGGCGATTGCCTACGGTACGCAGATGGTTGGCGGCGTCACGCCAGGTAAAGGTGGCACCACGCACCTGGGCCTGCCGGTGTTCAACACCGTGCGTGAAGCCGTAGAAGCGACGGGCGCAACCGCGACCGTTATCTACGTTCCGGCACCGTTCTGCAAAGACTCCATTCTGGAAGCGATCGACGCGGGCATCAAACTGATCATCACCATCACTGAAGGTATCCCGACGCTGGATATGCTGACCGTGAAAGTGAAGCTGGATGAAGCTGGCGTGCGCATGATCGGCCCGAACTGCCCGGGTGTTATCACGCCAGGCGAATGCAAAATCGGCATCATGCCGGGTCACATCCACAAGCCGGGCAAAGTGGGCATCGTGTCCCGTTCCGGTACCCTGACCTATGAAGCCGTTAAGCAGACCACCGATTACGGCTTCGGCCAGTCCACCTGTGTGGGCATCGGCGGTGACCCGATCCCGGGCTCTAACTTCATCGACATCCTGAAACTGTTCCAGGAAGATCCACAGACCGAAGCGATCGTGATGATTGGTGAGATCGGTGGTAGCGCGGAAGAAGAAGCGGCTGCTTACATCAAAGAACACGTGACCAAGCCAGTTGTCGGTTACATCGCGGGTGTGACCGCGCCGAAAGGCAAGCGTATGGGTCACGCAGGGGCGATCATCGCCGGTGGTAAAGGTACGGCTGACGAGAAATTCGCAGCGCTCGAAGCCGCAGGCGTGAAAACCGTTCGCAGCCTGGCGGATATCGGCGAAGCACTGAAATCCATCATTAAGTAAGTCCTCTCTGCTCCCCGACAGGGGAGCGTTGAAGTAAAAAAATGTCCGTTTCGACATGGTTGGCCGCTGAAAAGCGGCCTTTTTTATTGCCTGCGTTTGGCAACGAGCGTGAACTTGTAATCGTCGGTATTGAAGACGTTGCGACTGTATTCAAATACCCGTCCGTCCTTCAGGAAACCGCGGGAGGCTTTTTCCAGGATCGGTTTGGCCGGATCGAGCGCCAGCGCGGCGATCGCCTCCTCTGATGGCATGATCGGCACCAGTTCCTGCTCGCTGCGATCGATAACCATCTTTTTGATCTGCTCGACGTAGTGGTATTTCGAATTTTCCATCACGTCCCAGGTGAGGTCGGGGAACATTGCCAGCGGCATCCATGTCTCTTCCAGGTTAACCGGCTTCTGCTTGATGAAGCGTACGCGCTTCACGTGCCAGACTTTATCCTCCGGATTGATGGCCAGCGTTGCCGCAAGCCGCTCATCGGCTTTCACCACTTCAAAAATTTTAACATCACTGTGCGTATCGACGTTTCGGTCCGCCAGCTTTTCGTAAAAACCGGTGAGCTGGTAGATATCGTAATTTACGCGTTCCTCTTTTACATAAGAGCCGCTGCCCTGAATGCTTTCGATAATCTGCTCATCAGCCAGCAGTTTCAGGGCCTGCCGGACGGTGACACGGCTAACGCTGAACGTCTCCTGAAGGCTGGACTCCGTCGGGAGCGCGTCACCGGGTTTTAACTCCCCGGCGTTAATTTTCTCGCGAAACGCATCGGCTATCTGCCGGTACATCGGTTTATTACCCATTTGATTGCGCCTGCTTAATACCTTTTCAGGGAATTATGCATTCAACTGATGATTTGTAAATAATACAAATAAAATACAAATTAGCTTATTAGTGAAAGTGATCACATACATGTATTATAAGGTCTGCCAGAATCCATCCCAGACAATAACGATCTAAATGTGAGGATCACTATGAACCTGACGACCCTGACCGATCCGCGTGCAGTTTGCGTTCAGGCGCGGTTTTCCTGCCGGGATGAGGCAATCCGTCAGCTTGCGACACGTCTGGTGGCGCTGGGCAAAATTGCTGATGCCGATGCTTTTATTAAAGAAGTTTTCCATCGGGAATCGCTTGGCCCCACCGCCCTGGGCGAAGGGCTGGCGGTGCCACACGGTAAATCAGCCGTCGTGAAAGAAGCGGCCTTCGCCGTGGCAACGCTGCGCGAACCGCTAGAGTGGGAAGGCGTGGACGGACCGGAAGAGGTTGAGCTGATTTTTCTTCTCGCCATTCCTCCTGCCGAAGCGGGGTCGACACATATTCAGGTACTGACGGAACTGACGTCTCGCCTGGCGGATGACGATCTCCGGGCGCGCGTGATGGCAGCCACCACGGCGGAAGATGTACTTGCTGCACTGGAAGCGACCCCTGAAGCGCAAGAGGCCGCCGTTGCGGTGAATGCCCCGACGATCGTTTGCGTTAGCGCCTGTCCGGCTGGAATTGCGCATACCTATATGGCTGCGGAATACCTGGAAAAAGCGGGACGCAGGCTGGGCGTCAACGTGGTGGTCGAAAAGCAGGGGGCGAACGGCATTGAGGGGCGCATCACTGCGCAGCAGTTGAAGGAGGCGAAAGCATGCATTTTTGCCGCAGACGTGGCGATCAAAGAGCGTGAGCGTTTTCAGGGGATCCCCGCGATTTCCGTCCCCGTTGCGGAGCCCCTGCGCCATGCTGAAGCGCTAATTGAGCGCGCGCTGGCGCTACGGCCTTCATCCGAAGCGGGTCATGAGTACGTCGATACCGAAACGAAAAAGGGCGTAAAAAGTGAGCTCAAACAGGCGCTCCTCAGCGGGATCTCCTTTGCGGTGCCGCTGATCGTCGCTGGCGGTACGGTGCTGGCCGTGTCGGTACTGCTGGCGCAAATCCTGGGCTTGCAGCACTTGTTCGACCAGGAAAACTCGTGGCTGTGGATGTACCGCAAGCTTGGCGGCGGCATGCTCGGAATTTTGATGGTTCCCGTTCTGGCCGCGTATACCGCTTACTCGCTGGCGGATAAACCCGCGCTGACACCGGGATTTGCTGCCGGTCTTGCTGCCAATATGATCGGCTCCGGTTTTCTGGGGGCTATCGTGGGCGGCCTGATCGCGGGTTACCTGATGCGCTGGGTAAAAAATCACATCCGCCTGAGTAGCCGCTATAACGGCTTTTTAACCTTTTATCTCTATCCGGTCATTGGCGTGCTGGGGGCGGGTAGCCTGATGCTGTTTGTGATTGGCGAACCGGTGGCCTGGCTTAATAACACGCTCACCGTCTGGCTTAATGGTCTCTCCGGTGCGAATGCGCTGCTCCTGGGGGCGATCCTCGGCTTTATGTGTTCATTTGATTTGGGCGGGCCGGTCAACAAAGCCTCTTACGCATTTTGCCTGGGCGCGATGGCGAACGGCGTATACGGTCCCTATGCCATCTTTGCCTCCGTCAAAATGGTCTCGGCCTTTACCGTGACGGCGTCAACGATGCTGGCTCCGGGACTGTTTAAACCGTTTGAAATTGAAACCGGTAAATCAACGTGGCTGCTCGGACTCGCGGGCATTACCGAAGGGGCGATTCCGATGGCGATAGAAGATCCCCTTCGCGTCATTGGCTCCTTTGTGCTCGGCTCCATGGTAACCGGCGCGATTGTTGGGGCGATGGGGATCGGGCTGTCTACCCCGGGGGCGGGTATTTTCTCTCTCTTTTTACTTCACGACGCAGGGCTGACCGGTGTGGTTGCCGCGGCGGGCTGGTTTGGCGCGGCGGTGCTGGGGGCCGCTATCTCCACGTTTGTTCTGCTGCTCTGGCGACGCCAGGCGGTAAAAAAGGGCAACTACGTCACTGAAGACGCCATACGGTAAAAACTCACACACAGGAAACGAAGATGAAAGCTGTATCTCGCGTTCATATCACACCGCATATGCACTGGGACCGTGAGTGGTATTTCACCACCGAAGAGTCACGTATTCTTCTGGTCAATAATATGGAAGAGATCCTGACCCGCCTGGAGCAGGATGACGAGTATAAATATTACGTCCTTGATGGGCAGACGGCGGTGCTGGAGGATTATTTTGCCGTCGTGCCTGAAAACCGCGCGCGCGTGAAGGCCCTTGTCGAGCGCGGAAAACTGATTATCGGCCCCTGGTATACCCAGACTGATACCACCCTCGTCAGCGGCGAGTCGATCGTCCGCAACCTTATGTATGGCATTCGCGACTGTATGGCGTTCGGCGAGCCGATGAAAATCGGCTATCTGCCCGATTCATTTGGTATGTCCGGTCAGCTTCCGCATATTTATAACGGGTTTGGCATAACACGGACCATGTTCTGGCGCGGCTGCTCGGAACGACACGGAACCGATAAAACGGAATTTCTCTGGCAGAGCCAGGACGGCAGCGAAGTGACGGCACAGGTGCTGCCGCTGGGCTACGCGATTGGTAAGTACTTACCGGAGGACGAAGCGGGGCTGCGAAAGCGGCTCGACAGCTATCTCGAGGTGCTGGAAAGCGCCTCCGTCACCAAAGAGATTTTGCTGCCCAACGGTCACGATCAGATGCCGCTGCAGCAGAATATTTTTGCAGTAATGGACAAGCTGCGAGAAATCTATCCCCAGCGTCAGTTTGTGATGAGTCGGTTCGAAGAGGTATTTGACCACATCGATGCGCACCGCGATGAACTGGCGACGGTAAAAGGGGAGTTTATCGACGGGAAATACATGCGCGTTCACCGGACAATCGGCTCTACGCGCATGGACATCAAAATCGCCCATGCGCGTATTGAGAACAAAATTGTCAATATCCTCGAGCCGCTGGCGACCCTTGCCTGGACGCTGGGCTTCGATTACCACCACGGTCTGCTGGAGAAAATGTGGAAAGAGATCCTCAAAAACCACGCTCACGACAGCATCGGTTGCTGCTGCAGCGACAAAGTGCATCGTGAGATTGTCTCCCGCTTCGAACTGGCTGAAGACATGGCAGACAACCTGGTGCGTTTCTATATGCGCAAGATTGTCGACAACATGCAGCAAAGCGATGCCGATAAGCTGGTGATGTTCAACCTGATGCCCTGGCCGCGTGAAGAGGTGATGAACACCACCATCCGACTGCGTGCCAGCCAGTTCCGTCTGCGGGATGATAAAGGCAATGAGATTCCGTATTTCATTCGCAGCGCACGCGAACTCGACCCCGGTCTCATCGACCGACAGATTGTCCATTACGGCAATTACGAACCGTTTATGGAGTTTGATATTCAGCTCAGCCAGATACTGCCGTCGATGGGGTACCGTACGTTGTTTATCGAACCGAACGTGGCCGGGAAGCAGCGCCCAGAGGTGAAAAACACAGAATCCTTACTTGAAAATGCGTTCTGGCAGGTTGATTTCAATGAAGACGGCACGCTGCGCCTGCGTGACAAAGAAACCGGGCTGATTTATGACCGCCTACTGGAAATCGAAGAGAGCTCGGATGATGGCGATGAGTACGACTACTCGCCTGCCCGGGAAGAGTGGAGGCTCACTTCAGCACAGGGCGAGCATCAGGTTGAGGTGATGCATGAAGGCTGGCAGAGCAGGGCGGTGATCCGTCATCGGATCGCTGTTCCGGCTAATCTGGCCGAACGCACGGCGCGTCAGAGGAACGGTTCTCTCAGCGCTGAGTGTGAAATCACGCTTAGCCACAACAGCAGACGCATTGATGTGGCGGTTCGTCTGGACAATCAGGCTGACGACCACCGCGTTCGCGTGCTGATCCCAACGCCGTTTACAGCCCAGGAGGTGTTAGCGGATACGCAGTTTGGTACGGTCACGCGTGCTGCGCAGGATCCCGCCATGCAAAACTGGCAGGAGGAGGGCTGGAAAGAAGCGCCGGTTCCCGTCTGGAACTTACTCAATTACGCCGTCCTGCAGGAGAAACGAAACGGGCTGGCGCTGTTCACCGAGGGACTGCGCGAATTTGAAGTGGTGGGCGAGGATAAAAAAGCCTTTGCCGTAACCTTGTTGCGTGGCGTGGGGCTACTCGGCAAAGAAGATTTGCTGTTGCGTCCCGGCAGACCATCAGGGATCAAACTGCCCGTTCCTGACTCCCAGGTTCGGGGCGCGCTAAGCTGTCGCTTTAGTCTCTTCAGTTTCAGCGGTACGCCGGAAAATGCGGGTGTCGCGCAGCAGGCTAAATCGTGGTTAACGCCCGTACAGTGCTACAACAAAATTCCCTGGGATGCCATGAAACTGAACCGCGCACCGTTTACCACGCCGGAAAGTTACAGTTTGTTAGCGCTTTCGCCAACGGGATGTGTGCTCAGTGCTCTCAAAAAGGCGGAAGATCGTGATGAGCTTATTCTTCGTCTGTTTAACCCGTCAGCGTCCAGCGCATGTGACGCGACGTTATCTGTGAATCCGACGGTGAAACGGTGCTGCGAAACGGACATGAATGAACAGGTGTTAGCGCAGCATGAAGGCGAGGGCATTGCAGGGGTATTCAGGCCTGGACAGTCACGCACCTTTAGCGTGCTTGTCGGCTGAAAACAGTGATAAAAGGCTGCAGCATTAGCGGCCTTTTTTCATTGAATAATCACACCGTGGTGTTAACTTATGGGGTGAGAAAGGTAAATTAAATGTAATTTCTAAGGGTTGCAGAAAAGCAATGGAAAAATAATCTGGCTCGACTACGCTTTATTGTTGGTCGCGCTTGAAAAGGACAATTTCTCTCGCGTTAATAAAAATCACTTCTGTTTATATTTTTTCCTTCTTCGATAACCTATCACATCCTTGCGTGTACATATCGTTAACATGGTTTTTACCATTCTCACCGCGATTAAACATGATTAACATTGCTGCTGGTTTTTGATTTAAATCAATGTTTAATCCTTGGAAAAAGGCGTTGAAAAGCGCTAAATTGTTCCCGATCAAAATGGCCGAAAAGTGGTAATTTTGCTATAAATTGATCGCCGTCGAAAAACGTAAATGTGATTCAATAAAAACCTGTTTATTGTAAGGGTTTTGCAGCGTATTATATTTGCGGGATCAATTTGAGTTTTTTATTAACCTATTTGTAACCTGACGTCATCGTTTTTATCCTTCTTCAGGGTAATAACGACGACCAGGATGCGAATAATTTGTATTGGGGCATGCGTGTGGATCTCTTCTGACGGGGTTCACTCTCGGAGTCTTCATGCGATGAGCAAGGAGTCATAATGTTAGACGTAGTCGAACTGTCGCGCTTACAGTTTGCCTTGACCGCGATGTACCACTTCCTGTTTGTGCCGCTGACGCTCGGTATGGCGTTCCTGCTGGCCATTATGGAAACGGTTTACGTCCTCTCCGGCAAACAGATTTATAAAGATATGACCAAGTTCTGGGGCAAGTTGTTTGGTATCAACTTCGCACTGGGCGTGGCCACCGGTCTGACCATGGAGTTCCAGTTCGGGACTAACTGGTCATATTATTCCCACTATGTAGGGGACATCTTCGGTGCGCCGCTGGCCATTGAAGGTCTGATGGCCTTCTTCCTCGAATCCACCTTTGTAGGTCTGTTCTTCTTCGGCTGGGACCGTCTGGGTAAAGTCCAGCATATGGCCGTCACCTGGCTGGTGGCATTAGGTTCGAACCTGTCCGCGCTGTGGATCCTGGTGGCGAACGGCTGGATGCAGAACCCCATCGCGTCTGATTTCAACTTCGAGACCATGCGTATGGAGATGGTCAGCTTTGCCGAGCTGGTCCTGAACCCGGTTGCACAGGTGAAATTCGTTCACACCGTGGCTTCTGGTTACGTGTGCGGCGCGATGTTCATTCTGGGCATCAGCTCTTACTACATGCTGCGCGGTCGTGACTTCGCCTTTGCTAAGCGCTCCTTTGCTATCGCTGCAAGCTTCGGTATGGCTGCCATCCTCTCTGTTATCGTTCTGGGTGATGAATCCGGTTACGAAATGGGTGACGTGCAGAAAACCAAACTGGCTGCAATCGAAGCTGAATGGGAAACTCAACCCGCGCCTGCTGCCTTTACGCTGTTCGGTATTCCCGATCAGGACGCGCAGGAAAACCGCTTCGCGATTCAGATCCCTTACGCGCTGGGTATCATCGCCACCCGTTCTGTTGATAAGCAGGTCACTGGTCTGAAAGAGCTGATGGTTCAGCACGAAGAGCGTATCCGTAACGGTATGAAAGCCTACTCGCTGCTGGAACAGCTGCGTGCCGGTTCGACCGATCAGGCGGTACGTGACCAGTTCAACGACGTGAAGAAAGATCTGGGTTACGGTCTGCTGCTGAAACGCTATACCCCGAACGTTTCTGATGCGACGGAAGCGCAGATCCAGATGGCGACCAAAGACTCCATTCCGCGTGTTGCGCCACTGTACTTCGCATTCCGTATCATGGTGGGCTGCGGCATCATCATGCTGCTGATCATTGCGGCTTCCTTCTGGTCCGTCATTCGTAACCGCATCGGCGAGAAAAAATGGCTGCTGCGCACGGCGCTGTACGGTATTCCACTGCCGTGGATCGCTATCGAATCCGGCTGGTTTGTTGCGGAGTATGGCCGTCAGCCATGGGCCATTGGTGAGGTACTGCCAACGGCGGTAGCGAACTCTTCCCTGACTGCAGGCGACCTGATCTTCTCCATGCTGCTGATTTGCGGTCTGTACACCCTGTTCCTGGTGGCTGAACTGTTCCTGATGTTCAAGTTCGCGCGCCTTGGCCCAAGCAGCCTGAAAACCGGTCGCTATCACTACGAGCAGTCCACTGCGACTACTCAGCCGGCACGCTAAGACAGGAGTCATCAAATGATCGATTATGAAGTATTGCGTTTTATCTGGTGGCTGCTGATTGGCGTTCTGCTGATCGGTTTCGCTGTCACCGATGGTTTCGACATGGGGGTGGGGATGCTCACTCGTTTCCTCGGTCGTAATGACACCGAGCGTCGAATCATGATCAACTCCATCGCCCCGCACTGGGACGGTAACCAGGTGTGGCTGATCACCGCAGGCGGCGCGCTGTTTGCTGCCTGGCCGATGGTCTACGCGGCTGCGTTCTCCGGCTTCTATGTGGCGATGATTCTGGTGCTGGCCTCTTTATTCTTCCGTCCGGTCGGTTTCGACTACCGTTCCAAGATTGAAGACACCCGCTGGCGCAACATGTGGGACTGGGGCATCTTCATTGGTAGCTTCGTTCCACCGCTGGTGATCGGCGTGGCGTTCGGTAACCTGTTGCAGGGTGTACCGTTCCACCTGGACGAATACATGCGTCTTTACTACACCGGTAACTTCTTCCAGTTGCTGAATCCGTTTGGTCTGCTGGCGGGTGTGGTGAGCGTAGCGATGATCATCACGCAGGGCGCAACATACCTGCAGATGCGTACTGTGGGTGAACTGCACCTGCGTTCCCGTGCGACGGCTCAGGTTGCTGCACTGGTGACGCTGGTCTGCTTCGCACTGGCAGGCGTATGGGTGGTGTACGGTATTGATGGTTATGTCGTGACGTCTGCGATCAACCATACGGCACCGTCTAACCCGCTGACCAAAGAAGTGGCGCGTCAGGCTGGCGCATGGCTGGTGAACTTCAATAACATGCCTGCGCTGTGGGCGATCCCGGCTCTGGGTGTACTGCTGCCGCTGCTGACCATGCTGACGTCTCGTCTGGAGAAAGGCGCGCTGGCGTTCCTGTTCTCCTCGCTGACCCTGGCGTGCATCATCCTGACGGCGGGTATTGCCATGTTCCCATTCGTCATGCCATCCAGCACCATGCTGAATGCTAGCCTGACCATGTGGGATGCAACCTCCAGCCATATGACGCTGAACTTAATGACTTACGTTGCTTGCGTGTTCGTTCCGATTGTTCTGGCTTACACCATCTGGTGTTACTGGAAAATGTTCGGTCGTATCACCAAAGAACATATCGAAAGCAACACCCACTCTATGTACTAAGTAAGGAGCTGAATATGTGGTATTTCGCATGGATTTTAGGGACGCTTCTTGCCTGTGCTTTTGGTGTCATCACCGCCCTGGCGCTTGAGCATGTTGAAGCGACGAAAGCGGGTGAAGAAAAACACTGATGAATATTATCGCGACGCTTTACGCGGTAATGGATAAGCGCCCGTTACGGGCGCTTTCTTTAGTGATGGCATTACTGCTGGCAGGCTGCATCTTCTGGGACCCGTCGCGTTTCGCGGCAAAAACCAGCGAACTGGAAATCTGGCATGGCTTCCTCATTATGTGGGCAGTGTGTGCTGGGGTGATCCACGGCGTGGGCTTTCGTCCGAAAGCGGTACACTGGCAGGGCATTTTTTGCCCGCTGATTGCCGATCTGGTTCTCCTCGCCGGTTTGATTTTCTTCTTCTTCTGAATAAGAAATGTCCTATAACGATATGGGCTTACCCGAGCCCATAAAAATTTACTCTCCGTTTACTTTCTCCCATTCCAAACCATCTTTCCCGCGCGTATAGTAGCGAAGTTTGAAAGCTCCAACTTTTCTTGTATTACTGGGATGTAAAGTGAATACAACGCTGTTTCGATGGCCGGTTCGTGTCTATTACGAAGATACCGATGCCGGTGGTGTGGTTTACCACGCCAGCTACGTTGCTTTTTATGAACGGGCACGCACAGAGATGCTGCGCCATCATCACTTTAGTCAACAGGTGCTGTTGGCTGAGCGAGTTGCCTTCGTGGTACGCAAGATGACGCTTGAGTATTTTGCGCCTGCCAGACTCGACGATATGCTCGAAGTTCAAACAGAAATTACATCAATGCGCGGAACTTCACTGGTTTTCACGCAGCGGATAGTCAATGCAGAGAACACGGTACTGAACTCAGCTGAAGTACTGATTGTCTGTGTTGATCCAACCATAATGAAGCCTCGTGCGCTTCCTAAGTCTATTGTCGCGGAGTTTAAGCAGTGACTGACATGAATATCCTTGATTTGTTCCTGAAGGCAAGCCTTCTGGTTAAACTTATCATGTTGATTTTGATTGGTTTTTCAATCGCATCCTGGGCCATCATCATCCAGAGAACGCGTATCCTCAATGCTGCTGGCCGTGAAGCGGAAGCGTTTGAAGATAAGTTCTGGTCGGGTATTGAGCTTTCTCGCCTGTATCAGGAGAGCCAGGGGCGCCGTGAAAACCTGACCGGCTCCGAACAAATTTTCTATAGCGGCTTCAAAGAGTTTGCTCGCCTGCATCGCGCAAATAACCATGCGCCGGAAGCGGTTGTGGAAGGCGCTTCTCGTGCGATGCGTATCTCCATGAACCGTGAGCTGGAAAATCTTGAAACGCACATTCCTTTCCTCGGTACTGTCGGCTCCATCAGCCCGTATATCGGCCTGTTTGGTACAGTATGGGGGATCATGCACGCCTTTATCGCGCTGGGTGCGGTGAAGCAGGCGACGTTGCAGATGGTTGCACCGGGTATCGCTGAAGCACTGATTGCGACCGCTATCGGTCTGTTTGCGGCAATCCCGGCGGTAATGGCTTACAACCGCCTGAACCAGCGCGTGAACAAACTGGAACTGAACTACGACAACTTTATGGAAGAGTTCACTGCGATTCTGCACCGTCAGGCGTTTACCAGCACCGAGAGCAACAAGGGGTAAACCATGGCCAGATCGCGTGGACGAGGTCGTCGCGAGCTCAAGTCCGAAATCAATATCGTTCCACTGCTGGACGTCCTGTTGGTACTGCTGCTGATCTTCATGGCAACAGCGCCAATCATAACCCAGAGCGTGGAGGTGGATCTGCCGGATGCGACAGAATCACAGGCGGTGAGCACCAATGACGATCCTCCGGTCATCATTGAAGTTTCCGGCGTAGGGCAGTACAGCGTGGTGGTAGAAAAAGATCGTATGGATCAGCTTCCACCGGAGCAGGTGATAGCTGAGGCGCAGCGTCGCCTGGAGTCAAATCCGAAAACGGTCTTCTTAATCGGTGGCGCGAAAGACGTACCCTACGATGAAATTATTAAAGCGCTGAACTTGCTACATAGTGCGGGTGTTAAGTCAGTTGGCTTAATGACTCAACCTATTTGATCATCCGCGTAGTTTTTGGGAACCGATAGTGTCAAAGGCAACCGAACAGAACGACAAGCTTAAGCGAGCGATAATCGTCTCCGCAGTACTGCACGTGATTCTTTTTGCAGCGCTGATCTGGAGTTCGTTCGATGAGCATATTGATGCATCAGGCGGCGGTGGAGGGTCTTCCATCGATGCCGTTATGGTGGATCCCGGTGCGGTAGTGCAAAACTATAATCGCCAACAGCAGCAGAAGGCGAGTGCAAAACGGGCTGAAGAGCAGCGTGAAAAACAGGCGCAACAGCAAGCGGAAGAGCTGCGTGAAAAGCAGGCCGCGGAGCAGGAACGTCTGAAGCAGCTTGAGAAAGAACGTTTGCAGGCGCAGGAAGCGGCGAAAGAGCAGGCGGAACAGCAGAAGCAAGCTGAAGAGGCCGCGAAAAAAGCGCAGGAGCAGCAAAAGCAGGCGGAAGAAGCGGCCGCTAAAGCCGCAGCGGATGCCAAAGCGAAGGCTGATGCCCAGGCAAAATTAGCGGCTGAAGCAGCGAAGAAAGCGGCTGCCGATGCCCAGAAAAAAGCTGAAGCCGAAGCCGCGAAGAAAGCCGCTGCTGATGCTCAGAAGAAAGCCGAAGCCGAAGCGGCGAAGAAAGCGGCTGCTGACGCTCAGAAGAAAGCTGAAGCCGAAGCGGCGAAGAAAGCCGCTCAGGAAGCAGAGAAGAAAGCAGCGGCTGACGCTGCGAAGAAAGCGGCTGCTGCCGAGAAGGCCGCGGCTGAAAAAGCGGCTGCGGCTGAAAAAGCTGCAGCAGATAAAAAAGCGGCTGCCGAGAAAGCTGCAGCAGATAAAAAAGCGGCTGCCGATAAGAAAGCTGCGGCTGAAAAAGCCGCTGCCAAAAAGGCCGCTGCAGATAAAGCGGCTGCGGCTGCGGCTGCCGGCGTCGACGATTTACTGGGCGACCTGAGTTCAGGTAAGAACGCACCAAAAGCGGGTGGCGGGGCGAAAGGGAACGGTCAGCCGTCTAAAGACAGCGGGACCTCCGGCGCCAACGGCGGGGCAACGGGTGCAGATATCAGCGCTTATGCGAAGCAGATTCAGGTGGCGATCCAAAGCCGTCTGTTTGATGCGGGCCTGTATCAGGGCAAACAGTGCGTGCTGCATATCAATCTTGCCCCAGATGGACGGTTGAAAAGCGTCACTTCTGAAGGGGGCGATCCTGCGCTTTGCCAGGCAGCGTTAGCCGCAGCAAGATCGGCGAACATTCCTAAACCGCCGAGTGAGGCTGTTTACGATAAGATAAAAGATGCCAAACTAGACTTTAAGCTGTGATCGTCTTTCCTTTGGGAAGTATAGAAAACCGACTATTGTCATAGCCAGGATCGTGTAGTTTTGTCTATTTGAGTTTGTTAACATTCTGCTAAATTATCGTGGGTAAGGTTACCCGGATAAGGGAGATATGATGAAGCAGGCATTACGTGTAGCATTTAGTTTTTTAATGCTGTGGGCAGCTGTGCTGCACGCAGAAGTACGTATCGAGATCACCCAGGGGGTGGACTCGGCACGCCCAATCGGTGTTGTTCCGTTCCAGTGGGCCGGTCCTGGCGCTGCACCTGAAGATGCCGGTGGCATCGTGGCGGCTGACCTGCGTAACAGCGGTAAATTCAACCCGTTAGATCGTTCTCGTCTGCCTCAGCAGCCGGGCAGCGCACAGGAAGTACAGCCTGCTGCATGGTCTGCGCTGGGTATTGATGCGGTCGTTGTGGGTCAGGTTACCCCTAACCCGGACGGCTCTTACAACGTGGCCTGGCAGCTGGTAGATACCGGCGGTGCACCGGGTACCGTTCTGGCACAGAACTCTTACAAGGTCACTAAACAGTACCTGCGCTACGCGGCTCACGCGGCCAGCGATGCGGTATTCGAAAAACTGACCGGCATTAAAGGTGCGTTCCGTACCCGTATTGCTTATGTGGTGCAGACCAACGGCGGTCAGTTCCCGTATGAGCTGCGCGTCTCTGACTACGACGGCTACAACCAGTTCCTGGTGAAACGTTCTTCCCAGCCGCTGATGTCTCCAGCCTGGTCTCCGGACGGTTCTAAACTGGCATACGTGACTTTCGAGAGCGGTCGTTCTGCGCTGGTTATCCAGACGCTGGCTAACGGTGCTGTGCGTCAGGTAGCGTCGTTCCCACGTCACAACGGTGCGCCTTCCTTCTCTCCGGACGGCTCTAAACTGGCCTTTGCGCTGTCTAAAACCGGTAGCCTGAACCTGTATGTGATGGATATTGGCTCTGGCCAGATCCGCCAGGTGACCGATGGTCGCAGCAACAACACCGAACCTTCATGGTTCCCGGACAGTCAAAACCTGGCGTTTACCTCTGACCAGGCTGGCCGTCCACAAATCTATAAAGTAAACATCAACGGCGGTGCTCCGCAGCGTATTACCTGGGAAGGTTCGCAGAACCAGAACGCAGACGTGAGCAGCGACGGTAAATTCATGGTAATGGTCAGCTCCAACGGTGGGCAGCAGCACATTGCCAAACAAGATCTGGTAGCGGGTGGCGTTCAAGTTCTGTCGTCAACGTTCCTGGATGAAACGCCAAGTCTGGCACCTAACGGCACTATGGTAATCTACAGCTCTTCTCAGGGGATGGGATCTGTGCTGAATCTGGTTTCTACAGATGGGCGTTTCAAAGCGCGTATTCCGGCAACTGATGGACAGGTAAAATCACCTGCCTGGTCGCCGTATCTGTAAATAATAATTAATTGATTACTAAAGGAATCATAGAAATGCAACTGAACAAAGTGCTGAAGGGGCTGATGATCGCTCTGCCTGTAATGGCAATCGCAGCGTGTTCTTCTAACAAGAACGCAAGCAATGACCAGAGCGGCGAAGGCATGATGGGTGCCGGCACCGGTATGGACGCGAACGGCAATGGCAACATGTCTTCTGAAGAGCAAGCGCGTCTTCAGATGCAGCAGCTGCAGCAGAACAACATCGTTTACTTCGATCTGGATAAATACGACATCCGTTCTGACTTCGCTGCGATGCTGGATGCTCACGCTAACTTCCTGCGTAGCAACCCGTCTTACAAAGTCACCGTAGAAGGTCACGCGGACGAACGTGGTACTCCAGAGTACAACATCTCCCTGGGTGAACGTCGTGCTAACGCCGTTAAAATGTACCTGCAGGGTAAAGGCGTTTCTGCTGACCAGATCTCCATCGTTTCTTACGGTAAAGAAAAACCTGCAGTACTGGGTCACGACGAAGCGGCTTACTCCAAAAACCGTCGTGCCGTACTGGTTTACTAAGAGAATTGCATGAGCAGTAACTTCAGACATCATCTGTTGAGTCTGTCGTTACTGGTTGGAATAGCGGCCCCCTGGGCCGCTTTTGCTCAGGCACCAATCAGTAGTGTCGGCTCAGGCTCGGTAGAAGACCGGGTCACTCAACTCGAGCGTATTTCTAACGCTCACAGTCAGCTTTTAACCCAACTCCAGCAACAACTTTCCGATAACCAAAACGATATTGACTCACTCCGCGGTCAGATTCAGGAAAGTCAGTATCAGCTTAACCAGGTTGCGGAACGTCAGAAGCAAATCTTGTTGCAGATAGATAGCCTCAGCAGCGGTGGTGGTGCAGCAGCACAACCCGCAGCAGGCGATCAGAGCGGAGCGGCGACATCCGCGCCCGCGCCGTCTGCGGATGCTTCCGCCTCCACAGGCGCGCCTGTACAGAGCGGTGACGCGAATACGGATTACAATGCGGCCATTGCCCTCGTGCAGGATCAATCTCGTCAGGACGACGCGATTGCTGCGTTTCAGAACTTTGTTAAGAAATACCCTGATTCAACCTACCAGCCAAATGCCAATTACTGGCTTGGTCAGTTGAATTACAACAAGGGTAAAAAGGATGATGCGGCGTTCTATTTTGCCTCCGTGGTGAAAAATTACCCGAAATCGCCGAAAGCGCCAGATGCGATGTATAAGGTTGGCGTGATCATGCAGGACAAAGGAGACACTGCGAAAGCCAAAGCGGTTTATCAGCAGGTGGTCGCCAAATTCCCTGGTACCGAAGGTGCCAAACAGGCGCAAAAACGTCTGAATTCGATGGGATGATTATCGCATGACCAGAAATCGCGTTATTTCTGGTCGTGCAGCATGATTCGTAAGCAGTTAAGTGATCTTCATCGAAATTTTTGTTGCGCAGAATTCTTAAATCAGTAATATATGCCGCCGTTGCCACGGGATATCAAACAACGTGAAAACAGCGTAAAAGTGGGTCGTTAGCTCAGTTGGTAGAGCAGTTGACTTTTAATCAATTGGTCGCAGGTTCGAATCCTGCACGACCCACCACTTAAGCAGTTCCGATAGTACAGAGTGGGTGATTAGCTCAGTTGGTAGAGCATCTCCTTTACACGGAGGGGGTCGGCGGTTCGAGCCCGTCATCACCCACCACTCGGGTCGTTAGCTCAGTTGGTAGAGCAGTTGACTTTTAATCAATTGGTCGCAGGTTCGAATCCTGCACGACCCACCAATTTTAATGTCTTACTCAGATATTAAACGTGAAGGATAACGTTGCATTAGCAACGGCCCGAAGGGCGAGGCGAAGCCGAGTCATCCTGCACGACCCACCACTTAAATGTGGTACCGAGTAAAAATCTTCGAAGTCAGCACCCGAATGGGTCGTTAGCTCAGTTGGTAGAGCAGTTGACTTTTAATCAATTGGTCGCAGGTTCGAATCCTGCACGACCCACCACTTCGAAGAAAAAATCCCGCAAGGGGTCGTTAGCTCAGTTGGTAGAGCAGTTGACTTTTAATCAATTGGTCGCAGGTTCGAATCCTGCACGACCCACCAATGTAGAAAGGCGCCCTAAAGGCGCCTTTTTGCTATCTGCAATTCTATAAATGCTCCACACCTCTATTCCCGGTGACTTTTCACTCCAGATTCGCTATCTTGTTTAGTATACAAAACACAATTGCCATGCGTTTTGCTATGTCAGGCAAAAGAAAGGCAATATTGTTAAGCCCGTAAAACGAGAAGCCATAATGAGTGTGATGTTTGATCCCGAAGCCGCCATCTATCCGTTTCCGCCAAAACCTGTTCCGCTAAGCCAGGACGAAAAACAGTTCTACCGCGAGAAGATCAAACGTCTTCTGAAAGAGCGAGACGCGGTGATGGTGGCGCATTACTACACCGACCCGGAAATCCAGCAACTGGCGGAAGAGACCGGGGGCTGCATCTCTGACTCTCTGGAGATGGCGCGCTTTGGCGCAAAACATCCTGCTTCCACGCTGCTTGTTGCTGGCGTGCGTTTTATGGGCGAAACGGCGAAAATTCTCAGCCCGGAAAAAACCATTTTGATGCCGACGCTGAATGCCGAGTGTTCGCTCGATCTTGGCTGCCCGATTGACGCGTTCACCGCCTTCTGCGACGCCCATCCTGACCGTACCGTGGTGGTTTATGCCAACACCTCCGCGGCGGTAAAAGCGCGGGCAGACTGGGTCGTGACCTCCAGCATCGCCGTTGAGCTGATTGAGCATCTGGACAGCCTGGGGGAGAAAATTATCTGGGCACCTGACCGACATCTCGGCAATTATGTTCAGAAGCAGACAGGCGCTGACGTCCTCTGCTGGCAGGGGGCCTGCATTGTGCACGACGAATTCAAAACCCAGGCGCTGGCACGCATGAAAGCGCTTTATCCTGACGCCGCCATTATTGTTCACCCTGAATCACCCCAGTCCATTGTCGACATGGCGGATGCCGTGGGTTCAACCAGCCAGCTTATCAACGCGGCCAGAACGCTGCCGCACAAGCAGCTCATCGTGGCGACCGATCGCGGTATCTTTTATAAGATGCAGCAGGCCGTGCCGGAGAAAGAGCTCCTTGAAGCCCCAACGGCAGGCGAGGGCGCGACGTGTCGCAGCTGCGCGCATTGCCCGTGGATGGCGATGAACGGTCTGAAAGCGATTGCCGAAGGGCTGGAGACGGGCGGCGCCGCGCATGAAATTCATGTCGATGCTGCGCTGCGCGAAGGTGCGTTAATTCCGCTTAACCGCATGCTGGATTTTGCGGCTACACTACGTACTTAATTCAAAACGTTCCGGGGAAAAGATGGATTTTTTTAGCACGCAGAACATTCTGGTTCATATACCGATTGGTGCAGGTGGCTATGACCTGTCATGGATTGAGGCCGTCGGCACGCTGGCGGGTTTACTCTGCATCTGGCTGGCAAGCCTGGAGAAAATCAGCAATTACGCGTTCGGGCTGATTAACGTTACGCTTTTTGCGATTATCTTCTTCCAGATCCAGCTGTACGCCAGTCTGCTTTTGCAGTTGTTCTTCTTCGCCGCCAATATTTACGGCTGGTACGCGTGGTCGCGGCAGAACAGCCAGCAGGAGGCTGAGCTACAGATCCGCTGGCTACCCCTGCCGAAAGCCATTGCCTGGTTTGTCGCTTGCGTGGTCGCTATTGGATTCATGACAGTTTATATCAACCCGGTGTTTGCCTTCCTGACCCGCGTGGCCGTTTCGGCTATGTCCAGTATCGGCCTGAGCGTAACGATGCCAGAACTTCAGCCGGATGCTTTCCCGTTCTGGGATTCCTGCATGATGGTGCTGTCAATTGCGGCGATGATCCTGATGACCCGTAAATACGTTGAGAACTGGCTGCTGTGGGTCATCATCAACGTTATCAGCGTGGTCATTTTCGCGCTGCAGGGCGTCTATGCGATGTCGCTGGAATATCTGCTGCTGACCTTCATTGCCCTGAATGGCAGCCGTATGTGGATTAAGAGCGCGCGTGAGCGAGGCTCTCACGCGCTTTCCCGCTAATGGTGATGATGATGTGAATGGTCGGGCTGCGCCTCGTTAAGGTGGCAGTCCGGCCCGTTACAGGCCTGATACTCCATCTGGACGGTGGCGTGGCCAATCTCGTAATGATGTTCCAGGAAATGATGAATGCGTTCCAGTAATGCATCGTGATCGTGAGGTGGGATCACCTGAACGTGTAGCGTCATCACCGGTTTTTCACCTACCTGCCAGACATGCACATGATGAACATTGCGCACTTCCGGGACAGAACGGCGCAGGTTACGCTTCAGCTCGTCAATGTCCATGGATGCGGGTGCCCCTTCAAGCAGTTCATTGACGCTCTCCTTCAGCAGACTCCAGGCGCTACGTAAAACCAGACACGATACCAGCACGGAGAGAATCGGGTCGACTGGCGTCCAGCCGGTATAGAGGATCACCAGCGCGGCGACTATCGCCCCGACTGAGCCGAGCAAATCCCCCAGCACATGCAGGGCAGCAGCGCGCACGTTGAGGTTCTTTTCCCCGCTGCCGCGATGCAAAATCCAGAATGCCAGAATATTCGCCAGCAGCCCCGCGACGGCAATCACCATCATTGTCGTTCCGGCTATTGGCTGCGGGTGCCTGAAGCGTTGGATGGCTTCCCAGACGATAAGAATAGTAATGACCACCAGCGCGATGGCGTTAACAAACGCGGCAAGCGTAGTCAGCCTCAACCAGCCGAAGGTATGGCGTGCGTTCGGAGGACGACGAGCAAATTGCACTGCCAGCAGAGCGAAGAGTAGCGCTGCGGCATCGGTCAGCATGTGCCCGGCATCAGCCAGCAACGCCAGCGAGCCGGAGACCAGACCGCCAATGACCTCGATAACCATAAACGTGGCCGTAACGCCGAAGGCCAGCATGAGTCGTTTTACGTTGTCATTTCCGGGAGAAGATGCGTGTGAGTGGGTGTGCGCCATGTCTGCTTTCCTGTTTCGTTATTTTTTAGTGTAGCGTTTTTAACAGGTTACTCCAAAAAGAAAGGAGAGCCTGGGCTCTCCTTTCGCATTTAAAGCACTGACGACTTACTGGGTTGTGCCATCGGTTTTGGTATTGGCATCGTTACCCACTTTGTCGTTAGGGTCGGGACATTTGCCGTCCTTACACATTGAGTTCTTATGAACTTCATCTGAACTCATATTGTCGTGATTCATGGTGCCGGAATCACTGCCGTTCGGATGCAGCATGGTGCCGCCGGTATTGGTGTTGCCGGTATTGATCTGGCTGTTATCGACATTATTTGGGGCGATATTCTGTTTCGCATCAGGGGCGACCTGGCCTGCTTCTGCTGCCGCATTGGCATCACCGTTGCTGTCTGAGGTGCCCGTTTCAGCAGCCAGGACGCTGCCGCTTGCCAGGGTGAGAGTGGCGGTCAGGAAGAGGGTTGCCAGTTTTGTCATTTTCATCATGGTGCTCCTGTTCTTGTCGTTACGCTGGATAACTTTCTCCAACAGTGCATCTTTTTAGAGGCGAAAGATTCCGCCTTACGGACTTACGTCAGTAGGGAATCGCGTTTAGGCGTATAAAATTGGTTGTTACAGTTAAAAAGCTTAGGTTAGATCTCATTTTTCGCTATTTTGTGGCGATTTTTAGGCGAATTCCAGGAATTATCTGCGTGAAGTGTAAAACCGTGTTTACACTTCCTGGTCGACAAGATAGATTGAAAGGATTGCTTTCATTACTAAAGATATG
>Ga0308166_1001173_pt1 | contig 28931 bp, 26 predicted proteins | sample PhyCR2_2_FD_202137 | JGI IMG/M metagenome (GOLD analysis project Ga0308166, IMG submission 202137) | Phyllosphere microbial communities from UC Gill Tract Community Farm, Albany, California, United States - DLSLCC.R2 | ecosystem: Host-associated > Plants > Phyllosphere > Unclassified | place... | reverse complement strand
AGTTCTTGACATTTTTTTGCTTTTTTTCCTCTTCGAAATAAAACAAAACACTTTCATCATTTATAGGTAAATTTAATTCTGTAAGTGATTTAATCACATTGCTTTTTAAAGAGTCTGACAAATCATCAAACAAACTCAAAAGCTCTGTTCTAAGAAAAGCCCCTGCTTTAATCAGATGATAGTGATTTATATTCATGATTTTTATATCCTCTTTTTAACTGGCTGAGGAGATGATTCTTCTGTAAAATTAACTGATTGGTTGATGATTGCTTTTTCTATGAGTGTATAGGTTAATGGGAATTTAACTTGAGTTGCACTGGATTTCTTCATTATAGTCAAGATATCTTCTTCTTTTTCATTTTTGACTAAAACATCTACACCAGATTTTTTAATAAAATCAGCCAGAACAGAGTCATGATTTTGTAGAAAAACAAAAATATTTTGTCCCCTTCTATTTTCTATTAAAAACGGATTGTGATCTTTAAAAAATTCATAACTTTCTGCATTACTGGTTTTAACAGCATGAAAAAACAGATCAGCAATAAACCATTCCCTGTTTTTAAGAAGGCTGAAATTATTTATAAGTTGTTCGTTTTTATTTTCGACCATAAAGTTAAGAAAGCTACTTTTTTCTTTTTCTTCTTGTTTTATATCATGCCACCTATTAAAAGCAGTATCAAAATCAAAGTCTTTACAAAGATGTTTGAAAAATTTTCGGTCAGCAAGCAGAGCGTTTAAGAGAGCCGAGTTGCGGGTTATGAAACTTTTATTTTTCATGAAATCGTAATAATCTGTATTTCCCTGACGAGCAACCAAATCAAGAAGAAAACCATTTTTTGTGGAATGCCAGTCATTGTAATGAGATTCAATTAAACTTCTGCCAGATGAATAGGGCTGCTTTTTTGTAAGATGATCCACCATATACTGAAAAAAAGACAGAGGTCTATTGTTATACAGCATCACTTCCAGAATAGTTAATCCATCATTATTAACTGCTTTGTCATAACGGGTATTAAACCTTGTATGGGCAATTTCATCACACAATGCTATACCCAAGTTTACATTTCCTATTTTTTCTATTATTTCTTTTAGATCTTCAAGAGTGCCTTTCTCAGCAAGATAAAAAATAATATCTTTGTATGAAATATTCTTTAATAGTTCAATCTGTTCTTGCATATTCATAAAATGTAGGTTCCTTTATATATTTATACTATTATAACCTGTTTTTCTTTTTAATAGAATCTTCCTCATCTATTTTTGTGGCAGATAACAAGATTTCTTTTTCAAAATTAACATGTGTTTGCAGGGCAAAGTCTGTCCACATTTTAATAAATCCTGGTTGCTGATTAAAATATGCATCTGATTCTTTTTCTGAAAGAATTTGCAATACAGTCGATAAGCCGTTTTTCTTGATATGTTCTTCTACATATTTTTGAGAAGATAAAAGATCTGTTTCATAACTACCAAAATTTCCTTTGACAATACCGTTATACACAGGGAAAAGCATTTTTCCACAAATCAAAGCATAAGTTATACTCTTCTCAAATTCTGGAGATAACGGTTTAGATTGTTTAAAGGCAAACTCTTTCTCGGCTTCTAATATATCCTCAAAAAAACCACAAGACAAAGTGCGATTTTGTGCGGTTTTTCCAACAAACTCCGTTAATAAAAAAGCAATACGAGATTGAACTGTGTCAATATTGTCATCGTTAAAAAATGTTTGCCTCATTTCTTTATAACTTAATAACTGACTTGTTTTTTTAGCCGTTGAATAAGGATAATAAAACTGACTTTTGGTATTTAAAATATAACTCCTAAATGCTTCACCATTATTATTCGTCTTCAATATTTCTAAATCTTCGGGAATCAAATGAGTTTTTATTTTTTCCCATCGTCCTGTTTTAAAGAGGCTATCCATAACACCTTTAGTATTTATAACCTTTAACCATTCTTCAGTATTTTTAACGAAATCAAGAAATTTAAAAAAATAATCATCCTCAGAATTACCACTTAATCTTTCACAAAAAAGTTCAAAGTAAATCTTATCCTCATTGTTATTATTATAATGTTTCTGACTTAATGATAAAATATCAGGGTTTTCTTTTGAAAAAGATAATAAATCAAGCTTTGTCATTAAATCATAATTATCCCCAGAAAGAACTATTTTTTTTGTTTCTTCAACAGTATATCTTCTATCTTTCCTCTTTAATATAGCAACTACATCATCAGGAATATTCTTCATATCGTATGAAGATATCATATCTACAATATAGGCATAACTCATATTACATTCTCTTCTTTTTGGGCACTGGCGTATGGATTTCTGCTTGTTTTTCATGAGAATCTGGACTGGTTGCAATATCTTCCTGAATCCAGTTGTATTCTTTAAAATTAATAGCCATTCTCTTCAACTCACTTTTAAAAGCCAGCATATCTTCCTGATGCCTGAAATTATAATTAAAAACAGAATGTCTTTCTTTTTCTCTTGAATGAATAAATAAATTAAGTAAATTTTTATTAATATTTATTTTTTTTGCATCTTTTATGGTAAAACCACTGTTTTCAACTTCTTTAAAGTTGACATGTCTTTTCCACTCTTTAAAAAGCGATTCTAAAAAGTAAGCATTTTCCTCAATCATATTGGTAAGAATATGGTTCATCTTTTGCCTTTTATTCATAGGCACCGATTCTTCAAATTCAATTGAAAATAAATCACGAGACAGGCCAGCCACATTACATCTGCCTTTCAGAAGAAACTTTAAAAAAGTGTCATCATTGCAAGATAAAGATTTCAGACCGTGTTTATAAAATAACTCCGTAAAAATAACCGCATCCTTTTTCCACTGCTCAAGAGGAGGACAATTATTCACATTCTTCTTTTCAGACAATTGTGACTCTTCATAATAAATAGAAGAATTTTTCCTATATCTACTTAAAACTTTTTCAACTTTAGCTTCTTCTTTGTTTTTTCTTAATTCATCATGCTTAACATTTAAGAATGTTATGAAATCAAGAATTTCATTTTCAGGGTAATTATATTTTTTTAACAATTGAGAATAAATTTCCATTCTGTTTTCAAGAGTTAAACCTGTAGATAACAAATCATGAACTGTATTAAAATATTCTTTATTAAAAGACTTATTATAAGCAACAAACATTACATATTTGATATCAGTATAATATTTTGAGTCCAATTCTGGAACATGCATAATACGAGACTCTATACTGATATCTTCGCCAAAAAAATCAAATTTAAAGGCCTTTATTTTCTCTTTGTATAACCTTTCTTTTTTATCATCAGAAAAATAAGTAGAAAAACCCAAGACCTTATGTGTATTAAACACTTTTTCAATCTGGAGTATCAATTCATTGATACTTTCTTTTTCATTGAGATAATAACCTATATTATTCATACTCTACAGTCCTCTTTTTATATAGTTTTATTATACAACAAAAAATAAAAACTGTATCACCTTATATCCTTTTTTTTCTGACATGCTTAACAGGTTTATTCAGGTTTTCTAAAAGCAATCCTCTTTCAATTTCACTATTAATATGTAAAATATAGTTTGAAGGATCTTTTTTTATTTCTTCTATTTTTTCCTTAACATTATCCAGATCAATAAATCTTAGTAAGGATTCGTTTCTTATCTTTTTTATAATATTACATTGCTCATCTATATTACCTTTATTATTCTTAAGGTAAGAGACAAAATTTAATCCAGGATTAAAGTTTTCAAAGCTTGCCAGCTTTTTAGCCATCTTTCTATTATTTATTTTAAGTGACAAGCTAAATAATGTCTCGTATTTAGCATGAATATGATTATTTGTTGTAGAGCAATAGATAATATTATTCACATTTTCTTGATTACAAAAGTAATTAAAAATAAAGTCTTCTAATTTTTTAAAATTTTCAAGGTCGAATGTAAAACCATTATAGGATATAATGTTTTTTCTTATAAACTCATTCAAAGATAAATTTGATATTTCTTTATATTCATCTTCTTTTAATAAAGCCGGATAGATAACTTCTAACATTTTCATACCTTGCTGGACACCATCACAAAGGCTTTTTGAAATGAGTGAATTTTTTTCACTTCCAATAATAGTGGTTAATGGTATATTTTTATCAATACATTTTTTAACAAATTTCACAGATTGAGCAGTCGTAATCACTTTTGAAAAAAACGAAGTAATTTCATTATCTGTTGAAGCTAAGCCATCTTTATTGTTGTATAAGACAAAAAATTTATCGTCATACCCTCTTTTCACATTTTTAACTATATTGTAATCAGAAAAAATTTTAAAATAAGGAGAAGGAAATATAAGATCATATTTTTCAACAAATTCCTGAACCATAGATGCTGTAGAAGCATTTGACATTATAATTCTTCTTAAAAAATCCAGGGCATATTTCTTTTTTGTTTCATCATTATCAACAGAATTATCTATAATCAGATAAGAAGCTTTTATATGTTCTTGCATTTCTTTTAAAGAACCATACCCTCTTCTTTCTTTGTAGGCAAAGATGTCTAATGAATAATGGTACCCCTCTTTAATCACTTCTTCTATTTTTTCAAGATTATTATTATTCCACAGATAGAAAATATAGTCACCTGTTAATATTTTAGGATAACCTAATTCAATTAATTTATTTAATACTGGCTGATTATCTTCACTGAGAAGCGAACTCAATATACAATCAGGTTCTTTCCTTACATTCATTTCCTCAAAGAATCCCATTCTTGAAAGAATAGTTAAATAACCTTCAAAATTTGAATATTTTTTTACAGTTGTGATTGTTGAACTTAATGAGAAATAACTACTACTCGCCGTGAAACCTAATTGCTCAAAAGCTTTTAATGCTTCAATATTTTTATTATCGATAATGTCCGTAAAATAATCGATAATATCTAATTTGTATTTTTCACTTTTTATTTCATCCATATTTAAACCGCGACTTTTTAAATGTTGATTAAACTCTGAAATGAATTCATCTGCTGTTTTATTCTCTTGTGAAAAGTTAAATTTATATTTTTTCATTTATATTAAATCCTTTTCTTCTGAATTTTAGTAGAAGGCATGGATACTTTTGTTAAAAGAGATTGTTTTTCTTTTTCAATAATAATAATTTTAAATTCAGGGATATCCTTTAATGCAGTTTTTTTGAATAAATAAAGTATATGTTCAATATTTAAATTAGATTTTTTAACAGTTTCAATTATAGATTCTTTTGTTTTCTTTCTTAAAAACTGTGCAACCCCACCCTCCCTAGCGAAATAATGCACAATATTAGCAGCTTGTTTTTTAGACAATGTTAAATTATTATTCAAAAAAAAGTCTATAAATACAGGAAAGTAATGGTTTATATAAATACAACCTTCTTTATAATTGCCCGGTTTAATTTGATTATCAAAAATGGATAAAGAAAATATTTTACTCATGTCTAAATTATTTTCATGCAGTACTGTTAATACACTATAAATATTTTTCTGTGTTGGTTTATTTTCTAAATTAACATTAAATCTATAATCATTATAATAAGATTCGAGTTTTTTTAAGGATAAAGAGTCATCAGAATCAGGATTTTTTTCGTTATTTATTTTTATTTTTTTCTGGATAAAATCTATTGTCTCTTTATTTTCTATATTTAACATACATATTGAAAGCATTGTAGATAAATCTGAACAACTTAATAAGCCCACATCATTTTCCATTGCTAAAAAATAATCTTCAAAAAATTTATTATCTAACTCTGCATTATTTCCTTTATTTCTTACAAAAGCTGACAAGGCTGTTCTGTAAATATTTTTATATAATAATGATTCTTCTTTTTTACCAATTATTTGTTTGTAAAAAGAAATAACATCCAGTAGATTTTTAGCAGATAAATTTTTATTTTGTTCTATACAGCTACTAAGCTCTTTTCTTCTCCCAATTTTTATTTCACTTTTATCTTTTAATTCTTCAAAATCTTTGAAAAATTTAATACTTTCATGTTTATCTTCAAAAGTATAATGGCTAAATAAAATATCTTCTGGATGAGACACACAATACTCTACATTTAAATTTGTAGCCGCCAATAAAGTGGGTCTATTTGCTAAAATAGTGTTATAAAATTTATGATTTTTGTATGCCTTAAGCTCCCAAAAAAGAATTGATTTAATCGAAAAATCTTTTGCTTTAGCACGACCTGATGTTGTATAAAAATCTTCCATATTATACCATCTTTCTATTAATGAAGTGTTATCTTCATAATTTGCCATTTCAAAAATCAATTTATGCCTATATCTTTCTTCAGCAGACACCCTTAAATCTTCTGTCGAGAATGGGTTATTAAAAACAATATTTTCAATATATGAATAAAATTTTGACTTTAAATTTTGGGGAATTGAATGGCTTAAATTTTCAAACTCTCTTAAAGTGATAAAATCAGAATTTTCAGTTATAGCCGCAAGAAAAAGATTAAAGTCTTTCTTACTTCCATTTTCCAGAAGATAGTTAACAGAATCCATATTGAAATCTATATGTTTTACATATCCAAGTATTTTAGGCACTCTTGGATGCTTTTCTATTATTTCTGAAATAATTTTCTCTACTGAATTATTTTTGCTAATCTTTTCGCCATTATTAAAACTTATATCATTCATATTATTTTCCCGTTTGTTATCTTATTATTTTATCACAAAAAGGATAATGAACAACTTGAAAATTTTTTCTTTTCTATACAATTAATGAATATTTCAAAAGTAAAAAAGCTCTGCAATGAGCTTTTTTAAAATTCTATCTTATAACCTTTTTCTGGGAAGTGATGCATTATGTGTTATTTGAATATTGTTCAGAATACTTTGTTTCTCTTTTTGGGCAATAACAGAGCTAAACCAGAAGGGGGAAGTTTTTTCTTCATCACACTTTTCAATAATTCTTGCAACTACGCTTAAAGGTAGTTGTTCGTCCAGAAAAATATTTTCGATTACACTTCTGTTTTCATTTATCATTTTACATTCTTTTTCATCTTTTAAAAAATCGCTTATATCAGAAAAGAAAAAGGCATAATTGGGATTATCTTTATTGCCGGCCATAGTAACAAAAACTTCTGTTATATTTGTCAGTTTTTGACCAAAACCCTCATAATCATCTTCTTTAGATGAAAAATAGACATCATCTATACTTACTAAATGTGTTAGTGGTTTATCAGTTTCTTTCTTTAAGATATCAAAAATCTCACCTATTTCTTCTTTATTAAGTGAACAATCTACTTTGATATTTTCGATATTTTTATCAAATATACATCTCACATCCAATTCATAAAAATTAGCATATTCTTTTATTTTTTGAATGCTTTCTTTTGATGTAATATTCTTCATCCATTGTGATAAAATACACTCTATTTCTTTTTGGGTATCTATTTTTTCTTCTTTGCTTCTTTTAATAATGTAATCAAATGTTTCATTGCTTATTTTATTGTTTTCTGTATTTCTAAAACTAACCCTTCTAATAAACGAATTTGTATAAGAAGAAAAGGGGAGAGAACTTCTGGATACACTTTCTTTATTTAACTCATTATCAATAATTTCTATAAAATTTGACAATCCTTTTGCATTAATATTGTCATTGCATTTTAGTATTTTTAAAATAAATTCAGTATTTGAAATAACATATTCTTCTTCCTGGTTTTCAAAAAATGCTTCACAACCCAGACTTACACCTATATATTCCTCTATATTTTTAAAATATTTAAGGACTTTTTCTTTATTTTCAAAATTATCACTTACGGCTATAACACCTTTTATATCCGCAATTTTTGCGGGTGATAAATAACTTTGAGCTATTAAACTTTTTCCTTTTTCATGCTTTAAAACATACTCATAAAATTCAGGATATTTCTCTGGAATACTATACTTCCAAAAAAGATCAGTTTTTATATGCACTGATGAAACATTCCTATTGGTATAATGATTAGTAAGTGGGTTAATATTATGCCATTTTTTTAAAAAATCTTCTTTTTTCATAAATGATAAAAAATCAAATATAACTTCATGTCTTGATACTTCTTCTTCTTTTCTAAAATAACCAAAATTATTATTGATTTTATCTCTATATTCGCCTTTCTTATCAAAAATAATATCTGTCATTGATTTTAAATATTTTTCACTGTAATCAGAATACTCTTTTTTAATTATTTCGTACAATTCCTGAACATCTTTAAAAGTATAAAACCAGCTTTTCTTGCTATTAAAGTAATCATACAACTCTTTTTCATCGAATATAGTCAAAGCAAGCAACAATTCATTTTTATTGATGGATTCAAGAACTGATTGATTATAATCTTCTTTTTCAGGGTGGGGTTGTTGTATTAAACTATTTAAAATAACTTTTCGGTTCGAAGATGAAAAATTATTTATAACGCTATTTCTATTTAACTTAAATAATTCAAGTAATGACAGTTCTTCTAATTTTTCATTAATCTTTATATCATAGAGTTTATCTCTGAAAAATTTCAATCCTTTTGCTGAAGGTTTGTTTTTTTCTTCAAACAATACCTCTATACTTTTTTCCATTTTTATTTCACCTTTTTTATTTTAAATCAGACTTTTATTGTATCTTATTTTTCAAAAAAACCTATACTTTATAATTAATTATAATCTTTTCCTTTTAATGGCATCTTTATTTATCTTTCTATTCGTTACAACATTTTTAATAATTTGAACACTTTCAAAATCAGCTTTCAAGCAAGCGATAGCTAAAGACAGGTCAGAAATAGAGTCCACTTTATTTGAAAAAATATAATCTATTTTTAAATCTTTATACTCTTTCAGGGTATTAATTATTTTTAATTTTTCGTGGATTTCTTTTTTACCTTCAGCAGCACCCGTATTTTTCAATATAAGATGACTCATCATTTTATTTGAAATATAGGTCTCTATATTTTTAATTAAGTCGAAGTTTTCAGCTTTGGTAAATTTCTCAATAATTTTTTTATTGCCGTAATCTAATAGAAGTCCAAATAGTGAAAAATTATAATTGGAAAATTCATCCAGCTCAAGCTTACTTTCAAAATTCTTATTTACTGTTTCAGGAGTAGTAAAAGCATTTATCATATTTGCTATTAGTTTATCATCTACACGATCTTGTATATTACCTTTATCGTCATCATATTTTGAAACAACATTATTCAAAACAAAACTATCAATACACTCATTTACAAACTCTTCATCTTTGTGATGACGAGTGTAAATTATATAGCTGTTTAATGCACCATAATGAACTTTATGTTGTATTTCTTTTTTTATATTAAGTAATTCATTTTTTACATGACCTGTTTTTTCCAGATCATACAGAATATTTGCTTTATTGACAGGATTTAATAATACATACTTCGTAAATTCTTTTAAAAGCTCCTGATAATTATCTTCACTATAAACCTCTTTAAAAAAATTTAATTTGGCAGGATAGTCTTTATTTATTGCGGCATTCAAATCAAAATATTTGTTAGATTTACATTTAAATGTCAAATGCAGTCCTAATAATTGATTCCAAATATTTGGCACACCTTTAAAAAGTTGGAATTCAGGCACATTCTGCTTTATCTCTTCTAATGAGACTAAAGGATTTAACAAAAGATTTGTCCATATAGCTTGATCAATATTATAACTTTCAGCCATTTTAGGCTGACTAAGTAAATCTTTTATAAAAATAAAAAAGGCTGTTTTATCTCTTTCATTATCCAGACTGACATAATGCAAAGCAGTCTCTATGTGTTCAGGTAAAAGTTTAATATCGCCTTTATTGATTAAAGAAGAAGCTTCCACAAATTTCTTTTCTTTGAGTAAATGAGTAACCATATTATGAGGTGATTGAAAAACATCTGGGTAGCCATTATCCAACAGACACTTAACATGTTCATGTTTATTTTTAATCATCAGATAACTTAATAAACAAAAGGGTAGCCCTATAGAAGAAGTAGCAGTTTCTGTTTGTGCGAGTTTATTAATATCAACCAAACTTAAAATGATTTCAAAATATTCACGGAAATTTTTGTGCTTTGCACTTTTAAATAATGCATTATGAATATCTTTGAGATTTATATTTTCAAAAGAAAAACCTGTTTCTTTCATAGCTTTTAAATTATTAATATTTTTATTTCCACACACTTCAACAAAAAATGGAATAAAGTCAAAATGATTGTTATACAATTCTACTTTTATATTTTTTGATAACAGATATTTATAAAACCTTTCTTTTATTTGCTCTTGAGAATCTTTTGAGCGGTTAAAAATATTTTTCACTTGATTTATTCCTTCATGTTTAGATAGTTATATTTTACACTTTTATTGTTATGTTTAAAGGTTTTTTTAGAATATTTTCACATTATTAGATGTTTTAAATTGGACTTATATTCCCAACAGCATATAATATTAGCACAATCACAAAAATGAGGTTTTTATGAGTATCACTAAAGATTATAAAAAATTAAAAGAGCAAGAACTAAAACTTCGGAATATGCAATCGGAGTCATTAGAGTCAAAAATTGAGGCAATACTCCCATATGTTATACAAAACGGGGCTGATAATTTTAAAAATAGCTCTCTTGAAACTTTGTATGATGATGTATTGACTCACATGAATTCCAAAAACAATATACAGGGAAAAGAAACTCAAGATACAGTTCTAAAAATTATAGCAGAGGCACAACAAAACAGAGAACATTTTATATTTGGTGAGGGGGATTATACCAACTTGTCAATTGAAGAAAGAATGAAACTTTTTTCAGATAAGCACGGAGCATTTCTTTTAGAAATAGGTGATGAACCACTTTATCGTATGGCTTATGAAATACCTCAGGATGAGGTGTTGAATATGTTTCATCCCCAAGACAATATCTCAAGAGAAGATTTTAATAATTTCAAAAACCTTTACAAACAAATAAAAGAAAAAAATATTGAGTTCATTAATAAAAATCAAAATAGAGAAAGTTCAGAATCTGGGCTAAATATTCTTAAAGCTTACGCTTTAGAAATAGAACTTATGATTAGAAAATCGAATGTCAGTTATGGATACATAAGGTATTTAAATGATCTTTTATCTAAAAGAACTGAGTATAACTCTACATTTATTCCATTTCAAAAAGATCAAATTGCGGGTAAAAATGTTCAAAATAAAACTGAAACAGATTTAATTCACTCGTTTGTAAGAGAGCTTAATGCAGACTTTAATTTTAAGGGACAAGAAAATTTTAGAAATAATTATTTACTTAAGGTTTGGGGCGAAAATATTAACCTCTTAGAAGGAATTAAGCCTGGATTTAAAAAATTATTAAAGAATAGTCAAGAAGTTTATAATCACAAACAACTTAATTCTGAATTAAAACCTATTTTAAATGAGTTTTATACACCTGTGTTAAATGTATTAAATGCTCATGAAGTAAGCTGTATATATGCGGCAAGCACTATAGTTCAACGGTTTTATTCTAATTTTCTACCAAAAGAAAATTTCATTATGAACGAAAATACAGGAGAATTCTCATATCACAAACCTGTAAAAGAAGACCATCCTTTCTCTCGTATTGATAATTCTGAATATTTTTCAAATAAGAAGGATACTTTTTACACTTCTTCTGATGTCATATATTCAAAAAGTAACAACCTTAGATGGTTCAATGATTTTATATCTGAACAAAAAAATTTCCCAGAAAAAACTATTGTGCCTATATTGGATAATATGCATCAATCTATAAGTAGTAATAGTTTAAAAATAGGTGATTTTGATATGTATGTTGAAAATTTTAGCTCCTTTGGTAAAATCCGTGAAGATATCAAAAAAGGTTTTTCCAGCTCACCAATAAGAATTCCATCAAGTCTTCAAGATTTTCTTTTAATGGAATTTGACAATATAACTAATATTAATGCTAAGCATTATAATGTAAGACCTAATATTACAATAGAAAGTTCATTGAATATACCTGTAGAAGAGAATGAAAAAGAAAATGGGAATGATCATAAACCAGAACAAATATCTTCACTTTCTGTAATCAAAAGAAAATTTTCTTCTCTATTTGGAGATAAAGATGCCCAAAATAATAACGAAAATAAATATAAGAAATAATTCAAATTAGGCTATTTCTAAAGGAACCTATAGGTTCCTTTATTTTATTTACTAAATCTAAAAAATAAGATTTTTAAATTCTTTTCCTTACGGATGGTTGAGCCAATACAGAAATTTTATTTTCCTTTATTGTTTTACTGAGTTCTACTTTCTCTATATTTGCCATTAATTGATTCAATAGCTTAGTTGTTTCTTTTATTAAATAACTATGATTATTTAAGTAATTACCAAGCTCGTCAAAAATTCCATTTAATTTTCTCATCGAATCCGAATATTTCAGTTTTCTAAAGGATTTTAATTTTCCAAGACCATGTATATGCTCAGATATATTTTTCATTATTTTTTCTGGTTCTTTATTGGGATTCTTTTCAATACAGATTTCGATATGATTCTTTATGTTTTCACCAATATCAAAATTATCCATACTCATCATTTTATTTAGCATTTTTGTATGATTATTTTCTAAAGCTATATTAAATAGAGAATATCTTTTATAGTGTGACATCACATGTACTCCCTCGAACTTATTTACTGATTCTGGAGTGACAAAATAATCACATAAATCATTCAACGTGTTAGATTTCATACCATAAAGAAATACATTTTTTTCAACAAATTTATTCATTGTTCTTGTTATAATCTGGTTAGCGGGGAAATAGTGATTATAAAGAGCAAAGCTACTCATGTTCCCTGATTCAACATTTTCTACCACCAACTCTTTTTCATTTTCTAATAATTTTATAAAATCCGTTTTTTGTGCTAAATCTTCAACAATTTCTTTTTTGGGATGGCTGATAACATGTTTACTAAAGTTTTTAAGGATATTCTCATAAATAGATTCTGAAACATATTCTTTGAATAAATTAAGTTTATCAGGATAATCATGATGTAGCGAACTATTTAAACTACAAATAGCATTTATATTTTTTAAATGAAGAAAATCAAGTTCGAATTGATTTTTCCCAGAATGCGGCAATGATGGTAAAATATCCTTTACATCTGATACTTTTATCATTTTATTTAAACAAACACTCATCCATAAAGCGGATAATAATTTATCACTTTTTTCTACTTTATCAGATGTAATAATCTCTTTTATAAAATCGATATAATTATTTTTTTCTTTTTTAATTTCAACATGTGCAAAAAACAATGACCATGATATAGTTTCAGCCTTTAATAAAATGTCCATTTCTTTTAAAAGGTTAACAGCCTCACCGTATTTTCTATCTTCTATCATGTAAGAAAAAATATTATGAGTGGTAGATGATTGTATCTTTTTGCTAAAGCCTGCTTGAATTAAAGCCTCAGCTATTTCTTTTTTATTTTTACTTAATAAATAACTTATTACACAAAAAGCATTGAAATTTTCATATTCTTTATCGTAATCTATATTATTGAAAGCTCCCATCTTATTCATTAATGAAAAATATTCTATAAAATTTTTATGTTTCGCAGCTTCCATTATTGCATCCTGAATATCAGAGAAAGATAACATTTTAAATGGAAAACCAATATCATTAATAGCTATAAGTCCGGCTATATCTTTATTTTTTGCAGCATTGATAAAGATGTCGGCAAGTTCATATTTAGCTAAATCAGAAATTGTTATATTCTTTTTTTTACAATAATTATTAAATTTTTCTTTCATTTCTGAAGTTGTAAGCTTTTTACTACTAAATATTTTTGATACCATTTTTTCTTTCTCTCTGTTAGCTATTTCTCTATTATATCATTTTTTTAGGCAAGGAAAAGGATAAAAAAACGGTCTTTACTTTTTATATTTTAAAAGTTAATATGGAAGCTTCTTCTCCTAAAGGAGCCTAATGATGCTATATACAAATTTACATGCTTTGATTAATCAAAAATTCAAAAAACATAAAGTCGCTGCGAAAGACATTGAATTACTTAGACCACAATTCACAAAGCAGAATGTGATCACTTTACTTAATGATATTATAAATCAGCCTGAACTCATTAAAAAAATAGCGAATCGTTCTTATCTGCATACATTAGGTTTTTATAAACTGGTTCTTCTTGATTCTTCTAAAGACGCACAAGACTTTACTCACAAAACCCAGGTTCGACTGCACCTATGGAAACCTGATAACGATTCTGTTCCTGTTGTAGAATCTTTACATGAACACAGTTTCGATTTTGTATCTACAGTCCTTACAGGGAAGTTAGAAAATCAAAGTTTTACAAGAGAAGACATCTCAGAAGAAGAAAGAAAAGTTCTTGATCATTTACTGAATATAATCGAAGTTTCAAATAATGAAGAAAAAGCTTTTCTGGAATCACAAATAGAAATACTTCTCACACGAGAGTTGGCTATTCTTGGGTCAGAACAGTTTAAGAAACAGGAACTCGAAGATTATCTCAATATTGCTAAGGTTAAAGAAATTACCAAATTTAATGATAGCGAACTGAAAATTCTGGTAAACTTACAGGGATTTTTTAAAAGCAATAGAATTGCAGGCGAAAGGAAAGACTATAAGCATATACTCGAAAAGCATATTTCTTTAAAACCTTATAAAGTTGAATCAATTAAGCAAGGAGATTTTTATTTTCATCCCTATCAATTACCACACAGACTTTTTTATGATAATAAAGAATATAACTCTACCATACTGGTAACCAGTCACATCCCAGAAAATCCAGAAGGAGGTTCTTTCCAGAGACCCACACATAATGAAGAGGGAGAGCAGGATTATTCTAAAAAACCCATCAGTGAAAAAGAGCTTGTTTTCCTTTTAGAAGAATATGTTGATTACCTTTCAAAGAGTTAAAATAATCAAATTTAAAAAGAAAAGCATTACATATTTGAAGAAGAGGTGTTTCCCACCTCTTCTTTTTTTAATGTTAATTATTTAATATGGAAAATATTCTTTTTCAGAACTTCATCAATTTTTTCAAGTATTGCTACGAATTCTTTTTCTTTTCCACCTGCATTTTTCAATTCAATAAGTTTTAAAATATTTTTGAGACTTCCTGTTATCATTATTGCACTTGCTTTAGCAGTCGGAAAAAGTAAATTCTGAACTTCCGAATTTTTACTCAGACCTGCTGAATTGATTTCATTTTTAGTGTAGTTCAATACTTTTCGATAGAGTTCGAAATGATCCTTATCAGAAAGAACAAGACATGGACTGTTTTGAGCATGTGTTTTTGCCACTGTCAAACGGCTAAGGTGAATAATATCTCTTTGAGAAGAAAACTCGTGCTCTACACCTATTGAAAGTCCTGAAATAAATAAATTAACGGATACCGTATGAAGAATAGAAAGATGGTTGTAATCATTTGTTACTTTCTTTCCTAAATCATGCAGTTCCATATTCGCAGGATTCAAATATGACATAAATGCTGAGATTCCAGACATTGTATAAAAAGAGCTTTCTAAAGTTTCCTTATTAATAACATTACCATTGATAAGACTTCCGTTTTCTGAATTAACAATAGGAAAACCTCCGATGCCACAAATACTGACATTTGCGGATTCAATAATATCATCCGCCAGAAACGAACCTCCCGTTATACGATGGATTTCTTTCAGCTTATTTGATTGCTCTGTATTGTTCTGAATCAGATATTGGTTTAACTTGTTAAAATCCAGAAAGTCACCATTCTTAATCATGCTCATTTTATTCTCCTAAAACTTTTTTTAAGATAGTTCTAAAATCATTCTGCTCTTTTTTATCATAAAAGACATAAAAAGGTTGAAACATTGGATAAATATTCTTGTATTGCTGAGATTTATAAGAACTTATCAAGTTATCTTCTGCAAGTGTATCCATATATGTATGGTAAATGTTTAATATTTTCTCACCTGACTTTTTAGCATCACTTAAAGAAATGCTGCTTTCAAAATATGTTAACTCATTCATTATAGAAGATTGGAATAATTCATTGTAGTGAACTGATTGATTATAAAAAATCATCATTTGTCCTGATAAATAACTTTTAAAAGCATTTTTATAAGCAAGAACTTCATCATAATCTTTATTTTCTTTGATGGATTTTTCGATAATATCAAAGAAAACCTCAAAAATAGTATTAAAAATAGTCAAGTTATCATTTTTTAAATGAATAAAATCATAACTTGTTAATAAAGAATTTAAATTATTCGCAGAGACATATTCATGCCAGAGTTTATTAACCTCTGCATATTGAGAAAAATGTTCAGCATTGTTATTTGTCCATATATAGTCTTCTGTAAAAAATGGTTGGTATTTTTCTTTATAATTATTAAATGCGACATCATTACAAGTTAATGCTTTCAACCCATCCTCTTGCCCCAATAAAACGAAAAGGGCATTTTTATAAAGAACTTCTTTTATCTGATTTAAGGAAGAGGGGCTTACTTCAATTTCTAAAGATGAGAACAGTGGATATATTTTTCTTTTTGCAAAGTCATAATCTACTTTCTTATCTTTTAAAACAGAAACAAATAAGAAGTCAGCCATTATAATAGTAAAAGCTTCGCTCATCATTCTTGATATAATATAAATCTTCTTCTCTTTATCAGTCTGACCCGTAAGAATAAAGTCAGGAAAAAGGAAATGCATAATATCATGAAACATAAATGTTAATTCATGGATATCATCTTTTTTGGGAGTAAGAGGAATCCCTGCATTAACTCCAGGCAACCAATAATTTTTTTGAGCACGGGTTTTCGCTTTTCTCACAAACAAACCGTTATTCAGCACTTTATTAAGTAATGGTCTAAAAAAGCTATTTTGATATACTACAGAATAAATAGGATTTTTAGTCAAAAGGTTGTAAATAACAGGTTCAAAACTGATAACTTCTTCACCTTCTATGGGATTGAAATTCAAATTCATTTGGTTTTTTAAAGTAAAATAACTCTGTAAGTCCTCGGCCATTTTTGAAAAAGCAATATCTCTGGCAGAATTTTTAAGACCTCTTTCTTTTAACTGTTGGTTTGAAAGATGTGAATTTTTGGCGACAAACATATCATCCCATGAGTAAACATCTTTCCTTTTCGTCTTTCTGAGAGAGGGAAAAACAAACCCTTCCACTGAAGCTGAATAATTTCTTTCTTCTATAACACTATTTTTCCGAAGAGTTACTTTTATTTCAGAATGATGGATGCATTTTTCGACTTTATCAAATAAACAAGACTGACCCTGTAAATTTTCAAGGCGAGTTTGTTCCTGAAGTAAAAAATAATCAACATCAGCAGGGATTTCTTCGATGGACTTTATCCATTGACTTTTTAAACCTGCATCTGCAAAGTATTTCTTTAGTTCTGTATTTTTAAACTCAGAGCTGGTTAATATAAGAAAATTCATATATACCTCTTTTGTAAAAAAGAAGTATAACAAAAATATCTTCATAAATAAAGTTTCTTGTATTATTTTTTTAAAAAGGAAAAAGTATCCTCTTGAAGATAAAAAACAATGTTTTAATTAAAATTTGATTTTGTCATGAACAATAATGTAAATTTCGAAAAAATAATAAACTAAAAGGTTTCATATGTTAAATGATAATTTTAAAAAAATGAAAAAGACAAGAAACTGGCTTTTTCTGATTATGCTATGTAATATGATTGCACTTCCAGCATCCAGCATTTATTTTTGTAATAAGCATGATAATCATATTCAAATGAACACATCTCATTTCATGCCGCTTTATTTTTCTTTCTTTGAAAAAGATTATTCTAAACTCGAACAATATATTGCTAAAAACGATAATCGTTTCATTGATATTAATCTAAACAAGCAAACCAACACCTTAACTTATACTTTCCCAGAAACACTTGAGGATTATAGAAGTGATACCAGTTATGCTACAAACAATAGAAATATAGATTACTCTTATAATTATGAAGATAGTGAATCATATACTCCTTACAAGCTTCTTTATAATAATTTTATTACTAATAATACAAATGTTAAAAAAGTGCTGATTAACGGTGTAGAAGTTCCAAAAGAAATGATTATACAAAGTCGAAATCTTTTTGTTAATCGTGCTGATGGTTTTTATGATTTCATCATCAAGAAAACTCATAATCAGAAAAAAAGAGAACATGTCAAAATAGAATTTATAAAATAGGAATGATTATGATTATGCTAACACCTGATATAAAAAACCAGAAAAAAATTAGAAATATTATTATTTCTTTTCTTGTTGCAAACAGTCTTTTTTTACCAGCTTCAAGTATGTATTTTGCAAGTAAAGATGTTAACGATTCCACTCAAAAAAATATTTATTATTATATGCCACTTTACTTTTCGTATGCTCAAAAGGATTATACCCGGCTTAAGGAGTTAATTTCCCAGAATGATAATAAATTTATAGCAACTCAATTTGATGAGAAAGAAGACACATTAACTTACACGTTCCCAGAAAACCTTTTAGATTACAGAAGCGACACTAATTATCAAAGCACAGGGAAAAGTAGCTATAACACAAATGTTATAGTAGATACTGCTATTTCTTACACTCCCTACAAATTATTTTATGACACTTATTTCGTCAATCATGTTCACATAAAAAGTATTAAAATTGATGGCAAGGCAATTTCATTACCTGATTTAAATAATAATGGTTCTCGCTTCAGGAATAATGCTGAAGAGTTTTACAACTTCCTTATAGCACAACGACAAAAAGCTTCAGGAACTTATCAGCAGAATAAACATTTAACAATAGAATTTATCGGAGATAAAAAATGAGTAATAATTTGCTATATAAATTAATCAACAACAATCCAGCTATAAAAGAAATGCTTAAAGAAAGGGTCAGTGAGCAAAAAGAAAGATTCTTCGAGCAGCAATTTCAGGAAAAGAATACTCTGGCGGGTAAATTAAACGAAAAAAAATATAAGATTTATAATGTTATTATGGGCGGTTCTTGTTTATTACAGTTCTATCTGATCTGGAATTTTATCAAAACCAATTTTTTCTATGGTTATTTGTTAACTTCAGATTCATGGCATAAATTTTTAGGCTACTCATTTGGGTTGATCGTATTTAATATTGCTTTGATACTTTTCCAGCGAAAAGACGCAGGTATAATTTCTGAGATGAATGCAGACAAAATAGAGAATTTCCTCAATCAAAAAATAGATATTTCTTTTGATAAAATAAGCGATATTGCGAAAGAAGTAGACAGAGACGATCTAAACATCTACCTGGAATTAATCAAAGAAAATAAATATCTTAGAGTCGGAGAGCTTGATTCTTTACTTAATAAATCTCAGTCTAAAGATGTTTTAAATATTAAGAATATGAAAACAGAAATGTTAAATCAGGTTTATAAAAAGTAAGGAATAATTATGAAAAGATATACTTTAGTATTCATTTTTAATGAACATCTCAACCAGGTCTTATTGATAAGAAAAACTAAACCAGAAGAACAAGCGGGAAAACTCAACGGTATTGGCGGAAAAATGGAAGATTTTGATACTGATTTTGTTGACTGTATTAAAAGAGAAGTCTATGAAGAAACCAAATTAAGCTTTCCTCGGGAGGTTTTCTTAAATGCTGGATGTCTAACTGATAACACTTATTACCATGTAGAAATATTTAAAGTTAAAAGCACGGATGGTTTTCTTAAAATGGCACAAACCACTACAGAAGAAGAAGTTGTTACTCTGCCTATTGATAGCTTATGGAAAGAAGAATTTACAGAACACACTTTAGAAATGATAGATATATGCCTTCAGCAGTTTAAAAATAATTTATAACATAAAAACCTCTTTAATGGAGGTTTTTTGATATTAGAATCAAAGTCTTCTTTTAGGTATTTTTATATCACCTTCAATAATATTTATAGCTTTTAATATTTCAGTTTTTTCTCTTTTTACAAATGCTAATTCTTTGAGATACATAACGCCTACATCATCTACAGCACAATCAAATATTGATTTTCCCGAATGTGTCCTCACATTTAAATCTGGATAAGCTGATGATAATATCTTAATGACTTCAAGCTTATTGGGGATATCTCTTTCCATCATGACTCTGTGAAGCAAAGTTGAGTTCGCAAGATCAGAATCAGTCGAATAAATTCTGACAAAAGGATCAACTTTCATCTTTATCAGTGTGTTTAGAGCATATAAATTCCCCTCATATACACTCAAAGTTATAGGATTTTTTATATCTTTTGAAAAGGTATTTGTATCATGTGTATTTAAAGTCGTACTAAATTTATTTGTAATACACCAGTCAAATAAAACATTATTTTCTTTGACTATTGAGATATGTAATAAATTGTATTCTTTTTGAAAAGCAAAACCTTCAAAAGTGCTGGTTTTCAATTCTGCATCCACACTATTAATAAATCCTGTTGAAAATTTATCTTCTAATAATTTTATAAATTTTACAGTGTTGTTCTTTTCTGTGTCAGGATCTGCATATCTCTTAATCAATTCATCTATCCATCTTTTCACAAGATTATAATCGTCTATATGTAATGCCATTTATTTTTCACCTACCATTTTATGCATATATAGTCCATTATAACAGGAATAAAAAAAAGCAAAACATCAAAGTTTCGCTTTTAATAGTGAATATTATTTAATCAATAGAATTTAAAAATAATCAATGCTCTCGGGTCTGTACTGCCCGTATCAGCCCTACAATAAGTCACTATTTTTGCTGGATCGAAATTAATTTTTACTCCTGCATCATCCATTCCCGTAGCCGTATAACCACCGCCCGACATGATACCTCCAGCCTTACTGTTAAATTTAGCGGCTATTATTATTTGATCAAAAAAAGGAGCTGCTGCTGTTACCATTTTTACACATTCTTCTACCGGAACAAAGTTATACTGTATGGCAAATGATTTTTTTCCAGCCAAAGTTGTCGTTCCAAGATAAACATCACCGCCCCACAAGTTCTCCAAAACTCCCGAATCTTTATCTACTATCATGTCATCAGGTATTATACCTGCCTTAGCAAAAACAACATTCATATTCGGGGATGTTGACTGGGACTCCAAAGGAACTCCTGCGAACATACTTGACATTCCTGCTCTGACTGTGCTGATATTTGATACTTCTGCTCTGGCATTTTTTGATGCAACCGCACGAGGATAAGCAATAAAAATAGTGATAATAATTATAGCCGAAATACCTATTGCTAAAAGAACTTCTGTAAGAGTAAAACCTTTTTTAATCCTTTTGTAATTCATTTCTATTCCTTAATTTATTACATACTCTTATATTTGACATACTCCCAGCCCTAAAGGACGAGGATTCTTCTTCCTTCGATGTAAAGTAATAGTTTTGACTTTTGAGGAAAATCAAAATTTCTTACGGATTTACTCCAGAAGCTAACCCCAGCAGCCCGCTGGTTCTGATATTAATCGCGGCATTGATATCTCTGTCATGGCTTGTATTGCATTTCGGGCAAGACCATTCTCTTATATTTAAGGGCAACTTAGGCATGATATAATTGCAGGACGAGCAGGTTTTAGAGCTGGGGTAAAACTTACCCACTTTGACTAATGTCCTGCCATACCACTCACATTTATATTCAAGTTGCCTGAGAAATTCTCCCCAGCTTGCATCGGATATCACTCTTGCCAGACGACGATTTCTTACCATGCTTTTAATCTGCAAACTCTCAACACATATTACCTGGTTTTCGTTAACTATGTTTTTCGTTATTTTATGCAGATTATCTTTGCGTATATTACTGATTTTTTCATGTAGCTTAGCGATTCTTGTTTTTAATTTATTTCTGTTTTTATTGTGGACTTTTACAGATAATCCTAATTTTTTTCTTTTAATGTCAAGTTTCGCCAGTTTTCTCTGTAAAAACTTCATTTTTTCTTCATAAGCCAGATATTTTTTTTCGTTGGCTATTTTAACTCCGTTATCAAACACCAGAAAATCTTTTAAGCCTAAATCAATACCACATTTATTCTGATTTTCTGGGAGCTTATTAATTTCTCTTTCATACACAAAAGAAATATGGTATTTACCTGATTTGGTTTTTGATATTGTCGCAGATGAAAAGTTGACGGGGAATTCCCCTGTCAGGCGAATATCTAAAGGCTCTTTGCTTTTTGCCATGTATAGCTTTTCTTCTTTCAGGTAAAGGGAATTCTTCATCATAGTGATACTCTGGCGATGGTGTTTCCTTTTAAATACGGGTAAACCTGATCTTTTAGCAAAGAAAGCATCCAGGGCTTTGCCCAGATGTATTATCTTCTGCTGTAAGCAGACAGAAGACACTTCATTTAAATAAGAGTATTCGGGCATTTTCTTGATTCTGGTTAAATGTTCGTTTCTTTCTTTTGCCGTGAAACCTTTACCTGTTTTCTCTTTGTTGTTATTACTTGCTGCTAAAACCAGATTCCAAACCTTACGGGCACAACCAAAACTCTGAGCTAACAAAGTTTCCTGTGACAAAGTAGGGTAAAACCTGTATTTTATTGCCGCTTTCATTGAAATACTAAAAACCTTTTGTTTTGACTTAATATTATTAATTTTATAGCATTAATATTCGAAAAATCAAGTTTTATACAGATAACTGACCTTATATCCCCGCCATGAATGGCGAGGTTTTACGGCCGGTTCGGATAAAACGATATTTATTCAAAAATCAACAGTGTTTTTCACTCAACATTTTCATAATCTTTTTGCTTTGGAATAAGAAACGTTATCTTCCACTGTTTTTCTAATTTGTTCTTTTTGATAAATAGCATACCTTTCAAAGACCTCATCTTTGTAATCATATTCTTCTAAAAAATCTGAACCATTTGTTTCCATATATTTAAAAATAATATTCTCTAACACATTCTCAAATATATGCATCTCGTCTTTTACACAAGGATTGCATTCATATTCTCTCTTTTCTTCTACTCTCGAAATCTCATCAAGAGTATAACTTATAAAAGACATCTGTTCTTCACTATCCATTGTTTCAAAAAAATTTAAATCGTGATCATTTTTTTCAAAGACTAATTCTGGAACAATGTAAATCAGTGATATTAATTCTTTTAAGTCATTGTCATAAAATTTACCTTTATTTTTATAAAAAAGAATGTTGTTATTCAGGTTATCTTTTTTATAAAAATTTTCAGGTTCATCTTTGTGGAAAAATTTGAGAAGCTCTTCATTTAATGTTGCTGTAAAGAACCAAGGCATATCGTTTATTTTACAACCAGAGCTATCTATTAATCCCGTTTGATAAAAAAATAAAAACATTTTTATATTTATTTCTATCTTTTTAGATTGAACCATTTCATCAAAGATTTCTTTTTCTTTTCCTTTTATATAATGTTCATATATAAAATTTAAGGAGGCCGTGTCATTATAATTTATCATTGATTGAAGAGCATTAAAAAAATCTTGTTCAGGGATTTTAAAGCCATTTTTATGCATAATATCAAGCAGTATAGGATCTTTACAATAAGAAATATACCTAATATCTTTAATATTCATGCCTTTAGAATACAGAAAATTAATTTTCCAGTAAAAGTCGGCCTTATCTTTACCAGACCCATCCCAGCATAAGAATACATATTTGTCATTAATATTTACACCAAGATTAACGAGTTTGTCTGTTGTTTCTTTGGAAGCAACAGACAAAACACTAAAGCAATCATTGCTTTTGCTGTTTATATCTAAACCTTTTTTAAAGTAAAACTCTGTAACTTCTGGATTTCGGAAAAAAACAGGAGTACATTTATTATCTGAAAATAAATTATAGTTAACCTGCATTTCTTCAACCAGATACTTCACCTTATCTAAATCTTCCATCCAGAATAAAATATTACGACCATGTTTATCTATATCATGTAATGTTCCATTATTTTTAAGATCAATAACGATTCTTTTAAAGGATTCGAAATTTTTATTATTCAAATTTACATAATCGTTTTCATTCATTTTATATTCTTTTCCTTAAAGAAGGGGAACTTCCTGTATTATTTTCGATATTACTTTCAATCTCTCTTTTTTCATATTGTGTTATTAATTCAATTATTTTTTCTCGCTGTATCCCAGATTTATTTTCTAAAATTTCATTAACTCTTGATTTAAGTGAATTATCAGCATGTTCAATAAATAAAGCGAGCATATTCAAATAATTTTCAGTAGCAGCACCAAGGTTTTTTAGTAATTTTAGGGATGATTCTGAAAATTTATAGCCATTTGCTAATAAAATTTTGATTTTATGATAGTTTTTGGTAAAAATATCAGCACCTTCTGGATTAACAAAATTGATATCAAACCCGTTATCTACTAGTAACTTGAGAATTTTTTCGTTTTTAACTTGTAAACAAGTAGCTATAGCATCGCCTTTCCAGTTGACCTGATTTAATAAATTTTTATCTTTTATTTCTGGAAACAAAGAGAACACTTCCTTTAACCATTCATATGAACAATCATTATCATTTCTTGTGGTTAGCATTTTAGTTATAAAATTCATTTTATCTTTATTTAAAATACTCAGATCTGCATTAAATTTTTTCAATAAAGGCAGGTTTTTAGATTGTTTTAAAAAGTATGGTTCAAAAAAGAAAGGTGTCTTTGTTCTATCATCTACAATATTAGGATTTACTCCTTTTGATAATAAAAAATTAACCTCATCATGCATAAAATACCTAAAAAGAGCGGTCTCTCCATTTTTATGCTGAAGATGCCAATTTACATCGCTTTTATATTTTTCAACCATTTTCATTAAGGTAAAATCCAGGGAAAATATTAACGGAGATCCTTCAGAATCTTTCAGATTTACATTGATATCATGCTTCAAAAAAGTTTCGAACAATTCGTTTGAAAGTTTGGTGTTGAATAAAACATTCCTTTTAAACCTGTTACATTGATTAATATCAACCCCATTATTAATCAGCAACTCTGCTTCTTTTACATTTTTTACATAAAATAAAGCATTTTCTGAACGATTATTGATTTGATTAACATTTATACCGTTTCTTATCAAAACTTGCATTTTAGAAGCGGAGGCTCCAAAAAGCGCATTTTCTTTTTTACTGTCTATGCAGTTTACATCTGCTCCTGACTGAATAAGAAAACTGCATAAGCTTGGGTCATTCACATAAAAAATAATATTTTGATTTTTTGTGTTTTTTTCATTTATATCACCACCTTTAGATATAAAATCTTCAAAATCTTTTTTGCTTTTACAAGTGAATATTTTCATTTTAACCTCATTAAAGTTTTAAATAGTATACCATTTTTAGAAAAAGGATAAAGCCAAACAATAAAAAAACCTTGTCATATTGAGCATTTTTAGCTATAGTTATAGTCATTCTCTCAAAAAGGAAATTCTCATGTCTTTCATGCAATCCATCAAAAATTTTTTTAGCGAAAAAGAATCTTGCTTTGGTGTTGTTCAGAAAATTGATTTCTCAGATAAGATTGATTATGAAGTCACCCTCATCACTGATACAGGTGAAGAAGAAGTTTTTCTTATCGAAGACAGACATCAAACCATCAAGGAGGGAATGAAACTTTATATTGAGTTTTTCTTTAATCCTGACTATGAAGTTCAGACACATATCCTAAAATGGAAGATTTGTGATAAAAAAGCAAAAACTGGTTTTTTCCTTAAATTTATTGGTTCTTCATTACTTATTTTAATCTCATGGAAAATCTTAAAAGTATCTTTCAGCTTACTCTCTCTGTTATTGTATGTTCTTGTCTCAAGCGGAGTGAGCAGCGGCAAGGGAATGATTAGCCTTTGCTTATTTATAGCACTTACAGCATTAATGTTCTTTATTACAGTTGAACAGGTTAAATCAACTTTTAATGCTTTCAATAAATTTACCGAATCGTTAAAGAAAAAAAGTCATTATCAAATCGTGCCTGATGAGAAATTCACACCACCTTATAACAGAAAAAGGATTGCAAAATATGCAGGACTTCTTTTATGCCTTGCTCTTTTTTCTTCTTTATTTTTTACAGGTAAGCCTGAATCAAAAGGACAACCCGTTTCAATGCAACAAAAAACAGAATTGGTAAAACCTCAAACTATTTAAAATAAAAAGACTCTTTGGAGTCTTTTTTTTAATCATAATATAGTAACTTTTTTAGTTTAATGCTACAATGCATATATATTAATCAAATTGAGAAATATTATGAGCTTTAAAATACCTTACCAGGAATTACTTGAGTTTATTACAGAAAACAAAAACGATTGTTATTCTGATACAGATAAAAACTTTCGCCTTCATAAACGATATGATGAGGATTTTCCATTTTTCGTTTATTTTTTTGAACCTTCTGTAAGATGGCCTTATAATGTTTGTTTTTCAGATGCTATTTCTGAACTTAAAGAGTTCTTCAAGAAAGAGGGTAAATACAATTTTTCTCAGAAAGAAAAAATTCAAAAAGTTGAAAATTACATAACAAGAAAACTCTTGATTTTTAATATTTCACAATTTGTGCTTTATATAAATAAATTCGGTACAGAAAACGATATTGATAACATTTTACTTAATATGATACCACATATTAGTAATTCAGGTGCAGCTTATGGTTTTATAAAAGATGTTGAGATATATGGCGACATCTCAAAAGAAACCAGATTAAAAGTATATGAAGAAGTAATTAAACAAAAAGGTTTATTTTTAGATATCAAGTCCATAGAGTTTCTTTTGCAACAGAATATAGATTTTTTCAAACCTCTTAATGGGAGTCATGAAATAGGCATTGAATACTTGAATAATGAAATGCAACAGCATATTGCTTTCTTATTTCCAGAAAATTTCAGTCGCTATCAAAAAAATATTCTAAAAGAAATAGCAGTGCCTGTTAAAGCAGAAGACTGTTCAAAAAATAAAAAAAGAATATGATATAAATATTAATAACAAGGAAGTTTACAAATGCAATATGAAAATTTAACTCAACAAGAACTAATAATCCTGCTACAGGAAAAAGATAAAACCATAGAAAATATTCAGACAAAACTTGAAGAAAGCTATGAACACATAGAACACTTTATTTCTGATAAACATTATATTGCTGATATAATGGATAGTTTAGCTCTTGAGGTGTATAAAGAAAGTGATATTGATTTTTCTGCTTTATTGGTAGAAACTGAAGAAGCTGATAATTCAAAAGACATTGATGATGTCGAGAGCAAATTTTCTTCTCTTATTGATTATTCAACATCTTTATCTGATAGTATTTTTTCTTTCAGAGAAGATAAGTTTAAGGAAGCTATTACTGATCTTAATTATTGCATAGATAATGATATTCCATATTATCTTCCTAATTTTAATTTTCCAAGTTATTTAGATTTGGAGTATACCAGCAGCAGTCGTTATAAAAAAATGAACTATTCATATAAACTTACACAGTTTATTGGTAAAGTTCCTGCTGAACAACTACATAAATTTTTCTCTACAGACAAACAACTTTTTACTTTTTTTGATTTTGAAGAACCTGAACATGTTGAAGAAGTTAATAAATTAATAAAAAATCTTTTGTCAGATGAACCTTGTCTATTTTCTTTTAAACATAAAAACATAGAAGAAAAGAAAAAAATTCTTATGGAACATTTCCCAAAAGCATTAAGTGCTATTGCTGCCAAAGAAAGAGATATGATACTCGATAAATTAGCAGATGAATCTTCAGATACATTAAAAATTAAAAAAAGAATATGATGACTAAAAAAATGCCCATTTTCAATATGGGCTATTTTTAAATCCTTTTTATTTTATTTTCGCTACCTATATTTATATCCATTTTACTTAAAATAATTTCTTTTTCTTCCTTAGTCATTTTAACCAATAAAGTATCTCTTGCTTCTTTAATCAATCGACCTACTGAATGATACTTTACCATCTCGCATATTTCATTTAAATCTGAAGGATATCTGAGAATGTTAATACCTTTTGATATGAGACAGGTAGCAGTATTTATATCTGCACTATGAAGAGCATCAAGACCAAATGCATTGATCTGATGGATATTAATACCAGCTTCTATTAGAAGCCTTTTAGACTCTTTTTTATACATATAAAATAAAGGTGTCTCCTTATTCTTGTTTAAGCTATTAATATTAATTCCTGAGTCTATTAACAGACGAGTTCTTTCACTTGTTTCTATTTCATATTCTGTGTAAAGAGCATTACAACCGTTATAGGGATTTTGGTAATTTATATTTACATTATACTTTAAAAGCCAACTAATTTTTTCAAAGTCTGATTCAAATAGAACTGTTTCTCCATTTTCATTAATTTCATTTATGTCTAAATGGCTTCTATTTTTCAAAAATTCAGTTTCTGTTTTTATATTAAACATCGAAATTTTCATAAAAATGTCTCTTAATATCTGATATTTTCAGTCTATCATCTTTTCATTGTTTAAAACAATAATTTATGTTATATTTACTCAATAATATAAAAAAGAGAAAACACTATGTCTAATAACTTTGATTTAGCCAAGCTCATTTTAGAAAAATATCATAAACAGGATAAATTTAGTATTGAAGAATTTTTTCTTAAAGAAAATCATGAAGACATTCTTCAATGTTATAGCCTTTTAAATTATATCAATAAAAGCCATGATAATATCACAACATACCATCCACCCTCCTTGTCGGTTTTTAGTGAAAAAATAGAACATCATGCATTAACTGCACCTCTTCACTTTTTTCTTTCAGCACTGACATCACACCTTACAGCAGAAAAAAAGTTTAAAGTTAAAAATAAACTTATGACTTTAACTAAAACAAATAATGAAACTTTTGGCAGCTTAATAAAACTACCACAAACATTAAAGATAAATGATTACAAACCTATAATATCTATTGTTTCTTTTAACATTTAGTTGGCGGCTATCCAGATATAGAATATAATAAACTAATTCATTTTATCTGGAT
>Ga0308166_1001172_pt1 | contig 28939 bp, 30 predicted proteins | sample PhyCR2_2_FD_202137 | JGI IMG/M metagenome (GOLD analysis project Ga0308166, IMG submission 202137) | Phyllosphere microbial communities from UC Gill Tract Community Farm, Albany, California, United States - DLSLCC.R2 | ecosystem: Host-associated > Plants > Phyllosphere > Unclassified | place... | reverse complement strand
AGGATGCGCGCTGTGTCGCCTGGGATTTATGGTCGGAATGTCTGACACTGCCGGACTTTGAGAACGTCGCCGATATCCTTATCCCCATGGGCAGCAACGAAGATCCGTTCTGGCAGGGGTCGGCCCGAACCATCTTTGTGGAAGCGGCCTACCGCATGCGCAATGACGAAGACCGCAGCTACGCCAAGTTGCTCAATACGCTGTTGTCCATCGACCTGCCGCGTCTGCGCGCTTATCTCGAGGGCACGCCGGCGGCCAACCTGGTGGATGGCAAAATCGAGAAGACCGCCATCTCTATTCGCAGCGTGCTGACCAACTACGCCAAGGCACTGCGTTACATGCAGGGCGTGGAGAAACTGGGGGCACCGTTCACTATCCGTGACTGGATGCGCGGCGTGAAGGACAGCGGCAAAAATGGCTGGTTGTTCCTGACCTCCGATGCCGCCAGCCACAAGGCGCTCAAACCGCTGATCTCCATGTGGCTCTCTATCGCCTCACACAGCTTGTTGTCGATGGGCGAGAACCCGGACCGCCGTGTCTGGATTTTTGCCGATGAATTACCCACCCTGCACAAACTGCCTGATCTGGTGTCCATCGTGCCGGAAGCGCGCAAGTTTGGCGGATGCTTTGTGTTGGGATTCCAGACCTACTCTCAGCTTGAAGATATTTATGGCGTCAAGGCGGCGGCCACCCTGTTCGGGGTGCTGCGTACCCGTTTCCTCTTCAGCGTACCGGATCGCGTGGGGGCCGAGTTCGCCGCCGGCGAAGTCGGTGAAAAAGAGTATCGCAAGGCCTCCGAGCAGTATTCCTACGGGGCCGACCCCGTCAGGGACGGGGTGTCCGTCGGTAAGGATTTGGAGCGCATGCAGCTGGTGAGCTACAGCGACATCCAGACGCTGCCTGATTTGTGCTGCTATGTGACGCTGCCGGGGCCATACCCGGCCGTCAGGCTGCAGATGGTGTACAAAAAAGTCAGGCAGGTCGCGCACCCCTATGAGCCTCGCAAGATTGATTCCGCTGCCGATGGGCGGCTTGTATCGGCGATCGAAGCGCGGGAAGCCGAAACCGGCAATATGGATGCCTTGTTCGCTGCACCCCCTATCCAGCCGGCGGCCAGTGCGAACGACACCGCTGATGCCCCTGTCTCTGCCGTGAGTACGGTGCTGACAGAGAACCCTGCCAGTGACGTGCCTGTCGTGTCAGCTGCTGCCACCGTGACAGGGGGGCAGGAGGCGGAACTGAAACAGAAACCGGCGCCCGGTGATGGTTATGCAGAACGGGGGGAGTTGCCCCCCGGTATCAGTGGCGACGGCGAAGTGGTGGACATCGCACAGTATGAAGCCTGGCAGGAGCAGCAGCAGGCCATGGGGCAGCAAGCCATGCAGCGCCGGGAAGAGACCAACATCAATATCGACAGGCATCGGCGCGAGCTGGCCGAAGTTCATCATGGGGACAGCGAACCGGGAGATGAATTCTGATGATGTGTACTGGCCAATCTTCGCGAGTGAAAATATCAGCACCAATCTTCGATGCGCAATCCATCAACACGTGCAAACTCCCGTGTATTGTTGGTGACCACGATCAGCCCCTGGCTGCGGGCGTGGCCGGCAATCATCAAATCAAATGGGCCTATAGGGAGTCCTTGCCGGTTCAATTCGGCCCGAATTTGGCCGCTGTGTGCGGCGGCGGCGGCATCGTAGTTCAGAACGTCAAGACGCGCGATGAACCCTTCGAGCACCGCCAGGTTGTGTTCCGGCGCCTGGCTTTTTTCTGCACCGTAAATCAGCTCCATCAAGGTGACCGAACTGATGCACAGGCGAGGTGTATTCAGGTTGAAGCGCTCTCTGACGTGCACGGGTTTGTTCTTGATGGTGAAGATGCACGTGTTGGTGTCCAGCAGGTACTTCAACATCAGAACGCCTCCCGCTCTTGCATTGGGGGTTGGTCGCGCAACGTCATGAAATCGGCGCTGACATCATCACCGTCGAACCAGCTGTCCCAGCCCTCGCCGGCCGGCGTAATGATTCGCGTGCGACCAACGGCGATGATCTCCACGCGTTTGACGTCGTCAGGCAGCGCCACCGCTTTGGGCAGACGAACGGCCTGGCTACGGTTGCTGAGAAATACGGTTGTTTCCATGACACACCTCCACATTTGGATATACCGATTGTATATCCATTGTGGTGATTGGTGTGGGATATGTCAATGGGATATGCCTTTTGCCGGTCAGGAGCGGATGGTTGGGAGAGACTGCAGATGATGAGCATTGGCCAGGTCGGCCCTGCCGGTAAAGCCGGCGACTACTACACCCATCAGGACAACTACTACGTGCTGGGCAGCATGGACGAACGCTGGGTGGGCCAGGGGGCGGAAGCCCTGGGCCTGACGGGCAAGGTGGACGTCAAAGACTTCGTGGCCGTGCTGGAAGGCAAGTTACCGGACGGCAGTAACCTGACCCGCATGGTTGGTGGCGAGAATAAACACCGTTCCGGCTATGACCTGACGTTCTCGGCGCCTAAGGGCATCTCTGTTCTGGCAATGTTGGGGGGCGACAAACGCCTTATCGCCGCGCATAACCACGCGGTAGAAGTCGCGGTGCGGGAGGTGGAGAAGCTGGCTTCGACGCGGGTGATGGAAGGCGGCGTCTCCGAGACCAAGCTGACCGGTAACCTGGTGGTGGCGCTCTTTAACCACGATACGTCCCGCGACCTGGACCCGCAGTTGCACACCCATGCGGTGGTAGCCAACGTCACGCAGCATGACGGCAAGTGGCAGACCCTGTCCTCCGATACGGTCGGCAAGACCGGGTTTATTGAGAGTGTGTATGCCAATCAGGTGGCCTTCGGCCAGATATATCGCCATGTGTTCCGTCAGGATGTGGAAGCCATGGGGTACAAGACCAAGACGGTCGGGCCGCACGGTATGTGGGAACCCGACAATATGGACTCAGTGATTGATGTGTTCTCCAAGCGCAGCCACGCCATCGACGCCGCCGCCGGCCCTGATGCCTCAATTAAGTCACGGGATATGGCGACGCTTGACACCCGCAAGGCCAAGGTCGCCAGCGATCCGGCCGAATTAGCGGTTGTCTTGATGCAGGAAATGAAGGCCACCGGTTTTGATATTCAGGCTTACATGGCCGAGGCGCAGTCTCGCACGATGGTGACGCCGTCCCCGACGCCGCTGGAGGCGGGGGGCGATGTGCTGGTCGACCAGGCGGTGGGACAAGCCATTTCGGCGCTCTCTGACCGGCAGGTCAACTTCACGCACAACCAGGTGGCCAACAAGGCCATCAGCTACCTCTCCGGTGAGCCGGGCATGCTGGACGCGGTACGCGACGGCATCGACCGCGCTATCGAGCGCGAGCAGCTTATTCCGCTCGACAAGGAGAAAGGCGTATTTACCTCCGATATTCATCTGCTCGATGAGCTGAGTGTGGCGCAGTTGAGCCGCACGCACCTTGACGAGAGTGCGGTGGTGATAGGCGCGCCAAAGTCTGACCCGCGCACCGGCAGCATGTCAACCTACAGCGATGCCGTGCAGCAGCTGGCGCAGCATGCGCCGACGATGGCAGTGTTGTCGGGCATAGGGGGCGCATCGGTAAACCGTTCCCGCGTGGCGGAAGTGGTTGAGCTGGCGCGCGCGCAGGGCCGCGAAGCCACCGTGCTGACCGTTGACCGGCAGTCACAGCAGTATCTGCAGCAAAGCGTACATCTCGATGAAAGCCGCGTGGTGACGCGCGCTGCGCTCGGCAGCGAGGCGCTGTTTGCGCCGAACAGCACACTGGTCGTTGACCAGGCAGAGAAACTGACGCTCAAGGAGACCGTGGCGCTGCTGGATGGTGCCGTGCGTAACAACGTGCAGCTGGTGTTGATGGATACCGAAAAGCGCAAGGGGACGGGCAATGCCCTCGCCGTCATGAAAGAGGCCGGTGTACCGCGCTATCAGTTCAGTAGTCGTCAGGCTGTGCTGGCGGAGGTGGTAAGCGAGCCGGACAAGGCCCAGCGCTTCGGTCAGTTGGCCAAAGGCGTGGTGCAGGCATTGGTTGAAGACCGGTCGGCGGTCGCGCAGGTAAACGGCCCGGCCGACCAGCGGATGTTGACGGCCATGATCCGTGACGAGCTGAAAGACGCCGGGCTGCTGGGACGCGAAGAGACCCATGTGTCCACGCTGACGCCGGTATGGCTGGACAGCAAAAATCGGGGTGCTATCGATACCTACCGGGAAGGCATGGTGATGGAACGCTGGGATGCGGAAAGCCGGCAGCGCGAGCGGTTCGTTGTCGACCGGGTCGGTGCGCAAACGCGCAACCTGGTGTTGCGTGACGCCGAGGGTGAAAAACACACGCTGGCCGTCAAAGCCGTGGACAAGGACTGGTCGTTGTTCCGGGCCGGCACGATGACGGTGGCCGACGGCGAACGCCTGCGGGTATTAGGCCAGGAAGGACGGGGAAAGAATGCGCTGAAGGCCGGCACGGCACTGACGGTTGTTCGTGCCGGCGCCGGCGAGCTGCAGGTGCGCGTGGCCGGCGAGTCGGATGCAGCGCAGAAGCCGGCGGACCGAGCGCTCGCGGTCGGCAACGACGTCTTCAGCGCCGTCAAGGTGGCGCCGGCGTATGTGGAAAGCCTCGGCGCCTCGGTGAGCAGTACGGCGGCGGTCTATGCAGCGGTGAAGAAAAGCGAGCTTAACAGCGCCACGCTGAGTGGCATCTCGCGCAGCGGTGGGCACATCACCCTCTATTCTGCTCTTGATGCGCGCAAGACGCAGGAGAAAGTCGCCCAGCACTCGGCGTACCGCCTGGCAGGCGAGCAGGTCAAACAACTGGCCGATGAGGAGGGGCTTGATGCCGCGATCGCCGGGCAAAAATCGGGGCTGTTTAATCCGGCGCAGCAGGCCATTCATTTGGCCATTCCGACGCTGGAAGGGGATAGCGTCGCGTTTGGCAAGGCCAAACTGCTTGCCGGCAGTCTCGGTTTTGCGGCCAAAGGCGTGTCGATGGATGCCATCCAGACGGAAATCGAGGCGCAGGTCAAACGCGGGGAGCTGCTGAAAGTGGATATCGCGCCCGGCGTCGGGGCGGATTTGCTGGTATCTCGCGCCAGCTTCGAGGCGGAGAAAAGCATTATCCGACTGATCGCCGACGGTAAGGACAGCCTGCCGCCGTTGGTAACAACCAGTAGCAAAACCCACAACGAGGACGGCCCCGGTCAGCGGGAGGGAAAGGTGGCTCCGTACCTGACCCAGGGACAGCGGCAGGCTGTCGACCTTATTTTAAACACAACCGACCGATTTGTGGCAATACAGGGCTATGCGGGTGTGGGGAAAACCACCCAGTTCAAGGCGGTACTGGACGGGATAGCGCAGTTACCAGAAAGCGAGCGGCCCCGCGTGGTCGGGCTGGCGCCGACGCACCGCGCGGTGGGGGAAATGCAGGCGGCCGGCGTCGATGCGCAAACGCTGGCATCGTTCCTGCACGATGAGGGGCTGAAGGTCGCCGGCGGCGAGAAACCGGACTACCGCAACACGCTGTTTGTGGTGGATGAGAGTTCCATGGTGGGCAACAGCGACATGGCGCGCGCCTACGCGCTGATTGCCGAGGGCAACGGCCGCGCGGTGATGAGCGGCGACGAAGCCCAGCTGGAAGCGATCTCGCCGGGCGCGCCGTTCCGGCTGGCGCAGGGGCGCAGCGCCATCGACATGGCGGTCATGAAAGAGATTGTGCGCCAGACCCCCGAGCTGAAGCCGGCGGTGTACAAGATGATTGATAACGATGTGCCCGGCGCGCTGGATGTGGTGCGAGCCGTGGCGCCGGCCAACGTCCCCCGGCAAGCCAATGCCTGGGTGCCGGCGCAGTCGGTGGTTGAATATCCCGCCAAGGTGCCGGATGACATTCATGCCGCGATTGTCAGCGATTACCTGGGACGCACCGAGGCGGCCCGGCGCGATACGCTGATCATCACCCACCTTAATGCCGACCGGCACATCATCAATGCCGGTATTCACCAGGAACGTAAAGCGGCGGGCGAGCTTAAGGGGGAGTCCGTCAGTCTACCCATCCTGGAGACCGCCAATATTCGTGACGGCGAGCTGCGCAAGCTGGACACCTGGGCGCTTCACCGGGACGCCGTCGTCCTGCTGGATAACACCTACTACCGGATGGCCGACATCGACAGTCAGTCCCGTACCGTCAGCCTGCAGGACAACGAGGGCAATACCCGGCAGTTTTCCCCGGCCAGTGCGGTGCGCGAAGGCGTCACATTGTACAACCCGCGCACCATCGAGGTAAGCGTGGGCGACCGCATGCGCTTCTCCAAATCTGATGTCGAGCGCGGGCATGTGGCCAACAGCACCTGGACGGTCGAGGCGATAAAAGGTGACATGGTCACGCTCTCCGATGGACAACAGACCCGTACCGTCAATCCCCGCGAGCAGCAACAAGACCGGCACGTCGATTTGGCCTATGCCATCACCGCCCACGGCGCACAGGGGGCGAGCGAACGCTTTGCCATCACGCTCGAGGGGGTGGAAGGCGGGCGTGAGCCGCTGGTCAACCGGGCGTCGGCCTATGTGGCGCTGTCGCGCGCCAAGGAGCATGTGCAGGTGTACACCGACAACGAAGCTGGGTGGCTGAACGCCATCGGCAAGGCGAAGGAGCGCACCACGGCCCATGATGCGGTGCTGGGGATGGCACCGGGCAGCCAGAAAGCGGCCGCCGACCTCTACGGCAAAGCGGTCTCTTTATCTGATAACGCGCTGGGACGCGCGGTGCTGCGCGGAAGCCAGCTTACCGGCGACACGCTGGCGCACTATGTGTCTCCGGGTAAGAAGTATCCGCAGCCCCACGCCATGCTGCCGATGTATGACTCCAACGGCAAACCGGCAGGCGCTTGGCTGGCGCCTCTAGCGGACACTCAGGGGAAAAGCGTCGGGGGACTGCCGACGCAGGGGCGAGTGTTCGGCAGTGACAGCGCGCAGTTCGTGGCGCTGCAGGGGAGCCGCAACAACGAGACCAGGCTGGCCGGGACGATGCAGGACGGTATCCGGCTGGCGGCACGCTATCCCGACAGTGGCGTGGTGGTACGCCTGCAGGGTGACGACGTGCCGTTCAACCCCCAGGCGATGACCAGCGGCAGGGTGTGGGTGAACGACGAGACGCTCAAGGCCACTGCGCGGGAGAGCGGCGCGTCCGACAGTGTCATCAAATTGCCGGAGAGCCCGGAAGAACGCCTGCAGCGTGAACTGCAGGCGCAGGCCGACAAACTGGGCCGTGAACCGAACGTTCCTGATCCGCAGCGGCTGGCCGGGCTTAATGATGAACAGCTGCGTGCGTTGCTCGCGCGCGGCGAACTGCGCGCCGAGGACGTGAAAGACCGTCTGCCGGAGGCGGTCATACGGGAAGTGACGGGCCAGGATGCGGCCTTGCTGCGCGATGCCGCTGTCCGCCAGGTGGCGCGCGAGCCGGTATCGACCCGCAGCCGGCTGCAGCAGGACGAACAGAATCTAGTGCGCGATACCCATCCAGAGCGAGAACTGAACAAAGAGAAAACCCTGGGCGGCGACTGACGCGCTGCGCTTGTCCAACGCCGCGCGAGACAGGTGACAAGCCCCTGCCCCGCACGGCATTACCTAAAGGAAGAACGGATGAACACAACCCAAAATGTCTCAACGACGCAGGGCATCTTGTTAATCACTGCGGTCTTGCTGTCCGGGGCTGCGACGCTCTGGGGATATATGCAGTGGGACGTGCTGAGCGCCCTGCCGCTGTATTGGCGCAATGCGCTCGTCCCGTTGCCTCTGCTGGTCTTCATGGGCCTGAAGCACCTGCAGGCGCGGCCAAACAGGGCGGACGAGCATGAATAAGACGTCGTGGCTCCCTGCCCGCGTGTTTGGCGTTGCCACCCTGGTGTTCAGCGGCTGGCTGCCGGCGTCGCCACTGCTGGCTGCACCGGCGGTACAGGTGGGGTTTTCGCCGGAAGGGTCGGCGCAGCAGCTGGTATTGAGTGTTATCGGCGAAGCGCGGCGCGATATTCGTCTGATGGGGTATGCCTTTACCTCGCCGGAGGTGCGCGGGCGCTGATTGCGGCGCACCGGCGCGGCGTGACCGTCGGGGTGGTGGTCGATGCGAAGGCCAACCAGAACGGCGCCGGCCGGGCGGCATTGAACCTGCTGGCCAACGCCGGCGTGAACGTCAGGACGGTCAACAGCTATAAAATTTTGCACGACAAGGTGATCGTCGTGGATGGCGTGACGACCGAAACGGGCAGCTTCAATTTCAGCCGATCGGCACACCGCGCAAACTCGGAAAATGTGGTGGTGCTGCGCGACATGCCGGCGGTGGCCAAACAGTACCTGGCTCACTGGCAATCCCGTTGGGCGCAGGGCCAGGACTGGCAGTCGACTTACTAAGAAAGGAAATCGGATGGCAATGTTCGATCCGCACAGCGGAAAACTGCAGCAGGTGCGCGAGGTAGTGCGCTTCACGCCGCTGCAGCAGGACGTACTGAAATTTTTGGCGCTGGTGCTGATGGTGTTCGACCACGCCAACCGGGCGCTGGGGCTGCATGAGCCGGTGCTGTTGCTGCTGGGGCGCGGGGCGTTTCCGCTGTTCGCCTTGCTGTGGGGGTACAACCTGGCGTCGCGGCCTGTCCGGCAGGCGCAGGCGACCCGGCTGTGGATTTGGGCCGTGGTTGCGCAGCCGGGCTACTGGCTGGTGATGCGTCATGACGGGCTGGCATTCACCGATCCGAATATTTTATTCCTGTTCGCTGCCGTGACACAGGCGCTGGCGGTGGCGTCGTTGCCGATGCGCAAGGGCGCGCCTAACCCGGTATTGGCCGGCGGTGTACTGCTGGCGTTGTGGTGGGCATATGGCGCCACAGACGGCAGTTACGGTACTGCCGGCGTTTTGGTGCTGTTGGCCAGTTATGGGCTGTGCGTTTCGCTGCCGAGTTACGTGACGGCCGTTTGGCCGGTGCGCGGGCTGGCGATCGTGGCCTGGCCGCTACTGGTGCTGATGCTCAATGCCCAGCTGGGCGGCACGATGATGCTGGCCGGGTTGTTGTTGCCGGCACTGCTCATCCTGGGGACGCTACCGCTGGCGACGGCGTTCAATCAACGGCGCCTGTTGCCGCGGGGTTTTTTCCTGCAGACCTACGTGGCGCACTTGCTGGCGCTGGGGCTGGCCGGCGTGTTTTTACACTGAGTCGCCGCTGATGTTACTGACCGCTTCGCACTTTGCCCAGGCCTCGTTACTTGACCAGGTGACGATCGCCACGGCCGCGGGGCGCGTTGTCCGCTTTACCGATATGATGGCTTTTGGTAGAGTGGGAAAAATTTTGCATTCGATGGTTGTCCACGCCAGAAGGTGGACGGGATGGAGCGGAGCTCCAGACGCAAAAACCCCCGAATTACGCTGCAACTTTGGTCGGTGGCTCGTAAGTTCGGGGGTCAAAAGCAGGCCTGGCGCCTGTAAGGAAGTATACTGTATGCGTATTCTACGTCAATCCCCCCTGCCGACCCTAAGTGCAGGGGAACGTGCATAGTCAAAATGCCGCGCAGGTAAATCCTGTAAAATCAACTGTTTCACGCCGTGGTGCCAATAATGCGCTGCGGCGCGGGCAACAAAAAATTCATCGTCGCTACACCCCAAACCTGTGCTGCCGGGTGCCGAAAGGCATGGCGAGCAAGGTGGTGGCGCGCATGAGCAGCCACGACTGGCGGCGTAATGATGACCTGATCGGTCTGCGCCGGCAGGGTTATATCCCTTATACCCAACGCAACAACCCGGACTACCGTCCCAAACCGATGCGCATTGCTGCGCGTTCGGAGAGCCGTGAAGCGCTGACGGTGCTCTCGATGGTGCTGGGCGCCAACTGCGACTACAAGCCGGACAGCGACTACCCGTTCGAGATCATGCTGCCGTTCGAGGACGTGGCCAAGGCCATGGGCGTACTGCACGTCTACGAAAGCGGCCGCAAGGCGTATGACGTGGCGCTGCATGCGCTGTCGGTGCTCGAGCAGCTGGACTACCTCATCGTGTCGCGCGGGCAGGATACTGACACCGGTCAGAACAAGCCGCTGCGCATCTGGCTGACGGAGAACTTCTTCATCAGCCGCGGCATCCAGGTGGACGAAATTCGGCAGTGGCTGAACCAATACCGGCTGTGGGCGATTAAAAACGGCCTGACCGAAACACTCAGGCAAAAATACGAGCGCCACCTGGTGCGCATTGCGCATCTGGGGATCGACATCGAGCGCAAGCACTCGCTGAAAAACCGACTGAAAAAGATCCGGCGCTGGGTGGTGAGTCCCGATCTGCAAAACCTCAAGCGCAACGCGGAGCAGGTGATTGGCAACGAACTGGCCAGACGGCGGCAGGACGAGCAGCGGCTCGATACGTTGCTGGATGACACCGCTGCCGGCATCAAAAAGCTGGCAGCCGCCCGGCGCCAGAAGCAGAACGGCTTTTATCAGGCCTGGGTGCAGTGGACGATGGGGAGCTCGCCTCTGACGGCGATGCAGCTGGAGAATACGCTCAAGCATGAACAGCCCGGACTGCTGAACAGCGATCCGGAGGCATTCTATCGGCTGCTGCTGGAGCGCGCCGGCGCTATCCCCGCCTAACGTCCTCCCACATACAGAATTTTAACCCTGCCTGATCCGCGGGGGTTTTGTGCTGCCTGTTTTCCGCCGCTGATGCCAGGTTGGCCATTCGGCCGACCTGTTTCGGTTGATGCCGGCGTGATTTTTGCGGCCGCTGACGTCGATCCGGGGCGCTGACAACAGTTATCGACAATGAACACCCCTTTAACTTCGATATTAATTTCGGATAGACTGTTAACTTCGAAAAAGCACTCAGTGATAGGCTTAATTTCGAAGGTTGTTTCTGAACAAACTAAGCCCTTTAAATAAAGGGGGTCACTCAGCGCACCGGCTCACGCCGTTGCTGTTGAGTACCTCCCTCACTTCGTTCGGGCAAAAAACAGAGCCTTACTCAACTCACAGTCTGTCTTAGCAAAAACCTGAAGTAGCACCTGCAGTCACGACTGCAGGCAAAAAGCCCTACACCTGGGTCGGAATCGCCTAAATTTCCCAACCAATGAAATTCGCCAAACTTAGCCCCACAACCCCCCACACCACCGCTAAAAAGCGACCCGGCCCGGCCCAAAGGGCCGGAACAGTGTCGCTTTTAATGATGGATGTTGTAACTAGGAATTAAGTCGCTTTCAGATGCGTTGCTGAACGTTCTGCATACACGCCCGTAAGCGGCCCTCACGGCCCGCTAACGCGGAGATACGCCACAGCTGCGGCTACGCCTTGCTGTGACCACTCCGACGGCGCACACAAAGATTTACGTCGCATTTAGCGGGACTGGTCTTGCAGGGTGAGGGATGGGATAGGTGAAATCTATCAAAGCACGGCGGCTGCGCCGCGTCACCGGCGCCATTCACTAAAATTGCAATATTCAATTACTGCTGGCGCCTGCATGCCGCTTTGCGGCATTCAAAATACCGGCTGTGCTGCTCGCCAGTCTGAGCTAAAAATGATAGCTCAGTGGAAGAAAGGCTGAGTCATCATCACGGAGGTGAGCAACGAGATGAAGGTGGAACCTCGGCCTGACCGACGAGACAACAGCCTCGCCGGTTTTTCCTTATAGGGCACTTATTTTTCAATAAACAATACATAGCTGGCAACACTTTGCGTTCCTATCACCTGAGTGATATTCCAGCCGGCCTTACTTAATTCAATGACCGTACCCTTCACGTTGTCACCACAGTCAAAAACCACCTCATTGGTGAGATAATTTGTACTGCTTCCCTTAAATTTTATATTGGTGCTTTCGCAAAACCTGGCTTCTCCAGCAAGCGCAGAGAGTGGTAATAACAGTGAGGCTAAACAAACAACCGATGATGCTAATAATTTCATACCGTTTCCTTATTTCTGTGATCCAGCCTGAAGAGTTATTGGTTAAATATTGCGCTAAACGTACAAAAATTTCCGATCTCCAAACTTACCCCCATTCTATGTTGTTTGCACATTGATACAACGCTGAGTGGTTTGCGGCATGAATAGCTCCCATTAATCTGTAGACAAGCAAATTCACCGCATTCTCGCGTGGAGTTATTGCTTTAAACCATCTGAATTAACAGGATATATTTATGTCAGACACCATGACAGTTGTCGGTACACCCACCGGTTTTGAACCTGCAGGTTATGGCGGTGGTCTGTCTGATCCATCGATGCCAAACACCGGTATCAGTTCAGGTCAGCTTCATTTGCAGGTCACCTTGCCTTATTACCAATCACCACAATTGTGTCAAAGCGCAATGGCCTGGCTGGCCAAATATGTCAAAGACCATGGAGCGAACGATCCGCTAACCATTCAGGTGGTTGCGAACAATATTCGTTGCTTCGTGAACGCGGATACCAACCTGGTACATAATCGTCGCCTGACGGTGTATGACGCCTATCACAGCATTAATCCGCATCCGTCAAAATACGACTACCACTCGATGAGCCTCTATCAGATGAGCGGTAATGTCGTTACGCCGGCGGCCGCTTTTGGTCACTATCTGTGGGGGGAGGGGCAGGAACGTTACGTAAATCTGCCGGATGTGGGGTTAAAGGTTGCCCTACGCAGATTGAACCGTTGATGGCCATGGTAAATTCCGGTGTAGTCGGTAATATTCCGTTTGCCGCCGATTTTATCCGCGACACCTTCGTTGACGGGATTATTCCGGGCTCATACCTGGGTCATATCAAACTGCGCACGGAAGGGACTCTGTCCATCCAGAATGGCGGCGCGTGGAGTTATAATGGTGTGATCCGCGCTTATAACGATTCGTTTGACTTTAACCTCGGTAATTTCCGCGGCCCCATTGCCGAGTCGATGACCTACCTTGGCAGCTTGTTCAGCGGAACCGCGTATAACATTGCGTTGCCTGGCCAGATTGCAATTTCGGGCACAGGCCAACGATAATCATATGGGGCCGAGCGATCGGCCCTAGTCCACAGAAAACTCGATATGTCCCGTATCACAGACGTAGATACCGGTATAGCCATGAGATTTTTCAGGTCCGCTGGCGGTAAAGGGAACCATCAACGTGTCGTCTTTGCCGGGGTTGGCGCCACGCGGGATTTTACCCCATGAGAATGAAGGGGCTGACGTTCCTATCTGCTCTTGTGCTGAAGGCCAGCGTGGAAGCATGCTGACAAAAGCGTTCTTCACTTCTTCCTGAACTTTTGCATCCGTGCTCTGAAGACAATTGTGCTTGGGTGCAGACGGCCAAAAAATCACAATAGCGATCGCGATAACTGCCACCAAAATAATCACCTTAGCCTGCTTTTTCATCGATCCTCTCCGTGTTGATAAGTCCTGTGGATGTCGTCACTCGCTGAGTAGAAGCTGACGCTCAGTGGAAGGAAAACTCACGTTAAGAAATTTTCTGACTTTGACGCCGCTTTTAACGGCCTCAGATGTCCTTTGGTCATCCTTTCTGAATATGTTACATGATAACGAGGCTTGATGTGTTTCGTGTGAAGTGGGCAATTATTTCAGGCGCACGACTGGCACGTCGTTCAGCCGCGTGGTCCAGGCCGGCGACAGCCGCTGCCGTTTCATCTTCCAGCCATCGGCGCGATCGGGAATACCCTGCCCGGCAAACCACACCGGTGCCCGGCCGTCCTGATTGAGGCTGTCGAGCAGCTGCATCAGCCGATCGCTGTTTTTGCGCGGCGGTGCGTCGTCAAACAGGCCGAACTGTGCCACGCGTTCGCTGGTGAAATCGCCCAGCATCACGCCGCAGCGATGATAACGGTGGCCGGCGATGAAGATCCGTTCCAGCGCCCGCCGGGCGGCCTGAATGATGTCACGGCTGTCCTGGGTGGGCGTTGCCAGTCGGGTGGTCGCCTGATTGCCGTAATAGGTCTCGCCGGCGGCGAACGGACTGGTGGCCACGAACACCGAGATGTGCCGGCAGAACTGGCGTTCGCCGCGTAGCTTTTGTGCCGCGCGCTCGGCATGTGCGCAGACAGCCTGACTGACGCTGTCCAGCTCGGTGGGTTTGTCGCCGAACGAGCGGGAGCAGACGATTTGCTCCTTTGGCGCCGCAAATTCCTCCAGGCCCAGGCAGGCGATGCCGTTCAGCTCGCGCACCGTGCGCTCGAGCACCACCGAGAACTGACGGCGCGCCGCGGCCGCCGGCATGTCGGCCAGCTGCAGCGCAGTGGTTATGCCCATCGTTGCCAGCCGGCGGGCAATCCGCCGGCCAACACCCCACACTTCCTCTACCGGCACGTGCGCCATCAGGCGTCGCTGGCGCGCCGGCGCGCTCAGGTCGACCACCCCGCCGGTCTTGTGCCATGTCTTGGCGGCGTAGTTGGCCAGTTTGGCCAGCGTTTTGGTCGGCGCGATCCCGACGCCCACTGTCAGGTGGGTGCGGCGCTGCACCTCTTCACGCAGCCGCCGACCGAGCGATTCCAGCTGCGCGGCCGGGATACCGGTCAGATCGCAGAAACATTCATCGATTGAATATACTTCCAGTCGCGGCGTCAGCTGGCCAAGGATAGCCATCACCCGATGCGACATGTCGGCGTAGTAGGCATAATTCGATGAAAACGCCACCACGCCCTGCCGCTCGGCGTCCCGGGCGATTTTGAACCAGGGCTCCCCCATTTTTATGCCGCAGGCTTTCGCCTCGCGGCTGCGCGCGACGACGCAGCCGTCATTATTGGACAGCACCACCACCGGACGGCCGCGCAGGTCGGGGCGAAAGACGGTTTCGCAGGAGGCGTAGAAACTGTTGACGTCAACCAGTGCAAACATGGCGGGGTCTCCGGGCTTTGCGGAATGTGCAGGTGGCGATAACCGGGCCGGGTTACAGCGTGTGAATGGCGTGGCGCACCACGCCGAAGATCACGGTCTCGATATCGTCACCGAGGGGGATGGGCGCAAAGGCCGGATTGGCCGGCAACAGCATCGGCCGGGGCAGCAGCTGCAGGCGCTTGCAGGTGAACTCGCCGTCGACGGTGGCGATGACGATGTCGCCGTGCTGCGCCCGGTAGAAACACTCCACGACCAGCAGGTCGCGGTCGAGGATACCGGCGTCCTGCATCGACTGCCCCTCGGCGCGCACCAGGTAGGTGCTCTCCGGGTGACGGATGCAGATGTCGTCCAGCGACAGGCGCTGCTCGAGGTAGTCCTGCGCCGGCGACGGAAACCCGCAGGGCACGCCGGCGTCATAGAGGCGAACCGGCATCACACGGCCTCCGGCACGCTCTGCCAGGCATCGTCATCCGGGGGCGTGTCCGCGTCGGCTGAAGCCGCGGCCGGCTGCGCCGCCTGCAGGTAGTGCGTGCGCAGCTGCGTGGTCAATGTGGCCACCACGTCGGGACGGTCGCGCAGCCAGCCGGCGGCCTTCTCGCGCCCCTGCCCGATTTTCTCCCCCTGATACTCGTACCAGGCGCCGGTCTTGAGGATATATTTGGCGTCGACGGCCAGATCCAGCACTTCGCCCTCGCGGAAGATGCCGACGCCGAACAGCAGCCGGAACTGCGCCTGGCGGAACGGCGGCGAGACCTTGTTCTTGACCACCTTCACCTTGGTATCCCGCCCGATGATGGTCTCCCCTTCCTTGACGTTGCCGGCGACGCGCACGTCGAGACGCATCGAGGCATAGAACTTGAGGGCGTTGCCGCCGGCGGTGGTTTCAGGGTTGCCAAACATCACGCCGATCTTCATGCGCAACTGGTTGATGAAGATCACCACCGTGCGGGTGGTGTTGATGCTGCCCTTCAGCTTGCGCATCGCCTGGCTCATCATGCGAGCCTGCAGCCCCATCTGGGCGTCCCCGATCTCGCCTTCCAGTTCGTTTTTCGGCACCAGGGCGGCGACGGAATCGACCACCACCACGCCGACGGCGCCGGAACGCACCAGGGCGTCACAGATTTCCAGCGCCTGCTCACCGGTGTCGGGCTGGGAGATAAGGAGTTCACCGATATCGACGCCCAGCTGCTGCGCGTAACGCGGATCGAGCGCGTGCTCGGCATCGATAAAGGCGCACTGCAGCCCGGCGCGCTGGGCACAGGCAATGACCGACAGGGCGACGGTGGTCTTGCCGGACGACTCGGGGCCGTAGATTTCGGTGATACGGCCGACCGGCAGGCCGCCGCCGAGTGCGATGTCGAGGCCGAGCGAGCCGGTCGGGATACGTTCGACGGCCATGCCATGGTTGTCGCCCAGGCGCATGATGGCGCCCTTGCCGAACGCCTTCTCGATGGCGGTGATGGCGCTTTGCAGCGCTTTGGCGCGACTTTCCTGTGTGCCGGCCGAGTCCTGCGGGGGGCGGGTGCGTGCTACGTTGCTCATCTTGTGTTCTCCTCTGGTCGGAAACCGAATGCGTCATTATAATAATACTGTATGCATAACCAGTATAATATAAAACCGACGAGGAATGGCAAGGGGCTATGGCGAGGTCAACCGCGCGACGGGCACAAGCCCCTCATTTTGAGGTGAATATTTTTACCGACGATGCGCACAGGTTATCCCCCAAATTTGTGGATAACGTCCTGATTGTGAGTGGCGCGGCACCGGGGGCGGATATGGGACCGTCCTGGGCAAAAACGGTATTCAGCGCCGCTTTTACGACGTAGAATCCGTTATGCTGTGACGGTACCGGCACGACGCCGGACTTCCACTCTTTCGCGTCCAGCAGATAATTGTCCCAGCCCTGGTCTTTCAGGGTTTCAGAGGCGTAGGTGAGCCGGAACAGGACGGACTGAGCGGCCAGCTTGCCGCTGCAGGAGCGAAAGAGGTAGTCAAGATGCTGGCGCAGATCGCGCTTACGGATATGTTTCTGCCGCAGGGTCAGGGCCGACATGCTGCGGTGGCCCATAATCTCTTCGTCGGGAATGACCGTCACATCAACCAGCGGAAAATCGCCGGTGTACAGTTTCCCGGCCAGCGCCGGATCATCAAACTCCTGCAGCCAGTTGGTCGGGTACGGGTATGGGCTGCGTTTGCCGGTATAGAAAGTACCGGTATGACCAGTGGCAGCGATTTATGGCCGGCAGATGGATGTCCATGAAGTCGCGGGGTATCTCAGGTTGCGTCAGAAATTGCCGGAAAGTGGCATTATGGGGCGAAGGATTTTTTTCATGGGGCGGTTGCCGCACATTCGGTCAGCAGCTCACTATTTAGCACCAATATATGGTTCGATACTTTTGATACTAACAATTCAATCGGTTGGCCATTAAGTTTATAACTGATATGCGCGCCTGCTACGCCAATCTTCTAAAAGCCCCTCTTTACCTGCCTGCAATTTTTACTTAAGTCAATAGATCTCGATTTATGGAATATATGATGCGGCATTTTTGCGTAACGCCACCTTATTTCTGAAACCTTAAGCTCTGACCATAACCTCCGTAGAATATTTAAAAATAAAATCTTTTAAATTAATGTTAATTTTACGTTAATTTTTTTCGTCGCGTTGTATGATGCGTAAAAAACTACCAAGTCCATAATGTATTAACTATGCTGTAGGTGTGGTTAATGCTTGGTTGCTCCTAACTAATTGTTTTTATTTGAATGGAGGTTTTTGTGATGAAGAAAAACAAAACTGATTTTACTTCTAACGGAAGTAATGATAAGACAATCTCTACAGTTGAACCACACTATGAAGATACTGCATCCGTCGAGAAGGTAATTAAACCCCTTGCGAGTATAAGTCCCCCAGGAGCGGAACCCATGATGCCGGATTCTGATAAGACACCTAAGAATAGAAACGAGAAGCTCAAACAGTTAGATAAATTTCGGTCTGATCCTCAGGGAGAGTCGCTGCGCACGAATCAGGGCGTGAAGATTTCCGATAATCAGAATTCACTAAAGTCAGGAACTCGCGGCTCAACCTTGCTTGAAGACTTTATTCTGCGAGAAAAGATCACACATTTTGATCATGAGCGCATTCCCGAAAGGGTAGTCCACGCACGAGGTGCGGGTGCACATGGTTATTTTCAGGTCTATGAATCGCTAGCCTCCTATACCACTGCCGAATTCCTTCAGGATCCCAGTGTTAAAACACCTGTCTTTGTGCGTTTTTCTACCGTCCAAGGCTCCCGAGGCTCTGCTGATACGGTAAGAGATATTCGAGGCTGGGCAACAAAATTCTATACTAAAGAAGGCAATTTTGATCTCGTAGGTAATAATACACCCGTATTTTTCATTCAGGATGCGATTAAGTTCCCGGACTTTGTCCATGCGGTGAAGCCAGAGCCTCATAATGAAATACCCCAGGGTCAAAGCGCGCATGATACTTTTTGGGATTATATCTCACTGCAGCCAGAGACACTGCATAACGTTATGTGGGCAATGTCAGATCGCGGCATTCCCCGTAGCTACCGTATGATGGAGGGATTCGGCATCCATACCTATAAAATGATCAATGCTGAAGGCCAGTGCCACTTTATACGTTTCCATTGGAAGCCTGTATATGGCGTCTCCTCTCTAATATGGGATGAAGCTCAATTGCTGACAGGCCGCGATCCAGATTTTCATCGCCGTGAGTTGTGGGAGTCCATTGAAGCGGGTGACTATCCTGAATATGAACTCGGGTTGCAGATAATTCCAGAGGAAGATGAACATAAATTCGATTTTGATATACTTGATCCAACTAAGTTGATCCCAGAGTCTTTGGTTCCCGTTCATCTCGTTGGAAAAATGGTATTGAATCGCAATCCAGATAATTACTTTAGTGAAACCGAACAGGTAGCATTCTGTCCTGGTAACATCGTTCCAGGTATAGACTTCTCTGATGACCCACTACTTCAGGGGCGACTCTTCTCTTACATTGATACCCAAATCAGCCGATTGGGAGGAGTAAATTTCCACGAACTTCCTATTAATAAACCAATTTGTCCTTTCCACAACCATCAGCGTGATGGGATGCATCGTATGAGCATTTCTGGAACAGCCAATTACGAGCCTAACTCTATAAATAACAATTGGCCAAGAGAAACCCCCCCGGCAAAGGGCGGGTTTGCAACCTACCCGCAACCAATAAATGGTGAAAAGACCCGCAGAAGGAGTAGCACTTTTGTTGACTTCTATTCTCAGCCACGTCTATTTTGGCTGAGCCAAACCAAAGTGGAACAAAATCATATTGTCGGAGGGTTCAGTTTCGAATTGGGTAAGGTTATGCGCCCTTGGATACGTGAACGTGTGGTTGATCAGCTTACCTATATTGATCACCAGTTGGCTCAATCTGTCGCAGATAATCTTGGGATAAGATTGAGCCAAGAACAATTGAAGCATCCATTACCTGGCCCCGTCAACGGGATATCTAAAGATCGTTCATTAAGTATGTACGATGGGCATCATCAGATACTCAAATCACGCCAAGTGGCTATTCTTGCTGCCGATGGTGTTTGTGGGGAATCTATTGATAATATTATGAAAACCCTTAAAAAACATGGTATTCATGGAAAGGTTTTTGCTCCGCACTTAGGTAGAATAACTTCTCTGCAAGATAATGAAATAGAGGTCGACGGTACCATAGAAGGCAATCCATCTGTGATGGTGGATGCCGTTATCATACCGGAAGGAGAAGGCAGTATTGACTCCTTGATGAAAAACGGCAACGCCAAACATTACGTGATCCAAGCATTTAAACATCTGAAAGCGATAGGGCTGCAAGGTAAAGCGTTTAAGCTATATGATGCATTGCCGTTGCCCAAACCAGATGAAGGTATTATCGTGGGGGATAAGGCTGCGGATTTGGCTGAGGCATTTTGTAATGCTATGAAAGGACATCGTATTTGGTCCAGAGAAAGCGTAGCACAGGAAATTGCTGGCTAAAGTAGTACTAACTTGGGCTCTCATTTAAGGGAGCCCTACCAATGAGGATCAACAGGATTGTCGTTATGGAATACTATGGTTATACACTTGTTAAGTTTATAATAGGTTTTGTTATTGTAATTACTCATCTAAATCTATCGGGTAAAACTCAGCTTTCCCAGATGACCCCCGTAGACTTCATCGGCAATTTCGTGCTGGGTGGAATTATTGGTGGTGTGATCTATAGCGATTCAATACCTATGCATCAATATGTACTGGTACTCTTTATCGGCGTATTTCTCATCTCGTTATTGAATGCGTTAAGTAAGCGCATACACTTTTTTCGCACTGTTACTATAGGTCAGCCAATACCGATCATCAAAGAGGGTCGCTTTCTTATTGATGCCATTTCGAGTAAAAGAAATAAAATTGATATATTGAATGTCTCCTCTCAACTTCATGCGCAAGGGATCCCATCCTTCCAGGAAGTCACTTATGCGCAGATAGAGCCAAATGGTCAAATAACGGTTGTATGCGATGGCGCCAAGATGCCTTCAGTTATCATAATGAAAGATGGTAAGGCCAGGATTGCTGAACTCAGTTCGATAGAGAAAGATGAAGCATGGCTTGCCTGTAAATTAAAGGACGCTGGTATAGATCCTCACGCGGTTTTTCTTGCGGAATTTTGGAATGGAAAATTAAGTTTTATATTAAATAACGGCGAGGTTAAATTCTCTCTTTAAGCACTATTCATTGTTATAGCATTTAAAGTAATAATTTTTCCTCCATAGATTTGGCATAACTGATTATTATTGCTATGTTTGTTATGGCTCGATTGAGACTGTGGCATCTCTTTCAGCAAACTTTACACAATGTTAACAACATGAAAAGGATCGTAAATGAAAATGGAAAATGGGATGGTTGTTGAAAAAAAAATATCATGGGGTAGCGTAATAGGCGGTGTTATCACTGTATTGGCCGTGTCATTACTGTTGTCAACGCTGGGTACAAGTCTTGGGCTTTCCATTGTTGACCCGGCTTCGGACGATCCGGTAAATGGAGCGGGAGCCACCGTTGCCGTCTGGTCTGCAATCTCGATTATTGTCAGTCTTGCCATCGGCGCTTTCGTCGCCGGTCGTCTGGCAGCAAATGATGGTCTCATTCATGGCTTCCTGGTGTGGGCTACAGCGCTCATTGTTGCTGCAGTTCTGGGAACCCTGTTGGTTGGCTCAGCCGTTAAGATGACTGGTAATGCGCTCGGCGCCATAGCTTCTACCTCAGGTAGCCTGCTTTCAGGTGCAGGCTCTGCGCTTGGAAACGGTGCTTCCGGAGTGGCAAATGTGGGAAAAAATCTCTTTGACCAGCTGGACATCGACACAAAACTTGAGCCGGAAAACCTAAAATCGGATGTGGTAGCAGCATTGAAAAAGAGCGATATACCTTCGTTGCAGCCAGAATTTATGCAGCAGCAGCTTGATGGTGCTAAAGCGGATTTGAGTGATGCGATTAAGGCTTTCTTCAACCAGCCTGATAGCAATGACGCTATCATACAGAAACTGATTAGTAAGCTGAAAAAGCGTGCGGATGCAATTACTCAGGATGTCAACCAGGACTCATTGAAAAAAGCGCTGAGTGAAAACACCGACATGACTCCTACAGAGGTTGATAAAACAGTCACTAACTTGATCGATACTAAAGAAAAAACAGCTCAAATCGTTAAGCAACGTCTCGATGAAGCAGAAGCGAAAATTAATGAGGCGAAGCAAAAGTATGCCGAGCTTAAACAGGAAGCACGTGAGCAGGCTGCCGCAGCTGCAGATGCATTGGCGCGTGCGGCTCTGTGGTCATTCTTTGCCTTGCTTCTTGGTGCAATCATCAGTGCGTTGGCCGGATTGTGGGGCGTAAAGACGAATGCCCGTCATATTCGAAGCTGATAGGCTGGTTTAGCGTTACCAAGTGCCCTAATCAGATTGAGTGCAATTTTAGCTATGTTCATGCAGTTAAGGAGAGACTTATGAGAAAATCGCTAATGTACGCTGCGACCGTCATTTTTTCCATCATGGCCCTATCGGGATGCACACGTTCAAGTTATGCCATCTATACACATGACGGCCGTACTATAGTCAGTAAAGTTAAACCGGCCCAAACCAGCGCAGGCTTGGTAGGCTACACCGATGCTAATGGCGTCAAACAGCAAATTAACCAGTCTGAAGTGAAAGAAATTTCAGAGATCCCATAATGAAGTCAAGAGGATAGAAGTAAAATAAATTAGTTAAGTAACAGTGTTATTTTTTAATGAAGACCCTTGTTACAAGGGTCTTCATTAATCAACAGAATTGATTGGTATCTATAGTTATTTAAATGTTACACCCACCACCCAACCATCAAGATGATGTCTAAGAAACTACTTTTTATAGAGGGATTCTCATATAAAAAGATGTAACTAACTTTAATGGAATAGGTTTGGAGCGTGCTTTGTTCTTTTAATCAATTAAGGAAAGCTGGTGAGTAAATACAGCCTGGCAATTTTACGATTTACGCTGATGTTTATTTTTACGTTAGTTCTTGTAGGTTGTCCTGAAACCCCTAATAAATCTTTGCGGGAGCAGGTAAGGGATGCTGAAAAGGCTTCTGGATATAGCTCAGATCCTGCTGTAATTGAAAAATGATGAGGTTAATATGGTTCGTGCAAACTCTGGAAAGTCGATCTCATCCTAAACGTCAATACGCCCCGGATGAGACGACTACTCCCAATATCAAATTGGCACGACCCATCCACCCCCAATAAGGAAATCATGCCATGGATAAACAGGAATACCGGCTGTACCTGGCCATGTTGAAGGCGCGCGGCGAACTGGCGCGCAAGGCAATGGCCGACAACGCCCGGCGGCGCAACATGCTCAAAGCGCATCGTCAACGACGCTCTGACGACATCAGGTCATTGTTGGCCTGGAAAGACAGGGATGTCTCAGTGGACGGGTTACTGGCCAGCGATGAGGAGTTGGAAACTCGTGAACGGGCGTTTGGCAAATAATGCGAAAGCGTAGGCAGCTGGCTGAAGGCGATAATAAGGGGGTTCTACATGGGAACCCCAGATTTTTCGAAGGCTGAAACAGACTAGGGGCGGTGGTTCAATCATGGAGCGCGAGAACCTAAACCAGCCTCTTGTCTTGTTATCTGAACAGGCGGATCCGTTGACGAATAAATTTCATTGCCCCCCATGCGGCCACAGCTCTGCGTGGCCATATGATCAGACGACGTGGTTTAGATTTGAGCGCATACAGGGCGGCTATCCCGATACCGGGAACGATAAAAGCCCGGCAACGGTATAATGCCTGCCTGCCGCGATCAACGGGTTCCGACAGTCTTAGCCAATCACTCTTTAACAGGCTCAATGTCTGTCGCTGTTGTGCTATTTGTTGCAATAGTTGTTGTTTACGGTTTTCCCTGAGTTCCCTGACATTCATGCTTCATCCCCCTTAAGAATGCTCAAATCCTTACTGAGTTGTCTGCGGGTCTCTGGCAATATACTGCTACGGGAAATTATTTGTCTGATGAAAATGCTCGAAGCTAATGCGAGAACAATAAACACAGCGGAAGCCCCCCCCAGTACCATGAGGCGATGTTCCGGTGAGGCTAACAACAGAATAAACACCAGAAGGGATATAATACCAAACGCAGTGAAAAGAAGGGCCAGCCCCACCATTATCAGGAGATGGGTAATGCGGCTTTTCTCTTCTTCCAGCTCAACGGCTACAAGCTCCAGGCGGGTATGCAGCGTTCCGGTAAGGGCGGTAAATACGCGGCGAATAGTGTCTATCAGGCCACGGGAGGGGCCCCGCTGCGGATCATTCATTTTTCTCACAACGGCGTCCTTCTGTTTTGTCCGACAGGGCTTCTTTGCCACTGTGCTTCATCACTGACCGGCGAGCAATGGCTCTGCCGTGTTTTTTAAATCGCAGCCCAGAGAGGTTAACGCGAAGTTTAATCCGGTATCCCCGGACAGGCCGGGGAATCGAGTTAATGGCCTACTTTTTCGCTTACCGCGTCACCCGCCTGTTGAGCGGCTTCTTTTGTTTTATTCCAGCCTTTTTCTGTGGTTTCCTTGGTCCGGTTCCAGGCTTTCTGTGAGTTTTCCTTTACCTTATCTGTCGCGGTTGCTTCTCCGCCGTTTTTGAGCCGGTTTTCAGCCTGAAGTTGTTTCTCCTCAAGCCGGTTTTTTGCCTTGTGAGTCGTTTCTTCAGCACGATTGGTGGCCTGCTCAGCCTTCTGCCCTGCTTTGTTTTTTAAATGTTCAGCATTGATAGATTCGGCCAGAGCGCCTGTGGATACCAATGTTGCAGAAAGGATAACTATATTTAATATATTCATTTTTAACTCCTTTAAATTATAGTAAAGCACCTGCTATCAGAAAAAGCGGGCTTTGCGCCCGCGTTTATCTTATTTACGGCCAATGAGCAGACCAATGAGTAAGCCAATGCCTGCAGCGATGGAGATCGCCGCAAATGGATTGTTTTCCACATTATCACGTACGACTTCAGCAGCCTCCTGAGCTGCCGGACTCCCCTGTGCCGCGACTTTACGGGCCGCTCCTTTTACCTGGTGCCCGTAATCGTCGGTCAGTTCACCGTATTTTTCCTGCGCTTCGCCAGCAACTTCTTTTACTTTGTCTTCAGCTTTCCCAAACATGATGTTCTCCATAACGGTTATGACTCAGAATATTTAACCAGCTTTATTTCGCCAGCATTAACGTTATACAAAAAATGTGCCAAATACTCAAACACACGCTATAGCAGCTTTTTTGATAGCTAAGCATGAACTGCTTGGTGCTTTTGACCTTAATATAATCAAATTGACCACAATATCCTTGGTGTAAAACCTCTAGCCGAAAATGTTGGCGGTTTTGGCATAACCCTCGATAAGGAGAGATTCTATGGGTGCGCAGTATTATTGTCGTGGTAACACTTCGCCTTATGTTGCTTTGCCTGCTGATAAAACGGCTCTTCGCCTGGAGTCGCAGGGGCTGTGGCGGCGTGCCGCCACGCGCTGGCAGCAGGTACTGCTTCGTGAGGCAGACGACCACGTGATAGAAGCGGTGCTGCAGCGCCTGCGCTATTGCCTGGCACGGGCGCCAGCACAGGTCCGCCGTGTCAGTGACGGCACCGCGCCGGCGGGCGCGACGCTCGTGGCGAGAAACGGTATGCCGAACGACCCGGATCTGTGGCGAATGGAATAATCAAACAGGAAAGGGTTCTACGCCGGAACCCAATTTGGGTGATGCGGCGACCGGAAGATCCCTACCGATCATAATGTCGAGGCCGAGCGAACCGGTCGGGATTGTTGCCCTTGTGCATTAGCACCTTTGCTGAACGCCTTCTCGGTGGCGGTAATGGCGCTTTACAGTGCTTTAGCGCGGCTTGGCCACGTCCTGTGTTAGCGGGGTCGTGATACATTGCTCATTGGGCGTTCTCCTCTGGTCGGAAACGAAACGTGTTATTATAACCACACTGTATGTATAACTAGTTCAATATAAAACCGACGAGGAATGGTAAGGGACTATAGTGAGGTCAACCGCGAGGTGGGCACTAGCCCCACATTTTGAGGTGAATATTTTTACCGGCGATGCGCACAGGTTATCCCCCAAATTTGTGGATATCGTCTTGGCAGCAGGGGACGGCGCCGTTGGCGGAATATGTGAACCGTGATGGTAGCGGTATTATGCTGGTTCGAGCGCTATGGTGTTGTAGGCTGACGTGCTGCCCTGCCGGCGCGTACACAGTCCGTACTCGGCCATCACATGCATAAACCGGTCGGCGTCACCGATCACCCGAAATGTGACAGAGTGCAGATGGCGACCGTCCAGGGCAAAAGCGGCGTTCAGCGCCGTTTTTTCGACATAGAACCCGTTATGCTGTGACGGTGTCGGCACGACGCCGGACTTCCACTCTTTCGCATCCAGCACATAATTGTCCCAGCCCTGGTCTTTCAGGGTTTCAGAGGCGTAGGTGAGACGGAACAGGTCGGACTGAGCGGCCAGATTGCCGCTGCAGGAACGCCAGAGATACTCAAGATGCTGGCGCAGTTTGCCCGCCGGGCCGTGCTTACGGCCGCGGTCGAGTAACCACTGGATATCAATCGCCACGCTCCTGGGGAAGCGTTTTTGCTTTTGGGCGGTGGCCAGCCAGCGGATCAGGAACAGGTTTTCGGCATAGGGCGTGCCGGCGATACCGTCCTGGCGCGCCAGCCCCAGCGCTGCCAGGGCGCAAAACGCCAGATGGCTAAGCGCTGAGGTGGTTTTTTCCGGGGAAACGGATGCGGTTTTATCAGTCAATGGCTGCCCTGCCCCTCGAAGCAAAGGATTAGTGGCAAATTTGGGCCAGGTCGTCAGCGGTCAGCCCGGTCATTTTCATCACCGCGTCGCGATCGAGGCCATTGGCCAGCATGGTGCGGGCGATTTTCAGTGCATCTTCTCGTTCACCTTCCTGACGCCCTTTTTCCATACCGCGCTGTTCACCCAACTGGATACCTTTTTGGATACCCTGTTCTATACCCTTCTCGATACCTTTTTGTTCAAGCTGTTGTGCGATAGTCATCAGTTCCTCCTCATGTTGCGGTACCCGCTGGGCCAATTCACGGACAAATGCCTGCGCATCTGCCGATTCACCGGCCTGGATAATATAGTGTATCAGCGAAATCACCTGTGGCGAAGAGAGATACCCGGCCAGCAGAATGGCGGACAGTCTGTCGGTCAGGTCGGCCAGGTCGCGCTGACGAATATGTTTCTGCAGCAGGGTCAGAGCGGCCATGCTGCGGTGACCCATAATCTCTTCGTCGGGAATGACGGTCACATCAACCAGCGGAAAATCGCCGGTGTACAATTTTCCCGCCAACGATGGATCATCAAACTCCTGCAGCCAGTTGGTCGAGTAAGGGTACGGGCTGCGTTTGCCGGTATAGAACAGTACCGGAATGACCAGCGGCAGCGTTTTGTGGCCGGCGTCGAGGTGACGCTGCATGGCGGCGACGGCATAGCGAATGAGGCGAAACTCCATGTGCTTATCCGGGCTGGACTGGTGCTCGATAAGCACGTGCACGTAACCGTCAGCGCCGTCGTTGGTTTTCAGGCTGTAGAGCACGTCGCTGAAATACTAGCGCAGGTCATCTTCGACAAAGGAGCCGGACTCCAGTTTCAGCGTGCTGAGGTCACAGATGGTCCGCAGTTCGGCCGGCAAATGTATCTCCATGAAGTCGCGGGCAATCTCGGGTTGCGTCAGAAATTGCCGGAAAGTGGCATCATGGGGCGTTGGTTTTTTTTTCATGGGGCTATCGTAACATGTTCGGTCGACGGCTCACTATGTATAGCGGCTTGCCAACATAATGGCCTCTGCTCGCAAACATCCGCTTCTGCTTGCAAACATCCGTCGTCTGCTCACTTTAATTGCCAATGGGGCAGTGACCCGGATGGCGTCGATAACGGCCAACTTTTTCTCTCCTCGCAGTGACGCATAAACCTTCGTTTTTGAGTCATTTACAGCAAGGGCATACTTACTCTATAATTTTTCGTTTTCCTGCTGTCATATGAAAACCCATCAAACAGAGAGTTCAACGATGAAATTCCTGATTATAACCACTACACTTTTCGCGTTAAGTGGTTGCTCTGCTTACACGTACGACAATCGATACACAGAATCACAACCTCATGAATTACAACACAAAAAAAACTCTGCCTTAACACCCGAACATAGGCGCAATTCAGATGGGAATTGGATTCCATCGGTCAGGAATGAAAGAGTTAAACAACAAGTCTGTGCTGATAACAGTGTGGATTGCGGGCCTAGAATCCTCTACTAAACCTAGCAGGCAAACACGCATTTAAGTTCATGGTTAGGAAACCCAATAAGGGGCGATTGGGTTAATGAAATGGTCACTCCCTCTTCCAAGCACTAAGCTGAAAACAGGCTTAATTCGGAGATCCATCATGGAAAACATTGCGCTTATTGGTATCGATCTGGGTAAAAACTCTTTCCACATCCATTGTCAGGATAGCCACGGAAAAGCGCTTTTCCGTAAAAAATTCACCAGGTCAAGAGTTTGAATATTTAGCGACGTGTCAGGCAACGACTGTCGTGATGGAAGCCTGTGGTGGTGCTCATTTTATGGTGCGCAAGTTGCTCGAATTAGGGCATACGCCAAAACTAATTTCCCCCCAATTTGTTCGACCATTTGTCAAAAGTAACAAAAATGACTTTGTGGATGCCGAAGCCATCTGTGAAGCGGCAGCACGCCCCTCAATGCGGTTTGTTCAGCCAAGAACCGAGTCCCAACAGGCGATGCATGCCCTACACCGGGTCAGAGAATCGCTGGTCAGGGATAAGGTAAAAACTACAAATCAGATGCATGCCTTTTTACTGGAGTTTGGCGTCAGCGCCCCAAAAGGTCCAACCTTGATGAGGCGCTTCGCAGAAATTCTGGATACGAACCCGCTTCCACCTTACCTTATACGGCTGTTGCAGAAACTACGTGAACATTATGAGTATCTCATTGAACAAATTAAGGAATTAGAGTCTCAGCTAAAGAGATCGCTGGATGAAGATACGACTGGTCGGCAATTACTGACGATCCCTTGCGTCGGCCCTCTGACTGCAAGTCTGCTTTCCACTCAGTTAGGCGATGGAAAACAGTATGGAAGCAGCAGGGATTTTGCAGCTTCAACAGGTCTGGTTCCACGGCAACACAGCACGGGAGGACGAACCACATTGCTGGGGATCAGTAAACGTGGCAACAAAAAACTCCGAGCCTTATTGGTGCAGTGCGCCAGAGTATATCTGCGAACACTGGAGTATCGAGCCGGCCGACTTGCCGGCTGGGTCAGGGAGCTGTTACTACGCAAAAATAATTTCATAGTCACCTGCGCTCTGGCAAATAAGCTGGCCAGGATAGCATGGGCCATGACTATCAGGGATAAGCCATTTGAAGCATAACTATCGACGATTCTAACTATTAAACATTCACTTACCTGGTTTTGCGGATACTGATTACTGATGATATAAACGGCCAAGCGGCCTGATGAAGAACCTGTGGTTAGGAGAGGCCTGAAGGCCGTTGAATTTA
>Ga0308166_1001171_pt1 | contig 28979 bp, 27 predicted proteins | sample PhyCR2_2_FD_202137 | JGI IMG/M metagenome (GOLD analysis project Ga0308166, IMG submission 202137) | Phyllosphere microbial communities from UC Gill Tract Community Farm, Albany, California, United States - DLSLCC.R2 | ecosystem: Host-associated > Plants > Phyllosphere > Unclassified | place... | reverse complement strand
CCCGATGATCGAGAGGGCCACGGCCAGCCACCGCGGGAATCGGTGGCGCAGCATCCATTGGAACCCTGGCCAGAGCAGCGCGGTGATCAGGATGCCGACCATCAGCGGGATGACGAGCAGCTTGAGCTCGATCACGAGCCAGATGAAGCCGGCCACCACCGCCGCGATCAGCAGCAGCCGCCACGCGTAGGCCGCCGTGACACGCAGCCCGACGGGCACTGACGCCTCGGCGTCGGTGGTGGCGACGCGGTCGGTCGTCACCGGGCGCGGACGGAAGAGATCCCTCAGCCGCGGACGCTGCTCTTCGCTCATCGCCCAAGTCTACGGCGCTGCCATCGGACGGCATGACGCAGGGATCACGATGTCGGACACCGGCGATACGCTGACCACGTGACCGACACTCTCAGCTCCGCTCAGGCGCGTCGAATCGCTCTGGCCGCGCAGGGATTCACTCGCGCCCGCCCGGGCTCCGTGTCCGCCAGGCATGTGCATCGTGTGATGGATCGGCTCGGCGTGCTGCAGATCGACTCGGTCAACGTGTTCGCACGCTCGCACTATCTGCCGCTGTTCTCCCGGCTGGGGTCGTACGACCCCGCGTTGCTCGATCGGGTGTTCCACTCGCGCACGACCCATTACGTCGAGTACATGGCTCATGAGGCGACCTTCATCCCGATAGAGGACTGGCCGCTCTGGCGGTTCCGCATGGATGACTTCCGCGCGCGATGGTCGGGTCCGGACTCCTGGATGAGCAGCAACGCCCGGACGCTGCGCTGGGTGCAGGACGAGCTGCGGGCTCGTGGCCCCCTGCGTCCAGCCGATCTCCGAGCCGACGCTCCTCGAGAGCGCGGCACCTGGTGGGACTGGGACGACGTGAAGCTCGCCCTCGAGCATCTGTGGCGCACGGGCGACGTGGCGATCAGCGGGCGCAAGGGATTCGAACGCAGCTACGCGCTCGCCGAGCATGTGATCCCCGACTCCGTGCTCTCTCAGCAGGTTCCCCGTGACAGCGCGATCCGCGAGCTCACGCGACGTGCGGTCCGGTCCTCCGGAGTCGCGACGCAGTCCGACCTCGCCGACTACCACCGCATCCGCGACCGCGCCGCCGTGTCGCAGTCCATCTCGGACCTCGTCGATGCCGGGGAGCTCCTCCCGGTCGCTGTGCGAGGCTGGGAGCGCGCAGGGCGCCCGCTGCCCGCCTGGCGGCACCACGAGGCCGTGCTCCCGAGAAAGGTCGATGCGGCGGCGCTGCTGACGCCGTTCGACCCGGTGGTGTGGTTCCGCGACAGGGCGCTGCGCGCATTCGAGCTCGACTATCGCATCGAGATCTACGTTCCCGCAGAGAAGCGGCGCTACGGCTACTACTCGTTGCCGGTGCTGGTCGGCGACCGCATCGTCGCGCGGGTGGATCTGAAGTCCGACCGCGCGGCATCGACCCTTCAGGTGCAATCGGCCTGGTGGGAGCGGCAGGCGCGCCCCTCGGAGGACGCGGAGCGGATCGCGGCAGAGTTGGCACTCGCCGCGTCGTGGCAGGGGCTCGACCACGTCTCCGTCTCGGGTTGGGGCACAGCTGCGGACGACATCCACGGCGCCCTCTCGGGTCTTCCCGGGGCCTCGGTCGCTCGCCATGTGCATCCTAGGGAAGCCACGCCATGACCCGTCGCGCGTGGACGATCGGCGGCGCCGTCGCGGCCCTCATCATCGTCGGCGCGGCAGTGTGGCTGTGGCAGTCGGCGCGCGTGCAGCCGCCGGCCCCGGCATCGCCCACCGCGACGGTCTCATCCAGCGCCGACACGCAGGCGCTCGCGCAGCACCAGCTCGACGCGCACCTCGAGAGCTGCACGCACGAAGAGGCCGCCGGGGGCGCAGTTCCTGACGGATGCGGGATCCGCATCCCCTGGGGTACGGAGTTCGCCGCGGTCGAGACCGTGAGCTTCCGGATCGATCGGATGCCCGTGCTCACGATGACCGACGAGGGATTCGTCGCCGAGGGCGGAGTGCTGGTGGCGACGGTCTCGGGTACCGGGCAGGACGGCGCCGCGCGAAGCGAGACCTACCGCACCGAATCGTGGAGCGTTCGCGGCGACGTCACGGTCGACGGCGACCGGGTCGAGCTCGACGTCTGGTGACGCACCGCGCTCCGCTCCCCACCCGTGCTCGCCACCCGTGCTCGCCACCCCTGCTCCCCACCGGTGCTCCCCACCGGGGAATGCAGAAGGCCCGATGCGGCGGTGCGCATCGGGCCTTCTCACGTCAGAACTGCACGCGTGGGGGTTCGGAGATCGCCCCGCTGTCCGCGACCTCGAAGAACTCGCGCTCGGTGAATCCCAGCCCCTTGGCGAACAGGTTGTTGGGGAAGACCTTGATCTTCGTGTTCAGCTCTCGGACACCGCCGTTGTAGAACCGGCGTGCCGCCTGGATCTTGTCCTCGGTGTCGACGAGCGCCTGCTGAACCTGCAGGAAGTTCTGACTCGCCTGCAGCTGCGGGTACGCCTCGGCGACCGCGAAAAGGCTGCGAAGCGCTTGCTGCAGGTGTCCTTCCGCGATTCCCGCCTCGCCAGGGCCCCCGGCGGACAGCGTCTCAGCACGAGCACGCGTGACGTTCTCGAACACCGCCTTCTCGTGCGAGGCGTAGCCCTTCACCGTCTCGATGAGGTTGGGTATCAGGTCAGCTCTGCGCTTCAGCTGCACGGTGATGCCGCTCCATGCCTCGTCGACGCGCACGTTCAGCTGCACCAGCGAGTTGTAGGTCGCCCACAGGTAGATTCCGATGAGCAGAATCACACCGACGACGATCAGTACCGGCACGAGCCATTCCATCAGAGGCCCACCCTTCCTCGTGTTTGTCTCATCCTATCGGCGCAGTCTGCGCGTCGACTGGGTGCGCCTCCGCGAGGCCGCACGAGATCCCGATCATTCACCGAGGACGCGGTCCAGGTACCGGTTGGTGAACCGGCGATCGGGGTCGAGCTGCTCCCGGAGTTCGGTGAAGTCGCCGAATCGCGGATACCGTTCGCGCAGCTGCTCGGAGCCGAGAGTGTGCAGCTTTCCCCAGTGCGGACGCCCTCCGTGCTCGAGCATGATCTCCTCGACCGCCTCGAAGTACGCCGTCGGGTCGGCGCGCCAGTACCGGTGCACGGCGATGTATCCGGTCGCTCGTCCATATGCGGTGGAGAGCCACCGATCGTCCTCGGCCGCGAACCGCACCTCGATCGGGAACTCGATCCGCCACCCGCGCATCTCTATGAGAGCCTTCACCGCACGGAATGCGGGGACGACGTTCTCGGCAGGCAGGGCGTACTCCATCTCACGGAACCTCACTGTGCGGCTCTGCGTGAGCACGCGATGGGAAAGGTCGGTGTACCGCCGGTCTCCCGTCAGCTTCACCGCGAGACGGCTGAACGGAGGTGTCACGGCGGGCACGACCTGTCCTGCCGCGCAGACAGCCCGGTACACGCCGTTGGACAGCAGAGTCTCGTCGATCCACCTGCCCATCATCGGCAGCGGCTGGCGTCTCGTCGATTCCGGCACACGGGTCTGACGCTTGGTCAGCGCGACGTCGGTATGCGGGAACCAGTAGAACTCGTAGTGATCAGACGCTGCGACGCGGTGTTCCAGGGTCGCGAGCACGTCGTCGAGCGGAGCGGGTTCATCGATCGCCTTCATCACGAACACCGGCACGCACTGGAGTGTGACGTCGACCATGATCCCGAGCGCGCCGAGACCCAGTGCCACAGCGGGAAGCATGTCGGCATTCTGCTCGGCGTCGACACGGAGGAACTCGCCCGCCGCCGTCACCAGCGTGACACCCACCACCTGAGTCGCGAGTCCACCGAAACCCGCACCGGTGCCGTGCGTCCCGGTCGAGATCGCTCCCGAGATCGACTGGCGATCGATGTCGCCGAGGTTCTCCATCGCCAGCCCGAACGGAGCGAGCAGGCCGGGGATGCGGTGCAGCCGCGTGCCCGCGAGCAGCGTGACCCGTCCGGTGGCGGCATCGGCCGAGACCAGCCCCTGGAGGTCGTCGAGCTCGAGCAGCACGCCCGGAGCCACGGCGATGCCGGTGAAGCTGTGACCTGCGCCGACGGCTTTGATGGTGAGCCCCTGTGCGACTGCCGCCTTGACGGCTCGCTGCACCCCTTCCGGCGTCCGAGGACGCTCGACGCGGAGTGGCTTCACCTGCGCCGATCGCCCCCAGTTCTGCCAGGTGCCACCGATCCTCGTCACAGGAACGCCTTTCCTTCACCGCGATAGGTGGGCAACTCGTCGACGATCTCGTCTCCGGAGACGAGCTGATAACTCAGGATGCGCTCGGCAGGTTCACCGCTCTTCGCATGCCGGAACCAGACACGATCACCGACGCCCAGTCGTTCCGCCGCGCGCCCCTGCAGCGGCGTCTGCACCTCGCCCGCGGCTTCACGCGGGAGCGTGCGGAGTCCCTGGGGCCACACGGGAAGAGGCTGACGCGACGCCAGTGCGGGGCCCGACGCGATCCATCCGCCGCCGAGGACCGTCGCTATGTCGGCCGTCGGTCTGCGCACCACGTCGAACGCGAAGGCGGATGCCGGAGCGGGGCGGAACGAGCGGTAGCCGTCGAAGAGGTGCCCGCCCAGCAGCCCACTGCCCGCGCTCGCCTCCGTCAGCGACTCGTCGCTGCCGGTGAACTCGAGCGAACCGGTGCCGCCGCCGTTGAGGAACTCGAGGGGCGCGATGTCCGTGAGAGCTGCGACGATGGCAGCCCGTCGCTCGCGCAGTTCGGCGCGCGAACGCGCCTGAACGAGACGGATGACCGGAGCATCCGCCCCCGCGTTGTCGCCCTGGCCGGCGATCTGCGCTTCATACATCTGCAGCCCGACCAGCGTGAAGCCGGGGCGACGGACGATCGTACGAGCGAATGCGGCGACCTCGCCGGCGGTGAACAGTGCCGACCTGCGCACCCCGATGTGCCCGAGAGCGGCCGACCGGAGCGATGCGTCGGCATCGATGGCCACCCGGATGTCGGGGCGGCTTCCGGCGGGAGCGACGCTGTCTATGACGTCGAGATGCGCAGAATCGTCGACCATCAGAGTGATACGAGCGGCGGCCTCTTCCGAGGCGAAGAGCTGCGCGAGCCCTGCGCGGTCGACCGTCGGGTAACCGAGGACGATGTCGTCGTGGGTCTCGGCGAGCCACAGCGCCTCGGCGAGGGTGAATGCCAGGATCCCCCGGTAGCCAGGCAGGCGCAGCACCGCGTCGAGCACCGAGCGCACGCGCACGGACTTCGAGGCGACCCGGATCGGCAGCCCTCCGGCGCGGACGAGCAGATCCATGGCGTTGTGCCGGAGAGCATCGCGGTCGATCACCGCCACGGGAGCCGGAAGGTGACCGGTGGCCGCCGAGAGGCGCGGCCAGAATCGTGACGGATCCTGCCACTCGGGGGAGACGGCGGAGGGTCCCTTGTCAGGGCTCAGATCGGCGGTGAGGTCGAGCACTCCCCCACCCTACGGCGTGAACGAACTCGGATTCATTCTTTCTGGAATCGAGTCGCACGAATGGCCCCGTGTACTCTGAGCCAGGGTCAGCGCCGACCGCCCCCGTAGCCCAATGGCAGAGGCAGGCGACTTAAAATCGCTTCAGTCTGGGTTCGAGTCCCAGCGGGGGCACCCGACGCTCTGTCACTCGAGCACCTCGCCTGCCCGGTCCGCATCCTGAGACGCCCTCGCCGATCCCTGCCCGCGCGCCTCACGCACTCGGCGTACGACGAGGATGCCGAGTGCGATCGCGATCGCGGCGTAGACGACGTAGTCGACATAGCCGAGAACGCCCTCGAGCCGCTCATGCTGGGTTCCGAGGGCGGCCCCGACCCCGATGAGGAACGAGTTCCACAGTCCGCTCCCCACGATCGTGAACAGGCTGAACCGGACGAGGTTCATCCCGGTCGCCCCGGCCGGGATCGAGATCAGGCTCCGGACACCCGGCACCAGGCGCCCGACGAGCACCGTCCACCCGCCGCTGCGCAGGAACCACTGTGCTCCGCGGTCGAGATCGGAACGACTCACGAGCTTGGTCGCCGCGAGGAAGCGCACAGCTCGCTCCAGCCCGACCGCCGCGCCGAGCCAGTAGAGCAGCAATGCTCCGATCCACGACGCGAGCGTGCTCCAGACGATGAGCCACCCGAGGTTCAGGTCGCCGCTCTGACTCAGATATCCGGCGAACGGCAGGATGACCTCGCTCGGAATGGGCGGGATCAGCACCTCGACGAACACCAGCACGCCGACGCCGACGTCGCCGAGCGCGGTGAGGACGTCAGCGGCGAAGCCGGTGAGGCCCGAGAAGCCGTGGTCCGCCTGTGCGGCGGCGGTCATGACGGAGCCCGACACGCTCATCGGCCGAACAGGTCGCCGATGCCGGGGATCCCGAGGTCCCCCAGACGCTGGCCCCACTCACCCGCGGTATCGCCGAGGCCCGACACCGTCTCCCCCGCCGATCCGAGAAGCCCCTCCGCCGCACCCGCGAGTTCTTCGCCGCCGAGGCCGCTCGCGATCGCCTCGACGTCCAAGCCCTGGGCGAGGGCGTCGAAGTCGACGCCCAGTCCGGCCGCCTGCTCGAGGATCGGGCCCGCGACCGCGCTGCCCACCGCGCCGACCGCGACGACCCCGAGCACACCCACTGCTGCACCGCCCGCCATTCCCGCGGCGCCGCCGCCCCGCACGCGTGAGAGAAGTCCGCGCATCCGCCCGGGCCGCGCGGCTTCGGTGCGTCCTGCCGCACGAGCCAGATCATCGGCCGATGACGACGCGGGGCGCTCTGCAGGCGAGAGCTCAGTGCGCATCCGCTCCTGCACCTGTGCACGCTGAGCGGGCGTGAGGCGTGCGAACGCCTCACGATGGATCTGCTCGACGCTGCGGGGGTCGGCAGTCTCGAGCAGGTAGTCGTACCGGGCGATCGCGGCGCGATCCGCATCGGAGAGCCCGCCACCGGCGCCACCCCGCGCGGACGGCGCAGAGTGCGCCTGACCCGTCACGCGCGCGGGAGGCGGTGAGTACGGATCGTGCGCGACCCCGCGCGGCGGAACGGGAGATGCGGGCGCATGCGATGACGCCGCCTGCGGCTGCGCCGTCCCGGGCTCGCTGCGTCCCTCGCGTCCGCCGTCGTCGAGATCGAGCGCGCGAGCGGCCATGCCGATGAGCTTGGTCAGTTTTCCCATGGTGGCGATTTCCTTCGGGGCGTGTGGACGTCCATGGGATTTCGACAGCGGGGCGACGAGGGTCCATGGTCGTCCGCGGATACGGACGCCAGGTCTCCTCCACCCTCACGGGCCGGTGGGCCGGGACACGACTTCATGCCCGTAATGACGACACCACCGCAGACGGGAGTACTCCCCTTGCTCGACTGACACTAGCGACCGCTCCTATGAGCCCGGTGCGAGGATCCGTCGCGCCCCGCATACGACGAACGCCCCGACTCCGGTGGAATCGGGGCGCTCGAAGAGAGACGCTACTTCGCTGCGGCCTTCTCAGCTGCGACCTTCTCAGCTGCGACCTTCTCAGCAACGGGCTTCTTCGCCGCGGGCTTCTTCGCTGCGGTCTTCTGGCCAGCAGGCTTCTCGTCTGCCGCCTTGTCGGAGGCGGTCGCCTGAGCAGCCGGCGCTGTGGTCGCGGGGGCGGCCGGTCGCGGGCGTGCGGCGAACTCCTCGAAGACGTAGCGCGGGTTCTGCACCGTCTCGAGGTTCACCAGGTCACGTCCGAGCCACAGGTTGTTCCACCAGCCCCAGACCACACGGAACTTGCGCTCCCACGTGGGCATCGCGAGACCGTGGTATCCACGGTGCGCGACCCAGGCGACGAAGCCCTTGAGCGCGATCTTGCCGGACTGGAAGACACCGTTGTAGAGACCGAGGCCCGCGACGGCGCCGAGGTTCTTGTGGAAGTACTCCTTCGGGTCCTCACCGCGCAGCACCGCGACGAGGTTCTTCGCGAGGAGCTTCGCCTGACGCACGGCGTGCTGGGCGTTCGGCACGCAGAAGCCGCCGACGCCACCGCCCGAGAGATCGGGGACAGCCGAGACGTCACCCGCAGCCCAGGCACCTTCGACGAAGGCTTCAGGGGTGCCGACGCGGAGGTCGGCGCGGGTCTGGATACGACCGCGCTCTTCGATCGGGAGGTCGCCACCGCGCACCACCGTCGGGTTCGCCATGACACCGGCGGTCCAGACGATGAGGTCGGTCGGGATGACCTCGCCGGTCGAGAGCTCGACGTTGCCGTCGACCGCGCTGGTGAGCTGGGTGTCGAGGTGCACGTTCGCGCCGCGCTTGGCGAGGTCCTTGAGGACCCACTCGCTCGTGGGCAGCGAGACCTCGGGCATGATGCGCCCCATCGCCTCGATGAGGTGGAAGTGCGTGTCCTCGAAACTCAGCTGCGGGTACTTGCCCACCAGCGACGAGGCGAGCGAACGCAGCTCGGCGAAGACCTCGATGCCGGCGAAGCCACCGCCGACGACGACGACCGACAGCAGGCGGTCGCGCTCGGGGCCGGCAGGCAGTGCCGCGGCCTTGTCGAAGTTCGACATCAGGCGGTCACGGATCGCGACGGCCTCTTCGATCGTCTTCAGGCCGATCGCATTGTCTGCGATGCCCGGGATCGGGAACGTACGTGAGACCGCACCGGCGGTGACGACGATCTGGTCGTAGGCGAACTCGTAGGGCTCACCCACCGGCGGCGTGATCGTCGCGACCTTCTCGGCGTGGTTGATGCCCGTCACCTTGGCGTTCAGCACGTGGGTGCGCTTGAGGTGACGACGGTGGGCGACCACCGAGTGGCGGGCTTCGATCGAGCCGGCCGCCACTTCGGGGAGGAAGGGCTGGTACGTCATGTACGGCAGCGGGTCGACCATGGTGACGTCTGCTTCACCCTTGCGAAGGTGCTTCTCCAGCTTCCACGCCGTGTAGAAGCCTGCGTAGCCTCCACCGACGATCAGAATCTTGGGCACAGTGCTGTTCTGAGGCACAGGGGAAAACTCCTCGGGAGTCAGGGATGTGGCGTGCGAGCGCGCGCCGATCGGATGCGCCGGGCAGCTGCGGTGACGCCAAGCGCTACCAGGATACCAGGGACTGTGAGCGCGATGAGCGGCAGGGTACCGTAGCGCAGCGAATCAGCGCTGGGAAGCAGCGGTGAACCGGGATCCGTCGGCGCGTCGGCCGCGGGGAGCGGGGGCACTTCGATCGGCGCGACCGTGGGCTCGGGCTCCGGAACGGTCTCGGCCCGCCGGTACAGCCGCACCCATTCGGCGAGGTCGCCCATCGGGTTCTCGTCGACCTTCGCGACGTCCGCCCCGACTGCCGCCCCGGCATCGACCAGGCCGTAGCCGTAGAGGGGGTCGGGCAGCTTCGCCGCACCGGGCACCGGGATCGCCGTCTTGATGATGCGGTTGATGACGTTGGCGGCGTCCAGATCGGGGTGCGCCGAACGGATGAGTGCCGCGACCCCTGCGACGATCGGGGCCGCGCCGCTGGTTCCGCTCCAGGAGACCAGCGTGCCGTCGGCGGACACACCCCGCAGGCCCTCGCTGGGGGCCGCGATGCCGATCGTGATGCCCTGAGTGGACGCCTCGATGCTCGCCGTCCCCGTCTGGTCGACGCCACCCACGGTGAGGACCCCGGGGATCGTCGCGGGGGCTCCGATGATGTTGGTCCCGCTCCCCCGGTTGCCGGCGGCGACGACCACCACCACGTCGTGGTCGAACGCGTACAGGAAAGCGTCGTCCCAGCTGCGGTCCCAGTCCAGCGTGTTGGTCGTGAACGAGAGGTTGATGATGTCGGCGCCGTGGTCGACCGCCCAGCGCATCGCCTTCGACACCTGTTCCGTGAACGGCACTGCGGCCGCGGCGCCGAATCCCACCGAGATCGAGAGGAGGTCTGCCTCCGGGGCGACCCCGATCATGCCCTTGCCGTCGGCTGCGCCGCGGCCGGCGGCGAGCGATGCGACCCATGAGCCGTGGTTGCCGTCGATCGCGCCGACAGGGGTGCGCCCATCGGGAGATCCTGTGCCGGACACATCGGTGCCGCCGACGACGGCCTCGTCGAAGACTCCGGGGACCTTGCCGATGCCGGTGTCGATCACCGCGATGGTCACTCCGTCGCCCCGCGTAGTCTGCCAGGCGTCGCGGATGCCGGCGCCGTCCAGCCAGTACTCCGACGCGCGCACGGGATCTGCGGGGTCGTCAGGCACGGGCGGCGGCGTGGTCGCCGCACCGAGGAGCAGGACGGATGCCACGACGGTCGCCAGGGCGACGCCGTTGCGCAGCACCCGGGACGGCCTCATGCCGACGATGCCTCGGCGTCGCGCACGGCAGCACCCGGGTCGTCGCACCGGCACTTCTCGGGAGACCAGCTCGAACGATCGAGCGCCAGATCGCCGATCGGGTTCACACCGCGCCCTGCGGCGAGGGCGTGGCCGGCGAGAGCGTGGAGGCACTTGACACGGGTGGGCATGCCACCGGCGGAGATCCCGTCGATCTCGCTCACCTCGCCGAACTGCGCACGGTCGCTCAGGTAGGCCTGGTGCGCGGCGAGGTACGCCGCGGCGACCTCCTCGTCATCCGCGAGCAGCGCGGCGAGCTCGGGCATGACCTGCGTCGCCTCGAGCGTCGACATCGCCGCGGTCGCGGACGGGTGCGTCAGATAGTAGAACGTGGGAAAGGGCGTGCCGTCGGGCAGCCGCGGCGTGGTGGCGACGACCGTGGGGTTTCCGCACACGCAGCGGGCGGCGATGCCGACGACGCCTCGCGCCTGGCGCCCCAACTGGGCCGACACCACGGCGAGCTCGGCGGTCGTGGGGGCGGGGAACGGAGGCGTGGTCACTCGTCCAGCGTACGGGAGCCTCCGGGGAGGATGCTCAGAGGCTCGGCGTCACGCTCAGCGACCGACCGCGGCCGTGTCGCTCAGGCCGGCGGCCGTCAGGGTGCGCAGCAACTGCGACATCCAATCGGACGGCGTCTCTTCGAGCGTGTCGCTGACCGGTCCCTGCTCCTGCGGAAGCGCTGCGGGATCGAGGTCGTTGTCGATCAGATAGACGACCTCGCCCGGCTTGACGTAGTAGAGACGCTCGCGCGCCTGGGTGGTGATGTACGCCGGATCGTTCCAGCGCTCGCGTTCTTTCTCGAGCGCGGTGATCTCGTCTTCCGAGACCTGTATCGAATGCTCCAGAGCCGCGATCTTCTGACGCTGGTCGATGAACGTCCCGAGTGTGGGAACGAGCACCCACGCGCCCAGCACGACGAGAGACAGCATGATGACGGAGAAGGCGGACAGCCGGATGCCGGACGCCCATTCGCGCACGTCGACGCGTCGTTCCTCGCTCGGCCTGCTCGCCGCACCTCGCGGAGGTCGGGAGACCCCGGTGCGCGGGGCCGCCTTCGCACCCGCGCCGGGTCGGGACGACCCCGGAGACGCCGAAGGAGGAGCCGGTCGTCGTGCCACGGCTCCTCCTCCGTACGTGCCGCCGCTCAGGCGGCGTATGTCTGTCTCAGCTGCATTCAGCCCTGGTAGCGCGGGAAGGCGGAGCGGCCGGCGAAGACCGCAGCGTCGCCCAGCTCCTCTTCGATGCGCAGAAGCTGATTGTACTTCGCGACGCGCTCGCTGCGAGCAGGCGCACCCGCCTTGATCTGACCGGCGTTCGTCGCCACGACGAGGTCGGCGATCGTGGTGTCCTCGGTCTCACCCGAACGGTGCGAGAGCATCGCCGTGTAGCCGGAGCGCTGTGCGAGGCTGACCGCGTCGAACGTCTCGGTGAGCGTCCCGATCTGGTTGACCTTGACGAGCAGCGAGTTGGCGACGCCGCGCTTGATGCCGTCCGCGAGGCGCGTCGGGTTGGTGACGAACAGGTCGTCGCCGACGAGCTGCACCTTCGAGCCCAGAGCATCCGTGAGGAGCTTCCAGTTGTCCCAGTCGTCCTCGGCGAGCGCATCCTCGATCGTGACGATCGGGAAGTCCTTGACCAGACCCTCGTAGTACTCGATCAGCTCGGGGCCGGTCCAGTCCTTGTTGTCGAGTCGGTAGACGCCGTCCTTGAAGAACTCGGTGGCGGCGACGTCGAGGCCCAGCGCGATGTCGGTGCCCGGCGTGAAGCCGGCCTTCTCGATCGCCTTGACGAGGAAGTCGAGGCCCTCGCGGTTGCTGGGCAGGTCGGGGGCGAAGCCGCCCTCGTCACCGAGGCCGGTCGCGTAGCCGGCCGCCTTCAGCTCGCCGCGCAGCACGTGGTAGGTCTCGACACCCCAACGGAGCGCCTCGGAGTAGGTCTCTGCGCCGATCGGCGCGAGGAAGAACTCCTGCATGTCGATGCCGTTGTCCGCGTGCTCGCCGCCGTTGATGACGTTGAAGAGCGGAACGGGCAGCACGTGTGCGTTCGGGCCGCCCAGGTAGCGGAACAGCGGCAGGTCGGCCGAGTCGGCAGCGGCCTTCGCGACGGCCAGGCTGACGCCGAGGATCGCATTGGCGCCGGTGCGCTGCTTGTTCTCGGTGCCGTCGGTCTCGATGAGGATCTCGTCGACGATGCGCTGCTCGCTCGCCTCGACGCCCTCGAGCGCCGGGCCGAGCTCATCGATGATCGCGTCGACGGCCTTGAGCACGCCCTTGCCGCCGTAGCGGCTCTTGTCGCCGTCACGCAGCTCGTACGCCTCGAATGCGCCGGTGGATGCGCCGGAGGGGACGGCGGCCCGCTGGACGACACCGTCGTCGAGAAGCACCTCCACCTCCACGGTCGGGTTTCCGCGCGAGTCGAGAATCTCGCGTGCGCCTACAGCCTCGATCAGTGCCACTGATGTGCTCCTTGCTCAGAGAAAAGGTGTGTGGAGCGTCGTCGATCCGCGCCCAGTCTAGCCCGCCTGCGACTCAGGCCCCGGGCTCGCGTCGGTGGGTCACGCCACGACGGCGACCGCGATCCCGTCCCAGCCCTTCACGCCCACGGTCTGCAGTGCGGTGGCGTCGAAGCGGGGGTCCTCCCCCAGCATCCGCAGACCGTCCCTGGTTCCGACGACCTTGGGATCCGTGGAGTCGTCGCGGACGATCTCACCTTCACGCCCGATGTTGTCGAGGATGACGACGGTGCCGGGGTGGCCGAGCTTCGCCGCCCAGTCGAGGTAGACGGTGTTCGATTCCTTGTCGGCATCGATGAAGACCAGGTCGAACCCGCCGACGAGCGTCGGGAGCACATCGGCCCCACGGCCGATCCTGATGTCCACGCGGTCGCCGACGCCGGCCGCGTCGATGCTCGCTCGCGCCACTGCGGCGTTGTCGGCCTCGGCTTCGACCGTCACGACGCGACCCTCCACGCCGACCGCGCGCGCGAGCCAGATCGTCGAGTACCCCCCGAGCGTGCCGATCTCGAGCACGCGGCGGGCGCCGCTGATGCGCGCGATCAGATTGAGCAGCTTGCCCGAGACCGGTGCGACCTCGATGGCAGGCAGGCCGGCCTCACGCTGGGCCGCGAGGGCCGCCTCCAGATCCGGATCATGTCCGACGAGCAGGTCGGCGAGGTAGGCGTCGGCGTCGGACCAGGCGGCGGGGGTGGATTCCATGCCCTCAGCCAACCGCGCGGCTCCCGGAGCGTCAAGAGGAGGCGGAGCGACCGCTGTCGCGGGGCGCCGACAGCAGACGTCCGTGCGCGCCCGCGAGTTCGGGCTGCTCCCGGAACTGTCCGGTCAGGACGAGGACTGCGATGACGACCGCCGCCACGATCCACCCGGCGAAGCCCAGCGGGCCGGCGAGCGCGAGGTCGGGCTGCGATGCGGCGAACAGGAGCACGAGTCCTCCCGAGGCGTTCAGCGATCCGTGGGCGAGCACGGCGGGCCAGATCGAGGCGGAGCGCAGACGCAGCCACCCCAGCAGGATGCCCCAGGCGACGCAGCCGCCGATCATGAAGAGCACGCCGGTGATGTCGGTGCGTCCGAAGTTGTAGCCGAGCAGGATCACCGGGCTGTGCCACAGCCCCCAGATGACTCCGCTGATGAGCAGCGTCGGCCAGGTGCCGAGTGGTCGCAGCGCGGGCACGAGCCATCCGCGCCAGCCGAGCTCCTCGCCGAACGCCACCACGCAGTTGATGAGGGCTGCGAGCGGGATCATCGCGATCTGCGAGAACACGAGCAGTTCGATCGGAGGCATCGGGGAACCCTCGGGAACGAGGTTCGCGATCTGGTCGGCGAACGCCGAGAAGGTCGGATCGAGCCTGATGAAGCCGAGAGCCGCTGCGAGAAGGATGGACAACCCCACGAGCAGCGGAGGTGCGAGCCAGCCGACGACCATGAGCCAGACCACGCGCTTCGCAGGGCGCAGTGGCCACAAGCCGAGGAACCGCACGCGTTCGCCCGGGGCGGGGATGCGCATCGCGAACGTGATCACGAGCGCGGCGATCGCCGGCGTGAGCATCATCACGGGCAGCAGCACTCCCGCACCCGGCTCGGCGAGGCCGTCGCCCAGCCACAGCGGCAGGGCCACGAGCCAGGCGAGCCCGCACGCGAGCACGGTGAAGGCGATGATGGCGACGACGCGGATGCGGGTCATGATGTTCTCCTCGGTCGTGGTCTCTGGGTGTGCGCGGTGTCGCCGGGGATTCCGTGCCCGGTCAACGGCGCGTGGCGGCGGCGAGCACGGAGGCGGCGGTGGACGCGTCGTCGACTGTGACCACGAACACCCGCCCGTTCGTGCGGGTCACCTCGATCGCGTCCCCCTTGCGGAGCACGATCCCGCGCCGACCGTCCACGCCGAACCGATACCCCCAGCCGCCGAACTCGGCGAAAGGGTCGATCTGCACCGCACGAGTGCTCGCGATCTCCGCGGCGGGGATATCGACCCGCGGCCAGCCGGCGATCGACCTCACCCGCAGTCCCGAAGCGCTCGCGCGGACGCGGAACGTGAGGCTCGTCGAGACCAGGACGACGAGCAGCAGGGCGACCGCGGCGGTGATCCACCCCGCAGCGATGCCCTGAGCGAGCAGAAGCACGCTCATCGCGACGACGATGAAGACTCCGATGCCGAGCACGATCTGACCGGCCGGCGCGACCGTCACGGTCTTCATCCACACCGCGCGCTCGTGATCCGCGAGAGGCAGCGGCGTCGCCGCGGCGCTCGTCGAGCCAGGCGAGACGGGAACCGACGGCTGCAGGAACCAGCCCACGATGCCGAGACCGATCAGAACCACGAGGAAGACGGGCACCCACGGAGTGATGTCGGCGGCATCCGCCGCGTCTGCGAGTCCCCGCTGGGCGGCGGTCGAGACGATCGCGAGCATCGCCATCATGCCCGCCGTGCCGAGGCTCGCCGCGCCGAGCAGGCGCGCGGTCGCGGACCACTGGGGGTGCGGGATCGCAGCGGTGCCGCCCTGCTGAGGGAGCCGGTGGGAGAACAGCGCGATGAGCGCGAACAGCAGCACCGTGCCTCCGCCGAGACCGATCAGCAGGACGAGAGGCGTCCACCGAGGACCGAAGCCGTCGGCACCGTCGAGACCCCAGTGGATCGCGGCGGGGTCGGGCACATCGGGGAGCCAAGCGAGCACGACGATGCTCGCGAGCGCGATCAGTGCCAGCGGGAGGATCACCCCCACCCACCAGAATGCGATGCGGGCTCTGCGGATCTCGGGGGTCATGCGTCGGTCTCCTTGATGAGGGCGGCCAAGGTCGTGGAAGAGACGCCGAGCGAGGCGGCGCGGGCGACGAGTGCGGTGATGTCCTGCGAGAGCTCGGACAGAGGGGCGGCGGAAGCAGCGACCACCGCTCCCCGTCCGCGACGCAGATCGATCAAGCCCTCGTCTCTGAGCTGCTGATAGGCGCGGAGCACCGTGTGCAGATTGATCTCGAGAGCGTCCGCGAGCTCGCGCGCGGCCGGCAGCCGATCGCCGGGCACGAGCCGTCCTGTCAGGACATCGCCGCGGACGGACGCCGCGACCTGATCGAAGAGCGGCCGCGCACTGTCGGCGTCGATTCGAATCAGCATCGCGTTCCTCAATTTCTATTAGTTATATGAGAACTATAACAACTGTCGCAACCCTCCAGCAAGCTTCGCTCGCTGGGCTGCGTCGTCCACACTGACCTCATGCGCATCACCCCCCGCCGCCTCGCCGCCGGCATGAGCCTGTGGATCCCCAACCTGTTCGGCGGCATACGCGTCCGCCGCTTCAGCGAGGACTGGACCCACGCGACCGTCGAGCTGCACGTGAACGTCTTCACCCGCAACTTCGTCAAGACGGCCTTCGGCGGCTCGATGTCGGCGATGACCGATCCATATTTCTTCATGCTCGTGATGCACCAGCTCGGACGCGACTACGTGGTGTGGGACACCCGCGGCGAGATCGAGTTCGTCAAGCCCGGCCGCGGCGTGCTGACCGCCGAGTTCGAGGTCGGCAGGGAACGCGCTGCGGAGATCCGTGCGCGTGCGCAGGGCGGCGCCAAGGTGCTCGAGTGGTTCGAGACCGTGATTACCGACCGCGAGGGCGACATCGTGGCGAGAGTGCGACGCGAGGTGTACATCCGCGAGAAGAAGCGGGTGACTGCGGCGCGAGGCTGATCGTCGGCACCCGCCGTTCACTCCGGCATGCGACGATGACGGGGTGCCCCTCGCCCGCCGCCTGACCCTCGGTGACGCCACCGCCCTCGGACTCGGTTCGATGATCGGCGCCGGCGTCTTCTCGGTCTGGGCGCCCGCGGTCGGAGTCGCCGGCAACGGCCTCCTGATCGCGCTCGCGATCGCTGCGCTCGTGGCGTATTGCAACGCCACCGCGTCGGCTCAGCTGGCCGCGGTGCATCCGGTCGCCGGCGGCACCTATGCGTATGCCCGCGCCGAGATCGGTCCGTGGTGGGGGTTCGTCGCCGGCTGGAGCTTCGTGATCGGCAAGATCGCGAGCTGCGCGGCGATGGCCATGACGTTCGCCGCCTACGCCTCCCCCGACGGCTGGCAGACGCCCGTCGCGGTCGCGGCAGTGGTCGCTCTCGCGACGGTCAACTGCCTCGGGGTCACCCGCACGGCTCTCGCGACTCGGATACTCGTGACCTGCGCGCTTCTCGGGCTGGCCGTCGTGGTCACGGTCGGGCTCGGCTCGGCATCCGCGTCCGACCCCTCCCCTCTTCCCGATGCGACGGCCTACGGGGTGCTGCAGGGCGCCGGACTGCTCTTCTTCGCCTTCGCGGGATACGCGCGGATCGCGACCATGGGCGAAGAGGTCGTCGACCCCGCACGCACGATCCCGCGTGCGATCGCCCTCGCGCTGGGGGGAGCCGTGGTCGTGTATCTGCTGGTCGCGGTCACAGTCGTCGTCACCCTCGGCGGCGCCGCGTCGTCGAGCACGGCGCCCCTCGCAGACGTCCTGTCATCGACCGGGTGGGCCGCGCTCACGCCGGTCGTCCGGATCACGGCCGCCGCCGCTTCGCTGGGAGCGCTGCTGGCGCTGCTCACCGGGATCGGACGGACGACGCTGGCGATGGCACGGGAGAAGGACCTGCCGCCTTTCCTCGCGAAGGTCGACGATCGTCGGCAGGTGCCCCGCCGAGCCGAGATCGCGATCGCGATCATCGTGGTCGCGATCGTCCTGGTCGCCGACCTGCGTGATGCGATCGGGTTCTCCTCCTTCGGAGTCCTGCTGTACTACCTGATCGCGAACGCCGCGGCATTCCGTCAGGAGGCGTCAGCGCGTCGCTACCCCCGCGCGCTGCAGGTCGTCGGGGCGCTCGGCTGCCTGCTGCTCGTGAACACGCTGCCCGTGCTGGCCTCGATCGTCGGAACTGCCGTGGTGCTGATCGGAGTGCTCTACCGGGTGATACGGGTGCGGGTCGCGAACTGATCAGGGGCTCGCTCCCTCTGCGGGCTCCGCGCCTGCCCCGACACGATATGTTCGCGGGGCGATTCCCAGGACGCTGCGGAAGTCCCGCGTCAGGTGCGCGTGGTCGGCATAGCCGATCTCGGCAGCGAGCTCGGACAGATCGAGGCCCGGGTCGAGTCGCAGCCGCTCGGCGGCCTCCTGGAGCCGTCGCCGCCTGATCATCGCGGCCGGCGAGACACCGACGTACCTGTGGGCGAGACGTTGCAGAGTGCGCACCGACATGGCGAGTCGCGTCGCCGCCTCCTCGACGGTTTCTGCCGCGTCGTCTCCCATCAGGACCGGGACGAGCGCATCGGCCCGGAACGCCGCATCGTCGATCCGACCGACCCTCTGCGCGAGCCAGTCGGAGAACACGGTGACGGCGCGCTCGCGATGCCCGGTTCCCGAGCGCATCGCGACCTCGACGGCCTCGACGAGATCCGAGGCGTCGAGGAGCGTCTCGTCGTCGACGAGCGCCGCCGGATCACCGGTGAGCGCCGCGACCGCGGCCGGCCGCAGCAGGGCACCGACCGCCCACCCCGTGCCGCTCAGGTCGCGATGCGCCGCCCGGGTCGTCGCGCCCGACAGCGCGACGACTCCCTGCTCGACCACCAGATTCAGCGCCGGATAGCCCACGATCTCCTGACGCGACGATCTGCCGGGCGCGATGTCCCACTCGGGGATCCAGAACCACACGACGAGGTCCCGAGCGTTCGCCCCGGGTGGCAGACGATGCAACTGCGGCAGCCGCGCCGGATACAGCACGCCGCGCGTCTGGCGCATGTCTACTCGTCGCTCGGGTGGGCCGGTGAGGCACCGCCCCCGCGCGGAGACGGTGCAGGAACGGGGTCAGCCGGGGGCCACACAACGAGCAGGAACGCTGCGATCGGGCCGAGGAACACAGTCAGCACGAACCACGCCAACGCGGATCGGTTCCGGGTGCGCGCGAACCCGCCGGCGAGGAGCGCCACGGTCAGCCACATCGCGGACACCGTCGGCCCGAGGTAATCGACATCCATGCCTCGACCCTACGACGACGAGACGTCGTGGCGCCCGCTGCATGGTCGCACACGCGTCGCCCGATTCGCGCGGGGTCGATTCGCGCGGGGTCGATTCTGCACTCGACGGGCCCTTCTCCGCTGCTCGATCGACCCTGCAGCGGCGGGAGCAGGTCGACCCCGCGATCGTGGGCGCGGGTCTGTCGCGAATGTTCAAGCGCCCGATGCGTCCTTCTCCGTACTGTTTCGGCATGACCACTGAGAACACGACCGGCGCGACCGGCGCACACACCACAGACGGACGTCCGCACAGCGCGACCTCGCTCACTCCGTTCCTCGCGATCCCCGGCGCGCGCGAGGCGATCGACTTCTATCGCGAGGTCTTCGGGGCCCGAGTCGTCGACGTCACGGAGTTCGGGGGCGTCGTCGCCCACGCCGACCTCGATTTCGGTCTCGGACGCCTGCAGTTGGGTGAGCCGAGCCCCGAGTACCACCTCGTTCCCGCGCCCTCGGGCGACGAGGACTGCTATTCGATGGGGCTGTACGTCCCCGACGTCGATGCCGTCGTCGAGCGCGCAGTCGCCGCCGGGGCGACCGTGCGGGAGGCTCCGTCGGCATTCGTCTCGGGAGACCGCTTCGCGAGCATCCGGGATCCCTTCGGGGTCCGATGGTCGGTGATGACCCGCGTCGAAGACCTGTCGGACGACGAGAGCGCGCGACGGGTCGCCGACTGGGCGGCGTCCTTCAGCGCGGCATCCGGCGACGTGAGCTGAGCGCGGCCTCCGCCGCGAGACACGCGTCCGAGAGGAGCGCCTCCGCCGTCCGCCGGTACCCCAGAGGGCTCGGATGGAAGCGGTCCAGGCTGAACATGGCATCCGGGTCGTCGAAGAACATGGGGCCGACGGCGCGCCGGAGATCCACGGGGCGCGCTCCCGCAGCGGCCGCCGTCTCCGTCTGCGCCTCCGCGAGCCTGCGCGACATACTCGAGACCAGACGGCGAAGCGGCTGAGGCACGGGACGCAGCGCGCCGAGATCGGGACAGGTGCCGACGACGACCTCGGTGCCGCGACGGCGCAGACGCAGGATCGCATCGCGCAGATGCTGCGTCGAGACGGCAACCGGAATCCGGTGAGTCACGTCGTTGCCTCCCACCACGATCACGGCGACGTGCGGCACGTAATCATCGGGGAGATCGGCGAGCTGGGCCGCCAGATCGGGCGACTCGGAGCCCACGACCGCGGCGGTTCGCAGATTCACGGGGCGCCGCATGCGTCGCGCCAGGCCTTTGGCGAGGCGTCCGCCGAGAGTCTGCTTGCGCCGCTCGGCGCCGAGGCCGGCCGCGAGCGAGTCCCCGAGCACGAGCAGATCGATCGGGTCGCCGCCGAGCGACGGACGCCAGACGCGGTCGGCATCGATCGATCGCTCGCCGAGGGGCTTGCCGATTCGTCGGCGTGCGGTGGCCGCCTGATGGGCGAGCATGAGCCGGATGCCGGCCGCCGCCGCCATGACTGCGACGCCGAGCCCGGCGAAGGCGACGAGATGCTGTCGTCTCATGCGCCGATTCGACCCGACCGGCGTGAACGCCGCGTGAACGGCATCGAGACGAGCCGCAGTCTCAGGACAGCGGTTTGAGCTCCAGCCGGTTCGCGCCCGAGGAGACGGTCGCGAACTCCGTGTACCCGTCGGCGGCCGAACGCTCGAGCAGCGCCTTGACGTTCTTCGTACGCTTCTCCAATCGCACCCTCGCACCGGTCGCGACGAGCGCGGCCTTGTGGGTCACGAGCTCGACGACCGGAACATCGGCGTCGTGGATCAGCACGACCGCGCGCTCGACAGCATCCGCCCCGGCCGTCACGAGGTCGACCAGTCGCTCGAAGCCGAGAGAGAACCCGACGGCGGGCACCTGCTGACCGAGGAAGCGCCCGATCATTCCGTCGTAGCGCCCTCCCCCGCCGAGCGAGTAGGAGACCGACGGGTGCGCGAGCTCGAAGATCGTGCCGGTGTAATAGCCCATGCCGCGCACGAGGAACGGGTCGAAGACCAACGGGATGTCGGTCGCACCACGACCGGCGGCGACGGCCTCCCCGATGCCGACGAGGTGCCCGACGATGTCGTCGGGTGCGCCGTCGGGCAGCGCCTTGCGGATCTGACGCTCGCCGAACGGGTTGTACTCCAAGGTCTGCGGGCGGCGCAGGAACTCCTCGAATGCGTCGACGGCGGATGCGAGTGCCCCGCGCTCGCGCAGTTCCATCGCGACACCCTCCGGGCCGATCTTGTCGAGCTTGTCGATGGTGATCAGCACACCCGGACGCTCATCGGCGGTGAAGCCGAAGCTGTCGAGCATCCACTCGAGCGCGCGCCGGTCGTTGATGCGCACGCTCGCGCCCTCGAGACCGAGTGCGTCGACGGCGTCGAGCGAGGCCACCATGAGCTCGGCCTCGGCACGCGCGGAGTCGTCGCCGATGACGTCGATGTCGCACTGCACGAACTGGCGGTAGCGGCCCTTCTGCGGGCGCTCCGCACGCCACACCGGACCGATCTGGATGGAGCGGAAGACACCGGGCAGCTGACCGCGATTGCTCGCGTAGAAACGTGCGAGCGGCACGGTGAGGTCGTAGCGGAGTCCGAGGTCTGCGAGTGCGCCCTGGTCGTCGGCTGCCTCCCGGATGGCTTCGGCGTCGAGACCACGGCGCAGGACGTTGTACGCGAGCTTCTCGTTGTCGCCGCCGATCCCGGAATGCAGTCGCGAGTACTCCTCGAGCGCCGGAGTCTCGATCTCGTCGAATCCATGCGACCGATACCGATCGCGGATCACGGAGAGGACGCGCTCGCGGCGGGCCTTGTCGGCGGGGAGGATATCGCGCATGCCGCGCGGCGGATTCACAGTAGCCACGCCTCCATCTTTCCAGGTCGGCGGGGTGGCCCGTGGTCTCAGGCGCCGGACTCGGCGTCGCGGACGTCGGCTTCGACCCCACGGAGCCGCTCGCGCAGTGCCCGTTCGGCGTCCCACCCCTCGGCCCGCGCCATCGCCACGAGTTCGAGCAGAGCGTCGCCGAGCTCCGCCTCTGTCGCGGGGGCGGCCGCGGGGGCGGTCGCGTCGCCGCGCGGTGACCCTGCGACCTCCACTCCCGCTCCAGCCGCTCGTCCGACGATCTTCTGTGCGAGCGCCAGCGCCGGCATCCCCCGAGGGACACCGTCGAGAACACTCCGCCTCGTGCGCTTCTCCGCCGCCTTCGCGGCATTCCAGTGCACGAGCACCTCGTCGGGAGTCGTCGCGACCTCGCCGGCGAACACGTGCGGGTGCCGGCGGACCATCTTCTCGGTCAGGGTGTCGGCGACGTCGTCGATGTCGAAGGGATCGTCGGGATCCTGTGCCGCGATCGCCGCGTGGAACAGCACCTGCCAGAGCAGATCGCCGAGCTCCTCGCGCAGGTCGGCGCGCGTGCCGCTCTCGACAGCATCGATCACCTCGTGAGATTCCTCGATCAGGTAGGGCACGAGGTCGCGGTGGGTGATCTGCTGCGACCAGACGCACCGTTCACGCACCGCACGCATGGTGTCGGCGGCCGCGCGCAGCGGATCGCGCTGCTGCTCTCCTGTCACTGTTCCTCCTCGGACATCGTCAGGATGTCGCGGCGCTCAGCCGGCGGTAATGGCGGGCGCGAAGCGACACGATCACCCCGGACAGCAGGAGCGCCAGCAGCGACCCGACGAGCACGCCGAGGATCGCCTGGTCGCGGATTCCGGCATCGCTCGCGAAGGCGAGATTGGCGAGAAGCAGCGAGACCGTGAATCCGATGCCTCCGAGCGCCCCGGCGGCGAAGATGTCGGCGAACGGGAGCGCCGGCGCAGTCCCTCGGGGGCGGATGCGCATGGCGAGCCAGCCGAACAGCGAGATGCCGATGATCTTGCCCACCGGGAGAGCGACGACGATGCCCCAGAACGCCGGGGAGAGCTCGGATGGTGCCAGAGCCGGGATCACCACGAACGCGGCGACGAAGGCGAATACGGGCAGGATCGCCCCGTTCACCGTGGGCTCGAGCGCGTGCCTGGTGCGGCCGGCGGGGACGGGCGCCATGACGAGGCCCAGCAGGACTCCCGCGATGGTGGCATGGATGCCGGATGCGGCGACGAGGCCCCACGCGACGACTCCGACGATGACCATCGCCACGGCGATCGCGGGGTGTCCCTTGGCGTGCAGCGCGCGGCTGAGGATCCAGAAGAGCGCCACCGCGATCACGGCGAGGACGAGCAGCAGCCACTGCACGTCGTGCGCGAAGAGCACGGCGATGAAGATGATGCCGATGATGTCGTCGAGGATCGCCAGCGCCAGCAGGAACACCCGCACGGTCGACGGCAGGCCCTTGCCGAACATGGCGAGAACACCGAGCGCGAAGGCGATGTCGGTCGCGGTGGGGATCGGCCACCCGGTCGCGGTCGCCGAATCTCCGGCGATGAGCAGGTACACGACGATCGGCACAAGCACTCCGCCCGCAGCAGCGATCGCCGGCTGGACGGCCTTGCGCGGCGAATCCAGCTCTCCGTGCGTGAGCTCGTGACGCAGCTCGATCGCGACCACGAGGAAGAACACCGCGAGGAGCCCGTCGGACACCCAGTGCTCGATCGAGAGGTCGAGAGAGGTTCCGGGCACCGCGATGTGGAAGTCGAGCACCGCGGCGAGCACATCATGCGTGGGGAGGTTCGCCAGCAGCAGGCCGAGGCCGGCGGCGACGAGAAGGAGGACGGCAGGGAACTGCTGCCCTCGGAGGGGGTTCGCGGAGATACGCATCGTCACCATGGTAGTTCGCCGGTCGCCGTGGGCGTCTCGGATCGTCATGCGTTCCGAGCACCACCCCGACCCGGGATACTCTCGAACGGTGACCCCCGAACACGCCTTCCCCGAGCCCACCGACACCTCGGCCATCCGCATCATCGGCCGTTTCGAAGCGGGCCGCGGCATCCCGGACGCGATGCGCTCCGACGTCAGGATGCTCGGCGCCCTTCTCGGCCAGGTGCTGCGAGAAGCCGGCGGCGACGACCTCTTCGAGGACGTCGAGAAGCTGCGCCTCGCCACCATCCAGGCCTACGACGAGGAGACGTCCGACGCGTTCGAGCGCGCTGCGGCGATCGCCGGCTCCTTCAGCATCTCCCGCGCCGACGAGGTGGCACGGGCGTTCACGTGCTACTTCCACCTCGTGAACCTCGCCGAAGAGCACCAGCGTGTGCGCGTCCTGCGCGAGCGCGCAGGACAGCCCGGTCGTGAGGATGCCGCCGACACGGTCGCCACGGCATACGCCCGGCTCAAGACCGAGGTCGGCGACGACGAGGCCCGCCGTCGCCTGCAGGGCCTGCGCTTCCACCCCGTCTTCACGGCCCACCCGACCGAGGCGCGTCGCCGCGCCGTGTCGTCGAGCATCCGCCGCCTGTCCGAGCTGCTCACACAGCACGACGCGGCGAGCGAGGGCGGCTCCGAGGAGCACCGCGCCCGTCGTCGGATGCTGGAGGAGATCGACACCCTCTGGCGCACCGCGCCGCTGCGCGCCGAGAAGCCGTCTCCGACCGACGAGGTCCGCACGGTCATGGGCGTGTTCGACGAGACGCTGTTCACGACGGTCCCCCATGTGTACCGCCGCATCGACGACGCTCTGCGCGGCGACGACTCCGGCGCATCCGAGCCCGTTGTCCCCGCTTTCGTACGGATCGGCTCCTGGGTGGGCGGCGACCGCGACGGAAACCCCTTCGTCACGGCATCCGTCACGCGCGAGGCCTCTCAGATCGCCTCCGATCACGTGCTCCGCGGTCTCGAGCGGGCCCTCGAGCGCATCGGCCGCACGCTCACCCTCGACGCCGAGGACACTCCCCCGAGTGAGGCGGTCTCGACGCTGTGGGACGACTTCGCCGCCGCCGATCCGCGCAGCGCCGACGAGCTGGGCGCCCGCTCCCCCGGTGAGCCGCACCGCCGCGTGCTGCTCGCGCTCGCCCATCGCGTCGCCGCCACACGCCGTGGTGACGAGCAGCGGTACAGCCGCCCCGAAGAGCTCCTCGCCGACCTGCGCGCGGTGCAGGCGTCGCTGTCGGATGCCGGAGCGAAGCGCCACGCCTTCGGCGGCGTCCAGCACCTGATCTGGCAGGTCCAGACGTACGGCTTCCACCTCACCGAGCTCGAGGTGCGTCAGCACTCGCAGGTGCACGCGAAGGCTCTGGCGGAGCTCGCGAGCGGCGAGGCCGTCAGCGCGCAGACCGAGGAGGTGCTCGAGGTCTTCCGCGCGATCGCCGAGATCCAGCGCGACCGTGGCCTGCGCGCCGCCGGTCGCTACGTCGTGTCGTTCACCCAGGCTGCGTCGGACCTCGCGAACGTGTACGCCCTCGCGCGGCACGCGCTCGGCGACGATGCGCCGGTGCTCGACGTCGTTCCGCTGTTCGAGACCTTCGCCGACCTCCAGGCCGCTCCTGAGATCCTCGCCGAGGCGGTCACGTTCCCCGAGTTCCAGGAGAGGATGGCCGCCACCGGCAACCGTCTCGAGGTGATGCTCGGGTACTCCGATTCGTCCAAGGACGTCGGCCCGGTCGCCGCCAACCTCGCCCTGTACGAGGCGCAGGAGAAGATCGCACTGTGGGCGCAGGAGTCGGACATCGAGCTGACGCTGTTCCACGGCCGCGGGGGTGCCCTCGGTCGTGGTGGCGGACCCGCCAACTCGGCGATCCTGGCGCAGCCACCGCATTCGGTCGACGGCCGCTTCAAGCTCACCGAACAGGGCGAGGTCATCTTCGCCCGCTACGGCGAGCCGGCGATCGCGATGCGCCACATCGACCAGGTCGCCGCAGCGACCCTGCTCGCATCGTCGCCGACGGTGGAGAAGCACACCAGCGAGGCCGCGGCGCGGTTCGCGGACATCGCCTCGGTGATGGATCGCTCGTCGCGCGAGCGCTTCTTCTCGCTCGTCAAGGCCGAGGGCTTCGCGCCCTGGTTCGCCACGGTCACGCCGATGGAGGAGATCGGTCTGCTCGCGCTCGGCTCGCGCCCCGCGCGGCGGGGCCTCTCGGTCGAGTCGCTCGAAGACCTGCGTGCCATCCCCTGGGTGTTCGCGTGGACACAGGCGCGCATCAACCTCGCCGGCTGGTTCGGGCTCGGCACGGCGCTGGCCGCCGTGGGCGACGAGGCGCGTCTCATCGAGGCGTATCGCGACTGGCCGCTGCTGCGCACGATGATCGACAACGTCGCGATGAGCCTCGCCAAGACCGACGAGCGCATCGCCCGCCAGTATCTGGCGCTGGGCGACCGAGACGACCTCGCTCAGCTCGTGCTCGATGAGATGACGCTCACCCGCGAGTGGGTGATCCGCCTCACCGGAGGCGTCGGACTGCTCGAGAACAAGCCGATCCTGCAGCGCGCAGTGCAGCTGCGCACCCCCTACGTCGACGCCCTCTCCCTGTTGCAGCTGCGCGCCCTGCGTGCGCTGCGTGATCCTGCTGAGGCGACCGGATCCGGTGCCGATGAGGAACAGCGGCGCCTGCTGCTGCTCTCCGTCAGCGGCGTCGCGGCGGGTCTGCAGAACACCGGCTGAGCCGCATCCCGGTCGTCGTCGAGTGCGTTCCGGTGTGAGAGTCCTCACCTCGGCGCGCCCGCTAGAGTGAGGTTTCTGCCCGATCCGGCGACCTCTCACGCGACACGATCGCACGCATCATCTTCTTCCCCGTTCAGAAAGCTCTTTCGCGTGACCTCTTCGTCTTCCGCCGACTTCCACCCGCTCGCCGACTCCGTGCAGCCCGTCTTCGACACGGTCCTCGCCCGCAGCCCGCACGAGCCCGAGTTCCAGCAGGCCGTGCACGAGGTGCTGAACTCGATCGCTCCGGTGCTCGCACGCAATCCGCAGTTCGTCGACGGCGGCATCCTCGAGCGTCTGGTCGAGCCGGAGCGACAGATCCTGTTCCGGGTTCCGTGGGTCGATGATGCCGGCCGCCTGCAGGTCAACCGCGGGTACCGTATCCAGTTCTCGTCGGTCCTCGGGCCCTACAAGGGCGGGCTCCGCTTCCACCCCTCGGTCAACCTGTCGATCATCAAGTTCCTCGGCTTCGAGCAGATCTTCAAGAACGCCCTCACCGGGCAGGGCATCGGCGGCGGCAAGGGCGGCTCCGACTTCGACCCGCACGGACGGTCGGACGGCGAGATCATGCGCTTCTGCCAGTCGTTCATGAACGAGCTCTACCGCCACCTGGGCGAGCACACCGATGTCCCCGCGGGCGACATCGGAGTGGGCGGCCGCGAGATCGGCTACCTCTTCGGCCAGTACCGCAAGATCACCAACCGTCACGAGTCCGGCATGTTCACCGGCAAGGGCACCGGCTGGGGCGGCGCCGAGGTGCGCACCGAGGCCACCGGCTACGGCGCGGTGTTCTTCGCGCAGGAGATGCTCGGAGTGCACGACGACTCGCTCGACGGCAAGCGCGTCGGCGTCTCGGGCTCGGGCAACGTCGCGATCTATGCGATCCAGAAGGCCACGCAGCTCGGCGCGACTGCCGTGACCGCATCGGACTCGTCCGGCTACGTCGTCGACGACGCCGGGATCGACGTAGACCTGCTCCGCCAGATCAAGGAGGTGGAGCGCGCTCGTATCGTCGAGTACGCCAACCGTCGACCCGGTGCGCGCTTCGTCGAAGGCGGCAGCGTCTGGGAGGTTCCCGTCGACATCGCGGTGCCCTCTGCGACGCAGAACGAACTCGACCTCGATGCGGCCGAAGCTCTCATCGCCAACGGCGTGCGAGCGGTCTCCGAGGGCGCGAACATGCCCTGCGTGCCCGCTGCCGTCGACGCCTTCCAAGCGGCGGGTGTGCTGTTCGCACCAGGCAAGGCCGCGAACGCCGGTGGTGTCGCGACGTCTGCCCTCGAGATGAGCCAGAACGCGTCCCGGCAGCGCTGGAGCTTCGACGCGAGCGAGAACAAGCTGCGCGAGATCATGGCGGACATCCACAGTGCGGCATTCGATGCCGCCGAGCGCTACGACGTCGCGGGCGACTATGTCGCGGGTGCGAACATCGCCGGCTTCGAGCGCGTGGCGGGCGCGATGCTCGCGCAGGGCGTCATCTGAACGCTGCCCACCGCAGAGCACGGAAGAGCCGCCCCCCTCCCAGGTGGGCGGCTCTTCTGCATTCTTCGCCCCGTGTGCGCGCAGGGCTCGGCTCGCGCCGCACTCAGCTCTCGTCGACGGGTACCTTCACGACCTTGTTGAACCCGGTCACCGGCTGGTTCTCATCGAAGGCGACCACCTTCTTGCGGAAGCCCTTCGTGATCACGGCGAGATAGATCAGGCCGATGGCCGTCCAGATGAGGCCCCCGGTGAGGGCATCGGCGTGCAGATTCACCCACAGGAGTCCCGTCAGCAGCATGCCGATGCCCGGCATCACGATGTACGAGAAGATGTCGCGCGGCGTGTGGCGCCGGCCCTTGCGGATCGCGAACCAGGCGATCACCGAGATGTTGACGAACGTGAAGGCGATCAGTGCGCCGTAGTTGATCCAGGCGGCGATCAGCTCGAGCGTGAACGGGATCGCGAGCAGCGAGATCGCGCCCACCAGGACGATGTTGAAGGTCGGCGTGTGCGTGCGCGGGTTGATGTAGCCGAAGGCCTTCTGCGGAAGGACGTTGTTGCGCCCCATCACCAGCAGCATGCGCGATACCGAGGCGTGCGAGGCGAGACCCGAGGCGAGCGTCGCGCAGAACCCGGCCGCCGTCAGCACGGCCATGAGCACGTTGCCGCCGACGAGGTTTCCGATGATCGGCAGCGTCGAGTCCTCGACGTACTGCATGTCCCCACCCGGGGCGAACTCGTTCCAGTCGGGGAAGCGAAGCTGGGTGACATAGCCCGCGATCAGGAAGATCGCACCGCCGAGCAGCACGGTGAGGAGGATCGCCTTCGGCATGATCTTCGGGTCCTTGGCCTCCTCGGCGTACATCGTGACGGCATCGAAGCCGATGAACGAGAAGCAGACGATCGTGGCGCCCATGAGCACCGCGCTGATGGTCGCACCGTCGTGGATGAACGGAGCGGCCGAGGCGATCGTGGCCGCCCCCTCGCCGCGCATGAGCTGGGCGACGACCATGACGACGAACACGATCATCACGACGATCGAGAACACGAGCAGGATCATGTTCATGTTCGACGTGCCG
>Ga0308166_1001170_pt1 | contig 28981 bp, 25 predicted proteins | sample PhyCR2_2_FD_202137 | JGI IMG/M metagenome (GOLD analysis project Ga0308166, IMG submission 202137) | Phyllosphere microbial communities from UC Gill Tract Community Farm, Albany, California, United States - DLSLCC.R2 | ecosystem: Host-associated > Plants > Phyllosphere > Unclassified | place... | reverse complement strand
AGATAGGTTGCTCCGAGCCTTCCCCTCAAGAATCTATTCGGCTTTTTTTGATTTTATAAACGGTGGCTAAGAACATCTCAAAAAGAAAAAAACCGGTTTTAAGCCGGTTTTTATGGCGCCTTGAATGGTGGCTCCTTATATTTTTTCAGCAGATTAAGAATCTTTGCTGAAAGTGCCGCTTGGGTAGTTTCCCTTCTTCTTCACCCCGTTGCTCTGAAGCAGATAGAAGGAATATCCGAACTGGAGCTGCGAGAAATTGTTGTTTATGTTGTCCAGTTCGTGGATCAATTTGTATCGCAGAAACAGTTTTCCCGTACTGGAAACATCAATGTTCAGACTACCACCTCGAAAAGTCTTGACGATTCTTCCTTGTAAAGCTTGGCCGCTTTCTGGTTTTCATTACTAACATCAAAAATATTATAAAAATCAGTACTCTGAGATTGCAAACACCAAAACTACCAGCTCCACGAAAAAAAATATAACGACAATGATGTCGAGCTTATTGTTTGCTGATTTTATACTATTAAAAAATATTGTGTTTTCATCTATTTTAATCTCAATGTTATAACTTTGTTCATATGAAAATTTTAGTAGTAGAAGACGACTTTAGAGTAGCTGAGTTGATCCAAAGAGGGCTCAGCGAACATGGATTTTCGCCTGCAGTGGCCTATGACGGTCTGTCGGGGAAAAAGTTAGCCCTTAATAATCACTACGATTTGGTTATTACTGACATTATTTTACCCAAACTCGACGGACTGGATTTATGCAAAGAATTACGTCAAATAAAACCGGATCTGCCTATAATTATGCTGACTGCCCTGGGCTCTACAGATGACAAAGTGGAAGGATTTGATGCCGGCGCAGATGATTATCTCACAAAGCCTTTTGAAATGAGAGAACTTCTCGTTCGTATCAGGGCTTTATTAAAACGAAGCAATAATGGGACAGCTAATAGCTCTGGATTTATTCTGAAATATGATGCTCTTGAAATGAATCTGCAAACAAAAAGTGTCAAAAGAAATGAGAATGAAATAAGCCTTACCCCAAAAGAATTCAAACTTTTAGAATACATGCTCCAAAATCAGGAACGTGTTTTATCGCGTACGGAAATTGCCGAAAAAGTATGGGATACACTTTTTGATACCGGAACAAATTTTATAGATGTTTACATCAATTATCTGAGAAAGAAAATTGATAAGGATTACGAAAAAAAACTCATCCATACCCGTTCAGGAATGGGATTTATTTTGAAAGCAGAATGAAAATCAGAACCAGGCTGACTATATTATTTACCCTCGTTACTGCCACTATTTTATTGGTATTTGCTGCTATTATCATATTTTCTGCAAAAGAAAACCGGGAAAAAGAGTTTTATGCCCTGCTAAAGAAAGAAGCCATTACCAAGGCCAATCTAATTTTAAACGCCGAAATAGACAGCAAAACGCTGCAAAACATCTACAGAAACAACAGAGCAACGCTAAACGAAGTCGAGGCTGCTATTTACAATCCTTCATTTAAACTATTGTACCACGATGCTGTCGATATAGATGTGGTAAAAGAAACCAAACCCATGATCGATGAAATCGCCAAAAAAGGCGAAATACAATTCTATCAAAAGGACTGGCAGGTTATAGGAACCACCTATATATTTCAGGGAAAAAAATACATCATAACCGCCGCTGCATACGATGGTTTTGGATATGTAAAACTTTATAACCTTATCGAGACCTGTATTATTGTCTTCATCATCTCTATTTTGGTTCTGTTTATGGCGGGCCGTTTTTTCTCAAAAAAAGCTTTTGAACCCATTGTTAAGATGACCGATAAGGCAAAAATGATTTCGGCTACAAATCTTGACTTAAGATTGGATGCCAACGAAAGTAAAGATGAAATTTCGGAACTGGCCTCGACTTTTAATGAAATGCTGAACCGTCTCGAGAATTCTTTTGATTCGCAGAAGCATTTTGTTTCCAATATTTCGCACGAATTAAGAACGCCTCTTTCTGCCATTATTGCTGAATTAGAACTTTCGACTCATAAAGAACGTAATGTTGATGAATATAAAACAGTTATCCTAAACACCTTACAGGATGCTAAAAAACTGGCGAAACTCTCTAATAGTTTATTGGATCTCGCAAAAGCAAACTACGATCCTTCTGAAATTGCGTTTAAGCAGGTTCGTATAGATGAAGTTTTACTGGATGCGCGCCAGCAGGTTCAGAAATCAAATCCGAATTACAATATTGCCATTCATTTCGAAGATGATTTTGAAGATGACAATCAGATTTCGGTCAATGCAAACGAATATCTGCTAAAAGTCGCATTTGTCAATTTGTTTGAAAACGGCTGTAAATTTTCTGAAGATAAACAGAGCCTGGTCTCCATTTCATTTGAAAAAAATAAAATCAAACTTAATTTTTCTGATAGCGGAATCGGAATTTCAACAGAAGAATTAGAACACATTTTCACTCCATTTTACAGAGGCTCTAACAAAACCCACGCCGACGGAAATGGTATTGGACTTTCATTAACAAAGAAAATTATTCAGCTTCATAAAGGAACAATTTATGTTTCTTCAAAGAAAAATGAAGGAACAACTTTTACCGTACAGTTCAATTCGCTTTAATTTATATGCTCAAGCGGAGCATAATATTTATAGCAATTATACACCCGTGATTTCAAGCTCAGTAGGAGCGATATATATTGTTCGAAAATATGCCACTCCTCTGGAGCTTTTTGTGCATGAAAATAAAATGTGCTATAAATATTCAGCTCCTCCGGAGCTTTCTTTTCTTTCTTCTATTTTCTTTCTTCTATTTTCTCACCTCCATTTATCATCATTTTCCAATCTGTTTTTTGATACAAAAACAACTTGAATTTCTTTCTAATGAAATTCTAATTTTTTTCTAAAACATCTCTAACGGCCTTTTTTTTAAAGCCGTTCTAATTTTGCGTCATGGTTATGAAACAGTACTCGCCGTTGTTTTGTGCCATCAGAAATTAAAGCAAAAAATACAATTTTTCGGTTTTCAAAAATGCATGGAAACCGACTAAAAGAAAAGGAGGCCTGCCATGATTACAACTTATGAATTTACAACCCGTATTGCACTTGCAGCAAGTCTTGGAGCCGCAATAGGAATCGAAAGGCAGTGGCGCCAGAAAAATGCAGGACTTCGTACCAATACACTTGTTTCTCTAGGATCTACCGCTTTTATTCTGCTTTCCGTTTCCTTGGGTAATGGAGCCGATCCAAGCAGGGTGGCCGCACAAATCGTTTCCGGAATTGGTTTTCTGGGAGCCGGAGTTATCATGAAAGACGGATTGAGCGTTCAGGGGCTAAATACTGCAGCAACGATTTGGTGTTCTGCGGCAGTTGGATCTCTTACCGGAATTGGTTTGTATGGAGAAGCCATAATAGTAAGCGCTGCGGTAATGATTACGCATATACTGCTTCGTCCATTAGGCTTAACGCTAAACCGACTACAGTCTCTAAAATCCTTTAATGCTCCAACTGATTACCTCTTTACTATAAAATGCAAAACAGAAGTAGAAAACCATCTGCGAGTAATGCTGATGCAGAACTTAGGAAACGAAGATTCATTGCTTTTAAAATCACTGACAAGCGATGATAATCATGATCCCTCAATAGTGATCATAACAGCAGAGATAAAGGCAATTACATCTCAGGATAGTCTTATGGAAAAAATGGCCAGCCGCTTAACGATTGAAGAAAAAGTTACAAAAGTGAGCTGGGAAATTATGGGAACCCAAACAGATCTTTAATCATGACATTATCCATTCAAATTGCAGTTCTTTTAATCTCTTTAGGGATTACTGCAGATAATTTGCTGCTTTCTAAGATGAGTGTTAATACGATTGCTTTTACCAAATCAAAAAAGGCAGTTTTGTTATTGTTTGTTTTGTTTACGATACAATTACAGGTTATAAAATACGGGTACTGGACTGCAGCATTAGTAACAAGCAGTATAAAAAATCAGGACAAGTGGATTGCCTTAACCATGCTGTTTTCGATAGCTGTAAAGATGATTCACGAATTTAAAATAAAAATAATTCGAAACCATAAAACCTTTCCGTACTTAGATGACTTTTTAAACATTGCCCTTGCTTCATCAGTATATCTTTTTGTGCTGGGTTTTGCCTTAAGTCTCTTAAAGATTGAGTCGCTTACTATTTACAAAACCGTAATTCCATGTTTACTGTTGTTCCTGTCAATTGGCTGGTCTTTAAAATATTTCAATTCGGTTAAGGCCATTCATTTAATCAAAATTTCAGCCATAGTTATGATTTTCAGCGGAGTCATAATCTTTTTAATCAATACTATTTAATAATTACAACAATGAGTGCAAAAGAGAAAATTAAGCACCCCTTCTATTCCTTGACCAACAACGGAATGAACGAAGGAACGACTACAAAATTGCGAAACGCTTCCAGAAGCGATTCTAATTTTGTCTATGCTATGCTCGAAAGTTCAGAAGCAGGGATAAGCACGCCAACCTCAAATGAGCGTATTAAAAAATACGGTCCCAATGAAGTGCAGCATGACAAGGCACCTTCATGGCTAAAGCAATTATTTAAAGCTTTTATTAATCCGTTTATTTTCATCCTGCTGGTTATAGCCATCATATCTTTTGCTGTAGATGTCTGGCTTGCTGCACCGGGAGAAGCCGATTATAAGACCATTATTATGGTAGCTGTTATGGTGCTTTTTAGTGCTTTGCTTCGGTTTTTTCAAGAGTTTAGAAGCAATCAGGCTGCAGATAAGCTAAAGAGCATGGTAAAAACCACTGCAACAGTACTTCGAAAATTCATGGGCAAAAGAGAAATTGCCATGACAGAACTGGTGCCGGGGGACATTGTTTATTTATCTGCCGGTGATATGGTGCCCGCTGACTGCCGTATTATGCAAAGCAAAGATTTATTCATAAGCGAATCCATGCTGACAGGAGAAGCTTTACCGGTTGAAAAAACATTTCTGCCAATTCGCGACGCCGACACTAAACAGCCTATAGAGCTCAATAATCTATGTTTTATGGGAACAAATGTCGTTAGCGGTACGGCTATGGCAATTGTGGTGGCAACCGGAAACCGAACTTATTTTGGAAGCATCAGCAAAACTATTCTCGGCAACAGACCAGAAACTTCTTTTGATATCGGAATAAACAAAGTCAGCTACCTCTTGATCCGTTTCATGCTCGTTATGGTTCCAGTAATTTTTCTGGTAAATGGCTTCTTAAAAGGAGACTGGATGCAGGCTTTATTATTTGCTATTGCTGTTGCGGTGGGGTTAACTCCTGAAATGCTTCCTATGATTGTGACAGCCAATTTAGCCAAAGGCGCTATGAATATGAGCAAACACAAAGTGATTGTAAAACGATTAAATGCCATTCAAAATATCGGTGCGATGGATATTCTCTGCACAGATAAAACTGGCACGCTGACTCTTGACAAAATTGTACTTGAAAAACATTTAAATGTTCTGGGAGCAGAAGACGACGAAGTTTTAAAATGGGCTTACCTGAATAGTTTTCATCAAACAGGATTAAAAAATATACTCGATAAAGCAGTTCTGGAACATGTTCAACTTCATGATTATTTAAAAGTAGAAGAATATTTCATGAAAGTAGATGAAATTCCTTTTGATTTTCAACGCAGACGCATGTCGGTTATTTTGAAAATGAGAAACGGAAATCATCTTTTAATCTGCAAAGGTGCTGTTGAAGAAATTCTGGATTTGTGTTCTCACAGTTTTGATCCGGGCGAAGACAAAGAACTTCACCTTGAAAATGACAAAGTAATCCCGATGGATAAGAAGATGCATGATACCGTTTTGCAGACTTCCAAAAAAATGAACGAAGAAGGCTTAAGAGTGTTATTAGTTGCCATAAGAGAATTTGACGGAAAACATCCTCTAACCTATTCTGTACAAGATGAAAATAATCTAACCTTAACTGGTTTTATTGGTTTTCTTGATCCTGCAAAACCATCAACAAAACCAAGTATTGCAGCGCTTCAGGGATTAGGGATTGGAGTAAAGGTCCTTACGGGAGATAATGAAATTGTAACTAAAAAAATATGCAATGATGTTGGGATTCCGGTAAAAAACATTGTTCTGGGCACCGAATTAGAAACCATGACACAAAAGGAACTGACAGACCGTATTGATGATGTTTCCATCTTTGCCAAGCTAAGCCCATTGCAAAAAGTGAGAGTCGTAAAAGCATTGCGAGAAAAAGGACACACTGTCGGGTTTATGGGCGATGGTATAAATGATGCCGCAGCGCTTAAGGAAGCAGACGTGGGAATCAGCGTTGACACTGCTGTCGATATCGCCAAAGAAAGTGCCGATATTATATTATTAGAAAAAGACTTAATGGTACTACGCAAAGGCGTTATTTACGGCCGAAGAACCTTTGGCAACATAATTAAATACATTAAAATGACCGCCAGCAGCAACTTTGGTAATATGTTCAGTATGCTTGGAGCAAGTGCCTTCCTGCCTTTTTTACCAATGCTTCCGGTACAATTATTAACTCAAAATTTATTATACGATATATCACAAACCGCTATTCCGTGGGATAGAATGGACGAAGATTTTTTGAAAAAACCTAAAAAATGGGATGCTTCAAGTATTCAGAGATTTATGTTTTTCATTGGCCCAATCAGCTCCATTTTTGACTTTGCAACGTTTGCTCTGATGTTCTTTTACTTCAAGGCAAACAGCCCGGAACTCCAATCGTTTTTTCAAAGCGGGTGGTTTATAGAAGGATTGCTTTCGCAAACATTGATTATACACATGATAAGAACCAAAAAAATTCCATTTATACAAAGCTGGGCAGCAACGCCTGTAGTAGCATTAACCACATTAATTATGGTGGTTGGTATCGCGATTCCGTTTTCGCCATTGGCACCAATGTTAAAAATGCAGCCGCTTCCTTTAAGCTATTTCCCATTTTTATTTGGCATACTAACCTGCTATTGTCTGCTTACACAATTTGTTAAAACATGGTTTATCAAAAAATTCAATCAGTGGTTATAAAATTAAACGTATGAAACTAAAAACTAAAAACAGCAAACAATTCGCATGTAACAATCTTTTAGTAACACTAATTGCTGCAGCCGCATTAACAGCCTGTCACAATAAAACCGAAACAAAAGAAAGCGAATCTTTTTCTTCACAAGGCGATACCATCATAGTTCCTGCACAATCGATGATTGCTTCAAAATTGAAACTGGAAACCGTAAAAAATGAACCTTACGAGTTTGAGTTACAAACTGCCGGTATTGTTAAGGCAATTCCGAACTCGTATGCCGAAATTGCTCCTCCGTTTTCCGGAAGAGTAACCAAAGTATATTTAAAACTGGGCATGAAAACCCAAGCCGGAACGCCGCTTTTTGAAATGGTTTCACCTGATTTTACAGACGCGCAAAAAAACTTCTTTCAGGCAAAATCCGGTTATCAGACCGCGAAGCTTTCTTTAAAACGTCAGCAGGATTTAAAAACTCATGGCGTAGGTTCCCAAAAAGATCTCGAAGAAGCGGAAACGAGTTTTGAAGTCAGCGAGAAAGAATACCAAAATGCGGCTGCGAGCCTAAATATATTTGGAGTTAATATCAATACATTAGTTTTTGGACAGCCATTAGTAGTTACTTCTCCCATTGCAGGAGAAGTGATTGCCAATGAATTGGTTATGGGACAATTTTTAAAAGAAGAAGATGCTCCCAAAGCCAAAATTGCCGATCTTAAAAAAGTATGGGTTGCAGGGCAGATTAAGGAAAAAGACATTCGGTTTATTCATGGGTTAGATAAAGCCGAAATTCAGGCCGGAGCTTATCCTGACAAGAAAATCACTGGAAAAATATTCCATGTTGATGAAATAATAGACGAGACTACCCGAAGCGTTCAGGTTTTAATTGAATGTCCCAATGCAGATCATCTGCTTAAACCCGGGATGTATGTATCTGTAAATTTCACCGATACACCCGTAAATACCTTGTTTGTTCCAGCAAAAGCGGTACTGCAATTTAACGACAAAAGCTTTGTATTTGTACAATTAGCCGACGGAAAATATGCACGCCGTTATGTAGAAACCGGAGTATCACAAAACGGAAAAATAGCAATCCAGTCAGGACTCCAACCAAATGAAACCATTATCAGCGAAGGAGCCTTTTATCTCCTTGAAGCAAAATAGTCTGAAAAATTAGCACACTCCTGATACCCATTGGGAGCAAAGTTAAAATCATTGAAATCTTTTAATCTTGCAGCTAAGAAAATCGCAAAGCAAGCATAAAACCTTAAACTCTTAGCTTCTTATTGTCTCAGAACCTTAGTATCTCAGCACCTTTTAAAAAAAAATGAAAAAAAATATATTCGAAACAACAATAGCAAAACGCTGGCTGCTTCTGGCGTTATTTCTTCTGCTTTCTTTATTTGGCTATTATTCGTGGACACAGCTTTCGGTCGAAGCCTATCCCGACATTGGCGATGTCACTTCGCAGGTGGTTACGCAGATTCCCGGACTTGCTGCAGAAGAAGTCGAACAGCAAATTACAATTCCAATCGAACGTGCCATTAACGGATTACCCGGAATGCATGTTATGCGAAGCAAAAGCACGTTTGGCTTATCTATGGTTACCATTGTTTTTGATGATGGTGTCGAAGATTACTTTGCCAGAACCCGAATTCAGGAACGTTTAAACGATGTTGAACTGCCTTATGGAGCAGCACCGGGTTTAGATCCGCTCACCTCTCCTACAGGTGAAATTTATCGGTACATAATTGAAAGTAAAGGTTACGATCTTCTAAAACTAAGCGAATTGCAGGAATACACTATTGTTCCTCGCATTAAACAAGTTTCGGGCGTGGCCGATGTAACCAATTTTGGAGGAATTACAACGCAATATCAAATTGAATTGGATCCGCGCAAAATAGAACAATACGGATTATCGCTAAGCGAAATAACCGAAACGATCGAAAAAAACAACGCCAATGTAGGCGGAAGCGTCATCAACCGTGGTGACCAGTCGTATGTGGTACGCGGAATTGGTCTGGTGAAAAATCTCGATGATATGGGGCGCATTGTAGTGAAATCTGTAAACGGAGTTCCGGTTTATCTTAATGATATTGGAAAACTAAAATACGGAAATCTGGAACGCAAAGGCGCATTAGGTTATACAGACAAACGAGGCGCTGATTACTCAGATAATATCGAAGGAATTGTGCTTTTGCTAAAAAACCAAAATCCATCAGCGGTATTAAAAGGCGTTAACGAAGCCGTAGCCGATTTAAATAAAAATTACCTGCCAGAAGGCGTTAAAATTCATGCTTTTCTGGACAGAACCAATTTGGTAAACACCACCCTTACCACCGTTTCACATACATTGCTGGAAGGAATGGCGCTGGTTATTATTGTATTAATCGTATTTTTAGGCAGTTGGCGAGGCGCATTATTAGTCGCCATTACAATTCCAATTTCGCTTTTGATTGCTTTTATTCTAATGAAATTCACCAATATTCCGGCCAATCTGCTTTCGCTTGGTGCAATAGATTTCGGAATTATTGTCGACGGCGCCATTGTAATGATGGAAACTATTCTGAAAAAACGGGAAGATGACGAAACTAAGGAACTCACCGAAAATAGCGTTTCCAGCAGCGTAAAAAATGTTGCGCGTCCCATTTTCTTTGCCACTCTTATCATCATCACAGCATACTTGCCATTGTTTGCTTTTGAAAGAGTAGAGAAAAAGTTATTTACGCCTATGGCATTTACTGTTGGTTATGCGCTTTTCGGTGCTTTATTAGTGGCTTTATTGCTAATTCCGGGATTGGCTTATTTTATTTACCGTAAGCCTCAAAAAATGTATCATAACAAATGGCTGGATAATTTAACAAGCGCTTATCATAACCGAATTCAAAAAATAATGCGGGCGCCAAAAAAGGTATTTGCCCCTTTAATAGCCGTATTAGCACTTGCTTTAATACTCACCATAACCGTTGGAAAGGATTTTTTGCCGCCTTTAGATGAAGGTTCTATCTGGCTCCAGGTTTCGTTACCGCCGGGAATCACGTTGGAGAAATCTAAAGAAATGAGTGATACCCTGCGTCACAGAACTTTAAAACACGAAGAAGTAACTTATATGATGGTACAGGCAGGACGAAATGATGACGGAACCGATGCCTGGACGCCTTCTCACTATGAATGCAGTGTGGGTTTGAAACCTTACAGCGAATGGAAATCAGGAAAAACGAAAGAAGATCTCATCAAAGAACTTGCGGCTGAATATGCGACGATGCCCGGTTATAATATTGGTTTTTCGCAGCCTATGATTGATGGCGTAATGGATAAAATTTCGGGAGCACACAGCGAATTGGTGGTAAAAGTATACGGCGAAGATTATAAAGAAACCCGACGCATTGCCGAAGACATCATCAAAACGCTGAAAGGCGTTAAAGGCGCTGTAGATCTGGCTATCGATCAGGAACCGCCTTTACCACAGATACAGGTAATTGCAGACCGTCAGAAAATTGCGCAATACGCTTTAAATGTAGATGATGTATCTCAACTTATCGAAGTGGCTATGGGAGGAAAAGCCGTTTCGCAGATTTTTGTAGGCAACAAAGTTTATGATATTACAGCGAGATACAATGAAGAAAGCCGCAATAATCCGGAGAAAATAGGAAACTTAATGCTCACAAATTCCGAAGGCGTAAAAATTCCTTTATCACAAGTTTGCGATATCAAACTCAATACGGGAGAAAGCACCATTGCCCGCGAAACAAACAAACGCCATCTTACCGTTCGCTTAAACCTGCGAGGCAATGATTTGAGTTCTTTTCTAAAAGAAGCGCAAGCCAAAATCGAAAAAGAAGTAAAATACAATCACGAGGAATTTAAAATAAAATGGGGCGGACAATTTGAAAATCAGGAACGTGCCTACGGTCATCTGGCTATTATCATGCCGTTAGCATTAGCTATCATGTTTGTATTATTATATGGTGCATTTGGAAAATTCCGTCAGGCTGGATTGTTAATGAGCATTGTTCCTCTGGCATTATTTGGAGGTATGCTGGCTTTAAATGTTCGCGGTATGACTTTAAACGTATCATCAGCAGTAGGTTTTATAGCCTTATTTGGTGTTGCCATACAAAATGGAGTTATCATGATTTCTCATATCAATCAGCTCCGGAAAAATGGAATGACGCTTATAGAATCTGTAACCAATGGTGCAAAACAGCGTTTCCGTCCTGTTTTAATGACAGCCACAGTAGCTATATTGGGATTATTACCTGCTTCGCTGGCAACAGGTATAGGCAGCGATGTACAAAGACCTCTTGCAACGGTTATTGTTTACGGGCTTTTATTCTCCACCATTTTGACCCTTTTTGCTCTCCCATCTCTTTATTATCTCATCGAGAAAAAATTTGATCTGGCAGAAACAGCAAAACAACATGAAACAGATCCTCAATAAAACGATATATATGATTAAAAATATAAAACAAAAATGGGTAACACTTTTGATACTGCTGGTTTTTTCGGCAGTATCAAACGCCCAGGTTGATACAACATTCGTTTCGGTAAAAATGAACTATCCTGATTTTCTTTCTCTCGTCAGTAAAAATAATCTGGGATATGCCGCCGAAAAATTTAATGTAGAAATTGCGCAGGCTAATACTGAAGCTTCAAAAGTTTTTCCAGATCCGGAACTGGCTGTAGGTGCAAGTGATAATGGCCAGCGCAGAATGCAGATGGGTTACGGTTTTTCTACAGAATTAAGCTGGACGCTTGAATTAGGCGGTAAACGAAAAGCCAGAATAAATGTCGCAAAAAGTACAGCGGAACTAACCAAAACTTTAGTAGAAGATTATTTTAGAAATCTAAGAGCAGAAGCCACTTTAAATTATTTAACCGGATTAAAACAGAAACAAGTTTTTAAAGTTCAATTAAACTCCTACACAATCCTTAAAAACATTGCCTCTACAGACAGCATTCGTTTTAAATTAGGAAGCATTACGGAGATTGATGCCCGGCAAAGTAAGCTGGAAGCCAATTCGATGCTGAATGATGTGTACCAAAGTGAGGCCGATTGGAAATCAGCTCTTTTGGAATTGGGTACAATGCTGGGAAATCAAAAAGCAGATACGTTGTATTTACCTTCTGGAGATTTGACAAAATTTGAACGCATGTTTGATTTAAATGAACTTATTGTTACAGCTCAAAATAATAGAACTGATTTGCTTGCAGCTCTTAAAAACAAAAATGTCGCCCAAGAAGTTTTAAAATTAACCAAAGCCAATAGAGTTTTAGATCTGGGTTTGAGTTTAGGCGTGGAAAGTGCTTCTGTTGTTAGTAACGTTGTAGCTCCTACTCCATCTTCTAATGCTGTTTCTGCCGGAATTACGATTCCGCTTAAATTTTCAAATCAATACAAAGGAGAATTAAAAGCTGCCGAATTCATTGTACAACAAGCCGACGCTTTATACAAACAAACGGAATTACAAATTCAAATTGAAGTTCGGAAAGCATGGTTTGCCTATCTCACCGCACAAAAACAAGTTAAACAGTTTGATACCGGTTTATTGGCTGATGCAAAAAAACTACTGGACGGAAAGGTTTATAGTTACAAACGCGGCGAAACCACTTTGCTTGAGGTACTAAATGCACAGCGAACTTATAACGAAACGCAACTTAGTTATCATGAAACCCTTTACAATTATGCTGCAGCTTTAGTAGAACTGGAAAAAACAGCGGGTATCTGGGATATTAATTTTTAAAATAATTCTGAAACAATGAAAAAAATCTATATAATTTTATTCCTGTTTTGTTTTCTGCTAAAAGTCAGCGCACAGCAAACAGGACTTGCTTTTGGCATTAGCGGCGGCATAAACGGGTCTTCATTAAATGGCCACAATGTAGACAGTTTATCGACTGGCGGGGCACTAAAAAGTTTAACCAGCCAAACCATTGGAATTACTCTTGATAATAAATTATCAAAATACTTTGGATTAAAACACGAAGTATTTTACAGCCGGAAATTGATTTCACTTCAGTTAAATGATACGCTAAACGGCGATTATAAAAGTAAGTTTAAACGCCAGTATATTGAATTATTTCCCGTCAGTCCTGCTTTTTATTACAAAGGAATACAACTATTTGCAGGTCCTTACATTGGAATATTACTAAATGCTTCCCTGCAGCGCAAGAATGCCGATGGAAATTTATATACTGATAAATCACTCTACGGTAATGGTACAACACCAAGTAAATACAGTCAAAAAATGGATGCCGGATTCACTGCTGGTTTAAACTATGAATTTTCAAATGGTATTCGTTTAGGCGGCAGATACATTCAAGGATTTGTTCCTCTTATCGAAAATGCTAATACCAATTCACAATGGAAGATTTACAATGAAAGTTTCTTTGTTACCATTGGATATACTTTTAAAAATAAATAAACGCTAGATAACATTAAAAAAAATTATTCTTATCATATCTGTTTATATAAACTAGGGGCAAAATTAAACGCGAATTAAATGTTTTCTTACCCCAATCCACATAAGAAACATCTATAACAAGTTCATAAGACCAATGAGGATATACTAAATCGTATGTCAATCTTCATGTATTCCATAAATTTTATTGTAATTTGTCCCGTAGTCATAAGGAGACAACTAGCAATAGCTGTCTCCTATATAAAAATATGTAGATTTTGCAAATCTTGTTTGGCCAGTGCTGTAATTCGAAGATCTGTAGTATTCAATATTATTTGTGCGTTTTAATATTTATAAAACAAAAGAATAATATTATTACATCTTCACAACAGCGGATAATACCATTACTTATAATTTTCAGCAGAAAATGGCAAAAGAAGCAGGAATTACAGATACTTATACTATCTTTGGGTTATCGTATTTTTTTGATATTAAATACAGTAATTCCAAAATAAATTAGCTTTGTTCCCCATCTGCTAAGGCTCTTTCTTTTTAAACCATCATCTTTTTCATTTTATCGGTCAGCTTATCTATAAAAGCCTGTTTGTCTTTCTTGATCTCTCTTAAAAATTCGATATGATCCTCAGAAAGCATAAAATACTTTTCGCCCCAAATATACATCTCGATCAATACTGGAAGCAGATCGATGCCCTTCTCAGAGAGTTGATATAAAAATTTTACTTTGCTTTCGGGGTGATCCAGCTTTACAATAATCCCCGCGTCTTCAAGAGTTGACAATCTTGCTGCAAGGATATTGGTCGCAATTTTTTCATCCGATTTCAAAAAATCGCCATAAGTGCACTTCTTATAATACATCAGGTCACGAACAATTAAAAGTGACCATTTATCTCCAAACAAATCAAGCGAACTGCTCACTGGACAGCCCGATCTTTTTTTAATTTCTTTCATTATTTTTTACCACTTGCATTTTGCAAGTAAATTTATTTATATTTGTACTTTCAATTTGCAAGTAAAATTACAAAAAATTAACCAAAACAACTCAATTATGATTTTTACGACACACAAAATTACAAACGGATACTGGAAAATCACTTTCAACAATCCACCAATCAATATGTTTGATACCGAATTTTCCAAACAGCTAATGACTGTTATGGACGAACTGGAGTCAAATGAAAACCTGAAAGTTGTAGTCTTTGAGAGTGAAAATCCAGACTTTTTTGTTGCTCATGTCGAACTGCTAAATGTTGGAAACTTTCCAAAAGGAACCGGAAAAACAGGTCTTTCGATAGCATGGCCCGATATTGCGCGCAGACTGGAAATTGCCTCTTTTGTGACCATAGCTTCGATCCGAGGCCGTGCCAGAGGGCTTGGAAGTGAATTTGCACAAGCATTTGACTTACGCTTCGCCAGCAGGGAGAAGGCATTCTTGGCTCAGGTAGAAATAGGGATCGGCTCATTTCCCGGCGGCGGAGGACTGGAACGCCTGCATCTGCTTACAGGACGCAGCAGAGCACTTGAGATTATTTTAAGCGGTAAAGATTATGATGCAGATACAGCAGCTTTATACGGCTGGGTTAACCGCTCAATTCCAGATGCTGAACTGGATGAATATGTAGAAAAATTTGCAAAACGCATAGATTCATTTGACAAAAAGCCAATTGCTTCCATAAAACAAATTATGAACCAAAGAGCTAAACTACCATCAAATGAAGAAATTTTAGACACACAAATTAAATTCTTTGCTTCACTCGAGGAGCCGGAAGCGCGAGGCCGCATTAAAAATCTACTTGAAAGAGGGCTCCAGCAGAATGGCGATCTGGAACTAAATCTTGCTGATAACATCTAAAATATGAAAGCATACATCTTACGAAAATACGGCAAACAGAAAAATTATTTCTCAGCATGTAAAAATACCTGAAATTGGAAATTATGAGGTATTGGTGGAAATTAGTGGAAACCGACTTATCAATGGAACAGACGAATTTACCCGAAAGCAAGCCAATTTCTTTTAATCATTCATAAGATGATTTGCAAATTGTTCAGTAAGGGCACAAAGTCAAATGACGCCAATTGAATACAATTGGCGTCATTTTTTTACTTATACTATAAAGTATCATTGAAATATTTTATTTTATTTTATTCTGCTATCGGTTTTAAAATGTCCGAAAACGTCGGTGGCTTCCCGATAGTGGCAGCCTTCCAGATATTATTCTCTCCACTGACTCTAAAAGTAGTAAAATTAATGTTTTACGGCTTAAAAAAATTATGTTTTTACTGCCTCAAGTCGCATAACGGGAAACCCCGTTGAGGGTAGTTTATTTAATTGCGGAGCTTTAATAATTCTTTGATAGCTGTGTCTAATACTGGGTCATTCCTGTTTAGCAAATCATTTTGAGTATTTAGAACATAAATGTCAACAGGTGCGCCGATTCCTTCATAACAAATCATTTTGTTGTCGTAGTACCGTTCATTAGAGAGTGAAATAAGCCACCCATTCGGAAGTGTAAAGCCATACATATTTGAGTAAATACCGCGTGTATTTGAACCGACAATTTTTACATTAGGCAGTTCTCTCATTATCGAAGCAAATAAATCTCCGGCGCTTACTGTTTTGTCATTCGTTAAAACTACAACAGGTTTTGTAAATTGAAAAACACCTTTAGGCTCAGTGTACCAAGTTTCAAGCTGCCCAAAATCTTCATATCCTCCCTTTCTTATTCTTGTTTTTTTATGCATCCCAATTACTTTACTAGCTGTAAATCTGCCAGCAACTTCATAAGCAAATTCATCATTGCCCCCAATATTATCTCTTACATCTACGATAATTGATTTCACATCTTTAAAACTTGCAAACAGGGTATCCAATAGCTTACCTGCAACTACTGCATCAGGCACATTATCAGAATCTTGATTAACGAAGCATCTGTTGAAACGCAGGTATCCAATACCATTTGAAGTCGAGTAAGCAAACATAGGTACATGATTAAATTCAGGACCTGCGTATTGCAGCGCTGCAAATTTTTTTTGAGATAAGGAAGAATTTACCATTTGCCAAAACTTAGTACGTAAACTATCTGTTGGGAACTCTTTTACGAACTGCGAAGGTTTCACGGATTTGAATTGCTTTATTCCTGGAACGATAACATTGATATGATTGTCATTAAAAGGAGCCAGCATCTGAGAAAAAACCGTATACAAAGAATCATCAGAAGTATTGACGTTTATCAGTGGCCTATATTTTTGATAGGTGGCGTGCCAGTCAATATTCCTTAACTTAAAGAAGGCATAGTTGTCTTCGAAAGTATGCCATAACACTTCAAAGTTTAATTCCGGTTTTGAAATAGTAGTGTCCTTCGGATATGACACTGGATTTTGAGCGTTAGTTATATTTACGGTGAAAATTAACAAAATCAAATAGCTAAAAATTTTCATACTTTTTTTAATGATTAAATTTTGATTCAAATTACTGCTAACGTTCTGGCGCTAAACGAGTTTTTCAACTAAAGATGCGAGATTTTTCCGTTATTCACAAATTTTCCAAGTACAAAACCAAAAACTAAGTCAATTTAACCTCAATTGAAAGACAATTAATGAGTTAAATTAAATATTATTTTTATTTGTACGTAAAATGGTTTATAAATTATTCAGTAAGAATCATTAAAAGATACAACCAATTTCTAGTTGTATCTTTTTTTTATTTTTCTTGATTTATTAATTGATTAATCATGCCGTTAAAAATAAAACCATGAAAAGGCAGTACAGCGTACCAATAAAGTTTACCTGCCAATCCTTTAGGCCTGAAAGTTGCCGCTTGATATAAGGTATTGTTGAAAATTTTAAATTCCAGCCATGCTTCGCCGGGCAGTTTCATTTCGGCATACAAGATTAGTTTTCCCTGCTTTTTATCAGCGTAAACCACACGCCAGAAGTCCAGCACATCTCCCACATGAATATTTTGTCGGTTTGTTCTGCCTCGTCTAGCTCCCACTCCGCCAAAAATCTTATCTATAAAACCACGCAGACTCCAAAGCCAATCTGCATAATACCATCCGGTTTCTCCACCTATAGACCAAATTTTTGCAATAACAGCATCGCGGTCTGTGATTTCTCTTTTTCTTCTGTCAATAAAACAATCTTTTTTAGGCACTTTTAAATAGTATCCAACACTTCCTTTAAATTGTCCGCTTATCTGTGAATCCTTCCAGCTAGAAGCCACAGCATCTTCATCAATTTTAATCAATGCTTTCTGCAGCGCTTCATTATAAGTAATAGGCTTTACGTCTAATAGAGTATTAATTCTAGTATCACTGCAGATTACTTCGACTTTCATACTGCTCACTAAGGCCGAAGCTAGTTTGAATGAAGTTGAAGTTATGAAGTACAACCAGTAAGACGATAATTTTGGTGTCATTACCGGCAGGGTAAAAATATATCTTTTGAGTTTTTTGACTTCTGCAAACTGCAATAACATCTGCTTATAGGTAAGAATGTCAGGACCGCCAATATCAAAGCTTTCATCGTACGTTTTAGAATTCAGCAGTGATTTCATTAGAAATTCCAAAACATCAGCAATAGCAATGGGCTGGCATTTGGTGTTAAGCCATTTTGGAGTAATCATTACAGGCAGTTTGTAAACCAAATCACGTATAATTTCAAAAGAAGCACTTCCAGATCCTACGATAATTCCCGCTCTAAGTGTTGTAGCTGGAGTGGTTCCTGATTTTAAAATTTCCTCTACCGCTTTTCGGGATGACAAATGTTTTGACAATGATTTATCATTGACAATGCCACTTAAATAAATAATCTGTCTAGCACTGGTCCTATTTATTTTTTCTTTAAAATTATTAGCGGCAATACTCTCCAGCTCATCATAATTTACAGCTCCAGACATGGAATGAATGAGATAATAAGCAGCATCAATATCGTCGGGAATTTTATCTACACTCTTCTGATCTAAAAAGTCAACTTCAATGATTTGTATATTTGTTGAAGGCGTTTCAGGATAATAAAAACGGCTTTTATCCCGTACACAGCAAATTACCTCATACCCTTTTTCAAGCAGTAAAGGCAGCAGTCTTTTGCCTATATATCCCGTTGCACCTGTTAGTAGAATTTTCATGTCATAAACCCATTAAATTTTAAAACTGACTAAACCATAATCCATTTGAAAGATCTGTCCAGATATTGCGCCTGCGGCTTTAGAAATCAAGTAATCCGCCATTTGTGCTACTTCTTCAGGTTTTAAATAGTTTTTTAATGGGTGACGCTCTATCATATTTTCCTTCATCCGGTCATTTCTTAAAATGGAAGCTGATAATGGCGTTTCAGTGATTGTGGGCGCGATAGCATTAATACGAATTGCAGGAGCCAGTTCTGCACCTAAAGATTTAACAAGGCCTTCAACAGCACCTTTCGACGCAGCAATACTGGCATGAAAAGGCATTCCTAATTTTAGCGCAACAGTACTGAAAAGAACAATAGAGGGATTTGTTCCCTTTTTTAAGGCTGGCAAAAAGTGCTGAATTACTTTTACGGCACCCATAACATTGATTTCAAAATCATTTCTAAAATCGTCAATGTGGAGACTTGAAATAGGTTTCAAGTTTATGGAACCTGGACAATAAATCAGAGCATCTATTTTTTCAATTTCAGGAAGCGCATCCTGTAAAATATCTGCTGAATACTGAATGAGATTGGGATGAGAAATTTCAGAAATGGTTCTGCTGATACTATATACCTGTCTTTTTTCTAACTGCTGTAAAACTATTGCTTTACCAATTCCTCTACTGCCTCCTATTACTACTATATTTTCCATTTTTTCTGCATTTCATGTTTTATAGCTGCCTAAATTAGCTTCAAAAGCATTATTTTATACCATAAAGATAGTTATTGTTTAACATTTATTCAAGAATAGTTAAACAAAACTAATACCATAATACTGATTCAATTTAATACCACAGATTATTTCCATGCCATGAAAGTAAAATGGCGCCAATTGAATACAATTGGCGCCATTTCACAACACTATTAGTTAGTAATAGGAATCTTATTTTAATAACATTCTCTCCGTGATTATTTTATTTGAAGAAACATCCACTCCAGTCACTTCAGCATACTTTACATTTGGCAACCAGAAAGAACCTCCTTCAATACGGACAAATATTTTTTCTACCTGTATTTTTTTCTGATTTAAATGCACAAAAACATGGTATTTTTGATCTGCATCGATCTTTTTTAAGGTTAAAGGCAGCTTTTTATACGATACAAATCGGAGTTCGAACTCCTCATTATTTAAGGTTTTACTTTCTATACCATATGCAAATTTTCGTTGTATATAATTAAAATCTTCTTTTTCTCCTTTCTCAGCATATCGAATCCAATACGCTTTTATAGGATTGCTTTTGTTTATTTTTCCATTTTCTTCATAATTTATAGCATAAATAGCAGTATTTATATTGGGATCACGCTGAATATAAAACAGCATATGATCTATATTTTTTGGTGTTGGAAAATTTAAAGGCGATGGATTTTGTGCCAATACATCTTCGGAAATTATATTTACAAAAATCATCATAAGCACTAATGACTTTGTAAAATATTTAAATAAAAATTGATTCATAATAAATATTTAATCTAATTTGATTCGATAACATTCTGTTTTTCGTTTACTCTAAAAACCCAATTTTTTATCAGCGGATAATTAAATCCATAAGAAACAAACAAGTCTGTGATTAATCTTCCAATTCTATAATCAATTTGAAATGCCTTTTGAAAAATAAGCGTACCAAATGATTTTAAAGAAATACTTCCTAATACAACCACAGCAAATTTAAAAAGCTGGCTATTGATAGGACTGCTGTAACCAGATTGATTTTTAAATACCCAAAATCTATTGATGCTGAAATTGATTATGGCGCCAATGGTTCCAGAAATAAGAATGGAAAAAGTAAAATGCAGTTTAAATACTTCTGTTAATAAGATCATTAAACCGTAATCAGTAATACCGCCTAAAAATGCCGCAACTTGTGCTTGAAGAAAAGTGAAAATAGATTTTTTCTTAAACATTAGTATTGGTTTTTATCTTTCAAATCCCCTAACTTCAAAAGTATTAAGCTGTCTATTATATTAATTACAAATAAAATAGCCGTGATTGAGCCAGCCAAATAGGTAATTGATCCATCAAATACAACTTCTATAATTAAAATTAAAGCAATGATAAATCGAAGTTCTGTTGGACCAACAAAGCCGGAATCTATTGTGTATTCATTTGTAATTTTGTATCGTAACTGACTGATGATGATAGACCAGCCGTAAAATGCCACAAAAGCAAAAGCTAGTATCTGTGTGCCATTTTCAGCATAAATATAATAACCAAAACCAATGAGTACAATACCAATCCAATCAGCAATAATATCCAGTGCAAAACCATACCAACGACGTGGAATATTTCTGTAATATGCCAACCTTCCATCTAAAGAATCACCCAGCCAGTTTATAACTAAACCCATAATACCTAAAAGCAAATACCACTTTGTTAGATAAGCACCTAAAACAAAAGCTAAAAAAATTAATCCCGAACCTAGTGCACCAATTAAAGTGAGTAAATTAGGCGAAATAAATTTAGGTACTTTTGGAAGTAAAAATACAATGGTTAATTGTTCTGCTCTTTTTAAAATATTAGTTCGCTTACGGTCTGAAAATGTTCGTTGTAGAATCTCACTGTTACCTTCAACCTGTTTTTCTGTTCCCATTAATAACCTAATTTTAGTAAGCCTAATAGTATTGTTAATTCTAGTTTTACAATTTTAAACTTTATTCTTCCTTGAATATTTTTAAAAAAATCAGTCGTCTTTTTTAGCTTACCTGATCTTACCAGATAACTAAATGCAAGAATAAACAGCATATTATTTAACAATACCAGCAAAACGTTGATAGAAAACCGTTGGGCTATTTTCATTTTTAGGAGCATATTTTCCAGCTATAATTGGAATATAAATAACTCTCCTTCTGCTTTCTTCGCCACGGATAGAAGATTCTGCGACTCTATGCCACAAACGTCCATCGTGAATGGTTAAATCTCCTGCTTCTGGATTGATAGAAACTTCTTCTGGATCGGCTTTATGATCTAAAAAGTATTTTTTACGGAAAAGCATTTGATAAATACTTTGCTTGTGAGTGCCTGGAATGATTTTAAGACCGCCGTTTTCGGGTTTTAATGTACTTAAGTGAATCCCCACATTTAACATTGGGTTTAATTTTGTACCATAAAAAATGTCTCTTAAACCATCTGTATGCCATCCCATTTTGCTAAACTTGCTTTCCGGTCCGTTGATATAATGATTGAAAACCATTCCATCTTTTTCTTCAGTACCTAATCTTGCATCATCGCCTGCGAGTTGTAATAAACTGTTAAATCTTGGATCAAGTAAAAGACCGCTTAAGGTTTGATGATGTTGATTGATAAAAGCAAAACGCTGTACTATAGGAGATCCATCTAAATCTTTTCCATATTTAATGGGAACACCATTTACTTTTTGAAGATCATTGTCAATCCATTTTTGTTCTACTTCTTTCGAAGCATTAATGATTGCTGAAACAGTTTCTGGATTTATAAAATTTTTGAAGTGGATAAAGCCATATTGGTTGAAAAAGTTGATTTGCTCATCAGTTAATTGATTAGCAAGTGTGAAAGTTTTATAAGAAGATACCATGATAAATATATTTAATAAATGAAATAATAAGTTTGAAATTTTATCTAAAAGATTAGCAACAGCAACAACAGCAACAACAACACATTCGCATGTTGGCCTGCATCTGGCTTTTAGGAAAATTAAACAAATTTCTTTTACTTGACATATTCTATCGAATTAGTAGATATTTAATGCGAAGATAATATAAATTTTCTTTTGCAATGATTTTTTTTTGTTTTTTTTGAAAAAAAAATTTAAACCTTATAAATCCCAGCAGCTGTTTTTTCGATAAAAGCCTTTGGCAGTATACGATTGGCATACACAGAAATGATATTCGCAAAACCCGGAATAACTTCTGATTTTTTGCTGAACATGGCTTTTACTGCCATTTTTGCCACCTCATCTGGCTGCATATTAAACTTTTCAGCCATTTTATTTAGAGCTTCTAATCCTGCTCTCGAAGCAAAACCGGTATTAACGGGACCTGGACTAAAACAAGTTACAGAAATTGAAGTTTTAGCAAGTTCAAAACGCAAAGCACGTGTAAACGATAAAACAAAAGCCTTTGTAGCCGAATACACCGCTAGCGTAGGCACAGCCTGATAGGCCGCAGTACTTGATATATTGAGAATATAAGCTTGTTTTTGTTGTGAAAGCGCTGGCAGTAATAAATGTGAAAGTTCGACTATTACATTCATATTTAGCTGCATCATGCCAAGCTGATCGGTTAATGAAGACTTGCTAAAATCTCCCCAAACACCATAACCAGCATTGTTTACTAAAATGCCAATTGGATAGTTATTCATTTTTACCCAATTCGTTACTTGAAGCGATGCATCATTTATTGAAAGATCAATGGATAAAAAAAGAGCAGAAATACCATATTTGAGTTGAAGATCATCAGACAATGTTTGTAATTCCTGTTCACTTCTTGCAACCAGCAGCAACGAATAACCTTGTTTAGCTAATTCGTAAGCAATAGATTTTCCAATTCCTTTACTGGCACCTGTTATTAAGGCATACGGTTTTTTATTTTCGCTCATTTTATCAATTTTATTCTCAAATATAAAAATTAATCGTAAACCATTCAGCGGAAAAACATAATTGTCACCGTACTTCCTCTATTGAATATTAGAATTCTTTATAGTTTTGGATTGTATCGTGACGTTGTTTTTTTTCTGTTTTCATCTATCGCTGCATCATAATTAATAGTGGTTATGGCCGCTTCTGAAAACAAATGGTCAGCTGTTTTTTCTTCGTCTGATGCCACTGCAAGCATATCACCAATTCGATTTTCATTAAGCTTATGACTCCATGCTGCTAAACTATCGTAAAGTGAGATCTGATAATGGATTATTTTCTGGACTGTAGCAATAAGGGCCACATCTCTTACTGGTCCTAAAATTGTATCATAAAGTACATTTTGTCCTTCATTAATAAGTCGTTGCACTGCTATGCTTTTTCTTCCTCTTGCTTTACTATTTTTGATCCCGAAAATTTGTTCAATTCTAATAATCTGCTGACGGGTAATTTCAATGTATCCTTCAATTACAGAAGTAAGATTTGGAGAGGAGGCATTATTTCTAGCTTTAGGCAGTAATTTTAAACTCTGACGCTCACAACCCAAAAGTCTTCTCAGTTCTTCCATCCATAATTTTTCTAGTATTATTGCATCTGCTTTCATAATTTCTATTTATTACATCACTATTCCGTTACATTATCTGGAAATGAGGTCTAACCAGTCTTACAATTTCCATATGTTGTTTCTTTAATACTGATAGTTGATTTTGATATTTTACCAGCTTATACGAATACTTGAATCGCCCGCAAATTCAAATTTGTTATCATTAGAAGCTTTGATTTCATTATATTTCGAAGCTTGTTTTACTTCAACTTTAACTTTAGATAAAGCAGATTTAGAGAGTCCCTGCAATCTCATAGAAGCTTTAAAATTCGGATTACCTGTTAAACGAAAAGTGAGTTTGTTTTTGCCAAAGCGAAAATTTACTGCTGGATAATCGATAAAACCTACAGCATCTAGAGCCTTGATTTTAAAGTATTGTCTAGGAATAACTCCAAATGACATTCCGGTGCCGTATACTTCCTGCCCCACTTCACCTGATTTTTCCCAGCCATCATGTATGTCTTCTAAAGGTACCCACAGTTCTTTCTGCACTTGTCCTGTTTTAATTTCCTCGGCGATCATTTCAGCAGGAAGAAGCGGTGGAAAATAAAAGGCAAGTCTGGAAACTGCATATTTAATAAACTCTGGAATAAGTATTTTTAGAGAAGGCAGTATATCAATTCCATCTGTAACTTCCATATAATGATGAAGTGCCGCATATACCTCAAATTCTTCGTAGGCCGCAGTGTATGGAGCATCATTTAATGGAAAAACAGAAAAGAAACTCGGAAAATTTTTCCCATATCCATAATCACATTCCCAAAGCTGAACATTTTTAAATACACCTGCCAAACAGCAATAGCTCAATTTAAGATATTGTTCATCTTGGGTTTCTCTGTATAATTCTACCAAAGCTCCAGCAGAAAAAGCCGTATTATTGGCCTGATAAAAAATATCGAAACCAAGTCCTTCCAAACTTTTCAAAGCTCTTTTTGCTTCAGTAAGAAATCGTTTCTCTCCTGTCAATTTATAAGCCATGAGCATTACATGCGCATAAGATCCGGGAACATCTTTTTCACCTCCTCTTCCTGGAGCTGTTTCTGCTTTGATTACTTCAAAAGTGGTCATTTTGTAGAAAACAGGCCAATCGTAATCAAAATGATGGGCTGCGTTTATGGCATAATCAACCGAATTTAGAAAAAGCTTTTCAGCTTTCTTATCTCCTCTGTGTGCCAGACGGGCGAGGTTTAAAAGCGGATGATGCAGATACCAGGAATCCATGACCATTTCTTGTTTTTGTTCTTCAGATTTGTCAAGCTGATCTACTAATGCCGGATGCCAGCGGACTACGCTTTTTACACGTTCATCATAAAACTGTTCAAGTCCTTTATCCAGATCATCATAAAGCGGATGACTGTTTTCTGACCACACAAGATATTCGTGAAGAGGAAGCTTAACGGCGAGCTGCACCATAATTTCTGCTGGAGTTTTATAGTCTTGTACATAGGCATTTAAATAAGGAGAATCATTTGCCATCATCCAGCATCCTTTGTTAAGATAAAGCTGTTCAAGGACTTTTTCTGCAATACAAGGCCAGTCCTGATAGGAAATTTCAGGTTTGGAAATATGCGGATACAGAACTGCGAGATAATTTAAAAACTCAGATGTAGCTTGGAGATCATCTTTTACAATATTTTCATTAAGGATTATAAAAGCATCAGAAATGGTAAATTCTACATTTTCTGGAATAGGTTTCTCTTTATTAACAGGGAATTCAAAACCAATTTCTGGCCACTTACCTCCTACTGTATCGGCAAGTGATGTTTCAGACGCATCACAATAATGAGACATCGCACTAAGATTCTGAAAATAAAATACAGAACCATTCTGCGGCTTGGTCATACTAAAATATATATGCCCAGAACGCGATCCTACCTGGTGTGTATGAATAATTCCAGAGGTATTTTCTACTCGGCCATCTGCGGTTAACGGTACAATGTCTCGTGGCCAGAATGGAATTAAAAGAGAAAATGCTGCTGTAAACTGGGTAGTGTATCGAATTACAGGCGGATCAGATTCAGGAAATGAAACTGTGATTGTGTAACGCCCAAGACGTGTTGATGCGTTTATAACAATTTGTTTGGATTCAGTAACGAGATCTGCTTTGTAAAAATCGCTATTCATTCCAAAAGCCATTCGAAATGCAATACGTCCTGCATCTGGCCATTGAACAGTGAGCCAGATCGAATCACCTGCATTATAAAATTGCAAATTGTAATGTGATAATTGCATTTCATGTAAAAGACTGGCATTAACTATATCAGCCTGTACCGTGGCCGTCCATGGTGTAACAGAATTCAACATAAGTACGCTTTTAAATTAAACTTAATATCAAATTTGAGATTTAAATCAATTGGTTACTTACATAATACAATCAAAAGTTTATAAGAATTTAATTCAAAATTAGATCAGACCATTAGCAAAACTATATGGAATAGCGTTTATTATTCCTCATATGAATGTTCCTCAAACTCGGAACGGCGTTTAAGACCATGAATTATGGCAGCTGTTCCCAAAATTAAATGAGGCATGAATACACGATGTGAAAAATTCAGTATCCAAGGTGATACTGCCAAAAACATACCTGTCAATACATATAGAAGCAGATACACGTTTAATGGCATTACCCTTATAAATCCAGTACCACATTTGGTTATCATTCCATTTAAAATCAGAGTTGCAGATGCACTGTAAAGTATAATACTTTCTACTGATGAGTGAGATAGTTTAAAAAGAAATGGAACGATGAGCATGAGAATGGGAATGAGGTATCTTTTTCCTGCTTGTGATTGATTATAATCTATAGATGACATATCTAAATATTTTTTTAATTAAATTTTGATGAAACGAAAGGCAAATTTAAAAGCCTTATATATTCACTTTTTTACAAGATTTCTTAAGATACTTATACAATTCTCGGTTTGTATAGTAGCTCATATTTATCTTTAATCAAATTACAAACAGTTTTCCTCATCCTTTTTTCGTAGTTGACAAGCTTTCAGAAATCAACTATACAAATAAAGCTGCCTATTATTATGGCAGCTTTATTTTTGAATACAGTAGTTAAAAATTAGTATTACGATTTATCTTCAGCATCGTGTCCGTTTTGCTTAACCAGTTTGTTATAAATACCCAGCAGCAGAAAAGGCGACGCCCATTGTCCTACAAAGAGTGCCGTGTGCTTATGACCCAGGCATTTTAATGCCAAAGAAGTTCCCATTGAAGCTAGCGAAGCATATAAAAATAAATCTGATGGCAGCTTAGAAGTCTGTTCCTCAATTGCCTTAGCAGTAGCGCTTTCTGTGTTTTCATTTTCTAGTAACATAATTCTAGTTTTTAAAAATTAATATAGCGCAAAGTAGACTTTCATAGTAAGGCGTATTTACAGAATTCAAATCTATTTTTACAATATACATCTGATAATCAAACCAATAATCTAAAATAAAATGATATGCTAGTTTATTAATGGTAAAGTAAAATAAAATACAGATCCTTTACCTTCTATACTCTCTACCCATATTCTGCCTCCATGCTCTATCACAATTTGAGCTGCCAAATACAATCCTAATCCCATACCCGGAAAAGTATCCATATTATTAGTTGTGACACGAAAGAATTTGTCGAAAACTTTATCAAGATCCTTTTCTGGAATTCCGTAGCCTTCGTCTGCAATGCTTATCGTAACATCATTTTCTCCAGTATTACTTTCAACAGTTATAAGAGATTCTTTTGGGGAGTATTTTACCGCATTAGACAAGAGATTGGTTATTACTTGTCCAATGCGCTGTTTATCTCCTTTTACCTGTAACGGTTGTTCAATAATCAATTCAATTTTATGATTAGTAGTTCTCTGGATTTCCTGTATTCTCTCTTCTAAAATAGTATCTAGAGCCAGATATTCGAAATGAATCGGCATTTTTCCTTGTTCAATTTTAGTAATATCTAGAAGATTATTAATCAATATGGTAAGACGATCAATCTGCTCGTTTAGTTTACCAAGCAGCACACTATCTTCAAGATTTCCTATTTCCTCAAGTCTTTCTTGTACAATTTCTGCATAAGCTTTTATACTGGTTACGGGTGTTTTGAGTTCATGACTGGCTACAACGATAAATTCACTGCGTTGTTTAAGCAGATCTTTTAACTGGAATTGGTTTTCCTGAAGTATTCTTTCAGATTCCTTACGTTCTGTAATGTCGTCAAATAATACAGCTACCTGTCGGTTTCCATGACCTACTCTCGAAACATGAACATTATACCATCGCTCGGTTGCTTGGTTATAATTTTCAACACGCTCCGCCACACCGCTTCGGGCCACTCTGTCATAAGTATCAATCCAGGATTTTTCGAGGTTAGGTAAAAACTCGGTGGCAAGTTTCCCTACAGTGTCATTTCCTAATCCTGTCTGACGTGTAAATGCAGGGTTTACTTCCATCAATCTAAAGTTGACAGCTCTATCTTCTTCATCTCTCACCATCTCATGGATTAAAAATCCTTCATCAATTGAATTAAAAAGCGTACGGTATTTATCTTCAGCATGTTCTGCTATTTCATCTTTTAAGCTTAATATTTCTTTTTCTGCATTTTTTTGAGCTGTTATATTTTGTGCAACAAACAACAGCTGGCTGGTATTATTATTTTTATCTCTGGCAAATACTTGTCCTCTCAGCGAAATTATGCCCCATTGTTCATTATTATCTTTAATGCGATATTCTACTTTATTTTCCTCCCTGTCTTTAAGAGTATGAAATCGTTCATAAAATTCCTGAATGGCAGGTATATCCTCAGGATGAAACAATTTAATACGGTCTTTTAAAGGCATTTTTTGTATTTCATCTACTTCAAAACCTATCCAGGTAAGCGTATCGCGGTTGGCATAAAGAATATTTCTAGAAGGAAATTCAACTACTGATACAACATCGGGCATCATTTCTGTAATACTATTTATAAAATGAGACTGCTCTCTCATTCCCTGTTCTGCTTTTTTCTGTTTGGAAATATCACGGCTGGTCATTACCAATCCATCATCAGATTTTACAAGTGCTTGATAAAACCAGCCTTCAAACTGTTCATAATGATAATACTGCTCATGCTGTACGGGTTCGCCGGTTTCAACTACACTGACCATTTTATCAA
>Ga0308166_1001167_pt1 | contig 29020 bp, 30 predicted proteins | sample PhyCR2_2_FD_202137 | JGI IMG/M metagenome (GOLD analysis project Ga0308166, IMG submission 202137) | Phyllosphere microbial communities from UC Gill Tract Community Farm, Albany, California, United States - DLSLCC.R2 | ecosystem: Host-associated > Plants > Phyllosphere > Unclassified | place... | reverse complement strand
ACGACTTTGCGCCGATGATAGTGCTGCAACCAGTGTGAAAGTAGGTTATCGTCAGGCTGTTATATAGAAAATCCCCCTTCAGCGCGTGCTGTTGGGGGATTTTTGCATTCTGGGCTGCTCAATCGCTCAGCCAGCCATTGGCTGGCCTCGCCCCCCCGTCCAGTGTCCTGGCGGGGGTTTTTTGGCATTTGGGGGCCAGAAAAAACCGGTGACAGGCTCCGGTTTTTAGTCCGATGGCAGGGAGCAACGTCGGGGACAGGCACCTTTCTTCGGGTCGGAGACCCGAAGAAAGGTGCCTGTCCCCAGAAGCTCGAAGAAAGGTGCCTGTCCCCAGCTGTTCTGCCCCCAGCTGTTTAGCAGTAAGCCGACACGCGGCAGCGCGCGTTAAACGCCCCAGATGATGTCATCCCCGCCGTCGCGCGCGGCGCGCAGCATTTCCAGCAGCGGATAGGCGCGTTGGGCGAAGCCCACGTGGTTGCGCTCGGCCATTTCGGGTGTTTCGCCTTCTTCCGGCAGTGCATGGGCGTGCGCGTGCGTAGCATGCTCGGCTTCGACTTCCGGATGCAGCTTGCTGAGGGCGACTTCCTGCTCAAGCAGCTCGACGGCTTTGGCCGCTTCGGCTGCCGTGATGACGCCGCGGCTGGGGTTCTTGTGCAGCAGATCCAGGATACGCTGTGCGTGCTCCTGGTACATCGTCAGTCCTGCCGAGGATTTGGATTTGAACGTGATTAACATGGCGCTTCCTGTCTTGTAGTTTTATTGGTCTACGATATTACGACTACTCGAGATGCATTGTACGCACACGTACGTTCAGTTGACTTTGAATGAACTTAGGAACGTGTCGACGTTCTCTTTGCTCACCGCATTCTCGGGCCCGATCACGACGACCTGGTAAACCCGCTTGCCGCGCGCCAGGAAGCGACCATGTAATGTCACCGGTGCGCCGGCGCGGGCACCGCGTGCCGCCACCTCGAAGCCGCCGTCGCGAATCGTTTCCTGTGCGCCTGATGCGCCGATATTGCGCACCATCGCGGTTTTCATGGCCTGCACTGCCACCTGGGCCTTGTCCGCGTCCGCCAGCTCCGCGCTACCGACCGCAAACAGCGTGCCGTCGATATCGGTGGCCGCCATCGTCATCGATGTCGCCTGTCCGTCCAGGTTGACGGAGCGCGTGTGCGACGCCGGCTTGCTGGGGAACAGCACGGCATACGGCGCGACATTGCTGCGATAGTCGCGCCAGTCGAATTTGGGACTGCAGGCAGAAAGCGCCAGCGCGGCGGACAGGGTAGCGAGTAAGCGAATGGGCGGCTTCATGCTCCGATGGTAGCAGTCAGTCAGCATGGGCGCCACCGGCGCGCTGCGGTCTCGGCTGTGACGGCCTCAACTGCGATTCAGCGCGCGACGAAACTGAATGGCTTCGGCGACGTGTTTTTCCGTGATCGCCGCAGCGTCCGCCAGATCGGCGATCGTCCTGGCCACGCGCAGTACGCGATGGTAGGCCCGCACCGACCAGTGGAACTGCAGCAGCGCCTTGTGCAGAAGATCCTGACCCGCGCGCTCGGGCTGGCAGAAGCGGTCGATCTCGCGCGGCGTCAGGTGCCGGTTGGTCTTTTGCTGGCGGGCCATCTGGCGCTCCAGCGCCGCTTCGACCCGCAGTGCGATGGCTGCCGACGGCTCGCCTTCCGCGCCCGTCAACAGCGTGTCGGCACTGACTGGCCCGACCTCGATCTGCATGTCGATGCGGTCCAGCAATGGCCCGGAAATGCGGTTCTGGTAGCGCGCGACGGCTTCCGGCGTACAGCGGCACTGGGCGGCGGGGTGGCCGAGGAAACCGCACGGACAGGGATTCATCGCGGCGATCAGCTGAAAGCGTGCCGGAAAATCCGATTGCCGGGCCGCGCGCGACACGGTGACGCGTCCCGATTCCAGCGGCTCGCGCAACACCTCCAGTACGCGCCGGTCGAATTCCGGCAGCTCGTCCAGAAACAGCACGCCGCAATGGGCCAGCGAAATCTCGCCGGGACGGGGCACGCTGCCGCCGCCCACCAGCGCGACCGCCGACGCCGTATGATGCGGCGAGCGGAACGGGCGACGTTTCCAGCTTTCCGGTGCAAACGCGCCCGTCAGCGATTGCACGGCGGCCGCTTCCAGCGCTTCGTCGTCCGTCATCGGCGGCAGGATGCCGGCAAAGCGCGACGCCAGCATCGTCTTGCCCGCGCCCGGCGGGCCCATCAGCAGCAGGCTGTGCGCCCCCGCCGCGGCAACTTCCAGCGCCCGCTTGGCCCGCTGTTGCCCCTTCACTTCCGCGAAGTCGGGATAGACCGCCGCGATCGACGCTGCGCCGGCACGGTGCCGTACCAGCCGCAGCGTGTCGTCCGCGGCGCGGAAGTGGTTGCATACCTCCAGCAGTGTGGCGGCCGGGTAGATGGCCGCGTCCGGCACCAGCGCCGCCTCGTCGGCATTGGCGCGGGGCAGGATGAACGCATGCGGCTGGCCGCTAGCGCGCTGCATGGCAAACGTCATGGCCAGCGCGCCACGGATTGGGCGCAGTTCGCCTGTCAGCGACAATTCGCCGGCAAATTCATAGCGGGACAGCGGCGGTACGGGGATCTGGCCGGAGGCAGCGAGGATGCCGAGGGCGATCGGCAGGTCGAAGCGCCCGGATTCCTTCGGCAGATCGGCGGGAGCGAGATTGACGGTAATACGATGGTGCGGCATGTCGAAGCCCGCGTTCAGGATCGCCGCGCGCACGCGTTCGCGCGACTCCTTTACTTCCGTGTCGGCCAGCCCGACGATATTGAATGCCGGCAGGCCGTTGGCCAGATGAATCTCGACACTGACGCGCGGTGCCTCCATGCCTGCCAGCGCACGGCTTTTCAGGACGGCAAGGCCCATGGAACCCCCGCTGCGAACACGATCCGTTCATGCTAGAACGTCGCGCCAGCGGGGCCTTGCGCGGCCGCAAAGGCCGCAGCGACCTTATACCGGCAACGTTACAGCGGCGTTTTCTCGGCAGCCATCTTCGCTTCCAGCTCCGCCAGGCGCGTCTCCAGCAGCTCCAGGCGCGAACGGGTCTTTGCCAGTACCTGCGCCTGGATGTCGAATTCCTCGCGCGTGACGAGGTCGAGGCGGGCAAAGCCCTGCGTCATCATCGATTTGACGTTCTTCTCGATGTCCTTGGCAGGCGAGTTCTGGATCGCGTGATTGATCTTATTTTGCAGGTCGTTGAAGAAGTTGTTCATGTCCACGGTGGGCTCCAGGTGATGGGTTCTCGGCCGCACCAGTGTAGTGCGGCGCCAGAGATTATTTGGTGCGAAAGGGCCGGCTTTTCGCCTTCCTGACGGCTGACGATACAGCAACATTTGCTGGCACGCATTCTGCTTAGGAGAGGGAAAGCTTTGACGATCACCTGGATTTTAAACCGCAATAAAAGTTCACTCAAAAGGAAATCGCCATGAATCACCCGAGCAAGCACCTGCCACTGGCCCTCATCCTGTCCGCCGTCGTCGCAGCAGGCCATGCCGGCGCGCAGGAAGCCGCCGCGGCGCCCACGGCGAAACCGGACAACGAGATCAGCTTTAACGCGGCCGTCACCAGCGATTACCGTTACCGCGGGATTTCGCAGACACGACTGAAACCCGCGCTGCAGGGCGGCGCCGACTGGGTCAACAACCCGACAGGTTTTTATGCCGGCACCTGGCTTTCCACCATCAAATGGGTGAAGGACGGTGGCGGCGACGGCAGCATCGAATGGGACCTGTATGCCGGCAAGCGCGGCGAAATCGCGCCCGGTATCAGCTACGACGTGGGCGGCCTGGGGTATGTCTACCCATCGAACTCGCTGCCGACCAGCGCGAATACGTTCGAACTGTACGGCCAGCTGGGCTATGGCCCGGCCACCCTGAAATACTCCCATTCTCTGACCAACCTGTTCGGCTTCGCTGACAGCAAGAACAGCCAATACCTCGACGCCTCCGTCAATCAGGAGCTGGCGCAGGGTTTTATCCTGAATCTGCATGTGGGCCACCAGAAAGTAAAGAATAATGGCGCCGCCGATTACACCGACTGGAAAGTCGGCGTCAGCAAGGACTTCGGCGTGGCCACCGTCGCGCTGGCATACGTCGACACGAATACCGAAAGCTATATCGCACCAAACGGCAAGAACCTGGGCAAATCCGGCGTGGTCCTGACCGTCTCCAAAACCTTCTGAATCGAGGCCCACAATGAAACTGATTACCGCCATCATCAAGCCCTTCAAGCTGGACGAGGTGCGCGAAGCGCTGTCCGCCATGAATGTGCAGGGCATTACCGTGACCGAAGTCAAAGGCTTCGGCCGGCAAAAGGGCCACACGGAGCTGTATCGCGGCGCTGAATATGTCGTCGATTTCCTGCCGAAGACGAAAATCGAGGCGGCCGTGGACGATGCCATCGTCGAACAGGCCATCGAAGCGATCGAAAGCGCGGCGCGGACGGGCAAGATCGGCGATGGCAAGATTTTCGTGTACAACCTGGAACAGGTTATTCGTATCCGCACCGGCGAAACCGGTAACGACGCTCTCTAAGGGGAATTCTGAATGAAAAAAACCATAACAAAATGGCTGGCCGGGATTGCCGTAACGCTGGCAGTCGGCACGGCCGTACCGGCCTGGGCGCAGGAGCCCGCAGCCACCGCGCCAACGGCCACGGTTGCGACACAGGCCCCAACCACGGCCGCAACCACGGCCACCACGGCGGCGCCCACCCCAGCGCCAGCCGCGCCGGTTGCCAACAAGGGTGACACGGCCTGGATGTTCGTTGCCACGCTGCTCGTGATCCTGATGACGATTCCCGGCCTGGCACTGTTCTACGGCGGCCTGGTGCGCAGCAAGAACATGCTGTCGGTGCTGATGCAGGTCTTTACCATTTTCAGCCTGATCGTGGTGCTGTGGTGCCTGTACGGCTATTCGTTTGCCTTCACCGAGGGCAATGCATTCTTCGGCTCGGGCGCCCGTGCGCTGCTCAACGGCATCTACGATCCCGCCAAGGGCTTTGCCGCAGCCGCCACGTTCAGCAAGGGCGTTGTCATTCCCGAGTTTATCTTTGTCGCCTTCCAGGGCACGTTTGCCGCCATCACCTGCGCGCTGATCGTGGGCGCGTTTGCCGAGCGGGCGAAATTTGCCGCCGTGCTCGCCTTCATCGTGCTGTGGTTCACGTTTTCGTATCTGCCAATCGCGCACATGGTCTGGTTCTGGACGGGCCCGGACGCGATCACGAACGCCGACACCCTGGTAGCTGAATCGGCCAAAGCCGGCTTCATCTGGCAGAAAGGCGCGCTGGACTTCGCCGGCGGCACCGTCGTGCACATCAATGCCGCTGTCGCCGGCATCGTTGGCGCCTTCATGATCGGCAAGCGCGTCGGCTACGGTCGCGAATCGATGGCGCCGCACTCGCTGACGCTGACGATGGTCGGCGCCTCGCTGCTGTGGGTGGGCTGGTTCGGCTTCAACGCCGGCTCCGCGCTGGAAGCGGGCGACGTGGCCGCGCTGGCGTTCATCAACACGCTGCTGGCGACCGCGGCCGCCGCCGTGTCGTGGCTCTTCTCGGAATGGATCTTCAAGGGCAAGCCATCGATGCTGGGTGCCGCGTCGGGCGCCGTTGCCGGCCTGGTGGCCATCACCCCGGCGGCCGGTTTCGTCGGCCCGATGGGCGGCTTGGTCATCGGCCTGGTCGCTGGTATAGTCTGCCTGTGGGGCGTGAATGGGCTGAAGCGGATGCTGGGCGCGGACGACTCGCTGGACGTGTTCGGCGTGCACGGCGTCGGCGGTATCCTCGGCGCGATCCTGACCGGTGTGTTTGCCGCGCCATCGCTGGGCGGCCAGGGCATCTGGGATTACGTGAAGAATGTCGCATCGCCGGACTTCTCGATCCCCGGCCAGGTCATGACGCAGGCGACGGCGGTCGGCATCACGATCGTCTGGTCGGGCATCGTTTCCGTGATCGCGTACAAACTGGTCGACGTCGTCATCGGGCTGCGTGTGCCGGAAGAGCAGGAGCGCGAAGGCCTGGACATCACGAGCCACGGCGAGTCGGCTTACCACTCCTGATACCGTCCGGTTCAGTACAAAGCGCCCCAACGGGGCGCTTTTTTGCTTTCAGAACCTTTAAATTGTCGGTTCCGCCCCGATTTGATGAATTCGCAATTCGCCCGACCGACTACAAGGATGTAACATGGTGCCCCACCTCGTCACGGCCCTGACCGGACCGCTGCTCGACCTCGAAGAAAAAATCCTCGCCGCGACGCCCGCCATCGAGCGCTGGTTCCGGCTGGAGTGGCAGGAACATACGCCGCCGTTCTATTGCTCCGTCGATCTGCGCAACGCCGGCTACAAGCTGGCCCCGGTGGACACCAACCTGTTCCCGGGCGGCTTCCATCACCTCGCCACGGAAATGCTGCCGCTGTCGGTGCAGGCCGCCATGGCTGCCATCGATAAATATTGCCCGGATGCGCGCAACCTGCTGGTCATTCCGGAAAGCCACAACCGCCACCCGACGTACCTGGAAAACGTGGCGCGGCTGATGCAGATCTTCCGCCAGACGGGTCTGCACGTCCGGCTGGGCACGCTCAATCCCGAGATCACGCAGCCGACGCCGCTGGCGCTGCCGGACGGCAATATGCTGGTCATCGAACCGCTGGAACGGTCGGCCAACGGCCGCCGCCTCGGGCTGAAGGACTTCGATCCGTGCACGATCCTGCTGAACAACGACCTGTCGGCCAGCATTCCCGACATCCTGCAGAACATCCATGAGCAGAGCTTGCTGCCACCGCTGCATGCGGGCTGGGCGCTGCGGCGCAAGAGCAACCACTTCACGGCTTACGACGAGGTCGCCAAGAAATTCGGCAAGCTGATCGGCGTCGACCCGTGGATGGTCAATCCGTTCCACGCCAAGTGCGGCGAAGTGGACCTGCAGACGGGCGAGGGCCAGGAGATCCTGGCTGGCAACGTCGATGCCGTGCTGGCGAAAATCCGCAAGAAATACAAGGAATACGGCATCAAGGAAAAACCGTTCGTCATCATCAAGCCCGATGCGGGCACGTACGGCAAGGGCATCATCACGATCCGCGATGCGGCCGAGCTGAAAGACCTGTCGCCGGCGCAACGGGAGAAGATGTCGGTCGTCAAGGACGGCAAGGCGGTTACCGACCTGAACATCCAGGAAGGCGTGCCCACGTTCGAAAGCGTCAAGGAGTCCGTGGCCGAACCGGTCGTCTACATGATCGACCGTTATGTCGTCGGCGGCTTCTACCGGATTCATGCGGAGCGGGGTATCGACCAGAACCTGTACGGTCCCGGTTCCGAATACGTGCCGCTGGCGTTTGCCCAGCAGCACGCCATTCCCGACCTGAAAGCCAAGCCGGGCACGGCTGCGCCGAACCGCTTCTACGTGTACGGCGTCGTCGCGCGGCTGGCCTTGCTGGCGGCATCGCTGGAGATGGAACGCACGGATCCGAATCCCGAAGTGTACTGAGCCACGCTGGGCCGGCGAGCGATGCCATCGGAGAAACTCGGCTAAAATCAGTCATTACTTCGAATGGATGCACCAATGAAAATCGCGTTCCTCGCCGACCCGCTCGCAAGCTTCAAGATCTACAAGGATTCCACGTTCGCCATGATGGCCGAGGCCGCAAGGCGCGGCCATGAGGTATACGCCTTCCAGCAGCGCCACATGGCTTTGCGCGACGGCATCGTCAGCGCCACTGTCGAGCGCATCACGCTGACGGGCGAGCAGGACGTCTGGTACACGGCCGCCCCGGCGCAGGATATGCAGCTGGGCGAATTCGATGCCATCCTGGAGCGCAAGGATCCGCCGTTCGACATGGAATATGTCTACGGCACGTATCTGCTGCAGCTGGCCGAACAGCAGGGCGCCAGGGTGTTCAACAAGCCTCAGGCGATCCGCGATCACAACGAAAAGCTGGCCATTGCCCAGTTCCCGCAGTTCACGGCGCCGACGCTGGTGACGTCCGACGAGGCACGCCTGCGCGCCTTCCATGCCGAGCACGGCGACGTCATCCTCAAGCCGCTGGACGGCATGGGCGGCACGGGCATTTTCCGCGTCAAGGCGGACGGCCTGAACCTCGGCTCCATCATTGAAACGCTGACGGACAACGGCAAGCGCACCATCATGGTGCAGCGCTACATTCCCGATATCGTCAAGGGCGACAAGCGTATCCTCGTCATCGGCGGCAAGCCGGTGCCGTTTTCGCTGGCGCGCATCCCGCAGGGCAGCGAAATCCGCGGCAACCTGGCGGCCGGCGGCATCGGCGTGGCGCAACCGCTGACGGCGCGCGACCGCGAGATTGCCGAGGCGCTGGGCCCGGTGCTGGCCGCCCGTGGCTTATTGCTGGTAGGATTGGATGTGATCGGCGATTACCTCACCGAGGTCAACGTCACGAGCCCGACCTGTTTCCAGGAGATCACCCAGCAGTCCGGCTTCGATGTCGCGGCCATGTTTATCGACGCGCTGGAAGCTGCGGGCGCACAAGGATAATCATGGTAGGAATTTTGCTTATGACACACGCACCGCTGGGAGAAGCGTTCCTGGCGGCGGTGTCGCACGTATTCCGCGGCAAGGTCGAGCATTTGGAAGCGATCGACGTGGTGGCGGACCAGGATTTGCTGGACGTGCAAAAGCTGGCGGCGGCCGCCATCAAGCGACTGGACGACGGTTCGGGCGTGCTGGTGATTACCGACGTCAAAGGGGGCACGCCGGCCAATTGCTGCAACAAGCTGGCGGACGCGGGCCACGTGGAAGTCATCGCCGGCATCAGCCTGCCGATGCTGCTGCGGGCAATTACCTACCGCACCGATACGCTGGACGTGGTGGTGGAAATGGCGCTGGCGGGCGCCCAGAGCGGTGCGGTCCGGGTGGACAACCGCATTCGCGTGCAATGAACGAATTTTAAAGCGCATCTTAAAGATGTCGTTTTAATATGGCACGCAGTAACAATATGAGTGAAAACTAAAACATGATCCAGCAAGAACTCGAGATTATCAATAAATTAGGTTTGCATGCGCGTGCCTCCGCCAAGTTCACCCAACTGGCCGCCAAGTATAAAAGCGATGTCTGGCTGTCCCGCAACGGGCGCCGCATCAACGCCAAGTCCATCATGGGCGTCATGATGCTGGCGGCGGGCAAGGGCGCGAAAGTCACGCTGGAAGCCGATGGCACCGACGAAGCCGATTGCATCAGCGCGCTGTCCGCGCTCGTCAACGACAAGTTCGGCGAAGGCGAATAAATGCCGTTTGACCGCAGCCGTTCCCCCTTCCCAGCAGGAGCATCGATGGCATCGTTCACACTGCACGGCATCCCGGTCTCGCGCGGCATCGCCATCGGCCGCGCCCACCTGCTGGCGCCGGCCGCGCTGGACGTCAAGCATTACCTGGTCGCCGAGGAACATGTCGAGGCGGAAGTGGTGCGGCTGCAGACGGCGCTGGCCGCCGTCCATCGCGAGCTGCAGACGTTATGGAACGAGCTGCCCAAGGATGCGCCCACGGAGCTGGGCGCGTTCATCGACGTGCATGCGCTGATCCTGTCCGACCCCATGATCTCGGAGGCGCCGCTCGACATCATCCGCGGCCGCCACTACAACGCCGAATGGGCGCTGGTGACGCAGATCGAGGAGCTCTCCGCGCAGTTCGACGAGATCGAGGATGCCTACCTGCGCGAGCGCAAGGCCGACATCCAGCAGGTCGCCGAGCGGGTACTGAAGGTGCTGATGGGCAGCGAGCCGCTGGCGGCGCCATATGCCGTCAACCCGGGCGACGACGAATTCATGGCGCAGATGGTCGTCATCGCGCACGACATCTCGCCGGCCGACATGCTGAAATTCCGCGACCGCTCGTTCATCGGCTTCGTGACGGACGTGGGCGGCCAGAACTCGCACACGGCCATCGTCGCGCGCAGCCTGGACATCCCGGCCGCCGTCGGCGTGTCGCAGGCCTCCGCGCTGATCGAGCAGGACGACTGGGTCATCATCGACGGCGAGGCCGGTGTCGTCATCGTCAGCCCCAGCGCGCTGGTGCTGGAGCAGTACCGCGAACGCCAGCTGGCGGCGCAACGTGCGCGCAAGAAGCTGAGCAAACTGAAAAAGACGCCGGCCGTCACGAAAGACGGTACCCAGATCACGCTGCTGGCCAATATCGAGCTGCCGGACGACTGCGGTCCCGCGCTGGAGGCGGGTGCCAACGGCGTCGGCCTGTTCCGCTCCGAGTTCCTGTTCATGGGGCGCGCGGCCAATATGCCTTCCGAGGACGAGCAGTTCGAGCAGTACCGCGCCGCCGTCGTCGCCATGAAGGGCCGCCCGGTGACGATCCGCACCCTCGATATCGGTGCCGACAAGCCGCTCGACCAGACGGAGCACACGGCGCTGAATCCGGCGCTGGGGCTGCGCGCGATCCGCTACTGCCTGTCCGAACCGCAGCTGTTCCTGACGCAGCTGCGCGCGATCCTGCGTGCCTCCGCGTACGGCAAGGTGCGCATCCTGATCCCGATGCTGGCACACGCGTTCGAGATCGACCAGTCGCTGGCGATGATCGAACAGGCCAAGGCGCAGCTGCGCGAAGCGAACATCAAGTACGACGCCGGCGTGGACGTGGGCGCGATGATCGAGATCCCGGCGGCGGCGCTGGCGCTGCCCATGTTCGTGCGCAGGATGAACTTCCTGTCGATCGGGACCAACGACCTGATTCAGTACACGCTGGCCATCGACCGGGTTGATTATGAGGTGGCACACCTTTACAATCCCCTGCATCCCGCCATACTGCAACTGATTTCGATGACCATAGCCGCCGGCCAGAAAGCCGGTATCGACGTTGCCGTGTGTGGCGAGATGGCGGGCGACATCAAGCTGACGCGCCTGCTGCTCGGCATGGGCCTGCGCGAATTCTCCATGCATCCCGCGCAGCTGCTCTCCGTGAAGCAGGAAATCCTGAACAGCGACATGGGCGCGATCGCCCCGCTGACCCGCAAGATACTTCGTTCGATGGACCCGGATGGCATCGCGGATGCCGTGCTGGCCCTGCAGACGATGTAACGGCTTCCCCGGGCCTGTCGCGCCCGGGTCAGGCCGCATACCGTGGTGCCTTCATTGTGGCGCCACATCGACGACTGGCCCGTGGGGCCGCAGTAATGTGATCAACAACCCATGTCCTCGATAGGAATCGTCTCCCCGCAAACGATGGCGTTTGCGGAACCCCTGCGGTTGCAGAGCGGCGCCACGCTGCGCGACTACCGCCTGATGTATGAAACGTACGGCACCTTGAATGCCGACAAATCCAATGCGGTCCTGGTGTGCCACGCGTTGAACGCGTCGCACCACGTCGCGGGCTACTATGCCGACGACCCGAAAAACGTCGGCTGGTGGGACAATATGGTCGGTCCCGGCAAACCGCTCGACACCGACAAATTCTTCGTCATCGGCGTCAACAACCTGGGCTCGTGCTTCGGCTCCACGGGCCCGATGCACACCAATCCCGCGACCGGCAAACCTTATGGCGCCGCCTTCCCCGTCGTGACGGTGGAAGACTGGGTGGACGCGCAGGCGCGCCTGGCCGACCAGTTGGGTATCCGCCAGTTCGCCGCCGTCATGGGCGGCTCGCTGGGGGGCATGCAGGCGCTCGCATGGAGCATCCGGTTCCCCGACCGCCTGCGCCACTGCGTCGTCATCGCGTCCACGCCGAAGCTGTCGGCACAGAACATCGCCTTCAACGACGTGGCGCGCCAGGCGATCTTGTCCGATCCGGACTACCGCGGCGGCGACTTCTACGAACACGGCGTCGTGCCGAAAAACGGGCTGAAAGTCGCGCGCATGGTCGGCCACATCACGTACCTGTCGGATGACGACATGGCCGAGAAATTCGGCCGCAAGCTGCGGGACATTGCCGAGACGGGCGACTACAAGTTCGGCTTCGGCATCGACTTCGAGATCGAGTCGTACCTGCGCTACCAGGGCGACAAGTTCTCTGAGTACTTCGACGCCAACACCTATCTCCTGATCACGAAGGCGCTGGACTATTTCGACCCGGCGCGCCTGCATGACGGCGACCTGGCGAAAACGCTGGCCGTCACGCAAGCGAAGTTCTTCCTGGCGTCGTTCACCACCGACTGGCGCTTCTCGCCCGAGCGCTCGCGCGAGATCGTGCAGGCATTGCTGTGCAACCGGCGCGAAGTCACGTACGCCGAGATCGATGCGCCGCACGGCCACGATGCGTTCCTGCTGGACGACGCGCGCTACATGAACCTGGTGCGCGCGTATTACGAGCAGGTGTGGCAGGAACTGGAAGGAGCGGGCGCATGACGTTCGACGATCTGAAAACCGCGCGGCCCGACCTGGCCTTCATCGCCCACTGGGTGCAACCGGGCGCGCACGTGCTGGACGTGGGCTGCGGCGACGGCGTCATGATGGACTACCTGCAGAAGGACAAGCGCTGCAGCGGCTACGGCCTGGAACTGGCGGACGAGCGGGTGCTGGCCAGCACGAAGCGCGGCGTGCGCGTGATCCAGCAGGATTTCGAAAAGGGACTGGGCATCTTCGGCGACAATTCGTTCGACACTGTCCTGTGCCTGTCGTCGCTGCAGATGATGCAGCACGTGGAGAACCTGCTGCGCGATATCGTGCGCGTGGGGCGCGAGGCGATCGTCTCGTTCCCGAATTTTGCCTACTGGCCGCACCGCGTGGCCCTGCTGCGCGGGCGCATGCCGGTCTCCAAGACGCTGCCGTACCAGTGGTACGACACGCCCAACGTGCGCTGCGCAACCATCGAGGATTTCCGCGAACTGGCGGCCGACGTGGGACTGGAAGTGATGGAGTGCGTCGCGCTGGCGGAAGGGAAAATCGTCAATGTGATGCCGAACCTGCGCGGTGAGCTGGCGGTATTCCGCCTGCGGAAAAAGGTGGGCCGGTAAGCTGTGCTATCGTGTCGCCTGCGGCGAGCCATTGTCGAAATATCACGCCAGCATGGACCCTCACGATGAAACCGATCACCACTAAATTCCGTCACAGTATTGCCTTGATCGCGCTGACGGCCAGCACCACGCTGGCGTCGGCGCAGCAGCCTTCCCAACATTCGCAGCAGGCGGCGGACGGGATTCCCGTCACGCGCCTGTCGCGCCTGCGCGTCCTCAGCGATGAGGATGCCGTCAACCAGCAATCCAAACTGCAGTATGACCAGCTGCTCCAGGAGGCGGGCCAGAAGAATGCGCTGGTCCCGGCCAACCATCCGCAGGTGCAGCGCCTGCGCGCCATCGCCAAGCGCATCATCCCGCACGTGGGCCGCTGGAATGCGGAAGCGGCGAACTGGAACTGGGAAGTCAACCTGCTGGCCTCCGACCAGGTCAACGCGTTCTGCATGCCGGGCGGACGCATCGCCTTCTTCACCGGCATCCTGACGAAACTGAACATGACGGACGATGAAGTGGCCATGGTGATGGGCCACGAGATCGCCCACGCATTGCGCGAGCACGCCCGCAAACGGCAGGGCGAATCGCAGCTGGCCGCCATCGCCGGCAAGATCGGTGGCGTGGCGGCGTCCGCGCTGTTCGGCATCGATCCGCAGATTACCGACTTTGGCGGCCGCCTGGCAGCCCAGGCGGCCGTGCTGAAGTTCTCGCGCGGCGAAGAGACGGAAGCGGACCTCGTCGGCATCGACCTGGCCGCGCGCGCCGGTTTCGATCCCCGCGCCGGCATCGCGCTGTGGCAGAAGATGGGCGCCGTCAATTCGCGCGCGCCGATCGAATTCATGTCGACGCACCCCAGCGGCGAAACCCGCATCGCCGAAATGAACAAGAGCATGCCGCTGGTGCTGCCGGTGTACGCGCGCACGCGCGGCACGACCGTGGCCGCGCTGCCGGCCTACCGCACGACGCCGCTGCCGAAGTCGTAATGGCCGGACCGAAGGGGGAGAAGGCGCCGTTGCCGATGCGCGACGGCGTCACGCCCAGCTATCTGTGGCTGCCCGAAGGCGAGTGGCCCGACCTGATCGGCTTCATGGTGGCGAACTACCCGGCCGTGACGGAAGCGCAATGGCGCGAGCGCATGGCCCGTGGCGACGTCGTCGACGCCAAGGGCACGCCGCTGCGGCCCGACTCGCCGTACAAGCGCGGCCTGCGCATCTTTTACTATCGCGAACTGGAAGAGGAAACGCCGATCCCGTTCGAGGAAGAGATCCTGTACCAGGACGAGCACATCGTCGTGGCCGACAAGCCGCACTTCCTGCCGACGATTCCGACCGGACGCTTTCTCAAGGAGACGCTGCTGGTGCGCCTGCGCCGCCGGCTCGGCATCGAGGACCTGGTGCCGATCCACCGGCTGGACCGGGAGACAGCGGGCGTCGTCGTCTTTTCCTGCAATGCCAGGTCGCGCGGCGCCTACCAGTCGCTGTTCCAGAAGCGCCTCGTGCAGAAGGAATATGAAGCGCTGGCCGGACCGCTGCCGGGGCGCGAGTTTCCGTTCAACTACAAGAGCCGGATGGTCGAAGGCGACAAGTTCTTCACGATGAAGGAAGCGCCGGGCGAACCGAATTCCGAGACGACGCTCGACGTGATCGAGACGCGCGGCGAGCATGTGCTGTACCGACTGTGGCCGCACACGGGGCGCCAGCACCAGCTGCGCGTGCACCTGGCCGCGCTGGGCATCCCCATCGTCAACGATGCGTTCTATCCGGTGGCGCTGCCGTGCAAGGGAGACGATGTGTCGCAGCCATTGAAGCTGCTGGCGCGGGCGATCGGGTTTCCCGATCCTTTGACGGATGAGTGGCGCTGGTTCGAGAGCCGGCGCCAACTTTGAACGTTGGCGTGCGACGCGAGCGAGCTGACTGTGGAGACTTTTACGTCGGCGACAGGCTCCTGTCACAGGGCGTTCGCCCTGAGACACGAGCCAGTCCCCGGTACTTCACAGCCGCTGCCCGTGGCGCCGCCGGAGACTGGCTCCTCCCTGAGTCGCTGACCGTGGCGCCGCCGGGGACTGGCTCCGCTCGGGCCGAAGGGCCCGCGAGGTGCCTGTCCCCGACGTAAAAGGCGGAAGTCCCGCCAACCCTGACACGCCACGACAGCGTTCCGGCGTATCAGCGTGCGTAGTCGATGATCAGCGGCGCGTGATCGGAGAACTTCTCGTCCTTGTAGACGGCCACCGTCTGCGCGCAGCCGGCGATACCGGGCGTGGCGACGTGGTAGTCGATGCGCCAGCCCACGTTTTTCGCGTAGGCCTGGCCGCGATTGCTCCACCACGTGTACTGCTCGGGGCGCGGATCGAGGCCGCGGTGCACGTCCACATAGCCCACTTCATCGAACACGCGCGTCAGCCAGGCACGTTCCTCCGGCAGGAAGCCGGAATTCTTGACGTTGCCCTTCCAGTTTTTCAGGTCGATTTCCTTGTGCGCGATGTTCCAGTCGCCGCAGATGACGACCTCGCGGCCCTCGGCACGCAGCTGCGCCAGGTGCGGCAGGAACAGCTCCATGAAACGGAACTTCGCTTCCTGGCGTTCTGGCGACGACGAGCCGGAAGGGCAGTAGACGGAGATGATCGTCAGGTCGCCGAAGTCGGCGCGCACGTAGCGGCCTTCCGCGTCGAATTCGGGGCTGCCGAAACCGATCTTGACGGCGTCCGGCGCCAGCTTGCTGTAGATGCCCGTGCCGGAGTAGCCCTTTTTCTCCGCGTAGTGGAAGTGACCGTGGTAGCCGTGCGGGTTCAGGAACTCTTCCGTCATGTCGGCCGCCTGCGCTTTCAGCTCCTGCACGCAGATGAAATCGGCCGACTGTGTCGCCATCCAGTTGAAGAAGCCTTTTTTGGAAGCAGAGCGGATTCCATTCAGGTTGGCGGAGATGATTTTTGGCATAGATTAAAATATCGGCACTTATCGTACAAGGACCGGCAATATGAACAATTTAAGGCAGCAGTTTATCGCGTTTTCCGTCTCGGCGGGGGTGCTCAAGTTCGGCGAATTCATGACCAAGGCGGGCCGCAAGTCGCCGTATTTCTTCAATGCGGGCCTGTTCCACGACGGCGCCACGCTGGCCCGCGTGGCCGACTTCTATGCCCAGACGCTGCTCGACTCCGGCGTCGAATTCGACATGCTGTTCGGTCCCGCGTACAAGGGCATCACGCTGGCGTCGGCCACGTCGATGGCGCTGGCCGCCAAGGGCCGTAACGTCTCCTTCGCCTACAACCGCAAGGAAGCCAAAGCCCACGGCGAGGGCGGCACGCTGGTCGGCGCGAAGCTGCAGGGCAAGGTCGTCATCGTCGACGACGTGATCTCGGCCGGCACCTCGGTACGCGAATCGGTCGAGATGATCCGCGCCGCCGGTGCCGAACCGTGCGCCGTGCTGATCGCGCTGGACCGCATGGAACGGGGCGGCAAGGACGGCCAGATGTCCGAGTTCTCGGCCGTGCAGGAAGTGAGCCGCAACTACGGTATCCCCGTCATCTCCATCGGCAGCCTGGCCGACCTGTTCGGCTACCTGGCGGCCGACCCCGCGCTGGCCGAGCACAAGACGGCCGTGGAAGCGTATCGCAGCCAGTACGGCATCGCGTAATGGCACAAGGCAGGCCGGATGTGATTAAATGGAACTACAGAAACTACGTTGATCCTGGAGACGCCATGAATATCGCAACGCTGAAGGTGTACGGCGACGAACACACGCTGGACGACGTGCGCGACGGCCTGCCCACCGAGCCGGAAAGCACGTGGCGCAAGGGCGATGCGCGGCCGGACGGGCGCGTGCGCATCGATTCGGGCTTCATCGTCAACCTGGGCCAGGACGAAAATCCCGATGCGCTGCTGCGCCACCTGCGCGCCTGGCTGCATGAATGCGAAGCACGCGGCATCACGTTCGACGTGGCGCCCATCGCCGCCGAGCTGCGCATCGCGATGGTCACCGCGGCGCCGGGCGAAACCTTGGACTTCTCGATTGCCGACCTGACCCTGCTGGTCAATATGGGGATCACGCTCAGTATCAGCCGCTGAGCATGAGCACCGCGACAACTATCGGCAAGGCGGTGCTGACGATCGTCCTGCTGGCGCTTGTCGTGGGCGCCGGCGCCTGCGGCGTTTGCGGTGGCATCTTTGTCATCAACGTGGCGCCAAACGACGTGGTCATCGGCGGCCTGATGATCGGGTTCGGGCTGGCGGTCATCTTCATCATGGTGCAGGCGATCCGCGCGCTGTGGCGCAGCAAGCCCCCATCGCCCGGTACATGACGCCCCCCATCCTCTCCGCCGCCGCCGCCCAGTTGACACACCTGCTGTTCGAATGGCTGGGCATCGCCGTCGGCGTGCAGCTGTACCGCTGGCAGCGCCGCCGCGCGGGCGGGCCGGCCATGCTGGAACGGGGCTCGTTCGGCGTCGTGATCGGCTGCATCCTTGGCGCCGCCATCGGCAACAAGGCCGTGTTCTGGATCGAGATGCCGCAGCTGTGGGCCGCTACCGCGATCGACTGGCGGGTGCTGGCCTCCGGCCAGTCCATCGTCGGCGGGCTGCTGGGTGGCCTGATCGGCGTCGAGATCGCAAAAAAACTGACGGGCATCACGCGTTCGACGGGCGACCAATTCATCCTGCCGCTTGTCGCCGGCACCGTGGTGGGGCGCATCGGCTGCTTCCTGGCCGGCCTGCATGACGGCACGTACGGCGTCGCCACGCCACTGCCATGGGGGATGGACTTCGGCGACGGCGTGCCGCGCCATCCCACGCAACTGTACGACATGCTGGTCGTGCTGGCGCTGGGCGCCGCGCTGTGGCACTGGCGCCGACCGCTGGCGCGCCACAGCGGCCTGGCGTTCAAGCTGTATCTGTCCGGCTACCTGCTGTGGCGCCTTCTTGTCGACGGTATCAAGCCGCTGCCGTATGACTATGGCTTCGGGCTCTCGGGCATTCAGCTTGTCTGTATGGTCGCGCTGCTGTGCTATCTGCCGGCCTTGCTGCGGGACATCGGGACATGGAAGGGGCAGCGCATTGGCTAGGCTATCGCGGCGCGCAAGAGGGGCAGCTGTCCTGCTGGCACTCGGGGCGATCGGCGGCACCGGCTGCGCTGTGCTGAACGCGGCGGGCGAGGTGCAGAACCAGTACGCCGGCGTCAAATTCCGGCACGAACAGTCGCGGCGCATGGACGCCCTGGACCGCCGCATCGCAGCCGGCGACGTCGAGGCGCGCACGGAGCAAGCCGCCTATTGGCTGATGTGGCAAGACTCGACGCCGGCCCAGGTGGCGGGCGCCATGGCATCGCTGGAGCGGGCCGCGGACCTCGGCAGTGCGCATGCGCAGGCATTGTTGGGCGATATCCTGCTGCCGGGGCGCACGTTCGAATGGCGCAGCCCAGGGCTCGCCACCGACCCCGCGCGCGGTCTGCGCCTCGTCCTGCAGGCCGCAACCAAAGGCTGCAAATACAAGGCGCCCGAACCGACCCGTTGGTACGAGATAACCCCCACTGCGCTCCTGGCCGATTATTACGCCAAGGGCGGCGACGAGGTCGCGCGCATGACGTGGCGCGCCCGTGGCGTCCTGCATTGCGCATATCCCGAGGCGCGCGAGTTGATGTACGGCGTCGGCGGCCGGGATGGCGGGATCGAACGGAACAACGATCTTGCGCTCCTGCTGCTCAGTGGCGACGCCGCGTCGTACAACCTCGTCGCCGCGAATGTCAGCGCGAAGCAGCTTGCCGCGGCCGAGGTGCTCGCGGCCGACCTGCGGCGCCTCGTCGCCGCCTCCGAACAACAATATCCCGCGCCTCCGCGCGATCAGAAGCATGAGCCATCCATGAGCCGCAAACAATGAGCCGCAAACAATGAGCCGCAAACAATGAGCCGGAAAACCCGTCCCTACCTGTTCTACGACACCACGACGTCCGTCTGTTCCACCTGCCTGCACCCCGTCGAAGCCAAGATCCTGTTCAAGGACGACAAGGTCTACATGGACAAATGGTGCGGCGCGCACGGCACCGAACGGGTGCTGGTCAGCGACGACGTCGAGTACTACCGGCTGTGCCGCGAGGTCTTCGTCAAGCATCCCGAGATGCCGCAGCGGTTCAACACCAAAATGGCGTATGGCTGCCCGTACGACTGCGGCCTGTGTCCCGACCACATGCAGCACTCGTGCCTGTCCGTTGTCGAGATCACGGACAACTGCAACCTGAACTGCCCTGTGTGCTATGCCGAAAGCGGCACGCACCGTGAGCGCCACAAGCCGTTCGACGAGGTGCTGCGCATGCTCGACGCTGTCGTGGCCAACGAAGGGGAGGCCGACGTGATGCAGCTGTCCGGTGGCGAACCCACGCTGCATCCGCAGTTCTGGGAGATCCTCGACGCGGCCAAGGCGCGCCCCATCAAGCACGTGATGGTCAACACCAACGGCATCGTGCTGGCGCAGGACAAGGTGTTCGTGCAGCGGCTCGCCAGCTACGCGCCCGGCATCGAAGTCTACCTGCAGTTCGATTCGCTGCGCGCCGAGGTGCACCGCGAACTGCGCGGCGCGGACCTGACGCGCATCCGCCGCCAGGCGCTGGACAACCTGAACGAGGCAGGGCTGTCGACCACCCTGGTCGTGACGTTGAAAAAAGGCCTGAACGATGGCGAGATCGGCGCCATCATCGACTTCGCCCTGACGCAGCCGTGCGTGCGCGGCGTGACGTTGCAGCCGATCCAGGATGCCGGCCGTGTCGAGGATTACGATCCACGCCTGCACCGGCTGACGGTATCGGAGATCCGCCGCAAGATCGCCGAGCAGAGCGACCTGTTTACGTTGCAGGACGTGGTGCCGGTGCCCTGCAATCCCGACACGCTGGCGATGGCCTACGCCATCAAGACGCCGGAACGCACGGTACCGCTGACGCGCTGGCTCGACCCGCAGACGCTGGTCGAAGGCAGCGGCAACACCATCGTGTTCGAGCGCGACGAAGGGTTGCGCGATGCCGTCAAGGACCAGGTCTTCAGGCTGTTCTCGACCAACCACTCGCCCGAATCGCAGGCCAACTGCCTGTCGGAGCTGATGTGCTGCCTGCCGCTCGTCAGCGCTCCGTCGACGCTGCGCTACGATAATGTGTTCCGCGTGCTGATTGTCCAGTTCATGGACGCGTATTCGCTGGACGTGCGGGCGCTGAAGAAATCCTGCATCCACTTCGCCCAGCCGGACGGCAAGATGGTGCCGTTCGAAAGCTACAACCTGCTGTACCGCGACGGGCGCAAGCTGACGTCGATCCGCACCAGCATCGCCGCGCAGTTCGCGCAGCGCCGCACGCCCGCTGCCATTCCGATTCACGCCATCACGACGGACTGACCATGCAGTTTTCCGAAGACCGTATCGACAGCTTTGCCGGCCGGGCCGGCGCCGCGCGCACCATCCACATCTGGGAACCGCAAGCACCGCGTGCCGTCCTGCTGGCGCTGCACGGCGGCATGGCGCATGCGGGCGACTGGGTCACGCCCGCGCTGTTCTTTCGCGAGCGCGGCATGGCCACCGTCGCCTACGACCTGTGCGGCCACGCCGTGGGGCGCCGCGCCGACGTGCCGGATTTCGACGTCTTCCTGGAAGAGACGGCGCTGTTTCTCGACTGGGTACGCAGCGCATATCCCGGCGTGCCGATCTTCGTCATCGGCCACTCGATGGGGGCGCTGATCGCCACGAAGTTCGGGCTGGGACTGCCGGCCGGCGCAGTCGAGGGCTTCATCCTGTCTTCGCCGTATTACGTGAACGCGATACCCGTGGCGGCGCCACTGCGGGCGGTGGGGGCCGTGCTGGAGCGGCTGGCGCCGACGATGAAGGTGCCGCTGGCGCCGCTGACGGACGTGCTGACGCATGACCCGGCCATCACCGCGCGTCATCATCGCGACGAGGCCAGCGGCGTGCGCGCCAGCGAGCTGACGATACGCTTCGGCCAGGCGCTGCAGCGGGCGCAGCGCGGCCTGTCGCTGGCCGGCTGGTCCCATCCGCTGTACGTCGTGCTGTCCGGCCAGGACCGGCTGGCCGACACGGCCGCCAGTACCCGGCTGCTGGCGGCCGTGCCGGCGCACCTGCTGACCTGCCGCACGGAGCCCGGCAATTATCACGAGAACTTCAACGAGGTGAATCGGGTCGAACTGTTTACCGATATCGCCGGCTGGATCGAAGCGCATCTGCTGACGCGGGATTGACCCGCCGTTTTGTTGCCGGCGCCGTACCTTGTAACGGTTGGTTAAGCAGCCCACTGTGCGCGGCGCGCGTCTTCGCTACCATCGGCACATATCCAATGCCATCCAACGAAGGAGCACAACATGGACTCGATCAATCGCAACCAGCCGGAAGAGAACCACCGCAACCTGTCGGGCGAACAGGCCATCCGCCAGATCAAGGAAATCGTCAACACGGCCAAGAGCTGCTTCTTCGTCACGGCGCACGGCGTGCGGCCGATGTCGGTGCAGAAGGTCGACGACGGCGGCAACCTGTGGTTCCTCAGCGCCAGCGACAGCCACAAGGACGAGGACATCGCCGCCAGCCCAATCGTCCGCCTGTACTTCCAGGGCTCGCCGCATTCCCACTTCCTCTACCTGGACGGCCTGGCCTCGCTGTCGAAAGACCCGGCCAAGATCCACGAACTGTGGAGCCCCGAGCTGAAGACGTGGTTCACGGAAGGGGAGAAAGACCCGCGCATCGACGTCATCAAGGTCGCGCCGACGGCCGGCTACTACTGGGACAACAAGCACGGCAACCTCGTCGCCGGCGTCAAGGTGCTGATGGGCGCCGCGATGGGCGTGACGCTGGACGATTCGATCGAGGGGACCATTCAGCCTTGACGATCGCTGCCGCCCTGGGGGCTGTTCCCGGTGACGGCGCCCGAGGCAGTTGTTGGCGCTGGGGTCTGTCCCTGATAAGTGTCAGCGCCTGAGGCAGTTGTTGGCGCTGGGGTCTTTCCCCGGTAAGTGTCAGCGCCTGAGGCAGTTGTTGGCGCTGGGGTCTGTCCCCGGTAAGTGACGGCGCCTGAGGCAGTTATAGGCGTCATCAGGGGACTGACCCCGGTTTTTAGCCGGCACTCCGATGACGCGAGCAAAACGCCGGGGACAATGCTTATCTGGCCTTGCGAACGGTACTGACAAACGTCGGCAAATGCCACGCCCCGCCCGGCGCGACCAGCCGGCACATGCCGGTCGTCTCCGACAGCGTCTGCGCAAAGCGTTCGCCGTCCCAGACCCACTCCTCGCGCGCCCAGCAGTCGCCCAGGCCGCGGCCTTTCTGCGCGGCCGTGATGGTGCCGTTGGCGTGATCCGATGCCTGGTCCGTCACCAGTACCGGCGCGTAGGGCGGCTTCGCATTGACGACCCAGTACGCGGTTCCACGGTTGTACGCACCCGTCCAGCACACGGTCGACACCAGCAACTTGCCCGGTGCCAGCTTCTCTACCGCCAGCTCCGTCTTGCCGCCCGCAGCCAGGCCCTCGCATTCGCCATCGTCGAACCCCTTGCGCAGTTCCGCCAGCAGCGGCTTGACCGCGTCGCGCGGCAGGCTGGCCTTGCCCTTGATTACCGGGGCAGCCACGATGACGGGCGCGGGCAGGGCGGGCAGCACGGTGTCCTCGGCCTTGGTGCCTTTGCGGACCAGCGCACCGGCCGTGCCGACGCGGCCCTGGAATTCATCCATTTTCAGCAGCACGGCGGTGGCGCCGGCGCCGGACAACGACCAGCTGCCGCCGCGGTTCGACCATTTCGGCGTGCCGGTTTTGGTCAGCGCGTCGATCAGCGCGTCCGTCTGCTCGCGCGACAGCGTGGCCGTCAGCGTCTTCGGATCGATGCGCACGGTGCCGAGGGGACGCGCGTCGATCTTCATTGTCGTCACGCCGGCCCTGGCGGCATTGACGCTGTCGTCTTCGTTGTAGGACCCCAGCTGGACCTCGGCCGTTACCGGCTGGTTGGCGCCGGCCTTGCGGGTCAGCAGGACGGACACCGCCGCTTCCTCGCGCTCTTCTGCGTGATAGCCGGCGGCGCGACACGTGCGCGTGTTGTCGCAAGCCAGTTCCCAGTCCTTGTGCGTGAAGCCCACGTCCGGCGGCTCGGCCGCGGTGGCGCTGGTGGCGGCAAGGAGCAATGCAGCCCGGAGGAGGGTTTGTCGGGCAGAGGTCATGGGGCGGCGGTTCGTGGCAAGTCTCATCGGGCGGGATGATACTCCCCGCGGGGCGCCGGAATTCTCCCCAATAGTCACAATCGCCGGCGCCACGGCGCTGAGCGTGTAAAAGCACGTAAAAAAAGGCGCCAGAGCGCCTTCTTTCGGGAGACGGAGGGTATCAGCCCGCCAGCTTCTGCTTCAGCAGCTCCGTCAGCTGGGCCGGGTTGGCTTTGCCCTTCGACGCCTTCATCGCCTGGCCGATCAGCGCGTTGATGGCCGCTTCCTTGCCGGCGCGGTACTGCTCGACGGACTTGGCGTTGTTGGCGATGACGTCAATGACGATCGCTTCCAGCGCGCCCGTATCGGAAATCTGCTTCAGGCCATCGCGCTCGATGATGACGTCCACCAGGTTCTCTTCGTCCGATTGCGCTTCCCACATCGACGCGAAGACCTTCTTGGCCGCGTTGTTGGAGATCGTGCCGTCGGCGATGCGCTTCAGCATGCCGGCCAGCTGCGCCGGTTTGACGGGCGCCTCGGCGATGTCGACGTCGTTGCGGTTCAGCGTGGACGACACGTCGCCCATCAGCCAGTTGGCGGCCGCCTTGGCGTTCTCGAGGCCCGCCTTGGCGACGACGGCTTCGAAGTAGTTCGCCATCGCCTTGGACGACGTCAGCACCAGCGAGTCGTATTCCGGCAGCTTGTACTCGCCCACGAAGCGCTCGCGCATCACGGCCGGCAGTTCCGGCATGGCGGCCTTTACCTGGTCGATCCACTCCTGCGAGATGGCCAGCGGCGGCAGGTCCGGGTCGGGGAAGTAGCGATAATCCTGCGCGTCTTCCTTGCTGCGCATTTCGCGCGTTTCCTTGCGGTCCGGGTCGTACAGGCGCGTGGCCTGCACCACCTTGCCGCCGTCCTCGATCAGTTCGATCTGGCGGCGCACTTCCACGTTGACCGCTTCCTCGATGAAGCGGAACGAGTTCAGGTTCTTGATTTCGCAGCGCGTGCCGAACTCCGTCTGGCCTTTCGGGCGCACCGAAACGTTGACGTCGCAGCGGAACGAGCCTTCCTGCATATTGCCGTCGCAGACGCCCAGCCACATGACGAGGCCGTGCAGGGCCTTGGCATACGCCACGGCTTCCTGCGCGCTGCGGATTTCCGGCTCGGAGACAATTTCCAGCAGCGGCGTGCCGGCACGATTCAGGTCGATGCCGGACATGCCGTGGTAGTCCTCGTGCAGCGATTTGCCGGCGTCTTCTTCCAGGTGCGCGCGCGTCAGATTGACGGTCTTGGTGACGAACTTGCCGTCCTTCTCGTAGCCGAACGTCAGCGACCCGCCTTGCACGACCGGGTCGTCCATCTGGCTGATCTGGTAGCCCTTCGGCAGGTCAGGGTAAAAATAGTTCTTGCGCGCGAAGATCGAGCGCGGCGCGATCTTCGCGCCCACGGCCAGGCCGAAGCGGATGGCGCGATCGACGGCCTGCTTGTTCATCACGGGCAGCACGCCTGGCAACGCCAGGTCCACGGGGCTGGCCTGCGTGTTCGGTTCGGCGCCGAACGCCGTCGGCGAACCGCTGAAAATCTTGGAGCCGGTCGTGAGCTGCACGTGGTTCTCGAGACCGATGACGACTTCCCATTCCATAATTCTTCTCTTCCTGTTTTCCGGTGTCAGACACCATTTTCTCGGTACGAAAAATGGTGTCTGACACCATTTGATTTGTCAGACGCGCGGGCGATCAGTCGGCGGGAGCCTGCTTGTGCCATTCGGTCGCCTGCTGGAACTGGTGCGCCACGTTCAGCAGCTTCGCTTCGGCGAAGTAATTGCCGATGATCTGCAGTCCCACGGGGCGCTTGCCGTTCTTCTCGCCTGCGCCGAAGCCGCAAGGGATCGACATGCCGGGCAGGCCGGCCAGGCTGGTGGACAACGTGAAGATGTCGGCCAGGTAGTTCGCCACCGGATCGTCGGCCTTCGAGCCCAGATCCCAGGCGACGGTCGGCGCGACCGGTCCCATGATGACGTCGCAGACGGCGTTCGGTCCCGTCAGCACATTCGCGAAGTCCTGTGCGATCTTGCGGCGGATGCGCTGCGCCTTCAGGTAGTAGGCGTCATAGTACCCGTGGCACAGCACATAGGTGCCGACCATGATGCGGCGCTGCACTTCGGGACCGAAGCCCTGGGCGCGCGTCTTCTTGTACATGTCCTGCAGGTCCTTGTAGCCCTCGGCGCGGAAGCCGTAGCGCACGCCGTCGAAGCGCGACAGGTTGGACGATGCCTCGGCCGGCGCGATCATGTAGTAGGCCGGGATCGAGTGGGCGGTATTGGGCAGCGAGATGTCGACCAGCGTGGCGCCCAGCTGCACGAACTGATTCAATGCGGCGCGCACGGCCGCTTCCACGTCGGCTGCCAGGCCTTCACCAAAGTATTCCTTCGGCACGCCGATGCGCAGGCCCGTCAGCGGCTCGTTCAGGTTGCGCGTGAAGTCCTCATGCACGCCGCCCTGTTCCGGCGACAGGCTGGTCGAGTCGCGCTCGTCGTGGCCGACCATGGCGGACAGCAGCAGCGCGCAGTCCTCGGCCGTCTGCGCCATCGGGCCGCCCTGGTCCAGCGACGACGCGAAGGCGATCATGCCGTAGCGCGATACGCGGCCGTAGGTCGGCTTGATGCCGGTGATGCCGCAGAACGATGCCGGCTGGCGGATCGAGCCGCCGGTATCCGTGCCCGTGACGGCCGGTGCCAGGCGCGCGGCGACGGCGGCAGCCGAGCCGCCGGAAGAGCCGCCCGGCACGGCCGTGTGGTCCCATGGATTCTTGACGGCGCCGAAGGCGGAGTTCTCGTTGGACGAACCCATCGCGAATTCGTCGCAGTTCAGTTTGCCCAGGTGCACCATGCCGGCCGCGTGCAGTTTCTCGACGACGGTGGCGTCGAACGGGCTGACGTAATCGGCCAGCATCTTCGAGCCGGCGGTGGAGCGCCAGTTGCGCGTGACGAAAATGTCCTTGTGCGCGATCGGCACACCCGTCAGCGGATGGGCATTGCCGGCGGCAAGGCGCGCATCGGCGTCCGCGGCCTGCGCCAGGGTCAGCGCACGGTCGACGTGCAGGAATGCGTTCAGGTCGGAAGCTTCGATGCGATCGAGGAAATGCGTCGCCAGTTCAGTGGCGGAAATTTCCTTACCGTGCAACAGCGTGGACAACTCTTTGATAGTCTTCGTATGCATTGTGTGTTGGGCGTTCGTGAAACCGGCGGTAAAGGTTGGACCTTCGCGGTTGGACCTTCGGTGTGGACCGTGGCGGGTTATTCGATGACTTTGGGGACCAGATACAGGCCGTCTTCGGTTTTGGGCGCCACTTGCTGGTAGTCGTCGCGTCGGTTCGGCTCGGTCGGCACGTCTTCGCGCAGGCGCAGGGCGACGTCCATATGGGCCGCCAGCGGATGCGACAGCGGAGCGACGCCTTCGGTATCGACGGCGCGCATCTGTTCGGCCAGCGCGAAGATGCCGTTCAGCTTGTCCAGCATGGCGTCGGAGTGCTGCTCATCCATTTCCAGCTGGGCGAGGTGGGCAATGCGTTTTACGTCGGAGAGTGTCAGGGACATGGCTGGGAGCGCGATGCGCATTTAATTGTTGAAACAGTTTATTTGTTGAATCGCTACGAGATTTGTAAAATCGGCTATCTCGCCGTTAAAACCCTGCCAATGCCGTGCAAAACAGTAGTTGTTTGCATGCACGTTTGCATGGATTTAGGGCAAATAGCCTGTAAATTATAAGGTAGAATGGCGGGTTGATGCGTTGCTGGCGCTCCATGGGCTGCGTCACCGCCTCTGCACAGGACACTTTGAACAACTGCCCACGCGCGGGCATAGCGCTACAGGATACTCATGTTTGGTTTTTTACGCAGGTACATCTCGTCGGATCTGGCCATCGACCTCGGCACGGCAAACACCCTCATTTACGTACGCGGTTCCGGCATCGTCCTTGACGAGCCCTCGGTCGTTGCGATTCGCCAGGAAGGCGGCCCGAACGGCAAGAAGACCATCCAGGCGGTCGGCAAGGAAGCCAAGCAGATGCTGGGCAAGGTGCCTGGCAATATCGAGGCGATCCGCCCGATGAAGGACGGCGTCATCGCCGACTTCACCGTCACCGAGCAGATGCTCAAGCAGTTCATCCGCATGGTGCACGATTCGAAATTCTTCCGTCCTTCCCCCCGCATCATCATCTGTGTGCCGTGCGGTTCGACCCAGGTCGAGCGCCGCGCCATCCGCGAATCGGCCTTGGGCGCCGGTGCCTCCCAGGTCTACCTGATCGAAGAACCGATGGCCGCCGCGATCGGCGCCGGCCTGCCGGTCTCCGACGCGACCGGCTCGATGGTCGTCGACATCGGCGGCGGCACGACGGAAGTGGGCATCATCTCGCTGGGCGGCATGGTCTACAAAGGCTCCGTGCGCGTGGGCGGCGACAAGTTCGACGAGGCGATCGTCAACTACATCCGCCGCAATTACGGCATGCTGATCGGCGAGCAGACCGCCGAAGCGATCAAGAAGGCCATCGGTTCCGCGTTCCCCGGCTCCGAAGTGAAGGAAATGGAAGTCAAGGGCCGCAACCTGTCTGAGGGTATCCCCCGTTCGTTCACGATCTCGTCGAACGAGATCCTGGAAGCGCTGACCGACCCGCTGAACAACATCGTCTCGGCCGTCAAGAACGCGCTGGAACAGACCCCGCCGGAACTGGGCGCGGACATCGCCGAAAAGGGCATGATGCTGACCGGCGGCGGCGCGCTGTTGCGCGACCTGGACCGCCTGCTGATGGAGGAGACCGGCCTGCCGGTGCTGGTGGCGGAAGACCCGCTGACCTGCGTGGTACGGGGCTCCGGCATGGCGCTGGAGCGCATGGACCAGCTGGGTTCCATCTTCTCCTACGAATAAGCATTAGCAAGAAGGGCGGCGCAAGCCGCCCTTGTTCAATGGGTCTATGGAATACAGTCCACCGCCACTTTTCAAGCAAGGCGCGTCGGCGCGCGCCAAGATGATGATCTTCGCGTGCATCTCGATCGCGCTGCTGCTGGTCGACTCGCGTCTCGACGCGCTGAAGGTCGCGCGCCAGGTGGCTGGCACCGTGCTCTATCCGGTCCAGGTGGTGGCCCTGCTGCCGCGCGATGCCCTGGTCAACATGGGTAACTACTTTTCTTCGCTGTCGGCGCTGGAAAAGCAGGTCAGCGACCTGAAACAGCAGCAGATCGCCATGTCGCAGACATTGCAGCAGGCGCAGCGCACCCAGGCCGAGAACAGCCAGCTGCGCAAACTCCTCGAAGCACGCGAAAAACTGCCCGGCAAGACCATGCTGGGCGAGATCCTGTACGACGCGCGCGACGTCTTTACCCGCAAGGTCATCCTCGACCGCGGCAGCCAGCAGGGCGTCAAGGCGGGCCTGCCCGTCATCGACAACCAGGGCGTCGTCGGCCAGGTCACGCGCGTGTTCCCGTTCACGTCCGAGGTCACGCTGCTGACCGACAAGGAGCAGGCGATTCCCGTGCAGGTGCTGCGCAACGGCCTGCGCAGCGTGGCGTATGGCCGCGGGCAGTCCGGCTACCTCGACCTGCGCTTCATGGAACCGAATGCCGACGTCGTCGTGGGCGACATCCTCGTCACCTCCGGCATCGACGGCATCTACCCGGCCGGCCTGGCCGTGGCGCGCGTGACGCAGGTGGAGAACAACGCCAACGGCGCGTTCGGCCGCATCGTCTGCCAGCCGCTGGCCGGCATCCAGCGCAATACCCAGCTGCTGATCCTGATGTCGCTGCCGGAAATGCCGCCACGGCCGCCGGAAGAGGAAGCCGTCAAGCCGGTGAAGAAAAAGAAGGAGGCCAAGGACGCCGCCAAGGACGCTGCCGCGCCGGCCGCCGGCGCCACGCCCGCAGCCCGTCCAGCCGCGA